>Ga0335069_10010125_pt1 | contig 13376 bp, 10 predicted proteins | sample Lox_Sample_11_FD_206714 | JGI IMG/M metagenome (GOLD analysis project Ga0335069, IMG submission 206714) | Soil microbial communities from Loxahatchee National Wildlife Refuge, Florida, United States - Lox_Sample_1.1 | ecosystem: Environmental > Terrestrial > Soil > Wetlands | place: USA... | reverse complement strand
ACGTACACGACCTGCCCGTTGCCGGTGAACAGAAACGTGCGGCCCGCGCACGGATTGCGCCTGTACGGGACAGTCGTGGTCGAGTGAATTTGACCCGCTGGGCGATAGACTCTTCTGTACCACTTCTTAAGCGTTGCTTGCCATCTGGCTTCCTCGTGACGCTCGAAGAAGCAATATCCGCAGCGCCATGACTCAAGCCCGGTAGACGCTACTTCGGACCAGAAGGGGGCGTACGACTCTGGTATGGGCCCACGCCCGCCCTGCCTTTAGAACTGCGGGACCCAGGTTCGAACAGATAGACGTCTTCGGGTCGATCCGCACGGAGCCGCACCGCTCAAGGCCATCTCGTTGTGAAGAGTGATCTACAGGGTTGCAATCGCAGGTGTGAACCAGGTCAACTCAAACGCCATCTGGCTCGCCGGGAGGTTCGCTCGAAACGACCGCGACTGGATCGACGCTAAGCCGCGCCAAGTCACCATGGGTAGCAGGTCCACTCAAGATTCTTAATACCAGTTCGCCACCAGCGAGCATGAGCGCGTCGGGCGAAGACGCATTCAACTCAACGAGCGCGGCTGCGAAATAGCGGCCCGCTTGCGGATGTTCGTGATTGAGCTGGTATGCCTCACCGTACTCACGTGCGGCGCCTGCAATGTCGCCTTTGCAATCGAGCGCCCGGCCCAGCTCCACATATGATGGCGCATTCGTCGGCTACTTCTTCGTCGCTTGGTAGAGTACTTTGATCGCCCCTTCGAAATCTCGCGTCTCCAGGAGGGCTTCACCCCAGTCATGGAGGCTGTCGGCTAGTTCAGGCTGGATTCCCGCGGGCTTTGGCAACAGCTTCGAGTGCCTCGTCATAGTTTTCCGGTGCGTGCGTGTGCATCAACTCGTCGGCGAGGATTCTCGAGGTATCGGCCGTGGCCGACTGCAGTTTCACGGCCTGCCGTAGTTCTGCGATCGCCTCTTCGCCGCGCCAGCGCAGAGTCGTCAAATCTCGATGCTGTTGTCATCTCGTCGTAAATCTGATCGACCTCATGGAAATTACAGGCCTCGAGAGTGCAGCCATCAATCCTCCGCTACTGGAGTCTGGGCCTCGTCAGTTCGACTAAGCCATCGATTTCGTGCACGGTATTCCAGGCTCCCACAACGACCGGGTGTTGCTCGCCGGGCCCGTCGGCGGTTATGCGCGTGTGATCGCAATGGACATACCGGGTTTTGGCGGGGCCGACAAACCGTTGAATTTCGACTACAGCGTTTGGGGGAACGTTTGCAAAGCGCCCCGGAAAACATGGACATGTTCGTCAACATACAGCGGCCCGGATATGGGCTCCACCCGGAACTACGCGCGTCAGGCTGAATAGGCCTAAGCTGCGCGCGTCGCCGGCAGCAGTTCGACGAGTTACGCGGGTGTTTGAAATTGCTGCGCTGCCGTCGAATACTCCTTCCTTGAGAGGCCGTTGCCTGCGTTCGATCACCCCTGTTGGACGTGCAAGCGGCTCAGGGCGGCGCAAGGCCGCCACTGCGCTGCTTTGTGCCTTGAAGTTGGGACGTCTGGAGTATTAAATCCTCCTATCACCAACTTCGGGATGTCGCCGATAGCGAAATCATTCATCCGGTTGGCGCTCCTTATCATATTGGTAGCCAAGAGTGAGGCGGGGACAATAGGAAACCGCTATGCGCCACGCGAACCATACGAAAACGCGCGCCTATATCCGGCATCTCTGCTCGCTGGGTTTCCCCAGCGAATCGATCATGCCCTCTATCCTTCGCGCTACCCGCGAGATCGTCGGCGCAGATTTCGCTCACTTTATCTGGGCCGACGAACATTTCGAGATTGCAAAGGTATATAGCGAATGTCCTGCCGCGTACGCGACCCTCCCAGCGTACGAGCGACTTCGGCGTGGCGAGGTCGCTCGACTGATAGGCGATTTTTCCGACTGGATGACTTTGAGCCGGGACTTTCGGAATTCGTCAACAGTCGATCAAGCACTCTCACGCAGTCAGTTCTACGACGAAGTTCTTGCGCCTTGCCACGCCCGGCATTTTATTCACGTCGTCGCGCGCCAGGGTAAGAGAGGATGGGGATCGATGATCCTCGTCCGCGAATCGCGCGGCCGTCAGTTCTCCGACACCGAACACCACGCGGTTGATGCGCTCGGGGAGCACATCGGTCACGCGATCAGATGTCCGTTGCAGACACAAGGGCCTTTCTCTGACAGCAGCCGATCCGGCATTCTGATCGTCGACTGGAATGGCCGCATCCTGCACCAGAGCGATTCGACACGGCGACTTCTGCTGGAGTCCACCGATAGCACGCGCGAGCACGGCTGCTCGAAGCCGATACTGGCGCCTGCGCTGCGCGACCTGGTTATGCGACTGAAGTACACGTCATCGAGAGAAAACTCGCGCCCTGCAGTCACGGAAATCTCGAATCGCTGGGGGCGCTTCGTCTGGCGCGCATATCCCCTCGATAGCGATTCCGGATGTGCGCTTCACTGCCAGCATCAGGAACCGGTCATGCTGCAAATGCTTACCGGCGCACACATTGCCGGCCTTAGCGACCGACAGCAACTCATAGCGTCGCGCCTCGCATGCGGCGCGACCTACCGGCAAGTCGCTGCGGAAATTCGTACAAAGGAGAGCACAGTCACGGACAGTGTGCGTGAGATCTATCTCAAACTGGACGTGCATGGGATCGACGCGCTCAACGAGCGGCTGCGCATCGTGTATCGGACGGCGCAAATCCACATGTAGCCCCCTGCGGCCGTTGGTCCCTCCTCCCCGTTCACTTTCGCAGACAATTCGCGAATCCCCCCATCCCTGGGGGGAATTCGCGCTCACCGTTGTGAGACGATTAGTCCTCGCTGGTGCCCAACGAAAACGCACTGTCCATGACGGTCACCGCGCGCTTCACGCGCACCGATAGTGCGATCACGGCGTCTCAATGACAAGGCACGCACGGCTACAACGCTCCGCGAGACAAACCAGTTCGTCGCGCAGGACGACGAGGCTTATCCCAACATCCAAACCTTTCCAGACAGGTGCTTCTATGTCGAATTTATGGGTGACACTTGACAACAATTCCGCGAGCAAAGCAATCGCCGCGGGCGACAACAGCCTGTACCAGCTCCACGACAGCGGCAAGATCTGGCGCTTCAATGGAACACCACTTACGGGCTGGGATCTACTCGACAATAATCCCGCGACAAGGGCGATTGTCACTTCTGGAAATCAGCTTTACCAACTGCACGACAGCGGCAAGATCTGGAAATTCAATGGTACACCGCTCACAGGGTGGGACCTTCTGGACAATAATCCATCAACAAAGGCAATTGTGGCTGCTGGAAAACAACTTTACCAGCTCCATGCCGACGGCAAGATCTGGCGGTTCAATGGGACGCCGCTTACGGGCTGGGATCTTCTGGACAACAATCCCGCCACAAAAGCGATAGTGGCTGCTGGAAATCAGCTTTATCAACTCCACGACAGCGGCAAGATCTGGCAGTTCAATGGAACGCCGCTTACAGGGTGGGACCTTCTTGATCAAAACGCGGACAGTATGGCTATCGTCGCCGCTTACACCCCGCCGCATGTCGGACATCAGACGCCGCCTGGAGGCTTTGGAGACCCATCGACGCCCGAAAAGGATCACCTTTATCAAATTCACAAGAGCGGAAAGATCTGGCGATACGTAGGTCCACCGTTGACCGGATGGGAGCTTCTCGACGCAAACCCCGCCTCCTCTTCGATCGCAGCCATCAGTGAGGGGTTGTTTCAGGCTCATGCCGACGGAACCGTTTGGTCTTACATCGGTCCACCGATGACTGGTTGGGCTTCATTAGGGGAATTTCCCGGTCTCGTTTCACTTGTTGCAGGCGGAGGTGTAGAGATCTCGGGTATAGCAAGTCACATCGCGTCGGGCATCTTTGTCCTCCAATCAAACGGTACGATCAAACAGTATATCGAGGTAATCACGTGAGCCTGATGGAATGGTCGACTCGGGGTCGTAGGCCAGACGCAATTCAGAGTTAACGATCGGTCACTTTCTGCTCCGAGCCAGCTGGCTCGCGCATGTATACGGGCGGCCCGACAGTTACCGGAAAAGCCGAGGGGCCGCTCCCGGCCGCCCACAACCGACCGCCTCAAGCACAGAAGTCATTCGCTCTCGCGGGGTCAGCAGTCGCCACCCCGCGTTTGCCGATGTTCACGGCCCGGTTCTGTGACGGTGGCTAACTGGCAATCCGCCTGTTCGGAACTGTTGTCATGTTGTCGTGTTGGCTGCACCAGATATCAAGGTTTGCGCGGCTATAGACTTGCTGCAGCGCCACCTTCATCACCAGATACTCCTGCAAAGCCCAATCGCAATAGAGCGCAGCGGCAAGGCTTGATCTGCCGGGATGCTTTAATACATCTGCGGCAAGAGTTGCCGCTCGTATACCGGATTCGATCGCAAACCGGAGGCCATCCCCTGACGCTGGATCGAGATATCCTGCGGCGTCGCCGCAGACGAAATAACCGGGACCGGCCGCCTGATCAAGATGTCGCCAGCGGCTGCATTGCTGCCAGACGGTGCCAATCGCGGAAATGCCCGGACGCAATGCGATGGGCTTGCACCATCGCGCGGACAAGGAAGTCCAGATGATCTGGGTTGATGTTGGCCGTAGCCAGAGCCAGCCATCTTGCGCGATCTGCCAAAAGGCATCGCTTTGCGGCAAACCGCCGCTCGCGAAGCCGCGACGTAGCCAGATGGGTGCCGAGTCGACGGACTCACCGAGCGCAAGCCCGCGGCGCAGGCAACCGTTGATTCCGGTTGCGTCGATGACGATGCGCGCTCTTCGTTCGGCGGTTCCGAATCCCACGCCGACGATGCGCCCGTTTTCGATGCGAGGCAGCATCGGATTGAGGCGCGTGCACGCATAGTTGACTCCGGCCTTCTTCACGGCAATGCGCAAACCGTCGTCGAGCCGGCTCCGTACAACCGCTCGACCCCGGGTGAAACCGGAATCCGCGTCGAGCCACGTATCCGGCTGCGTGATTATCGACGGCGCCAGCAGCTTGAGCAAACTCAACGCGTTGCTCGATACACATTCCGGAGCGGCAAGCGACATACCTCGGCCCAGCAGCATGACCTCGCATCCCGCATCGGCGGCGACAATTGCAGCCGCACATCCGGCAGGTCCATCCCCGATTACCAGCACGTCATACGGACTCATAGGTTCAATAAAGACGAAGCGCCCTGGGACCCGGCGCGCATCGCTCAATGTTCCCGACCAGTTGCGATTCGGTCGCTTCGCAACGAACAGCTTCGCCATAGCGAATGCGCAAGCGACCGGGCACGTGCTGGTCCGGCTTCGCGCCATCGTCGGGGAGGACAAACAGAAACCGATAGCGTTTGTGCGTGCCAGCCTGATGCTCCGACTCACTTGCTGAAACGAGCCACAATTGAGTCGTTGCCGGCGTCTGTCCCGGATCGCACGCCGCCACCGCAAGGCGTAGCGCCTTGATCCTGCGAATGAGCTCGACTGCGTCGACATGCTCGAAGGCCCCGTACAGCATCTTCCCGGCCAGGGCGTTCGCGACGTAGTCCGAGCGATAGATATCCGCGTAGTCAACCATCCCCTCGGGCGTGAGGAAGGGACCGTGCTCACCATCCCATCCCGTGCGGCTGTCATGGAGAACCCCGCTTGTCACCAGGGGATGTTGCGGATGAAAACCCAGTTCGCAGTCCAGCATCGGGATGGCCGTTGGCGCGTCGCTGCGGTTGAAGGTCCGCGATGCATCCGGGCTGACGGCGGGCCAGAAGCTGTTCGAAGCTGCGCAAAGCTTGATGTCCTCTGCAAATGGACTACCGAGGCCGAACGTCGCCAGATAGATGCCCTTACCGTGATCACCCGCGTAAGTGACGTCCCAGCCGGGCGCGAATACGCTAGACGAAGCATCCGACAGGAAAGACACGATACGCGGCGGCTTCGCCTTCGTGTCACTCTGTCTCGGTGCGCGTGGCGAAAGGCTGAACGAGACGGAAATCGTATCTTCCCTGTTCGAGAACGCCGGCTTCAGACTGAAGGAATCGACGTGAGCCGGATTGACGGAAAGCCGTTCCGCGCTAAGCGACAAAGGCGAGCCGTTCTTGAACTGGGTCTTGGGATCGATATGCTCTTCGTCGAACCAGCGTTGCAATTCGGCTTGATCCGCATATGGGAAAAAGTCCGGTGCAGCGACGATCGAAAAGGCAGGCAATACGCGCTCGTTCGGCAATCCCTTGATCCTGACCGTGACTGCGCCTTCAAGGCAGTGATCGAGAAACATCTGCGCGTCATACCCGCCTTTGACTACCTTTTTCAGAAACGCTGAATGACGTATCGGATGCGTGCGCATATTGGTGTAGGTCCCGTTTTCGTCCCTCATATGGCGGATATTCACGTATTCGGGTGTATTGCGAGGTTCGGGAAACTGCAATTGCAACCATCGCTTGAATAGATCCGGAAAATGCTGATCGCGGATGTGCGCAAGGCCGGCAAGCACCAGTTTCCGAAAATTGGTGAACAGACGCAGCGTGGTATAGCGCCGGTTGATGAGGCTGAAGAAGCGCCATTGGGCCGGTGCCGGGAAGCCTTTGATGGCGTAATTCGCCGAGGTGACGGGTTCGATCAAGGGCCGGGCCGCAGGCATCAACAGTACGCTATCTCCGCAGCGTTTGAGCGTGATCGGCGTCGCACCAGGCGTCGCTGAAGGTGCCGTGTCCGGGGACCGGCAAACGATCGAATAAGGCGGATGGTCGAGGTTTCCCGATGGGTCGGGAGAGATACCCCATCGCGCCAACACTGCGCGCTTGAGCTTTTCCCCGCTATGGGCATGACCGTAGTCCAGAGCCAACGTGATCCTGGGCAGGCATTCTCTGGAAAACAGCTTGCGAACCGGCTGAATGAACGCACGGTGCGCGTCGCCGCGTTGCTCGCCTTCGATCAGCGAGAGCCCGTTCGGTCCCGATACTCGCCGGACGAGGAATGCACCATAGCGCGCGGGCAATACACGGACATGCTCGGTCTCAATCTCGATCTCATCCTTTGCGTCACCCTTTCTCTCATCTTTGTGCTCCTTCTTGACGTGCGGCACAAAGCAGCGAATTTTCGCGTCGTAGTGCGCTTGTGTATCGCCATTTCGCGCGATGCCGAGCCGCGAGAACACCATGTCCGCATGCTGCTGATGCCCCGTACGCCGGGCGGGACGATACTGGTAGGCAAGCACCGCGACATCGAGCGTTGTCCAGTCGGAAGGCACGGGTGCGAGCGAGTAGAGATAGTTTTCAAGCAGCTCGATATCTTCCAGACTGACGCCGCCATCGGGCGAAGGACATTCCGACAGCGCGAGCAGGTGATAAAGCAGGCTGCGTGCGGGGTCACCCGGTTCTATCGCGCGTTCGGTGCTTCGGCAAAGATCCTGAACGCGCGAATCCTGCCAGTCGATATTGAGTTTCTCGCTCAGCAACCCGGCAGTTCGCTGAGGCGAGTCCGACGATGAGAGATCGAGACCATGCTGTCGCAGCACGCTCTTCCAGGGGGCGGATAAACTCGTGACTACCGCATGGATTTCATCGATCAGCATTTACCACCTCCCAGTGAGTGGTTTGCTCAAGGCTACGCGAGGAGAGTTTTTCTCCTGTTTGCATACCTTCCCTCGATCTACTGCTGACTATTCCGTCTTCAGCGATCGCTACAATTTCCTGCTGCGTTTCGGATTCGCAATCGCCGCATCCCGTGACTAATATAGGTGATTCAGGAAGGAGATAAATACACGTTTTTATGCAGTTGCTCGAAGCTCGTATCTCGATCGCTAACAATGCAAGATGCTGAAAATATTCCGGGCTTCGGCCCTGGTCGACCTCCATACGCTGTAAGAACATTCGGTGGACGATGTCATGCTGGCGCGGAGAACCTTTCTTATCGGCGGTGCGAGTTTGGCGGGAATGAGCGTGCTCGCGATCGGATGGTCGGTATCGCAAGCACGTGAGGAAAGGTGTCCCAGGAAAATTATCGAGACGCCCGGCACCAATGTGAGGCTCAACGGCTGGGTGATGATCGATCGCGCCAACAACGTCACGATCGTCATGAGCAAGGCCGAGATGGGACAAGGCATCCACACCGGCGCGGCGATGTTGCTGGCAGACGAGCTCGGAGCGGACTGGTCCCAGGTCCGGCTCGCCGACGCTCCCATAGAAGCGCTATATAGAAACCGCGTAAACCTCGCGCGCGCGCTTCCTCGTCGCCCCGAGGATCATAGCTGGCAAGCGCAGGGCGAAGAGGATCTCGCGCGGCTTCTCACGTTTTTAGGCGGCACGATGGTGACGGGCGGTTCGACGAGCATCGCCGATCTTTGGGAACCGATGCGCGAGGCCGGTGCGTCCGCTCGGGCGATGCTTTGCAGCGCGGCGGCCAAGACCTGGGGGGCACCGGTTGGCGAACGCGAAGTACGCGCCGGCCACGTGTGGGGACCGAAAAACTCGGCGACGTTTGGCGAGCTCGTCGACAAGGCAAAGCTCGAGCATCCGCCCACGCACGTCACGCTCAAGGATAGATCGAAGTTCACGATTATCGGCCAGCGGCAGAACCGGATCGAGGCGCCTTCGAAAATCGATGGATCAGCGCGGTTCGGGATCGACGCGCAGCCAGAAGGCCTGCTATACGCGAGCGTCAAGATGTGTCCAACGCTCGGCGGAATCGCGATCAGACACGATAGTTCGAAAGTGAAGAACACCGAGGGCATACATGCCATCTTCACGGTTGATCCCTACCACGGCGGCACCGGCGGAGTCGCGGTCATTGCCGATAACCCGTACATCGCCATGCGCACGCTCTGCGAGTTGTCGTACACATGGGATCATGGTCCGGCAAAAGATGTCAGCGATGCAGACATCAGCGTAGCCTTGATCAAGGCCATCGAAGGCGGCGCTCAGCCCCAGTACTTCTATTCGACCGGCGACGTCGAAACAAAATTGAAGCAGTCGAAACCGCTGAAAATGCGGTATGAGGCGCCGTACCTCGCGCATGCGACGCTGGAACCCATCAACTGTACCGCCCAGGTGAACGAATGCGAAGCGTCGATCTGGGTATCCACGCAGATCCCGATGGCGGCGCGCAAGGCCGTCGCAAAGTTCCTCGGTCTGAAAGAAGACAAGGTTCAGGTGCATCCGTGCCTGATCGGCGGCGGATTTGGCCGCCGGCTCGAAGTCGACTATATCGTGCAGGCGGTGGCTATCGCGCGCCATGCAAACGGACGTCCCGTGCAGACCATCTGGCCGCGTGCACAGGATACGACGCACGACTTCTATCGCCCCGCGTGTGTGTCGCAATTCACGGGTGCGCTGGATGCAGACGGCAAACTGATCGCGTGGAAGAACCAGTCGGCCAGCCAGTCGATCAGTGCGCAAGCGCTGCCCCGCGCGTTTGGCTTCCCAACGTTGGTCGCAGAGATGCTCACCGACACCACGAACGCAGAAGGCGCGTTCGATCAACCGTACGAATGCCCGAACGTTGCCGTCACGCACAATACGGTGACGTTGCCGATACCCGTGGGTAACTGGCGCTCGGTTGGGCATTCGCTTCATGCGTTTTTTGTCGAGAGCTTTATCGATGAGATGGCGGCGGCCGCACACAGGGATCCCTTTCAGTTTCGCCTGGGCATGCTGACGAAGCCGGAACACAAGCGACACGCCGATGTACTGCGAACGCTCATGGACTTTTCGCAGTGGCAAAGCCTGCCGAAGGGGGATGGAAAAACTGCCAGAGGCCTGGCGATGCACGAAGCATTTGGCAGTGTGGTCGCACAGGTTGCCGAAGTGCAGAAGCTTGGAGAAAGTTTCCGGGTCACGCGAGTCTACTGCGTGATCGATTGCGGCGTCGCGATCAATCCGGATCTCGTCGAGCAGCAAATGGAGAGCGGCATTATTTTCGGGCTGTCTGCCGCCTTGCAGCAACGTATCAGCATCGTGAACGGCCAGGTTCAGCAGAAGTATTTTTCCGACTTCCCCCTCGTCAATATGTCGACCTGCCCCGAGATTCACACAAAGGTGCTTCAGTGCGGTACTGAACCACAAGGCGTCGGCGAAGCGGGTACGCCGCCCATTGCGCCAGCCGTAGCGAATGCGCTTTTCGCACTCACGGGGAACCGGGTTCGGCACCTTCCACTGATTGAACCGCCAGAGCCTTCCGGAGGTGATATATGGTGTCAGTCCGTATTAACGGAAAAACCGTTGTTATGCATTCTGCCCCAGAAACTCCCTTGCTCTGGGCACTCCGATGCGAACTCGAACCGAAACTGACAGGAACCAAATTCGGCTGCGGCATTGGCGTTTGCGGCGCATGCACGGTCTTGATCGATAACATACCTTTTCAGGCTTGCCAGATACCCATATGCGCGATCGATAAAGCGGAAGTCGTCACCATTGAAGGACTGGATACGCCGGAAGCTCGCGCGCTGAAGAAAGCCTGGATCGAATGCGATGTCGTGCAGTGCGGCTATTGTCAAAGCGCGCAACTGGTCGCCGCAACCGCGTTGCTTTATTGTCATCGCCATCCGGCCGACTGCGATATCGACGAGGCCATGAAGGGTATCGCGTGTCGCTGCGGCACGTTCCCCCGTATTCGCAAAGCCATCCACCAGGCAGCACAGTCGCTGCATCCATGAGCGTTGGCTCAACGGGGCGCAGGAAATTCACCTCGCCCAATCGCAGGTTCTCAGGCAGGTTTCGAAGGGGGCTGCTTCCGGTTTGCGGCCCCTGCACCGCCAGCCTTCGCGATCAGCAACGCCACATTACGCTCGGCCAATGCGGCGATCGTACGCGACGGATTCAGCCCTAACGCGCGCGGAATGACCGCACCGTCCATGACGTACAGATCTTCGTAGCCGAACACCTTGCCGGTGGCGTCCACCACGCCATCCGATTTTGTCAGGCCCATGTTGCAGCCACCTAGCGGATGTGGGGTGATCAGCCTGTGTCCGTCGCGCCAGGTTAACGGGACGGCGGGACAGCCCCCGGTCTTTTTCGAAAGCCGCTCGTGCGCATCGATCATCGCTTCGACGACCGCTTCCGATCGCCTGTACGACCAGTCGAGCCGCAGTACGCGTTGCCAGGGGGCGAACCAGCAACGTCCCAGGTGCATGCGTCCGTCTCCTGGGTCGACCGCCTGGCCGAACCACGGCATCATGTGCTCGACCGGGCCACCCAGGTCACCGACATGGCGCGCCAGTTCCTTCCAGAACGCACGAAGCAAGCCGCGAGGTGCACGCTCGAGCCGACTGTGCACGAAATCGTAGGCGAGATCTGGCACGCCGCCGTCCTCGATGAATAGCGACTGGCCGTTGGCGCCGGCGTGATCGAGCAGGTCGATGGCGGCGGAAATGGTGACGCCATGCGATGGCGAGATTTTGCGGTTGTGATAAAAGGCGGGCGTGACGAAATCGCCGTTGAACGACCATCCCCAGCCGAGCCGCGCAGACAGATCGGGCAGCGTGCGATGCTCGTCGCGACAGCGGAGCAGCAGTTCGGTGCTGCCGATCGAGCCGGCGCCGAGAATCACGCTGGCCGCTGTCGCGGTACCCCGCGTGAGGCTGTGCGCAGCGGAGTCAATGATGTCGAAGTGCACGCGCCATCCTGGACGGAGCGGCTCGAGCTTTTGCACCACGTGTAGCGGCAGGATCTTTGCTCCGTGGCGCTTGGCCACCGCCAGGTAGTTGAGGTCGAGCGTGTTCTTCGCCGATACCCGGCAGCCAATGTCGCAGTTGCCACAATGCACGCAAGTGCCTTGCAGCACGCCGTGAGCGTTGACGAACGGGACGGAATGCCGCTCGTCGCGTGCGTCGGGCAAGTTCTGGTCGTAATGCGGTGAAAAGCTTACAGCCAGCGGTAGCTTGCGGTAGCGATCACCCCAGCCGCAGTCTTGTGCGGCCTCGCGCATCAGCCGGGTACGTTCGTTGAGCTGGTTATCGGGCAGTTCCTGAACGTCCAGCATCCAGCCAGCGAGATCGTAGTAAGGCTTGAGTGCCGCGTAGGTTATCGCCGGCGGCCAGCCGCTCTCGAACGCTTCCGGCCGCGCTTCGACCGACACGTTGGCATAGATCAGTGAACCGCCGCCTACGCCCGCGCCGGCTACCACCCACATGTTCCGGAAGGTACGCAGATCCGCCCAACCATGGCACCGCTGCGGGTGCTGCTGGTCCCACAGCCAGGGCGCGGACGCATCGCGTGGATAGGTTTCAGGCGTCCAGCAGCGGCCTCGTTCGAGCACCAGCACGTTGCGCCCGCTCTCTGCGAGGCGGCAGGCCGCGACGGCGCCGCCGAAGCCGCTGCCGACGACGATCACATCATAGTCAAACGGGTTCATGCTGGCGGTCTCCCGGTGGAGGTGTGCGGCCGTTTCGGTGCGAGCAACCTGAAGAACCGCCAGACGGCGCGCACGGATTTACAGGGTCTCTACGTATTCGTGAGCCGGTCACTACAGGGACCTCACTCCGCAGCGTCTTAACCGCGGCGCTCGAAAGTACATCTGCTCCCGCATCGGGCGCCACCCATCGTACGTCCGATATTTCAGGTGGGCGAAGCCAGGCGTCTTTCCCAGGAAGGTCGCGTCGTTCGATCAGAACGGCGCAATCACGTGGCCCCATGATCTGCATCGTGAATGGAGCGCATGGCGGGTGACGTTGCCTCACACGGTATGCTTACCCGGTTGCACCCGCTCCGTCCAGATGGCTGTCATCGTCCCCTTGACCGTTGTGGATATCGAGCACAAGCACATGCCCGACGTCGCGCACGAACTCTTCCATGATCGCAAGACATTCCGCGCTGCCCGGTGGGAAGTCTTCAGGGTTGCGCTTGCCCTGAGCCCGTCTGATCGCGCGCGGATGCTGGCCTCCAGCGCCCGCGCTTCGGCCCAGACAGGATCGTTCCCGGGAAATTCTGGTGGTTCTGTCATGCAGGTATTTTCGGCAGCCGTCTCGCAGACTATACGGGCGGACATGGGTGGCGCCGGCCAGCATTCAGGGCGATATGAGGAGCCGCTCGCGGTTCTTCGCATCCTTTATCCAGCCTGGCGCCCGGCTCCTGAAGGCCTGGTCGTCCGTGGTGCACGCGACTGCGCCGTACTTCTCAACGCCCTGATTTGCGGCCCACTCCCGCCATTCGGCTGGCCGGTGAAGCTGCCGTTGGAGTGGCCGCAATACTCAGGAACCTGACGGACGGGCTACGCACGCTATTCGGCCATTGCTGATGCTCAGGTGTCGCCCTTCGTGAGGGAGCTTCAGGTTGCACTCCCGTCATTCGAACCTCCACGACCGCGAATGTCGGGTCTAACTGTCAGCGGATGCGTACTTACGACCCACTGCTG
>Ga0335069_10010124_pt1 | contig 13377 bp, 13 predicted proteins | sample Lox_Sample_11_FD_206714 | JGI IMG/M metagenome (GOLD analysis project Ga0335069, IMG submission 206714) | Soil microbial communities from Loxahatchee National Wildlife Refuge, Florida, United States - Lox_Sample_1.1 | ecosystem: Environmental > Terrestrial > Soil > Wetlands | place: USA... | reverse complement strand
CACCGACATGTGCGGGTAGAGCGCGTAGTTCTGGAACACCATCGCGATGTCGCGATCCTTCGGCTCGAGGTCGTTGACCACGCTCGCGCCGATCGCGATCTCGCCGCGCGTGACCTCCTCGAGTCCCGCCACCATTCGCAGGAGCGTCGACTTGCCGCAGCCCGAGGGGCCGACGATCACGACGAACTCGCCGTCGGCGATCTGCATGTCGATGCCGTGGATCACCTCGATGGTGCCGTACTGCTTGAAGACGTTCCGGAACTCGACGGTAGCCATGTCTAGCGATCGGTGGGGGTCATGGCTGTCTCATTTCTCAGCGTCGACCAGGCCTTTGACGAACCAGCGCTGCATGGCGATCACGATGATCCCCGGCGGGAGCAATGCCAGCATGGCGGTCGCCATGACGAGTTGCCACTCGGTCGCCTGGTCGCCGCCCGCCATCATCCGCTTGATGCCGATCACGACCGTGTACATGTTTTCCTGCGTCGTGATCAGCAGCGGCCAGAGATACTGATTCCAGCCATAGATGAACATGATGACGAACAGCGCGGCGATGTTCGTGCGCGAAAGCGGGAACAGGACGTCGCGGAAGAAGCGCATCGGTCCGGCGCCGTCGATGCGCGCGGCTTCGGCGAGTTCCTCGGGCACGGTGAGGAAGAACTGGCGGAACAGGAATGTCGCCGTCGCCGAAGCGATGAGCGGCAGCGTGAGGCCGGCATAGGTGTCGATCAGCCCGAGGTCCGAGACGACCTTGTAAGTCGGGAAGATGCGCACCTCGACCGGCAGCATCAGCGTGACGAAGATCAGCCAGAAGAAGGTTCGCCGGAGCGGAAATCGAAAATACACGATCGCGAATGCGGAGAGCATCGAGATTGTGATCTTGCCTATCGCGATGACCAGCGCCATGACGAGGCTGTTCCACATCATTCGTTCCACGGGCGCTCGCGAGGCGAGCCCGCTGCCGTGTTCAAGCACGGTGGCGTAGTTGTTGATCGCCTCGGCGCCCGGCAGCATCGGCATCGGCACCGTGGTCACCTGGTCGAAAGACAGCGTCGACGCGACGAACGCGACGTATAGCGGGAGCGCCACGATCGCGACTCCCGCGATAAGGATCAGGTGGCTCGCTACGGCGAAGAGCGGGCGGCGTTCAACCATCAGTAGTTCACCTTCCGCTCGATGAAGCGAAACTGGATGACGGTGAGCGTGATGACGATCAGCATGAGCACCACCGACTGCGCATTCGAGCTGCCGAGGTCGAGAGCCTGCGTGCCGTCACGCCAGACCTTGTAGACGAGGATCGTCGTTGCGTCGACGGGGCCGCCCGCTGTGGATGCGTCGACGATCGCGAACGTGTCGAAGAACGCATAGACGACGTTGACGACCAGCAGGAAGAAAGTCGTAGGCGAGAGCAGCGGAAAGACGACCGTCCAGAAGCGTCGACCCGGTCCGGCGCCGTCGATGGCCGCGGCCTCGATCAGCGAGCGCGGGATCGACTGCAATCCGGCCAGGAAGAACAGGAAGTTGTAGCTGATCTGTTTCCACACCGCGGCGACGACGATGAGGATCAGCGCGTGCCGTGCGTTGAGCAGGTAATTCCACTCGACGCCCATCGCGCGCAGCACGTGCGTGAGCACGCCGAGCGTCGGATTGAGCAGGAAAACCCAGAGTACCGCCGCCACGGCCGCGGCGACCGAATACGGCCAGATCAGGAGGGTCTTGTACAGTCCGCCGCCGCGCACGACGCGGTCGGCGAACGTCGCGAGCAGAAGTGCGAGCGACAGACCGATCACCGTTACGAGCACCGAGAACACTGCCGTGACGCGGAACGACGCGAGGTAGCGCGGGTCGCGAAACAGCTCGACGAAGTTGTCGAACCACACGAACTGAACATTGGCCGCGAACGCGTCCTGCAGCAGCATCGACTGCCACACCGCCTGGCTCGCGGGCCAGAAGAAGAACACGATCGTGATGACGATCTGGGGCGCGACGAGCGCATAGGGCAGCCACGATGACCGCCAGACGACGCGCTTTTCCATGGCTCGAGGATCGGTTGGCTGCGCGGGGAGGCGGGTCGAGCGCCGCCTGGCGGCGAACGACGGCTTCGCGCCGCCCGCCACACTCGTTGCCGGCTTCTTACTGGTTGGCCTTGCGGAAGCGCTCGATCTCGGCGTTGCCGCGGGAGACAGCCGAATCGAGCGCAACCTTGGCGGTCTTCTGGCCGCTCCACACCGATTCGAGCTCTTCGTCGATGATGTTGCGGATCTGCACGAAGTTGCCGAGGCGGATTCCCTTCGAGTTGGGGGTGGGCGGCTTGTTGTTGAGCTCCTTGATCGCCGTGTCGAAGCCCGGCCGTTGCTCATAGAGGCCCTTCTTCTTCGCGAGCTCGTAGGCGGCCAGCGTGATCGGAACGTATCCCGTCGACTCGTGCCAGTCCTCCTGCACTTCGGGCGACGAGAGGAACGTGAAGAACTTGGCGATGCCCTTGTAGACCTTCGGGTCCTTCTGGTTCATTACCCACAACGTCGCGCCGCCGATGATCGTGTTTTGCGGCGCGCCGGCGACGTCCGGATAGTACGGCAGCGTCGCGACGCTCCAGTCGAACTTCGCGTTCGCCTTGATGTTGGAGTACGAGCCGGACGAAGTGGTGATCATCGCGCATTCGCCGCTGTAGAAGGATGAGAGCGGTTCGTCCTTGCGGCCCTTGTACGTGAACAATCCCTTCTTGCCCCAGTCGGCGAGGTTCTGGATGTGCTTCACCTGGAGCGGGCCGTTGAACTCCAGCTTGGGGTTCATTCCGCCGAAACCGTTCTGCTCGCTCGCGAACGGTACGTTGTGCCACGCGCTGAAGCTCTCGAGCTGCACCCACGACTGCCAGCCCGTGGTGAACGCGCATGCCGCGCCGCTCGCCTTGAGCTTCTCCATCGCCTGCGCCATCTCGGGCCAGGTCCTCGGCGGACTCTTCGGATCGAGACCGGCCTTCTTGAACGCATCGTTGTTGATGTACAGAACCTGCGTCGAGCTGTTGAAGGGCATCGAGAGGAGCTGGCCCTTCGTGTCGGCGTAGTAGCCGTAGACGGCACCGACGAACGCCTTCGGGTCGAACTTCTCGCCGGATTCGCTCATCAGCTGGTAGACCGGCTTGATCGCGCCCTTCGCGGACATCATCGTGGCGGTGCCGACTTCGAACACCTGCAGTATCTGCGGCGGATTGCCGGCACGGTACGCGGCGATTGCCGCGGTCATCGATTCGTCGTACTGGCCTTTGAAGACCGGCATGACCTTCCACTCGGACTGCGACGCGTTGAACTTGGCGGCGATCTCGTCGACCTTGTCGTTGAGCTTGCCCGTCATCGAATGCCACCACTGGATTTCGGTCTGCGCTTGCGCGGCCGGAGCGCACAGGATGCCGACGGCGGCCAGCGTGGCGCCGAGTAGTCTGAGACGCATGGAGCCCTCCTGTAATTTCTCGGCTGCCCGGGTGTGCCCCCGCCGAGTTCGGCGTGCAGTATAGCCCGAATCGGGCGAGCGGCGACCGGAGTCATTCGGCTCGCCAGCGCCGGGACGCCGGTGTACATTCTCGGCGGCGCAAGACTGCGCACGAGGACATCGAAGAGATGACGGCAACGATCGCGCAAACCTGGCCCTATCCGCGGCTCGTCGCTCACCGCGGAGCGGGCAAGGTCGCCCCGGAGAACACGCTGACGGCGATGCGCGTCGGTTACGCGCACGGCTATCGGATGGTCGAGTTCGACGTGAAGCTCGCCGCCGACAATGTGTCGTTTCTGCTGCACGACGCGACGCTGGAGCGCACGACCAGCGGCCACGGCCGCGCGGACGCGCTGCCGTGGCGCGAGCTGTCGCGCCTCGACGCGGGGGGCTGGCACTCGGCCAAGTACGCGGGCGAGCCGCTGCCTACGTTCGCGTCGATCGCGCGGTGGACTCGCGCGCACGGCGTGCACTGCAACGTCGAGATCAAGCCGATGCCCGGGCGCGAGCGGGAAACCGGCGCCGCGATTGCCCTCGACGCTGCGACGCTGTGGCGCGACGCGGACACGCCTCCGCTGCTCTCGTCGTTTTCCGAGGCCTCGCTCGTCGCCGCGCGCGATGCGGTCGCGGAGATCCCGCGCGCGCTGCTGCTCGACGCGGTTCCGGCCGATTGGAAGGATCGCCTGCGGCATCTCGATTGCATCGCGACCGTCGTGCACCACGACGGCCTCACCGCCGATATCGTGCGGAAGATCCGCACGTCCGGCTTTCGCGTGCTCTGCTTCACGCCGAACGACCCGGCGCGCGTGGCCGAGCTCGCGAGCTGGGACATCGACACGATCATCACCGACGCGGTCGACCGCATCGCCGCCGATTCGCTGCCGCCCGCGTCGCCGCTGTGAACGCGACGGCGGGTGCGCATGCGGGAGGGGCGGACCCGGCCGATTAGCTGCGGGCTTATGATGAGGCATGCGCCCTCAGCGAATCGGCCAAGTCCGCCGTCGAGGCGCCGTGCCGACGCGCACCGTTGCGTCGATCTTGGCAATCGCGCTGCTCGCGACGACGCGAGTCGGTCTCGGCGCCGACTTCGACGTGGGGCGCGTGACGCTCCGCGTGACCGACGACGGTTGGGCGAGCATCGCGACGAGCGGCGACGGACTCCCGTTCAGCGGCGATCGCTCCGGCACGATCGAGATCGTGAAGCGTAGCCTCCTTCTCGTTGACGGTGCCGAGCATTTCCGCGCGGCGCTGGTCGTCAGCGCGACGCCCGGTACGCCGGCGGCTCACGTTCAATGGCCTGAGGACTGCCGGTCCCAGGACAACGTGTACGCGCTCGACGCTCGCCCGGCGAGCGGCGAGGCAAGGGATTGCCTCAGGTTGACCGGGCTGGTCGCGATCGACCGATCGCTTGCGACCGATGCTCCCGCGATCGCGTCCGAGCTCGCGGGACGCAAGATCATCGCGCCGACCGCCGGATACGTCGTGCTCGACGAGGTTGCCCTCGCCAACGGAACGTTCGTCGCCGTCGAGGCGCTTATCGCGGCCGACGTCGAGCTTCCCCACGGGTCGGGCATTCCGCGAAGTCTGCCCGCAGGCATCGGCGCCCAGACGTTCGCATGGGGCCAGCGCCTCGCCGAGGCCGCGAGGAGCAGCATCCACTCGCTGTCGGGTCTGCTCGTCGTGCCGCCGGTAACGGCGAAATCGAACTAGGCGCGAACGAGCTACGCCACCGCGGCCGCGGGCCGCTTGATCTCGCGTTCGTCGATCGGCAGGTTGACTAGACCCGCGACCACGCCGAGCGCGATCGCGATCCACCAGACGACGTCGTAACTTCCGGTCTGGTCGTAGAGCCTGCCGCCAAGCCACGCGCCCAGGAAGCTGCCGATCTGGTGGCTCAGGAACGAGAAGCCGGTCAGCATAGCGAGGTAGCGCACGCCGAAGATCTGCGCGACGAGGCTATTGGTCGTGGGCACGGTCGAAAGCCAGAGGAAGCCGAGCACGATGGCGAATACGTAGACAGAGAGCGGCGTGAGCGGCACCAGCACGAACAGCGCGATCGCAACGCTCCGCAGGAAGTAGATCGTTGACAGGATGTAGCGGCGGGGGAAGCGCGCGCTCAACAGGCCGGCGCCGTAGGTGCCGGCGATGTTGAACAGGCCGACCAGCGCAAGCGCCGTCACCGCCACGTGCGGCGCCATCCCGCGGTCGGCGAGATAGGCCGGAAGGTGCACGCCGATGAACACGACCTGGAATCCGCAGACGAAGAAGCCCAGCGTGAGCAGCAGGTAGCCGCGGTGCGCGAGCGCCTCGCGCATCGCCGCGCCGGCCGACTGCTTGAACGCGTGCGCGTGATTCGCGCTCCTTTCGACGAGCGGGATCGCGAGCGGCGCCATCAACAGGCCGATGCCTGCGAACGCGAGCAGCGTTCCGTACCAGCCGAAGTGCGACAGCAGTACCTGCGTGAGCGGTACCAGCGCGAACTGCCCGAACGAGCCCGCGGCGGCTGAAATGCCAAGCGCCATGCTGCGCTTCTTGGCCGGATACGCGCGCCCGAGAACGCCTGCGATCACGCTGTAGGTGAGCCCCGAAAGCCCGATGCCGATCAGCAGGCCGCAGCCCATGATCAGCATGAGCGGGGTGGCCGCGTGCGCCATGAGATAGAGCCCGAGCGCATAGGTTAGCGCTCCGATCACGACGACCTTCGCGGTGCCGTAGCGATCGGCGAGCATGCCGGTGAAGGGCTGGACCACGCCCCATACCAGGTTCTGCACGGCGATCGCGAGCGCAAACGTCTCGCGCCCCCAGTGCAGGTCCGCGCTCATCGGCTGCAGGAAGAGGCCGAAGCCGTGCCGCAGCCCCATCGAGATCGTGAGGACGATGCTGCCGCACACGAGGACGACGGCGGGTGTGCGCCAATCGGCGCGCGACGAAGCGGACATGACGTATCCCTGTGTAGCGAGCTCAGCGGGCGACGCCGCCCGGGTCGGGGTGGAGCTGTTCGACCTCGTCGAGCGTCGCGATCAACGCGTCGAGCTTGTCGGCCCCGATGCGCGCAGCGACCTGCGACTGCGCGCGATGCCAATGCGGCATTGCGCTGCGAAGAGCGCGAGCGCCTGCGTGCGTCAGCGAAACCTCGCGCGTACGCGCGTCCTGCCCGGCGGCGACGGCGACGAGGCCGCGGACGGCCAGCGGATCGAGCGTGCGCGAAAGCGCCGTGCGGTCGAGGAGCAGCGTCCTGGCGAGCTCCGACATGCGCACCCGGCCCTGCGTCGAAAGCGTTCTGAGCAGCGAGAACTGCGTGACGCGAAGCCCGCAGGGCTCCATCAGATCGTCGTAGAGCTGCGTCAGCGCGCGCGTGGCGCGGCGCAGACGCCCGCAGGTGCAGGCGGGAGAGGGGGGCGCAGGTTTCGTCGGCATCGGGTCGGGCGCTGAACGTGTCAGGCACCGAACGTGTACCTGCACGTAATTGTGAGCATATGCACGTTTATCGCCGAAGTCAAGCGCCTTGGCGGCCGAGACGCTGGTGGACTGGAGATCGCCCACGCGCGGGATCCTTGCGGCGACCGCCGCCCCTTGGGCATCGCCCTTGTCACGGCGATGACCGCCGCAACGGCGCGTCTGGCGGTGTCTCACTTCGAATCTCACTCCGCCCAGTGCTTCGCGCGCTCGACCGCCCTTCGCCAGCCGGCAGCGAGCTCCGCGACTCGCTCGCGCTTCATCCCGGGCTCGAAGACGCGGTCTTGCTGCCAGTTCGCCGCTACATCCGCCGCATCCTTCCAATAGCCCACCGCGAGGCCCGCGAGATAACCCGCACCGAGCGCGGTGGTCTCCAGCACCTTCGGACGCACGACCGGAACGCCGAGCAGATCCGCCTGGAACTGCATCAGCAGGTTGTTCGCCGTCGCACCGCCGTCGACGCGCAGCTCGGTGAGCGTGATCGCCGCGTCCTTTTGCATCGCGTCCAGCACTTCCGCGCTCTGGAACGCGATCGACTCGAGCGCGGCGCGCGCGAGGTGGGCAGCGGTGGTCCCGCGCGTCAGGCCGAACATCGCGCCGCGCGCGTAGGCGTCCCAATGCGGAGCGCCGAGTCCGGCGAATGCCGGAACGAAGTAGACGCCGTCGTTGTCCGGAACGCTCGCCGCGAGCGTCTCGATCTCGGCCGCGGAGCGCACGATCCTCAATCCGTCGCGCAGCCACTGCACGACGGCGCCGCCGATGAAGACGCTCCCCTCGAGCGCATAGTCGGTCTTTCCCTCGCGCTGCCATGCGACGGTCGTCACCAGGTTGTTCGCCGACGCGACGGCAGTGCCGCCGGTGTTCATCAGCAGGAAGCAGCCCGTGCCGTAAGTGTTCTTCGCGAGCCCGGGCTGATGGCATGCCTGTCCGAAGAGCGCCGCCTGCTGATCGCCGGCGATTCCGGCGATCGGAACGTCCACGTCGCCGACCTTCGCTTGCGCGCAGACCCCCGACGAGGCCACGACGCGCGGAAGCATCGAGCGCGGGACGTCGAAGAGCGCGAGAAGCTCGTCGTCCCAATCGCCGGCGCGAATGTCGAAGAGCATCGTGCGGCTCGCGTTCGACGCATCGGTGACGTGCGCCGCGCCCTGCGTCAGGTTCCAGACGAGCCAGGTGTCGACGGTGCCGAAGGCGAGCTCGCCGCGCATCGCACGCTCGCGGGCGCCGGGAACGTTGTCGAGCAGCCAGCGCAACTTCGTGCCGGAGAAATACGCGTCGAGCACGAGACCCGTCTTGCGCGCGATCGTTTCCGCGTGCCCCGCTGCGCGCAGCGCGTCGCACTGCGGCGCGGTGCGGCGGTCCTGCCAGACGATCGCGTTGGCGATCGGGCGGCCGGTTGCGCGCTCCCATACGAGCGTCGTCTCGCGCTGGTTCGTGATGCCGATCGCCGCGATGTCGCGCGCACCGAGGCCGGCGCGCGCGAGCGCCTCGTACAGCACACCGGACTGCGTCGCCCAGATCTCGGCGGCATCGTGCTCGACCCAGCCCGGGTGCGGAAAGATTTGCCGGAACTCCTGCTGCGCGACCGCTTTGACGGCTCCGGCTCGGTCGAAGACGAGCGCTCGGGAGCTCGTCGTGCCCTGGTCGAGAGCGAGTACGAAGGACATGCGAGGACTCCGATCCGCAAGGCCGCGCGGGCGGCGTCCGGTTGCGACGCCGGCGACGCGCATCGTAAAATGGGCTTTCGCGGGCGCCATTGTAGCGACACCAGCCGCAGCCGCCGCCGGCACGCGCGGTCTGCGGCGAGAGCCTTCCCCGCACCCGATCGTCTCGAGCTCCCAATGTCGCTCCCCGACTCCTCCGTTCCACGCCAGCGCCTTCACCAGCGCAGCATCACGTACGATTGCTATCGCCGTGACGACGGCCTGTTCGACGTCGACGCGCATCTCGTCGACGCCAAGGACCACGACTTCGAGCTGCTGACGGGGCTGCGTCCGGCGCGCGAGGCGGTGCACGACATGTACGCGCGCGTGACGATCGACGCCGCCTTCGTGATCCATGCGATCGAGGTGCGCACGGTCGCGATGCCCTACCCGGATGTCTGCGACCGCATCGAGGCCGCGTATGCGAAGCTGATCGGGGCGAACCTGGTCCAGGGCTTTCGCAAGCGGCTGCACGACGACATGGGAGGAGTCCACGGCTGCTCGCACGTGACGGAGCTTCTGGGGTCGCTTCCCACCGCAGCCATCCAGATGATGGCGGGGCTGCGGCGCGAGGACGAGGGCGAGTCGAAGCCGTTCCAGCTCGACCGCTGCCACGCGCTCGAAACGACGACCGAGACGGTCCGCCGCTACTATCCGAAGTGGTATCGGGCCTCGGCAGTGCGCAATGCGCAGGAGGAACAGGCGTGAAGATCCACGAATACCAGGGCAAGGAGATCTTTCGCAAATTCGGCATGACGACGCCGCGCGGCATTCCTGCGTTTTCGGTCGACGAGGCCGTCGCGGCGGCGCGATCGCTCGGCGGCGACGTCTGGGTGGTGAAGGCGCAGATCCACGCAGGCGGACGCGGCAAGGGCGGCGGGGTCAAGCTCGCACGCTCGCTCGACGAGGTGCGCGATCTCGCGGGCCGCATTCTCGGGATGCAGCTCGTCACGCACCAGACGGGGCCGCAGGGCCAGAAGGTCCGGCGCCTGCTGATCGAGGAAGGCGCCGACATCCGCAAGGAGCTCTACGTCGGCATGGTCGTCGATCGCGGTACGCAGCGCGTGTGCCTGATCGCGAGCTCGGAGGGCGGGATGGACATCGAGGAGGTCGCCGCGAAGACGCCGGAGAAGATCCTGCGCGTGTTCGTCGATCCGATGCAGGGGCTGACCGACGCCCAGTCCGACGACGTCGCGCGAAAGATCGGGATCCCCGAGGCGAGCATTTCGCAGGCGCGAGCGATGCTGACCGGCCTCTACCGCTGCTTCGACGCGACCGACGCGTCGCTCGCCGAGATCAATCCGCTGATCGTCACCGGCGACGGGCGGGTGATCGCGCTCGACGCGAAGCTCAATTTCGATTCCAACGCGCTCTTCCGGCACCCGGAGATCGTCGAGATGCGCGACCTCGACGAGGAGGATCCCGCCGAGGTCGAGGCGTCGAAGTTCGATCTGTCGTACATCGCGCTCGACGGCAACATCGGCTGTCTCGTCAACGGCGCCGGGCTCGCGATGGCGACGATGGACACGATCAAGCTGTTCGGCGCATCGCCTGCGAACTTCCTCGACGTCGGCGGCGGCGCCACGACGGAGAAGGTCACCGAGGCGTTCAAGATCATGCTCGCGAACCGGCGCGTGAAGGGAATTCTCGTCAACATCTTCGGCGGCATCATGCGCTGCGACACGATCGCCAACGGGATCGTCGCGGCGGCCCGCGAGACGCGCCTCGGCGTGCCGCTGGTCGTGCGGATGAAGGGGACGAACGAGGAGCTCGGCCGGCAGATCCTCAAGGATTCGGGCCTCCCGATCATCGCCGCCGACAACATGGCCGACGCCGCGCAGAAGATCGTCGCCGCGGTCGGCCGGCAATAAAGGCCCGCGCTCGGCCCGATCGCCCCCGAGCGCCGCCGCTGCCCGCACCGCTCAAGTCAACCCACGGGAACGCCATGTCGATCCTCATCGATCGCAACACCAAGGTGATTACGCAGGGAATCACCGGCAAGACCGGCCAGTTCCACACGCGAATGTGCCGCGACTACGCGAACGGAAGGAACGCGTTCGTTGCCGGCGTCAATCCGAAGAAGGCCGGCGAGGACTTCGAAGGAATTCCGATCTACGCCACGGTGCAGGAGGCGAGAGAGGCGACGGGCGCCACCGTCAGCGTGATCTACGTTCCGCCGCCGTTCGCAGCGGCGGCGATCGACGAGGCGGTCGACGCCGGGCTCGATCTCGTCGTCTGCATCACCGAGGGCATCCCGGTGCGCGACATGATCCGGACCCGCTACCGGATGCAGGGGAAGCCCACGCTTCTGCTGGGGCCGAATTGCCCCGGAGTGATCACGCCCGACGAAATCAAGATCGGGATCATGCCGGGTCATATCCACAAGCGCGGCCGCGTCGGGGTCGTCTCGCGCTCAGGGACGCTCACGTACGAGGCGGTGGGACAGCTGACCGAGATGGGACTCGGACAGTCGAGCGCGGTGGGCATCGGCGGAGATCCGGTGAACGGGCTCAAGCACATCGACGTGCTGCGTCTCTTCAACGACGATCCGGGGACCGACGCCGTCGTGATGATCGGCGAGATCGGTGGAACCGACGAGGAGACCGCCGCGCGCTGGGTAAAGGACAACATGAAGAAGCCGGTCGTCGGCTTCATCGCCGGCGTCACCGCGCCGCCGGGCAAGCGGATGGGCCATGCCGGCGCGATCATCTCGGGCGGTAAGGGCACGGCGCAGGAAAAGCTCGAAGTGATGGAAGCCTGCGGAATCAGGGTCACGCGCAATCCCGCCGAGATGGGCAAGCTGCTCGCTTCCGCACTGTAAGCACGACGTTCGGGGGATCGTCGTGGAGTTCGGTTCGCCCCAGTTCTGGGTTGCGGGCTTCGAGATCATTGTCGTCAACATCCTGCTGTCGGGCGACAACGCGGTCGTCATCGCGCTCGCCTGCCGCAACCTGCCGAGGACGCAGCGCAAGCTCGGGATCTTCTGGGGCGTGGTAGGCGCGGTCGTATTGCGGGTGATCCTGACGTTCTTCGCAGTGCAGCTTCTCCGGTTGCCCTGGGTGCAGCTGATCGGCGCAGCACTGCTCGTCTGGATCGGCATCAAGCTCGTCGCCGAGGGCGACGGCGAGGGCGAGGGCGAAGAGGTCGAGGCGGGCAACCGGCTGGCCTCGGCGATCAAGACCGTGATCGTCGCCGACCTCGTGATGAGCCTCGACAACGTGATCGGCGTCGCCGCCGCGGCAAAGGGCAGCGTGCTGCTGCTCGTCTTCGGCCTCGTCGTCAGCATTCCGCTCGTCGTCGTCGGCGCCCGGATCATCATGAAGCTGGTCGAGCGGCTTCCGTGGCTCGTAATCGCCGGTGGCGGGCTGCTCGGATACATCGCCGGCGAGATCGCTGTAGCCGACACTGCGGTAAAGCCCTGGATCGACGACAGCATGCCGTCGCTGCACTACGTCGCGCCGGTGGCTGGCGTGGCGGTCGTCGTCCTCGTCGGCGTGTGGCTGACGCGGAAGAACCGGGGCGAACTGTCGTCCTGACGCGGGTTCGCCGCCCTCGCGGCGTCGCATTTTGATGACACGAGCCGCCGCGGTCGGCGCAGCGGTTTCGCGCAACTGCTGCAACTCCGGCGGCGGCCCGCTACACTCGTAGCCTGAAAAGGGCGCGCCCGCTCTGAGAGGCCGCGCCCGCAAATCGACCATGCCCGAACGCGTCCCCCTCGACACCGCGCTGCTTTCCCACCCCGGGATGGTCCGCACGCACAACGAGGACTCGGTGTTCGTCGATCCCGAGGCCGGAATCGCCGTGCTCGCGGACGGCATGGGCGGGTACAACGCCGGGGAAGTCGCCAGCGGGATCGCGGTCAACGTCGTGAGCGGCGGCATGCTGCCCGAGCTCAATTCCGATCGCGAGCTCACCAAGGTGGACATCGCGTCGGGCCTTACCCATGCGGCGCTCCTGCTCCAGCAGAAGATCGCCGAGGCGAACAAGGGAATCTACGAGGTCGCGCAGGCGCGTCCCGAATGCGCCGGAATGGGCACGACGCTCGTCTCCGTCGTGTTCTGCGGCAACCGCGTGAGCATCGGCCACATCGGCGACTCGCGCTGCTACCGGCTGCGGGGCGAGAAATTCGAGCAGCTCACGCACGATCATTCGCTGCTGCAGGAGCAGATCGACGGGGGCCAGCTCACCCCGGAGCAGGCGCGCTATTCGCTCAACAAGAACCTGGTGACACGCGCTCTCGGCATCGAAGCGATCGTTCCCGCCGACATCGTCGAATATCGCGTCGAAGCCGACGACATCTATCTGCTCAATTCCGACGGACTCACCGACATGGTCGAGCCGCCGACCGTGCATGCGATCATCGAAAAGAACCGCGGCGATCTCGCGGTCGCCGCCGCCGAGCTCGTCGAGATGGCCAATCAGAACGGCGGGCGCGACAACATTTCCGTGGTGCTGGTCCACGTGCCCAAGGCGTTCCTTCCGTCCACCGCGTGGGCGCAGCGCTGGCTCGCGAAGAAGCGCGCCGGGTAGAAACGCCGCCGTGGGCAAGCTCGTTCTGTTTCTTCGCGATGGAACGGCGCAGCACGTGAAGCTCGACCGCGAACGCCTGACGATCGGACGCCGTCCCGACAACGACCTGTGCATCCCGCAGGCGCCGGTGAGCGGCGAGCACGCGGCCGTGGTGACGATTCTCGAGGATTCGTTCCTCGAGGATCTCGGCAGCACCAACGGC
>Ga0335069_10010123_pt1 | contig 13377 bp, 9 predicted proteins | sample Lox_Sample_11_FD_206714 | JGI IMG/M metagenome (GOLD analysis project Ga0335069, IMG submission 206714) | Soil microbial communities from Loxahatchee National Wildlife Refuge, Florida, United States - Lox_Sample_1.1 | ecosystem: Environmental > Terrestrial > Soil > Wetlands | place: USA: Florida... | reverse complement strand
CGCCGAAGTCGTCGAGCCCCGTGTAGCGGCGCATGAGCCCACCGGCGACGAGGTGCTTCTCGTACGCCTCCACGGTCGACACGAAGCGCGGGTCGCGCGCGTCGATGAGGCCCAGCGTGGGTAGAAGCAGCAGCGACGCGTCGGGCTGCTGCCCGTCGAGCGCCTGCGTGAAGTACCCGAGCGTCTGCGAGTAGCCGCGCCGCAGCACCTCGGCGCGCTCGGCGTCGGCGATGGGGCCCCAGCGTTCGGCGAGGTCGGGCCGGCCGAGGCGCTGCGCCAGCTGCGCGCCGCGGTGGATCGCGACCCAGCACATGGCGCGCGAGAACGTGTAGACGTTGTGGAGCGTCCGGAACTCCCAGATGCTCGTGTCCTGCGTCGGGGCCGCCTCGATCGACTCCTCGACGAGGCGCTGGAGCAGCGGCGTGAAGCGGCCCGAGTCCTCGTCGACGATGCGCGGGTCGGTGAGCAGCGTCTCGAGGCACAGAACGAGCTCTCCCATGAGGTCGTTCTGCCGCTGCTCGGTGGCGGCATTGCCGATGCGCACCCACCCGCAGTTGCCGAAGCCCGCGAGGTTCGTGAGGCGCTCCTCGGTGAGGTGCCGCTCGCCGTCGATGCCGTAGAGAGGCTGCAAGGGGCCGCTCTCGGCCACGTCGCGCAGGAAGTTGAGGAATTGCTCGCCCTCGTTGAGGTGCCCGAGGCGCCGCAGCGCCTCCACGACGAATGCGGCGTCGCGCAGCCAGCAGAAGCGGTAGTCCCACGCGCGCGGCGTCCCCATCGCCTCCGGGATGCTCGTCGTGGTCGCGGCGATGATGGCGCCCGTGTCGTGGTACGCGTGGAGCTTGAGGCAGAGCGCCGAGCGCAGCACCTCGGGGGCCGCGAAGTTGGGCAGGGCGCACGTCTTGGCCCACGCGCGCCACCCGGCGACGGTGAGCTCGAGCTCGTGGAAGGCGCTGGCGGCCGTGGTCGGGCACTCGCGCCGGCCGTAGCAGAGCGAGAAGTAGACGGGCCGCGTGAGCACGAACTCGCGCTTCGCGAGGATGTAGGGGCACGGCAGGTTCGTCGTCAGGTGCAGCGGCGAGTCGCCCCCGAGGACCTCGACGCCGTGGCTCGTCTCGCGCAGCTGCGGGTGGGCGCGGGCGTAGTCGGGGCGGGGATCGAAGTCGACGCGCAGGCGTGGGTTCCCGGCGATGGGGCGCACGATGCGCACGATCTCGAGCGGCACGCGCACGCTCAGGCCCTCGGGGACGCGCGGGGCGTAGTCGATGACCTCCCAGGCGCACCCGTCGGCCTCGAAGCGCGTCGAGAGGACGTTGGTGTTGCGCAGGTAGTGCAGCGAGCCGCGCACCTCGTGCTCGCCGTAGAGGATGCGGAAGGTGCCGCCTCGCTCGCGGTCGAGCAGTCGGCCGAAGACCGATGGGGAGTCGAAGCGCGGCAGGCAGAGCCACTCGATGGCGCTCGTGGGCGACACGAGCGCGATGAGGCGCCCGTTCCCGATGGCGCCATGGTCGAGCGGCGGGATCTGCAGTGCCGCCGCAGCGGCAGCGACGTGTTGAGCGGTGGACGGGGCTGCTGACATGCGGCCGCGCCCGTCAGGGTGCACCGCACGTGCCGCGACGCGGCCGTGGCACCGTACGTCTGGTCGCCCTGGCACGCCTCCGGCGCGCACCTCGGCCCCGCTTCGCGGGTTTGCCTCGGTTCCGGGTCGTCAGTCGCCCTGGCCGTAGACCTCGGAGATCACGCGCTTGAGGCGCACGCCGTAGACGATGGCGAATGTATCGCGGCTGCCCGGGAAGAGTTCCTCGGCGCGCGCTGCGACCGCGTCGACGATCGACTCGGCGTCGTCGCGCGTGACGTCCCCGGCGCGGATGGTGATCTCGGCCCAGTCGACGGCGCGCCTGAGCAAGTAGACGCGCTTCGTCTCTTCTTTACCCTCGGGGCTGCGGAGAATCGCGATGACCTCTGCGAGGGTGGCCGTCATCTTCGATAACTATAGCGGTCCGGGGGCACCGGAGCGAGAGGCGGCAGTCCCGTGGTTCGCGCGGGGCCTCTCCCCCGCGCGTCCGTTCGCAGCGCGACGGCGCAGCGCGTAGCGGACGAGCAGGCCGCACAGCGCGGCATAGTCGATTCCGACGCCGGCCGCGGCGCGCGCCATCCCCGCGTGTGGCGAGAGGTCGCAGTTGGGATTCACGTCGACCACGTACGGCACGCCAGCCGTCGAGAGGCGAACGTCGACGCGGCCGTAGTCGCGCACACCGACCGCCCGGAACGCGTCGGCCGCGGCCCGGCGCACCTTGGCGCCGACCGTCGAGGGCAGCTGCGGGTGCAGGACCGGGACCGTTCCCAGGTCCTCGACCGAGCCGCTCGACCACTTGGCGTCGTACGACACGATGCGCGGCGCCCCGTCGGGCAGCGCCGTGAAGTCGATCTCGCTCAGCGGCAGGACCCGCGGCGTCGGATGCCCCAGCATGGCGACGTTGAACTCGCGGCCGTCGATGAACTGCTCGACGAGGCATGCCTGCCTCAGGCGAGCCGATACGGCGTCGACCGTGCGCGCCAGCTCCTCGCGCGAGCGCACGACGCTCTCGTTGGAGATGCCGACCGAGCCGTCCTCGCGGATCGGCTTCACGATGAGGGGGAAGGGCAGGTCGCACGGGTCGTCCCCGCGCGACATCACGCGCGCCGCCGGCGTGGGAATGCCGGCGGCCTCGAGCCGCTGCTTCACGCGGTCCTTTCGCAGGGCGAAGCTCAACACCTCGGGCGGCGAGCCGGTGAAGGGGATGCCGAGCAGCTCGAGCAGCAGGGGGACGGCGCTCTCGAGGCGCGCATCGCCCGCGAGCGACTCGCACAGGTTGAAGGCGCAGTCGGGCTCGAGCTCCGAGAGGTGAGCGCGCAGGCTCGACAGGTCGCCGTCGACCGGCACAAGGTGCGCCTCGTAGCCGGCGGAGGACAGAGCAGTCGCGACGGCGGTCGACACCATCGCCACCTCGGCGCGCGATGCCCAGGTGGGGTCGAAGTCGGGACGGGCGTCCTCGAAGTCGACGTTGTGCAGTACTGCGATGCGCTTGCTAGCGCGTCTCGATGGCACTGGAGTTCCGGAGCTTCTGGGAGGAGCAGCGTCAGCGAAGGTGACAGCGCTCTCTCTCTCAGCGAATCTACCGCTTGATCGATCAGGGTCAAGATGGGATCGACGTCGCGCTCCACCAAGAGAGTCACTTTCCTCTCCGCGACGCTCACCGTCCTCGCCAAGGACCTGCGCATCGAGCTCTCGACGCGCGAGATCGTCACCACCGCCGGCTTCTTCGCCGCACTCGTGGCGATCATGGCGAGCCTCGCCTTCGTCACCGGCGCCGAGACGGCGAGCACGCGGGTCGCGCCCGGGGCGATGTGGCTCGCGATCGCGTTCGCCGCGGTGCTCGCGCTCGGGCGGACGTGGCAGCGCGAGCGCGACGAGTCGGCGCTCCTCGGGCTCGTCGTGTCGCCCATCCCGCGGGCGGCCATCTGGTGCGGGAAAGCCCTGGGAGTGCTCGGGTTTCTCGTCGCGGTCGAGATCGTCGTCGTGCCGCTCGTGGCCCTCCTCTGCCACGCGGACCTCTGGCCCGTGCTCGGCCCGCTCGTGGTCGTGGTGCTCGCCGGGACCGTGGGCGTGGCGGCCATGGGGACGCTCTTCGGGGCCATGACGGTGCGCACCCGCGCGCGGGAGCTCATTCTCGCCACGGTCCTCTTCCCGCTGCTCTCGCCGGCGCTGCTCTCGAGCGTCACGGCCACCCGCGAAATCTTCTATGCGGCCGCGAGCGGCACGCCGGTCGAAATGGGCGAGGTGGGCGACTGGCTCCGACTCCTCCTCGTCTTCGACGTGGTCGCCATCGCCGGGGGCCTCGGCCTCTTCGGGCAGTTGCTCGAGGACTAGGGCGCCGCCGGCGGCGCGAGCGACTCGACCGCCGCCGCCGCGGCGCGGGCCATGGCGGCAGGGTGCAGGGCGGTGCCGGTGACCTCGCCGACGGCGTACACGCGGCCGCGGACGCGCCCCGCCTCGTCCGTGTGGACGACGAACCCGCGGGGCTCGTGTGCGAGGGTCGCTCCGGCCTGAGCGGCGAGCTCGTAGGCGGGCGCCCGCGGGGCGTCGACGACTAGGGCGTCGCACCGGAGGGTCTGCTCGCCCGAGGCGGTGGCGACTGTGACCTCCTTGACGCGGGAGCTGCCTCCCGCGCGCAGGGGCGTCCCCTTCACGAGCGTCGCCCCCCGGATGACCGAGGCGCAGGCCTCGCCGAACGGCCCTCCGCCGTCGGCCAGCACCACGACCACCCGCTCCCCGAGCTCGACCCCGAGCGACGCGATCCACCCCGCCGCACGCGCGCTCAGGATGCCCGGCAGGTCGTTGCCCTCGAACGGGAGAACGCCGTCGTGCGCTCCGGTCGCGATGACCAGGGTGCCCGGGGTCGCGAGCTCGAGGCCCTCCTCGCCCGCCAGGAGCACGTCTTCGCCGAAGATGGCGGCGGCCGTGGTCCGCATGCGCAGGCGCAGATCGCCCATGACGACGGCGTTGCTGAAGGCCTCGATCAAGGCCGACCAGGGCCCGGCGGCCTCGCCGGGGAGGGCCCTGGCCGAGCCGCCCCAGACCAGGGCGTCGTCGACGACCTCCACGCGCCGGGCCTGCTTCACCAGGAGCAGCGCCGTGTTCATGCCGGCCGGTCCTGCCCCCACGACCAGGGCGTCGACCTGCCGGCGGTGTGCCTCCCGCGGGGGCTCGATCTCACCCGCGGGAAGGCGCCCCAGCCCCGCCACGCGGCGGGCGAGGGCCTGCATCACTTGCTGCACGCCGGGGACCCCCGCGAAGAGCTCGTGGTGGTTCATCCCCTCGGGGAAGAACCAGTCGCTCATGCGCAGCAGGTCGGTGTCGACCGAGCCGACCACATTCTGCGTCTCGATGCGCATGCCGTCGGCAGCGGGCACGCGGCAGGTCATCACGTTCGGGACGTCGTCGACGCGCGCGAGGCATCCGTCGCAGGCAGCGCGCAGGCAGGCCGGGCCGCGCGGCCGGTGGAACTTGGGGCTGCGGGCGATGGCCAGGTGCCCCGCCGCCAGGAGGGACACGGCCGCCGGCTCGCCGCGCTCGGCCACGATGGCGCGACCGTCGAAGTGCAGCTTGACCGGATCACGCAGCGGCTCGAGGCGTCGGGGCACGGGCACCCACGCTTACCAGCTTTCCGGTGTATCGTCCGCAGCCGGCGTGGCGCTCGGGCAGCTCTTCAGGACCAAGTCCATCGACGCGATTCTCGGGGAGAGCGAGCGCGAGGGTGCCTCGCTGCGCAGGGTGCTCGGGCCGTGGCACCTCATGGCGCTCGGGGTCGGCGCCATCATCGGCACGGGCATCTTCGCGACCATCGGCAGCGCGAGCGCAGGCGACCCGGCGCGCCCTGGGGCCGGTCCGGCCCTCATGGTGTCCTTCGTCCTCACTGCGGTCGTCTGCGGGTTCACGGCGCTCTGTTACGCCGAGTTCGCCTCGATGGTGCCCGTCGCCGGCAGCGCCTACACCTACGCCTACGCGACGCTCGGCGAGGTGGTCGCGTGGATCATCGGCTGGGACCTGCTGCTCGAGTACGGCATCGGCAACACGGCGGTCGCCATCTCGTGGGCGAACTACATGGTCGCCCTGCTCGAGGGCATGGGCATGCACGTCCCGCGGTGGCTCGTCACCGACTACCGGACGGCGGCGAAGACGCCGGAGCTCCTGGCGCAGGCGCCGCACCTCTTCGGTGTGCCCATCGTGGTCAACGTGCTGGCCATCTTCATCGTCGCGGTCATCACGATCGTGCTCGTGTGGGGGGTCAAGGAGTCGGCGCGCTTCAACGCCATCATGGTGGCCGTGAAGCTCGTGGTGCTCGCGTTCTTCGTGCTCGTGAGCACGCGCTTCGTCCGACCGGAGAACTGGCACCCCTTCGCGCCCAACGGCTTCGCCGGCGTCGGCGCGGGTGCCGCCATCATCTTCTTCGCGTACATCGGCTTCGACGCGGTCTCGACGTGCGCCGAGGAGTGCCGCAACCCGGGCCGCGACATGCCGGTCGGCATCATCGGCTCGCTCGTCGTCTGCACCATCATCTACATCGTCGTCGGCGCCGTCTTCTCGGGGCTCGTGCCGTACACGCACCTCATCATGCTGAACGAGAACGAGCGCGCCGAGGCGCTGGCCGTCGCGATGAAGTACGTCTCGATGCCCAACTGGATGGTGGGCATCGTGGCCCTCGGATCCGTCGTGGCGCAGACGGCGGTGCTGCTCGTCTTCCAGCTCGGCCAGCCGCGCATCCTCTTCGCGATGGCGCGCGACGGCTTCTTGCCGCCCGTTTTCGCGCGCGTCCACCCGCGCTTCGGGACGCCGCACGTGTCGACCATCCTCACCGGCGTGCTCGTGGCGGTGTGCAGCGCGTTCACGAACATCGACGAGATGGTGGACCTCACGAACATCGGGACGCTCTTCGCCTTCATCCTGGTCTGCACGGGCATCATCGTGATGCGCTTCAAGGACCCCGGCCGCGCGCGCCCCTTCAAGGTGCCCTTCGGACCGGTGCTCGTGCCGGCGCTCGGGCTGGCCTCGTGCATCTTCCTCGTCGCGTACCTACCGCCGTCGTCGTGGATGCGCTTCGTCTTGTGGCTCGCCGCCGGGCTCGTGATCTACGCGGCCTACGGGTACAAGCACTCGACGCTGCGGGCTCAGCGCCGGCCGTAGATGCTGACGATGGGTACGTCGTCGTGCGTGACGACGTAGACGGGCGCGTCGCTCCCGTCGGCGATCCAGATGTCGTAGTCGACCTCGTTCATGTGCAGCTCGTGCTGCACGAGCGACAGCATCGCCTCGCCGGGCGCGCCGACCGCGCGGAGGTCGCCACGCACGCGCCCCTCCTCTTGCATCCGCGCCCACGCATCCCAGGTGGTGTCGAGGAGGAACACGGTCGCCCCGCGTGGCGCCTTCGGGTCGAGGTACTCCGCGGCCGCCGTCTGCGTGGTGAATCCCCAGAACTGCCGGTTCAGCCCCATGTCGGCGCCGCCGGCGGTGCCGCCGACGAGGGGCACGTACGCCGAGAGGCCGAAGGGGTGCGAGTGCGCCGTGACGGCCAGCGGCGCCACGATGACGCACGCGCCGAGCGCAGCTTCCGCCAGACGCCGCTTCGTGTCGTCGAGCGCGGGAAGCGCCCGGTGCATCGCCGCGGTCACGAGGTCGAACCCGCGCCCCGCGAAGAGCGCCAGCACGGGGTAGGCGGGCATCCAGTGCTTGGTGCCGCCGAAGATCGGTGTCGTCGGGAGGAAGAAAATGCTGACGCAGCCACAGAAGGAGAGCGCGAGCAGCAGGTCCGTCTCCAGCGGGTCGCGCGGCGGCGTGTCGCGCGGGTCTCGGTGCGCGAGGGTCATCGCCCACGCGCGCAGCCGGCGCACGCCCACGCCGATGCGATCGATCGCGCCGGCGAGGAACAGGAGAATCGTGATGGTCGGCACCGTCGCGAGCACCATCACGGGCAGGTAGCTCTTCGGCGAGGGCGGGCCGAAGTAGTTCTTCCCGAGAAATTCGATGTTGTAAAACTCGTGGTGCGTGTGGAAGTCGTGCCAGAACTGGAGCCGGCCCATCGTGTCGTTCCAGATCCACGGCCAGAGCGCGTAGAGGACCAGCGGCCCGAGGGTGGCCATCGACACGATGCTCGCCGGGATCGAGAGGCGCCCGACGCGCAACGCCCGCCAGATCACGTGGCGGTCGACGAACAGCGCATGCGGCACCAGCACCAGAGGCAGGACCCACGCGTTGTGCTTCGTCGCGAGACAGAGCCCGTAGGTGACGCCCACGGCGACAGCCCATCCCCACGTGCGCTTCTCCTGCGCCCGCCAGTGGACGTAGACGCAGAGGATCCACATCGCCGTGATGGGCACGTCGAAGCACGCGAGGTGGGCGTGGAAGAAGACGCGCGGCATCAGCGCGAAGAGAAGCGCCGCGATCAGCCCGGCCCGGCGGCTCCAGGCGCGTGCGCCGAAGAGGTACGTCACCCAGATCGCCAGGCCGGCCGACATCATGCCCGGCAGCCGGAACGCCGTGCTGGCGTCGGCGAAGACGCGCCACTTCTCGTGCAGCAGCCACTCGGACGCGCCGAACAGCGTCTTCATGAGCGGCGGGTGCTCGTGGTTGATGCTGAACGCGCCGTCGATGGCGCCCTGCTGCAGCGCCTCGCGCCCGCGCTCGAGCAGCGAGTGCCACCAGCGGAAGTAGTCGGCGCCGGCGCGGAAGTAGATGCCCTCGTCGCGCGGGAAGCCGAGCACGCGCGCGCCCGGGATGAGCCAAACGACGTACACGAGCGCCAGCAGGGCGCCGATGGCGTGGTCGCGCCAGCCTACGCGCGACGGCAGACGGAGAGCAGCCGGGAGCTTCACCGCGTATCCGCCTCGAAGCAGTACTGGCGACGGTCGCTGCTCGGGGAGCTCACCTCCACGGTCAGCTCCCCCGTCTGCCCGTCGAGCTGGCTCGTGTCGAGCTCGAAGGGCTTCCAGCCGTCGCCGTCCCGGTGGACGATGCTGCCGATCGACGTCCCGCCGCTCGTGAAGGAGAGCGTCACCGGTGCGCCCGTCCTGTTTCTCTCGGCCTCCACGTAGAGGGCGTGGTGCCCGTGCAGTTCGTGCCCGAAGCGCACGCCCTCGAGCCGGATGCGCAGCGGGCCGCCCGACGGCGGCGCGTAGATGCAGCGATGCGGCACGTAGTCGAGGTCCGCGACGACACTCATCCCGGCGAACCCGCCGCCGGGACACGCGAAGCGATCGGCAGGCACCGCGGGCCCGTAGCCGAGCCCCCCGCTCTCGGGGCGCGTGTGGCTCCACGGGCACTCGGTGTCGCCACGGAAGACGTGCGCGTGCCGCGGCTCGATCATCGACACGAGGTCCGAGAGCACGCGCGCCGGCGACGGGTTCTCCCACGTGGTCACCGTCACGCCGCCGAAGCGCTGCGTGCCGCTCTTGCGCCACCCGTCGAAAGCCGCCAGGTGCGCGCCCCGGATGGCAACCTCGATGGCGCGCGGGAAACGCGTCTCGTCGGGGCGGGCCTCGCGTTCGAGCGTCGCGACGTCGTCGCCGAATCGCATGCGCCCGACCGGATCGATCCACTTCGGCGCGAAGGCGACCAGATCCTCGGGCTTCGCGTTGGCCGCGACCCATGCGCGCGCGGCGGCCCAATCGCCCTCGTTCGCCGCGGGCCGTGTCTGCGCGACGTGCGCGACGAGCTCGACGAGCCCGACCGCGGGGACGATCGCGAAGGCCCACCTCTGCAGGCCGGAGAGGAGGGTAGCGCTCAAGAGGCGCGCAGCTTATCTCGCACTGCCCGCTGCGTCACCGGCGCCGCGCCCTGGTATAAGGGCGCTCGGCCATGGGGGCGCTCGGCCGCGCCCAACGTCCGCGGGTCTCAACAATGGTTCGCACCCTCGTCGTCACCCCAACCTTCAATGAGCGGGACAATCTGCGAACCTTCGTGCAGGGCGTCCGCAGCGCGATGCCGCACGCGGACCTGATGATCGTCGACGACGCCTCACCGGACGGGACCGGTGAGCTCGCGGACGCCATCGCCTCAGCCGATCCTCACGTGCGGGTCATGCATCGGCCCGGAAAGCTCGGGCTGGGGACGGCGTATCTGCAGGCGTTCCGCAAGGGCTTGGAGGAAGGGTACGACCGGTTCTTCGAGATGGATGCGGACCTGTCGCACGACTCCAGCCACTTGCCGGCGTTCGTCGAGGCCCTCGACGAGGGCCATGACCTCGTCATCGGATCTCGGAACATCCCTGGCGGCGGCGTATCCGGTTGGGGTCCGGGCAGGCACGTCATCTCCAAGGGCGGCAGCATCTACGCACGAACCATCCTCGGGCTGGACGTCAGGGACCTCACGAGCGGCTACAAGGCCTTCTCACGCCGTGCGCTCGAGCAGGTCGGTCTCGAGGGCGTGCGCTCCAACGGCTATTCGTTCCAGATCGAGATGACCTACCGCGCCGCCCGACGCGGCCTGCGCATCAAGGAGGTCCCGATACTCTTCGTGGATCGCGCCGCCGGTCACTCGAAGATGAGCCGGCGCGTCTTCGTCGAAGCGATCGGCGTGGTCTGGAAGCTCCGCCTGGACGCCGCCGCGGGCCGGCTGTAACCCTCGCGAGACCGCTCCATGCGACTCCGTTTGGATGTGGCCACCTTGAGGCGGATGCAACCGTCCGGCGGCACGCTCTTCTACGCGGTCGTCGCACTTCTGGCGTCTGCACCTGCGTGGGTCGTCAAGTACCCGCCGGTCACGGATCTCCCGTTCCACATGGCGACGATCCGCGTGATTCACAGCTTTCACGACCCTCGATTCGGGTTCGACGACAACTTCGTGCTCACGCTGGGACGCACGCAGTACGTCTTCTACTACCTGGTCGGGAGCCTGCTCGCTTACGTCGTCGGCGTCGTGAAGGCGAGCGTGGTGCTCGTGTCGGCGTACTTCGCAGGATCCGTCCTGGCGATGAGGCAGCTCCTCCGGGCGCTCGGGAAGGACGAGCGGCTCTGCTTCTTCATCGTGCCGCTGCTGGTGAACATCCTCTTCATGTATGGGCTCCTGCCCTTCTTGATCGCCATACCGATCATGCTGTTCGGTCTCGCGACGGCGATCCGCTACTTCGAGGGACCGACTCTCGCTCGGGGCGTGCTTCTGACGGTCACGTGCCTGGCCCTGTTCTACTCGCACATATTCCCGTTCTGCCTGTTCGGGCTCGGCTTCGCTGCGATGTTCCCGTGGACCAAGCCGCGTGAGTGGCTCCGTGCGGCAGCGCCGGTCCTCCCCGCGCTCGCAGTGCTGATTCTCTGGGTCGCCGGCACCGATGCCGGGCATCTGGTGTTCGGAGCCGCCACGAACACGGCCCAAGATCCGAAGCAGCCCATCGACGTCGCCATCGGCGACGCACACAACTGGCTGACGAACGTCTTCAAGGACACGAGCGACGAAGCCGTCTTCATCGCGACCGGTCTCGTCGCCCTCCTCGCCGTCGCGCTGGCACAAGGGAGCGAGCGCATCGGCGTGAAGAAGGTCGCCCGTGCGTACGCGCTCCTACCGATCGCCTGCGTGTTCCTCTACTTCAACACGACGCAAGGCCACGGCTACATCTGGCTGATCTCTCAACGCTTCCCCATTCTGTTCCTGATGACCGGCATCCCGCTGCTGCCGATGCCGCGCGGGTTCCGAGGCACCCTGACCGCCGCGGCGGCCCTTGCCGTCGCAGTTGCCGCCACGGTGAACACCTGCGCTCACTTCATCAAGTTCCAGCTCGAGGAGGTCGGCGAGTTCGACGACGCTGTCGCCGCAATCCCCGAAGACAAGCGGGTCTGCGCGCTCATCTACGACAAGGGCTCGAGAATCATGGCCCCGACGCTGACGCCGTTCATGCACTTCGGTTCTTACTACCAAGTGCAGAAGGGAGGCGTCGTCATGTTCACCTTCGCCGGATACGCGCACTGGCCCTTCAAGTTCAGGAGCGACAGGCTGCCTCCCGAAGGCGAGTCGGCCAGGTTGAGGTGGGAGTGGACGCCCGAGTCGGTGACCACCAACGAGCTGTATCCCTACTACGACTACGTCCTCACGCGCGGCAACGGATTCAACCCTGCGCCAGGCACGTACTCCGTGACTTGGCACGGCGATCGATGGACCGTATGGCAGCGGCGATGACCACCCGCGTGAACCACGAGCCGTGACGTCCCCGTACTCCTCGCAACCGCTCGACGCGCTTCTGGCGGCACAGACCGCGGTCGGGTTCGTGCTGGGGGCGATCGTCTGGCATCAGCGAATGCGGCCTCGGTTCGCGGCCTTGCTGCTCTTGCTCGCGATCGCGGGCGCCGTGGTGTCTCCCGTCGATGGGGACTTCTGGCGCGGCATCGGACTCACCGTCTCGGCGGACCACATCAAGCACGTGTTGAAGCTGGGGCTCATGCTCGCGGTGCTCGCCGTGCTCCTCACCCGTCGCCCGTTCCTCTCGGTGTCGGCGCTCCTCGGGGCCGGCGTGCTGTGGAAGGTCACGGATTACGTCCAGGAGTCCGACTACTGGCTCGCGGCCCTGCACCTGTGTTTTCTCGGCGCGATTGTCGGTGCGTACTGGCGACCGTCGTCGCTCAGCCCGCAAGCACGAACGTCCCCGCCGACCGCGCTGCAACGGGCCTGGGTGGACGATGTCGTCTTTCTGGTGGCCGGTACCCTCGCGGCTGCCCTCGTCGCGACGGTGGTGCTCCATCGCTGGACCAACAGCGGCGACGAGTGGGCCAATACGTACCAGGCGGCCGTGTTCGCGAAGTTCCGGGCGTACGGAGACATCCCGCGATGCTCCGAAGCGTTCCGGAGCTTCTGGGTCTTCCACTTCTCCGGGCGCTCCTTCGCGCAGTACACGCCTGGTTGGCCGCTCTTCATGGCGCCCTTCATGTGGATCTCCGCCCCGTGGCTCGCGGGTCCCGCCTCGCTCGGTCTGCTCGCAGCAGCTACGTGTCGTCTCGGCCGCCGAGCGGCGAGCGGGTTCGGCGCGGTGGCAGCGTCGTCCAACGAGGTGCGCGCGGCGGGTCGGTTCGCCGCGACCGCCGTCATTCTCGGCACCATGGTGCTCATCAACGGGGCGTCGCGCTACCCGCACGTCTTCGTCGCCGCGACGTTCGCGTGGTCGGTCGAGGCCCTCTGCGCGATCTGCTGGCTCGATCTTCGCGACCGACGGCAGGCGATGTGGGGCGGCGTCCTTGGGCTGTCTTCCGCGCTGCTGCTGGCCGCGAGGCCGGCCGACGGCGCGAGCCTCGGCGTCGGCCTCGCCTGCTATTTCGTTTACTCGCTGGTCCGGCGGCGCGTCGCGTGGAGGGCGGCTGCCACCGCGGTCGCGGTGTTCGGCATCGTCGGTGGCGTGACGCTCCTCATCCTGAGGGCACAGCTCGGTCGGTGGTTCACGACGGGCTACTCGCTGATGGAGTCCTTCTATCCGTATTTCGTCACCAAATGGAGCGTTCCCAAGGCGACGGAGTTCCGGTTCGGCGTGCCGCTGGACACGGGCTCGTACTGCTGGTGGCCGTGCTCACCGGCCGTCGGGATCGCTGGGCTGATGCTCCTGCGAGGTCGTTCGAGGGGCATCTTCTTCATCTTCGCTGCCGCGTACGTTCCGTTCTGCGCCTTCTACACCCTGCTCGAGTTCGGCCGGGGCTGGGACCTCGGTTACGGTCCGCGTTATGCGTTGCCGACCGTGGTTCCCATGGCCGTCGGCACCGGAGTCGCCTTCGCTCGCATGTTGGCCACGGCTCGCTCGCGCCATTCGGCCTTCGAGGCATGGCGCATCGGCGGACCCGTCGCGGTTGCCTGCGCCGCTGCGGCACTGGGGGTCG
>Ga0335069_10010122_pt1 | contig 13379 bp, 14 predicted proteins | sample Lox_Sample_11_FD_206714 | JGI IMG/M metagenome (GOLD analysis project Ga0335069, IMG submission 206714) | Soil microbial communities from Loxahatchee National Wildlife Refuge, Florida, United States - Lox_Sample_1.1 | ecosystem: Environmental > Terrestrial > Soil > Wetlands | place: USA... | reverse complement strand
GATGGTCCCGCAGGGCCATGGATTTGCGGGGACGGAGGCTCGGGAAAATGCACTGGGGCGCGGGTCACCACAGAGCCGAGGGACGCATCTCCCTGCGTTTCCGTGTCCTGGAACGACGGCGCCGGCGGAGGCTTTCAACCATTGTGATTGGGTTGGTATGGACCACGGCAACTCCGCGATTGTGGTCCCAGGATCTGGCCAGCCCAGCGCAAGAACAGTCACAATCCCTGCCGGATCTAAGAGAACACGCGGTCAGAAACCCGGCCGCAGGATGTTTGGAGCCTCCACCGCTTCCGGGGCTGGATGACTATAACGGACCTCTCCAAAAGACGGTGGGTGTGTTCGCGCGCGCGTTGGAGAGGAAGTCGGCGGTGCACCAGGCGCATTACAAGCCCGGGACCATGTTGTGCTCTTTGGGGCCGAAGGACAAGTTCTGGTTGTTTGTCGACGATTCGCTGGATCCGGTGACATTCCTTTCCGCGGGATTCGATGCCGGCATCGACCAAGCGACCAACCGGGATCCCAGCTTCGGGCAAGGGGCGGCCGGATACGCAACTCGCTTCGCCTCGGACGTGGCGGACCGGATATCGTCGAAATTCTGGAAGGACTTCGCTTACCCATCGATTTTCCAGGAAGACCCACGATACTTCCCGCTGGGCCGGGGACCGGCCGGCGAGCGCCTGCTGCACGCCGCGAAACACCTGGTAATCGCGCACCGCTCCGACGGTACACACGTGTTCAATTACTCGGAGTGGCTGGGCACGACGACGTCCGTTTTGCTCAGCGACCTTCACCACCCAGGCGACGAACGGGGAACCTGGCCAACCGTGCGGCAAATCGGCTACCGGTTTGCGTGGGACGTGGGATTCGACGTTCTGCGAGAATTTTGGCCGGACATCGCTCGCAAGTTGAAGCTGCCGTTCCGGGGCGCCTCGGCTGAGGCGGTCGCGCAGCCGGATCATCGATAAAAAGATTCTCCTCAACGAGATATGGCATCTGTGGAATAGCTGACCACATGAGTTCCCGATGAAGAGTTCATTCTCGAAGGTTCCCTAATGCCGCACTCTGTTTCCAGGCCCATCAATCTGCGCCATCTATACGACGTGGCAATTGATTTGGTACATCGCTGGGTGGGGAAAGGAAGTGGTCAAGACACGCGTTTCTTGAAAAGCGGCCGCGGTGATGTGATTTGGGAAGTGGAAGTCGCCGGCGACGCGATCACGGCTCCCGATCGCAATGGCCAGGATGAGCCTGCTGCCGCGATGGATCTGGAAGCATGGCTTCACGATGTTCACCCGAAGGACCGGTTACGAGCGATGGCAAGCCTTCGATCCGCGCTGGAGGGCGGCGGGACAGAGTGGTGTCATGAATACCGCAGGCGCCGGCCCGGGAGAGGATACGTCCATGTGTCGGATCACGCCTATATCATGCGTGGCGAGGACTGGCGGCCGGTCCGCGTAGTGGCGCGCAGCACAGATCGGGATGAAATGGAGTGCAGACCTCCCGGTGTTGAGTCTGAGGGTCCCTATCGCGCGTTCTTCGAAAACAACCCGGAAGCTATCCTGCTGGCCGACAGCAGCTGGCGGATTGTTAAGGCTAACGACGCCGCATGCGACCTGTTTGGTTACGGGAGGGCTGAGTTGACGAGACTGAATCTGGAGGACCTCTTTGAAGACAGGAAGCGCGGCGCCGTGATGCACCGGCTACTGGGACTGGATCCGGACGACCAATCCTCACTTGCATTCGAGGAGCAGTGTCTAGAGGCTGACGGCGACGTGTTCTGGGCCAGAATCACGGCTGCAGTGATCTCTCAACTGGAGAGTGGTGTGATCGACAGAATGATCACCATCGAAGAGGTTACGGAATAGGAAGGGAATCCACTGCCTTAGCGGTCCGGTTTTGCAGGCGCGTCGATCGGAACCCCAATAATCTCGCCCGATACAATGAGTTCTACCCTACGGTTCTTCTGTCGTCCGGCCGCGGTGCCATTGCCGGCAATCGGACGGCTCTCGCCGAACCCCTCGGCTCTTATACAGGAGCTCGCCAGGCCTTGGAAAACCAGATAATCGCGGACCGCATCCGCCCGCTGCTGGGAGAGTTTCTGGTTGAGTTCCTCGCTCCCCGTGCTGTCCGTATGCCCTTCGACGGCCAAGTGCAACCCGGGATGAGCCAACACGATGCCGGACAGTTTGGCAAGCTGCTCCCTGGCGGGTGGACGCAAGCTGTATTTGCCCGTATCGAATAGCACGTCGGCAATGGTGATCACCAGTCCCCGGATCGTGTCGCGGGTCGCGATTATTCGATTAAACTGCTCCAGCAAGTTAGTGCGGAGGTCTTCGGCAGTACGGCGTGCGGCTTCGGCGGCGGCGGTGGCAGCTTGCTCCTTGGCTTTCAACGCATCGGCTTCCGATTTCGCCTTGGCGGCAGCGATTTCGGCCTGCGCCCTCGTTTCCGCTTCTCGAGCCGCCGCTTCTGCCCGGAGTTGCGCACGCCGCGCCTCGGCCAATTCCGCTTGACGCTGCGCCTCTTCAGCCGCCTTGGCCTCCGCGGCGGCTCTTGCCCGAGCCACGGCGTCCGCACGCTCAATGGCGATTCGCTCCTGCTCCATGCGCTGCATCGCGAGCGAGCGTGCGTCCTCTGAGAATTGAGCCGTTTGACGCGCCAGCGAGATAATCTCTTTGCGGGCTACCGTGTTGGCCAGAGCGCTCTCCGCCATTCTCAAGCTAGCTTCGGCCTTGGAAAAAATCTCGGGAGCATATTTCGCGGCCTGCCGTGATTTGGCGATTTCAACCGCGTTCCGGGCCTCGTACATCTCGAGCGGCACATTGATGAGATCAGGCGAAAGGGCCAGAGGATTCCCGAGCCTTTCATACTGGCTGCGCGTCATGAGCTTGTAGTTACTGACAATGAACACTTTTCCCTTGGTGTCCTTCCGGACGTCGTTTTCGAGGATCAACATTTCGCTGGGCTGCCGTACTGCTGCGTAAGGCTCGGCAGTCACAAACAGCGAGAAACTCTGAAGTTCGGTGGTGGCATTCAGCTTGCCCTTTCCGTTGCGGTCGAAGAGGACCTCGCCGAGATTGACAGCTCGTCCGTCCGGGGTGACGGCCCACAGAACATAGGTAAGGAACTCCGCGCCGAGTCCGGCTGGGGAGGTTAGGCCACTAATCTTGACGGCAACCATGGTCACGGCTGGTTTGGCTTCAATTCGCGCCTCACCGTCAACTGCCGGAATCAGCCCCGTGCTTCTGAGGTCGATCTTGGTAGCTCCAGCTCCCAGTTGATATCCAATCGCTTTGATGGATCTGCCGGCCGGCTGGGAGTACGGCGCCGGGCCGGACTGCGCCAGAGTGGGAGCCTGCGACACGAAACACAATGCGAATGCGGCCAAAGTTGATGCAATTGTTTGGTTCATACAGCAATACCCGAGGGGATCTCGTACCTGAAGATGCGGAGCGGAGCCAGATGGATTTCTTTTGATGCTGCTTCCGGTGCCAAAAAATAGTGCCGGTCGCCTGCCTGAGCATCTTCTCCATGAATGAGCGGCACTGCACAGTGCGCGGGTTGGAAACCTATTGGCCTGATCGGTTTCCTTATTGTGACGACAGTTACTCCGCTGACGTGCTCCGTCCCCAAAGCGCCGGCCATTGGCCTGCGCTGCCCGTACTCACCAGGGCAAACGACCGTTCGCGAGGCGGGCAAGCCTGGGGGGCATGAAGCGCCAATCGCGTTTGACGTGGAATTTGAGATGCATCGGGGGGATTCGGGCGTCCTGCTGCTCGGAGGGAATGATTTCGAAATCTTCGCTTTGTACGTACAGACCGGCAGGGCGATATTGGCCTACCAGAATTTCTTTCAAGGTAAGGCAGTCACGCTGACATCGGATGATTTGCCGGCGGGCACTGTAAAGCTGCAATTTGAGCTTGGGCCTGTGGAGCGAATTGGGCTGGAACGTCGCCGGAAGGTCCGCATGTTCGTGAATGGGGCTTGCCTCGATCGTACGCCCCTCATCGAGTATTCGATTGCCGACGATGACGGAGTGAAACCGCGAGTTGGAACGGAAGAAGGCATAGAAACGCTTTTGCCGGATTACACTTTCACCGGGGAAATCAGGAGCGTTGAGCCTCACCGAGCTTCTGCACGCTAGTCCCTGGAAAAGCTATTGGCCTGGAGCGAAGTACCCCAGACGGAAGGCTACCCTTAGCGGCGGGCATCTGTCGGGCTTGTTCAACTTCACACGCACATGACGGAACTTCCCGTCACGGGCCTGATTCCTGGGGCTGTAGTACAGGACGTATTGATTCCGAAGCTCAATTCCGATTCTGGCGGATACGTCCAGAAGCTCGTTCAAGTCTCCGACGGCGTAGGCGCGCCCGCCCGTCAGGCCGGCAATGCTATTCAGCAAGCTAGGCCCCATAAATTCTTCCCAAGTGCGGCTTTGTGATTCAGCCGGCTCAAAAATGCCGATTCCGTAGATTTGAACATCAGCTTCGCGAACCGCATTCCTCAGGTCACGCTCGGTATAGCGACTGTTGTTGTCTCCTCCATCGGAGAAGATGAGAATGGCCTTGCGTGGATTGTGGGCCTGCTTCATCTGCTGCATGGCCAAATAGACGGCATCCAGCAGGGCCGTAGTTCCGTTGGACTGCGTCACGGCCAGGCGGTTCTGAATCACCTCTGGATCCCGGGTGAACGGCAATACGAAATCCGGACGATCGCTGAACTCCATCAGGAAGAACTCATCCTCCGGGTTGGCATCCTTCAGGAACCGGAGCACAGCCTCCCGCGCCTTGTGCAGCTTTGCACCCATGCTCGCGCTTGTGTCGAATACCACGCCGACGGACAGCGGTGCGTCTTCGCTTGAGACGCCAAGGATCGTTTGCTCCACTTTGTCTTCGAACAATTGAAAACGGTCCTTGTCGATGCCGGTGACGAATCGATTGAGCGGATCGGTGACGGTCACGTTGACCTGAACCAGCGTCGTGTCTACGCGGATGCTCGGACTTGCCGGCGAGCCATTCGCTGCGCGCCCTTCTTGCGTTGGCTGCGGCGGGCGGGGGGGCGAGACTACCGGCTCGTTTTCGCACAGGCTCACGGCAGGTAGGAGGCAATACATCACGGGAAGAAAGAGGTATCGATGAACTGCACCGAGGCACGCCATGGTCCGCACCTAAGCTTTCCTGACTGAGCGCCAGGCCTACCGTCACAATAGAGATGCCGTGGAGCGTCCTGAAGGCGGAAGATATCGGCGGTGCCGGGAGCCGGCCTCCGACGCTCTTCGTCAATAACCGTTCACCACGTACCCATTCGCACGACGAAACCAGCCTTCACCTGGAAACCGCTCAGAGCGCCAAAACCGGGCATTTCGCGAACCCAGGCGTGCGTGTAGTCGACGCCAATCACTCGAAGCGCAAGCGCCCGGTTCAGTTGATAGTCCAGCCCTGTCCCTGCAACGACGGCGGAGCCGGCCGTGTCGGTTTCGCGGGCGTACTCGAAATGATCGGGGGGAGGAGAGTCGGTCGCCCGCGCCTTCCGGTCCAGGCTCGCCTTTTGCTGGGGAGCATTGAGTTCCTGGGTAACTTTGCTTCCTCCACCTAGGAACTGAATGAATGGATGCCAGCGTCCACGCAATATCGGTGTCCAACGAAGACCAGCAGCATAAATCAACGAGTCTCCAGTGAGGTTAGTTTCCAGGCCCGTCATCGCACAACCATTTACTTCCGCCACGATCTGCCATTCCGGATGAATTCGGAACCCCACGGTCGACCCGCCACCGATACAGGGGCCATTCGCACCGTGGAGGAAATAGGAGTTGAAAGCCGCTTCAAAAGGGGCCACTCCGGGTGGAGCCTCAACCGCGCTTGCCTCGGGGGAATCGGGGCGAGAAGCGCTCAGGAACTCTTCGCCTTTGTCACGGGGGCGGGTCCATGGCCATCGACCTCCAATCACATTCGCGAGGCTCCGGGTTGGGTTCAACCCGCTTCGGAACATCGCGCGGTAATAGCGGTTGCCCGTCTTCCGTTCGAGAAAGCGAACCAGGTATCGATCCATGACATCTTCGGTGACCTGCCAGCCCAAGCCGATGGTGGGGGTGATCACTTGATCCACAAATCCCACCTGTGGGTAGCGGGCTTGAATGTTGCCAATGGCGGCTTCGCTCAACAACGGGCCAATCTCCGTCTGCATGCTGTATGCCCAGGAGTAGGCGGTGGCCCGCAAGCGGCTCTTCCAGTAGTTGCGATCCCGTCCGAATTCAACGCCGCGGTAGCGAGTATCGTTTTGAACCCAGACAAAACCGGCAACCGCCCCCTGCATGGGATGTCCCACGTAGTTGACGTAGAAGGGATCGCCATCGGCCCATCCATGCAAGTTGGCGATAGAATCGACGTATCCCTGAAAATACGGCAGGCCCGGATGGCGCGTTGCGTCTTCTGTGGCGTAGCGAAAGATGTTCTCGACCACAAGGAATTTCAGTGACTGGACGAGAAGGGGCTTCCATTGGACCCCTTCCGGTTTCTCCTCTTCGGATTGTTCGGCTGGCTCGACAACCGGTTTCCCGTTGCTGCCTGGAGAAACCGGTGGGCCAGTGGTGGGGAGCGCATCCGCCGGCGGGCTCTCTGAAGCCGTCAGTGTAGTGAGCAGAAGGAAGGGAAGCAGGAGTGCGGTTACGAAGGAAGCTTTCACCGGAACAATGATGACTTTCGGCTGAGTGTGGAGTCCTTTTTATTGATTTCCGGGCGGCCGGATGAACTGGGCGGGGGTTGGCGGCGAGCAATGAGCGGATGTCTTGTGAACCGACCTGCTGGGAAAAAGGTGCGATCTGTTCGCTGGTGAAGTATCAGCCTTGGAACAGGAGACTGTTCTCGGACTCGGGCTCGCCGGCTACCAGATTTTCGATTTGTGCCCACCGGAAGCTCCGGCACGGCAATCCAGTTTTAGAATCGGCGATGATGAAATCACACTCGCCGGCATAAAACAAGACTCGATCTTTCGCCGTGAAGTGGAGCCCATGCGGAGCATCGAAGAGCTTCAATAATAGTGTGGTCTTTGCGGACGCGAATCGATAGGTATCGGCGCTTGCTTCGGTCATTGCGGGCTTTAAACGACTAACCGCCTCTGGTCGGCTCATGGTTCTCCAAAAAGTGTCGGCGCCGCTTTGCAGCGGCGCCAACGAGGTACACCAACATTACTAACTACCAGGCTCGGATGGCCCGCACAGTGGCGAAACCAGCCAGGAACACCAGCCCCAAGAAACCAATGAGTGGATAGGGGCTCGCTGTCTCCGGCAACTTAGCAGGTTCTGGAGCAGGCGCAGCGGGGGGAGCAGGAGCGGGAGCCGCTTCCGCAACTTCCACTGGCTTGGCCGGCTCAGGCACAGGTTCCACTTTGCCCTGAGGCGTCACCTCGACGACCTCGGCAGATTTGAGCTCAGGTTCCGTCTTGGCTTCGGTGCTTGGAACCTCAGTCTTGGCAACAGCCGCTATTTCCACGGCTTTCGTCTTGGGATAGGCGAACTCCTGACCGGTGTTGTCCGCCGGGTAAAACCAGGCGCGCAGCGCTTTGGGCTGGCCGGGAGGCGTTTCCCAAAAGACGAACTCAGTCTTCTCTTTGATTTGTGGACGGTAGTTTGGAATCGCCAGCATCATCGAAATCAGCTCAGTCTGGTCTTCGTTGTAGATCAAAACTACGTGACGATCGGACTGCGAGCTTAAGAGCTTGAAGACGTAGGTGCCGGGTTTTAGGACGGCGTTAGGGACCTGCACCGCCTCCTGGAACGTGACAGTGGTTTTCTTGTCGAAGGTATCCGCCCTGACCGGGGAACTGGCTGTGATTCCGAGAACAGCCAAAGTACCAATCGCAAGAAATAGGCGAGCTAATTTCATATACACCTCCTATGGTGTGCGATGGCGGTGCACCGTCAAGGGCGCAACCGCAGGGGCTTCCGGTGTGATTGGTAGTCTCATAGAAACGAGCGGGTTGGACGAGCCGTATTCAATCAACCGAATCCTGCCTATTGCGATGATGCGTTCCGCTGTTGGGCAGACCCAAAAGATTCGTGGCTTTCCACAGGAAGCTTTTCCGCGGAAGGCGCTAACGCCGGGCAGCGGTCCGGGCGCCAGGCCGTTTCGCCACGACTCGTGACACTAGGTCCTGCCACGCGCCGCAGAGGTCTTGGGGCCGACTGATGGAATATTCGATGCCGTGCAGCTGTCGTACCACTTTCCCAATAGCGTCCCGCCAGGGCTGTGAAACCGGATGGGTCACATAGTTCAGGTAGAAGACCGGAGCGTCGATTGTGCTCAGGCGGCTGACAATGGCCGCGGAGACATTGGAGTCCAGATAATACTTGGGCCCGACGAAGATAACAGCGTCCAGGCTATCCTCCCCGATCTCTTCGGTCAGGACTTGTTCGAGGAAAGTAGTTTCCCTGTTCTTGGCCTCCAGTTGTTGAAGGTCGACGGTGCCGAGATGGAGTGCCCGGATGGCTTTTCCGATCGAGGGCAGATCGACGCCCTGTCCGGTTCCCCGGTAGACCACTTGTTGCGACTGGATGGACATCGCCACCGTCGAGATCCTAGCGATTCGAGGATCCCGGGAGATGTTTCGCAGAACGCCGACCAAGCCCTCGAGATCGAAGCTGCCCAGGCTGACGGACTCCATGTTCTGGCTGGCGAAATTCACCAGGACTTTCACCCGCAACGCGGCGTCGCCCCGTTCCCGCGGAACGGGCGGCTCTTCCGCGAACAAGGTGGGATCCTCGCCTTCAATCAGGTTTTTGACGACGCTTCCGGGCGGGATACGGTCTCTGGCGCTCATCTTCGCGGGCAGATCCCAAGAGCCGGCACAGAATCTTTCTTCCTGATCGCGCATTAGCCAGTCCACTTGATACTCACCTTCGCCCACACGGAATGCACCTTCGAATCTCACTCTGCCGCCAGTGCGTCCCGACACTTCCGGAATTCGCAAGCGTTGGATGAAGTAGGACGCTTGCTGAGGAAGTGCCTTCGGAAACACCCGGAAAACAATCATCAGCTTGTTGATCCGATCCTCAAACTCCGCGATCGGGACGCTAACGGCGTAGCCGGCGTGGAAGCGTAAGTCGAATCCCAGTTCGGGCAGGATGGGGACGACGACGCAAGGGAGATCGGTCCGCGGCTCCTGCAAATCCAAAACCGCAGAATCGCCCGGCAACAGCCGAACGGTTCCGTTGGCGCCGGCATCCGGAATGACGTCTTGTGCGAAGATTCCGCCGCTTAGAGCGACCGAGAGCAACACGAGCGACTTCCTGGCGTGGACCCACGACATGAGGTAGCGGCCCCTCTTTCGAGCTCACCGGGCGTCAGTGGGATGCACAGGCTTTCGCTCGCGATGCAACAGTTTTCGGAAGCACATCAGGATCCCGGGCGATTCAAACAACTTTTGGATCGAGCACGCTCCGGAGGGCATCTTGGCGGCAGGAGAAGAGTTCCTTCGAGTTGAATGGTGAGACTGAGCCCACCTGAACCGGCTCCGGCCCGTTAGACAGAGGAAAGGAATGCCATGAAATGGATGTTGTCGCTCGCGATATGTATCGTGCTTGCGCCCGCAGCTCCGGGGCAAAAGCCCGCCCAGCCCCCGGTCAAGACTCCGGCAGCTAAGAACCAGCAAGAAACAGTTTCCGACCAGGAACTGAACATAAGGGCGTACATCGCCTTCCTGCGGTCTGACCTAAGGAAAGGCCGAACTCAAATCATGGGCGATGTCATGGCTCTGGATGCCAATCAGGCCGCCGCGTTCTGGCCCATCTACAAGAACTTCGAAGCCGACTACACGAAGATCGGCGACGATATAGTCGCGCTCGTGAAGGACTACTCGGAACATTACGACAATCTGACGAACGACAAGGCGGACCAGCTTGCTACCCAGCTACTGGATATCGAGCAGAAGCGGAATGAGATCAAGCGGGAGTACTACGCCAAGTTCAAAACCGCCTTGGACGCGATCACGGCCGCCCGCTTTCTTCAGGTGGAGAATCAACTGGAGAAACTAATGGATCTTCAGGTCTCCTCGCAACTGCCGATCGCCGGGGAAAGGTGAGTACAGCGATGATACCTCACAAAGTGTTTGGTTTAGCTCTGTTGTTGACCGGTGTTATGGTCCTGACGCCGAGCCGCTCCCAGGCCGCGACCGCCGGGGCCGTAACCATTCCCGCTGGAACCATGTTTCGCGTGCGAACGATCGATCCGATCGACGTGGATGCAACGCAGGCCGGCGCCGTCTTTCGGGGCTCATTAGACGATCCGATTATGATGGGCGGCAACGTCGTGGCGCCGCGGGGCTCCGGAGTCGCGCTCGTAGCAGCGGCAGTGAAACAAGGCGGGCGCATGAAAGGCAGCGACCTGGTGGAGCTGAAGGTCAATAGCATCACGATCCGGGGACGTTCGTATCCTGTTGTGACGACGATATCGCAGACGAAATCGGAGGGTGAAGGCAAGAAAAGCACTCGCAAGATCCTGGGCGGTGCGGGATTGGGCGCCGCTATCGGGGGTATTGCCGGCGGCGGCACCGGCGCCGGCATTGGTGCGTTAGTGGGCGCAGCGGCAGGCACTGTCTGGTCGGGTTCGACCCAGCCGCACTTGAAAATCCCACCCGAGACCCGGCTGGAATTCCAGTTCCTGGCCGATCTGGAAATCCAGCGGCGGTAGATCGCGCCGGAAAATCCCGCCCTGGAAGTCCAAGAGCGCTTTCGAAGGAGGCTTTCCATGGATGTTTACGAGATTCGGGGCGGCCGCCAGGAATTGTTGTTCTCCGGCCTCACGCAGGCGGAGGTCAACGATATCAAGGAATGGTTTGCGTACACGAAGCCGCCCGGCTCCGATCTCAAGATCGTGGTGAGGAAAGCGTCCGGGGTCGTCGACGGCCTGGTCTGCGCCGGCGCCGAGGCTGAGTCTTCCTGCCAAGATCGGCAGCCTTGTTTCGCAGGGTAACAGACCCACCTACCCTTTGTTCGTCAGTGCCAGTTGTCCCCGTTCGGGGCACTTGGTTGTCAGAGTCATCCCGTTCGGAACTTTCAACGGTGACCTCCGCACGTCCCTCGAATCTGCCAAACAGATGAAAGTAAAGGCATTTGCACGTCGTGTCCTGTTCGGGCATGGGAATGCATACCCCATCGCGAATCCACGGGGAAGGGATAAGCGCATGATGAACACTCGGACGGACAATGATGCGGCCTTGGTTGGGCTGGCCAAGCATGGCAATCGCGAAGCGTTTGAACAGCTAATAACGCGCCACTATCAGACATGCGTCAACATCGCCGGCGGCATCTTGCGTGACCGGGCCGAAGCGCAAGACGAAGTTCAAGAAGCCTGTTGGAAGGCCTTTGAGCATCTCGATCAATACCACGGTGACGCGGAATTTGTGACCTGGATGCTGCGGATTGTCGTGAACGAGTGCCTGATGTTGCTGCGCGTCCGCAGACGGACGCAATTTTGCTACCTCGACGATAATCGAGACGACAATGGCGCCAGACCAATCGAATTGCCGGCCTGCACACCGGATCCGGAGCATGAAGTGGTCAGCTGGCAGCTAGAAGACCTCCTGCGAAGAGAGATCCGCCATATTCCACCGCTGCTACGAAACGTGCTTTTGCTGAGGGACGTTCAGGAGCTGCCGATGACCACGGTTGCCGAGCAACTGGGGATTTCCGTGGCCGCGGCCAAATCACGACTACTTCGGGCTCGTAGCGAGCTTCGCAAGAGAATGCTAGAAAAATCAGGAAGCGCCAAACATCACCTTCCCGTCGGGTCGCAACTGCCGGCGAAGTCCCATCGCCGGGTGGTCTGGATGAGTTAACGCCCAGGGGGCGCTTCTATCGACTGGCCGCGTTACTCCGGTCAATAGACTCCACTCGCTTGGCGGGATGGGAGAATGCGGCCGGCAACGGCGAGGCTAGGTGGGCCAAAACGCTCAGACATACAGAAACTCATCCGGGCAGGCCTCTAGTAACCAACTCACGCCGATTCCAGCCGAACTTCAAGGCCTGTGTTCTATATCAGCCCAGAACTGGCTGAAGAGAAACGGCTTAGCGGATAATATCCTTCGACTCGTTTACCGACGCGGTTCCTTGTCATGAATTGGGCACTGGCCCTTGGAATCCGGCGTGCTCGATTGAGAGATTCGAGATCCGGTGCAGAGGACGGGGGTCACTGCTATGTCGACTACCAACAGCGATTTGGACTTTCCAAGTCTCATACCAGGGACGGAGCCAATGAGTCACGGGGCGGGCGAGCTCCTCGAAATCGCATGCTCGGCAGGAGCCCCCACGAATGAGCACGGCGAAGGCGGCTTCGCTGCTCTGCGGTTGGTCGATGAACACATAGCGCACCGGAAACGGACCTTGCTGAAAAGGAACCGTGAGCTGGAGCTACTCAACGAGGAAAAATCTGAATTGCTCGCAAAGGCCGCGCATGACCTGCGGAATCCAGTTGGCAATATCGTGATCCTCACCGAGTTGCTGCTGGAAGAAGCTGATGGGGCGCTGTCGGATGAGCAGAAAGAGCTTTTGCAGCAGATTCAATCATGCAGCGAGCACACGCAACGCTTATTGGACTCGGTATTCGCCCTTTCTGTCATTGAATCCGATTCATTCCGGCTCTCTTTCGAGCTGCGGGATGTGCAAGAAATTCTGGAACGTGTGGTTTCCTTCCACCGCGCCCTTGCCAAAGGGCGGGACATCCAGATCGCGCTTTGCGTCGACGGCCCGGTTCCGCGAATCAATTTGGACCCAATCCAAATCGAACAGGTTTTCGACAGCTTAGTTGGCAACGCCATCAAATACTCGCCGGCGGGCGCTCATGTGGAAGTACGAGTCCGCACCAGGAGTGATGGTGTGCATGTTTCGGTACAAGATGACGGTCCCGGCATCCCGCCGCAGGACCTCGAGACTCTGTTCACGCCTTTCCAAAAGACCCGGGCGCGAGCTACTCAGCCCAGCAGCGGGTTGGCTCTGGCCATCGCGAAACGCGTTATCAAACGGCATGGTGGCCAGATCTGGGCGGAAAGCGTAGTTGGACTGGGAAGCACGTTCCACGTGCGTCTGCCCATATTTGACGTTTCGGTTGAGTCTGAAAGTCCGGCCGGGATCTCCTACCACAGGAGCTGAACGTGACTACCGCAGGGCCCGCAGTGGATTCTGAGAGCGCGCTTGCAGCCAGAACACTTCGCTCCGTTCTCCTGGGTGTTCTGATCTATGCCATACCCTTCTACGCGATAGAGATCCCTTTCTTCGCCGTCCGTAAGTTCACGGGCGGGATGCTGTTCCTGATGGTTGCGCTTGCAGCCGCGATCAGCCTCCACTTTTTGAAAAGGGGAAGGTTACGCCTGGCAAGTTGGATCCTTCT
>Ga0335069_10010120_pt1 | contig 13381 bp, 12 predicted proteins | sample Lox_Sample_11_FD_206714 | JGI IMG/M metagenome (GOLD analysis project Ga0335069, IMG submission 206714) | Soil microbial communities from Loxahatchee National Wildlife Refuge, Florida, United States - Lox_Sample_1.1 | ecosystem: Environmental > Terrestrial > Soil > Wetlands | place: USA... | reverse complement strand
CGCGAGTCGCGTGACCGGGTCCGCGCCGCGATCCTCAACTCCGGCTTCACGTTCCCCGAGAGCCGGATCACCGCGAACCTCGCACCGGCCTTCCTGCGCAAGGCGGGCCCTGGGTTCGACGCCGCGCTCGCGCTCGCCGTCCTCGCCGCGAGCGGGCAGGTGCCGTCCGCGGCGCTCGCCGGCTGCGCCGTCTTCGGCGAGCTGTCGCTTGGCGGGGAGCTGCGCGACTCGCCGGGCGCGCTGGCGGTCGCCGAGGGCGCCCGTTCGGGTGGGCTCTCCCGGCTGATCGTTCCGCGCGAGCGCGCACGGGAGGCGGGTCTCATCGGCGGGCTCGAGATCGCCGGCGTCTCGACGCTGCAAGAGGCGGCGGACGTGGTGCGGGGCAAGCGGGTGACGCTTCCCGACGCGCCGGTCCCGGAGGCGCGCAGCGCCGCGTCGGAGCCCGACCTGTCGGACGTGCGCGGCCAGGCCGTGCCGGTGCTCGCCCTGCAGATCGCCGCCGCGGGTGGGCACAACCTCCTGCTCGAAGGACCGCCGGGAACGGGCAAGACGATGCTCGCCCGCAGGCTGCCGTCGATTCTGCCGCCGATGACGCGCGCCGAGGCGATCGAGGTGACCCGGATCCACAGCGTCGCCGGGATCCACGCCGACGGCCTGATCACGAGGCGACCGTTCCGCGCACCGCACCACACGATCTCGCCCGCGGGGCTGGTCGGCGGCGGCTCGCCGCCGCGGCCGGGAGAGGTCACGCTCGCCCATCACGGCGTGCTGTTCCTCGATGAGCTCTCCGAGTTCGCGCGTCCGAGCCTCGAGGCCCTGCGCCAACCGCTCGAGGACGGCGCGGTCACGATCGTGCGCGGCCAGCGCGCGCTGCTGTTTCCGACCCGGTTCATGCTGATCGCCGCGACGAACCCGTGTCCGTGCGGGTTCGCCGGCGTCGGGGATGGGGACCGGTGCGCGTGCGGGGAGCCGGAGCTGCGCCGCCACCGCCGGCGCCTGAGCGGGCCGCTGCTTGACCGCATGGACCTGCTCGTGACGGTCACCCGGCCCGAGGAACACGAGCTGCGGGCGCCGCCGGAGACGGACTCGGAGTGCGCGCGGCGGCGGGTCGCCGCAGCGCGGGAGCGCCAGCAGGAGCGCCTCGCCGGCAGCGCGGCGCGCTGCAACGGCGAGATGAGCGGCCGGCTCGTGCGCACGCGGGTCAGGCTCGATCCCGCCGCCGCGCAGACGCTCGGGCGGGCGTACGCGGTCGGGGCACTCAGCGCACGCGGGCGCCATCGCGTCGTGCGGGTCGCGCAGACGATCGCCGACCTCGAGCGGCACGACCGGATCACCGAAGCGGACCTGCTGACGGCTCTGAGCCTGCGTCAGCGCGCCGGCGAGGAGGCGGCGCTCGCGGCATGAGTCGCGCGTGCGATCGGTGCCTCACGCGCACCTGGTTGATCGCGCGCCTCGCCGGGCACATCGAGCAGGCGCGTGGACGGAGCGCGGCGGTGCTCGGCCTCGATGACGACGCGTTGCTGGCCGCCGTCGGCGGCGAGCAGCGGGGTGCGGTGCGGGCCGAGCTCGAGCGCTTCGATCCCGCCGGCGCCCACCGCGAGGCGCTCGACGCCGGGATCGAGATGATCTGCCGCTGCGACGGCTCCTACCCGCCGCGCCTGCACGCGCTCGAGCACCCGCCCGCGGTCCTCCACGTCGCCGGCGGGCTCGATCGGTTCTTGCGCCTCGTCGCCGAGGAGCCGGTCGCGATCGTCGGCGCCCGCCGCGCGACGATGTACGGGGTCGACATCGCCCGCGCGCTCGGGCGCGATCTCGGCGCCGCCGGGGTCACCGTCCTGAGCGGCATGGCGCTCGGGATCGACTCTGCTGCCCACCGCGGCGCGCTCGGGATCGCCGCGCCGACCGTCGCGGTGCTCCCGGGCGGTGCCGAGCGGGCCTACCCGGCCGCCAAGCGCGCGCTGCACGGGCAGATCCGGGCAACCGGCGCGGCCGTCTCGGAGCTGCCTCCCGGGGCCCAGGTGCGGCGTTGGACGTTTCCGGCGCGCAACCGGATCATCGCCGCGCTGGCGGCGATGACGGTCGTCGTCGAGGCCGGTGAGCGGTCCGGCGCGCTGCTCACCGCCGCGTCCGCCCGGAGCCTCGGTCGACCGGTCGGCGCGGTCCCGGGTCGCGTGACCTCGCCGCTCGCATACGGGCCGAACCGGCTGCTCGCGGAGGGCGCCTACGTCGTTCGCGACGTTCAGGACATCCTCGACCTCCTGTACGGCGCGGGCGCCCGGCGCCCACACCGCCCCGAGTCCGACGAGCTGGCGCCGGAACTGCGGGTGCTGCTGGCCGCGATCGCCGACGGCGCGGACGTGACCGGCGCGCTCGCGCGGGCGGGACTCCCGCCGGACCGGGGCCTCGCGGCGCTGGCGTCGCTCGAGCTGGCGGGATATGTGCAGCGAGAGGCGGGAGGGAGGTTTTCCGTGCGCGCGTGACCCCTCTAAGCTCGTCCGCGATGGCGGGCACCCGCACAATTCCACGCGTGCTGTCGATCGCCGGCTCCGATTCCGGGGGCGGCGCCGGGATCCAGGCCGACCTGAAGGCGTTTGTCGCCTGCCGCGTCCATGGGATGACCGCGATCACGGCGATCACTGCCCAGAACACGGTCGGCGTCACCGGCGTCCACACGATCCCGCCCGAGATGATCCTCGCGCAGGTTCGCGCCGTCGCCGATGACATCGGCGTCGATGCGATCAAGATCGGGATGCTCGGGAACACGCAGACGATCGAGGCGGTCGCGCAGGCGCTCGACGAGCTCGGCGCCGGGCCGCAGGCCGGGTCGACCCCGGTCGTGCTCGATCCGGTGATGATCGCCGAGTCCGGCGCGCGGCTGCTCGAGCCCGAAGCGCGCGCCGCGCTGATCGAACTGCTGCTCCCGCGCGCGACCGTGCTGACGCCGAACGTGCCCGAGGCGCGCGCCCTGCTCGACCCCGAGGAGGCCGGCCCCGCCGACGACGATGCGCCGGCACTGGCCCGCGCGGTGCGCCGGCTCGGCCCGGCGATCGTGATCGTCACCGGCGGTCACCGCGCGAGCGCCACCGACGTCTTCTTCGACGGCTCGACGCTCGTCGAGATCCCCGGCGAGCGCTATCCCGACGGCGCCGCCCACGGGTCGGGATGCACGCACTCGTCGGTCCTCGCAGCCCGGCTCGCCTGGGGCGACGAGCCGGTGCAGGCCGCCCGGCGGGCGAAGGAAATGGCCGCCGCAGCCGTCCGGCACGGTCTCGTCGGGATTGGGGCCGGGCCCGGTCCCGTCGACGTGATCGGCCTCTCGCAGGGGTCCTGAGCTCTGCTTGGGTTTTGACATAATCCCCGGTCGTGCGCTTTCTGCGGATGAAGCCAGGGCATGGTGAGGTGTTGATCGCGGAGGGCGACGTCGAACGTGTCGAGGACGAGGAGCGCCTGATCGACGAGTTCCGACGCCAGCTCGACGCGGGGCTGTGGGCTGCAGTGCCGACGGCCGGCGCCGACGGAAAGCGCGAAGCGCGGCTGGTTCGCTCCTTCGACGATGTCCCACGGGACGCCGAGCGCGTGATCTTCTTCCCGCGCGCGGCCGGCGGTAGGTAGGCCGCGCCGCCGGTGCTGCTCGCGCTCGCTGCCACCGCCCTGGTCGCGCTGGCGCTGCTCTCGGACCTGATCGTCCCGCGCCTGGAAGAGGCCTGGTCCCGTCATCGGGCACGTCGGCGGCGCGCGCCGACGCTGTCGTTCGACCCGGGACGCGAACGCCGCGCCGAGCAGCGCGCGCGGGAGCTGCTGCGCTCGTGCGTCAACGACGAGGAATGGGAGATGTACCGCGACCTCGGGTTCATCCGCGTGTGGGGGACCCAGACGACCGGACCGGACGAGGTCGGTGGCATCGGCGGGGCGCCCTACGCGTACCTCATCTACCCGCACCGGCCGATCGTCGCGTATCTCGCTCAGACGCATCGCCTGCTCAGCGAGTATTGCGTCACCTTCCCCGATGACACGCGGCCGTACGGCAGTGCGCGTCTGCCCGATTCCGACGACGTGCTCGCGAAGTGGATGGCGCTCACCGGCGACGAGCGCCGCTTGATCTCCACCGCCAACATGCACCTGCCGGGCCGCCAGATCGATCCCGCACAGGTGACCCGCGATCTGTGGCGGCTGTCCCAGTGGGAACGTGCCCGGATGCGCACGCTCGCCGAGCGCAGCTCGCCGCAGGCCGACAGCGCCGGCTGAGGCCGCCGCCCGCTACAGTGCGGGCCGCGATGACCAGCTCAGACGGCTCGTTCGACCTCAAGCACCGCAGCCGGGCGCTGACGGACGGCCCCGAGCGCGCCGCCGCCCGCGCGTACCTGAAAGGGATCGGCTACGACGATGACGCGCTGAACAAGCCGATCATCGCGATCGCGAACACGTGGATCGAGACGATGCCGTGCAACTTTCACCTGCGCGCGCTCGGCGCCAAGGTCAAGGAGGGCATCCGCGCGGCCGGCGGGACGCCGATGGAGCTCAACACGATCGCGATCTCCGACGGGATCACGATGGGTACCGCCGGGATGAAGGCGTCGTTGGTCAGTCGCGAGGTGATCGCCGATTCGATCGAATTGGTGTGCGACGCACACCTGTTCGACGCCGTCATCGCCATCAGCGGCTGCGATAAGACGATCCCCGGCACGGTCATGGCCCTGTGCCGGCTGAACGTGCCGAGCGTGATGCTGTACGGCGGCTCGATCATGCCCGGCCATTACCACGGCCAGCAGATCACGATCCAGGAGGTGTTCGAGGCCGTCGGCGCGCACGCTGCCGGCAAGATCACCGACGCGGATCTCGCCGAGATCGAGAATGCGGCCTCGCCGGGCGCGGGCGCCTGCGGCGGCCAGTTCACGGCGAACACGATGGCGATGGCGTTCGAGGTTCTCGGGATCTCGCCGGCTGGGTTCAGCATGGTCCCGGCCACGCATCCGCGCAAGGCCGAGGTCGCCAGCGATGCCGGCAAGCTCGTCCTCGACGTCCTGCGGCGCGGCCAGCGCCCCAGCGACATCATCACCCGCGAGAGTCTCGAGAACGCGATCGCGGGGATCGCCTGCAGCGGCGGCTCCACGAACGGCGTGCTGCACCTGCTCGCGATCGCGAAGGAGATGGGCGTGCCGCTGTCGATCGACGACTTTGATCGGATCAGCGAGCGCACGCCGCTGCTGTGCGACCTCAAGCCGGGCGGCCAGTACGTCGCACCCGACCTCTATGAAGCCGGCGGCGTGCCGCTCGTGATGAAGCGTCTGAAGCAGGCCGGGCTGCTCCACGGCGACGCGCAGACCGTGACCGGCCAGACGATCGGCGAGATCGCCGACGCGGCGCAAGAGGCCGAAGGCCAGCGCGTCGTGCGCCCGCTCGATGATCCGATCAAGCCGACGGGCGGCCTCGCGATCCTGCGCGGCAACATCGCCCCCGACGGCTGCGTCGCCAAGCTCGCCGGGCACGAGCGCCGCCACCACGTGGGACCGGCACGCGTGTTCGAATCGGAGGAGCACGCGATGTCGGCTGTCACCGCCGGTGCGATCAGCGCCGGCGACGTCGTCGTCATCCGCAACGAGGGCCCAGCCGGCGGGCCGGGGATGCGCGAGATGCTCGCGGTCACCGCGGCGATCGTTGGGGAGGGACTGGGTGAGGAGGTTGCCCTCCTCACGGACGGCCGCTTCTCCGGTGCAACGCACGGACTGATGGCCGCCCACGTTGCGCCGGAAGCCGCTCGCGGCGGGCCGATCTGCGCGATCCGCGACGGCGACGAGATCACCTTCGACGTGAACGCGCGCCGCCTCGACGTTGCCCTCTCCGACGCTGAGGTCGATGCGCGGATCAGGGAGTACACGCCCCCCGAGCAGCAGCACGTCGGCGTGGCCCTCGCGAAGTACGCACGGCTGGTCTCGAGCGCCTCCGAGGGTGCGGTCACGCGCTGAACGCCTCCGGGCCACGTCGAGGGCTGCCTCCGGGCCACGTCGAGGGCTGCCTCCGGGCCACGTCGAGGGCTGCGAGAATCGGCCCAAATGTCAGATGATCCCGACGGCAGTGAGGTCGACACCGGCGCGACCGTCGAGCTGGCGCTGAGCGACCTGGAGGCCGCGCCTGCCGTTCGGCGGTCGGACCTTCGCGACCAGCTGCCGGGGATCGAGCCCGAGCGCCACGTGACCGATTGGGGGCGCTCCGAGCGCGTCGAGGGCCTCGTCGACCGCACCGTCTACGACTTCTTCTATCGCTACTGGTTCAGGGTCGTCGTCGAGGGCATCGAGAACATCCCCGCGGACGGCGGGGCGTTGCTCGTCGCCAACCACTCAGGAGCGATCCCGACGGATGGCCCGATGATCGCCAAGGCGGTCAAGGAAGAGCATCCGCGCCCCCGCCCGGTGCACCTCACGTCCGAGCGCCCGTTTTCCGGCTGGCCCGGCGTCGGCATGCTGCTCACGAAACTCGGAGCGGTCGCCGCGCACCCCGCGAACCTCCATCGTCTGCTGTTCGACGAGCGCCAGCTCGTCCTCGTCTTCCCGGAGGGACCAGGCGGTTCGCGCAAGCCGGTCAAGGAGCGCTATCGGCTGCGGCGGTTCGACCACGCTCCGATCGCCGCGGCGCTGCGCTCGTCAGCCCCGATCGTCCCGGTCGCGGTGCTCGGAGCCGAGGAGGCGCTGCCGGTGCTCGCACACGTCGGACCGCTGCGGCGCCTCACGCACCTGCCGCGAGTACCGGTCGCGCCGGTCTTTCCGCTGCCGGCGAAGTTCAAGATTCGGTTCCTCGAGCCCGTCGCCACAGATGAGACTGACGAACTGATGCTGCGCGACCCGGAGCATCTGCAGACACTGACCGCGGACCTCCGTGCCCTGATCCAGGAGAACCTGCTCGAGATGGTCGCCGAGCGTCGAAGCGTGTGGCTCGGGTAGCGCGATTGTGTGACATGGGATCGCGGCGCATTCTGATCACCGGCCTGTCGTCCCACTGGGGAGGACGGCTTGCCCAGGCGATCGAGCGCGACCCCCGCGTCGAGACGATCGTCGGCATCGATCTCGAGGATCCCCGCCACGAGCTGCATCGAACCGAATTCGTCCGCGTCGAGGTCGACGACGTCCTGCTGCGCAGGATCATCGAGGCGGCCGCGATCGACACCGTGATCGACACGCGGCTGATCGCCGATCCCCTCGCGGCACCGCTCGACCGAGCCCACGAGGTCAACGTGTTCGGCACCCGCAATCTCGTCGCAGCGTGCAGCGGAGTGCGCTCTCCGGTGCGCAAGCTCGTGTTCAAGTCCTCGGCCCAGTACTACGGCTGCGAGCACGACGATCCGGCCTTCTTCGGAGAGGCGCAGCCCCGCGCGCGCGCGCCGGCGACCGCGATCGAGCGCGACATCGTCGCCGCCGAGGACGTGCTTGCGGAGCTCGCCGCCGCGCGACCGGAGGTGACCGTGACGATCCTCCGCCTTGCCGAACCTGTCGGGCCGGCCGTCGGCGGCTCGTACTCCGCGCTGTTCGGCCTGCCGGTCGTGCCGTCGATCCTCGGGTTCGATCCTCGCTGCCAGTTCATCCACGAGGACGACGTGATCGGCGTGCTCGAGCACGCCGCGCGCCACGATCTCCCGGGCGTCTACAACGCGGCCGGCGACGGGGTGCTCGCGCTCTCGGAGGTCGTGTCGATCCTGGGAAAGCCGCAACTGCCGGTGCTGCCTCCGTGGGGAACGGTGCTCGCCGCTGCGCAGCTGCGCCGGCTCGGATTGCGCATCCCGGTCGAGCTGCTCCGTCAGCTGCGCTTCGGCCGGGGCCTCGACAACCGCAAGCTGAAAGCGGCCGGCTACACCTACAGGTACACGAGCCGCGAGGCCATCCTCAAGCTCCGCGCGCATCAGCGCATGCGCCCGCTGCTGCGCAGCGGGAGCGAGACCTACCGCTACGAGCGCGAGGTCGAGGAGTTCCTGCGATGGAGCCCGAGCGTCAACGCGGTGCGGGCTGCCGGGGCCAACGCCGATGCGCACGGCGCCGCGCCGGTTGCCGAGACGAGGACCGACGAGCGCCAGTCTGGGCACGCCGTTCGACGACGCGGCAAACACGACGAGCCGGCCGATGAGTACGACGATCTCGCTGAGGGGGAGCTGATCGAGCTGATCGCCACGCTCGACGCGGAGGGCCTGCGGGCGCTGCGCAGCTACGAGCTCGCCCGCCGCCGGCGAGCGCGCGTCCTGAGCGCGCTTGACCAGAATCTGGCGCGTCGAGGTGCGCCGGACGGCGGAGGATTTCAGCCGTGAGCGAGGAATGAAAGAGCGCTTGCAAAATCCGCTCTCTTTCCGCGTGGATGCTTGAGCCGTCCACCGTGTCGGTACCATGTCGACGCTAAAGGAGGCATTGGTGGCGCGTGTGTCATATCTGAAGCCTGCGGTCACACCGCAACGAACGGCGCCTCGGGCGCAGCGCGGCGTAGCCGGCGAGGTCCGACGCCCACGTCGGGGCCGGTTCATCGCGGGCGGTCTGCTCGTGGTCGTGGTGGCCGCTGCCGCTGCCGCCGCCATCATCCTCGTCTCGGCGAAGGCGAGCCTCAGTGCCGACTCGAACGCGCTCGCGAAGATCACGATGCCGCTGGGCGGCGGCACTATCCAGAGCGTCACCGTCGTCACCGGCCCACACAGCCGCCCCGTCGCGGTCGAGTTACGCGGCGATCAGATCTGGCCCAAGCACCTGATCAAGGCCCACCAACTGCTGCAGATCGACGTCGTGATCAAGCGTCCCGGATGGGTGGCCTGGCTCGCGGGCAAGACACAGCATCTGCACTTGAGCCTGATGACGCCGAGCGCGAGCTTGCGCCAGCACTACGTCACCTTGCGGCCCGGGCAGCCGCTTGTCCTGAAGTTCAAGGAGCCGATCAGGGTGATCGCGGTCGCGACCGCCTCGGGGCATCTCGAGCGCCGCGTGCTTGCGAGGCCGCTCAGCGAGATCCGGCTGCATCGGACTGCCGCTGCCGGGACCGCCACCGTCGCCGCGCAGATGCGCAGCTGGGAGACCTCGCCGCCGACCGTCGTGAGCTGGTTCCCCGCCGGCGCGTCAGCGACCGCGCTCGCAACGCCGGCCCCCGGCAGCCAGATCCTGCCGAGCACGCCGATCACGCTCACGTTCAACACGTCGGTCGCGAAGGCGCTCGGCTCGAGTCGCCCGCCGGTGTCGCCGACGACGCCGGGCACGTGGCACACGAAGAACAGCCACACGATCGTGTTCGAGCCCCAGGACTATGGCTACGGACTCGCCGCCACCGTGTCGGTCGCCCTACCGAGCGGCGTCCGGCTCGTCGGCGGCCAGCAAACGGGCACGTCGAGCACGGGAACGTGGAGCGTGCCCGGCGGATCGACGCTGCGCCTCCAGCAACTGCTCGCCCAGCTTGGCTATCTGCCGCTGTCGTTCAAGGGCGCGCATGTGGCGCTGACACCGCAGGCGCAGGAGGCGGCCGCCATCAAGCCGCCCTCGGGCAACTTCGGGTGGCGCTATCCGAACGTGCCCGACGCGCTGAAGAACATGTGGGCGCCCGGTACGGCCGGCACGATGACGAAGGGCGCGCTGATGGCGTTCCAGAACGACCACGGCTTCACGACGGTCGACGGACTCGCGGGACCGGCCGTCTGGCGGTCGCTGATCACGGCCGTCGACGAGAACAAGCGCTCCACGTTTGGCTACACGTTCGTCAACGTCAGCCTGAGTGGGCAGCAGCTGACCCTGTGGCACAGCGGGAAGACCGTGATGAGCACGGCCGTCAACACCGGGATCTCGTCACGCCCGACGGATCCGGGCACGTTCCCCGTCTACGAGCATCTCAGCGTGACCACGATGAGCGGCACCAACCCGGACGGCAGCCACTACGACGATCCGGGGATCCAGTGGGTCAGCTACTTCAACGGCGGTGACGCGTTGCACGCGTTCACGCGCGCCCAGTACGGCTTCCCCCAGAGCCTCGGCTGCGTCGAGATGGCACTCGGCCCGGCCGGGCAGGTGTGGCCGTACACGCCGATCGGAACGCTCGTCCACGTCGCGTAGCGTTCCGGACCGCGGGAGTCGGCTTCGTCGTGAAGAGTCGCTCGTTCATCGCGGTTGCGGCGTCGATCGTGCTGCTGCTCGCGTGTGCGGGTGCGGTGCTTGCCTACGACTCGGCCCAGCGTCACACGATCGCACGCGGGATCACGGTCGGCGGCGTCGACATTGGCGGGCTGAGCGACGCGCAGGCGCGCGCCCGACTCGCCGCCGCCTACCGGCAGAGGCTCGGCCACCCGCTCGTGCTGCACTTCGGCCGTCAGCGGTTCGTGCTCTCGCCGCGGCGAGCCCGGGTGACGGTCAGCGTGCAGCAGAGCGTCCAGCAGGCGCTTGACCGCACCCGCTCGGACAACATCTTCGTCCGCGTGTTCCGCTCCGTCACCGACGGCGAGATCCACGCGAGCATCGACCCCCAGATCTCCTACTCGAGCGCGGCGCTCGATCGCATGGTCGCGCACGTCGCGCGGGTGCTGAACCGCTCCGCCCACGACGCGAGCATCTCGTTCGCGGGCGACTCGATCGGCCAGGTCACGAGCACCACCGGGATCGCTGTCCGCTCAGCGCGGCTGACTGCGATGATCACGAGCGCGCTGACCGACCCGGCCCGCTCCCGCTCGATCGCGATCCCGGTCACGCGCACGCGGCCGGCCGTGACGAGCGCTGCGCTGGCGGCGAAGTACCCGACGATCATCACCGTCGACCGTTCCACGTTCAGGCTGCGGCTGTGGAAGGGCCTGAGGCTCGTCAGGTCCTACACGATCGCCGTCGGGATGGCGGGCCTCGAGACCCCCGCGGGGCTCTATCACATCCAGGACAAAGAGGTGAACCCGTCCTGGCACGTGCCCAACAGCGCCTGGGCAGGATCGCTCGCGGGCCAGGTGATTGCGCCCGGCCCGGCCGACCCGATCAAGGCGCGGTGGATGGGGATCTACAACGGCGCCGGGATCCACGGCACCGACGAGCTCTCCTCGCTCGGCTCGGCGGCCTCGCACGGTTGCATCCGGATGGCGATTCCGGACGTGATCCAGCTGTACGACCAGACCCCCGTCGGCACGCCCGTCTACATCGCGTGACGCCGGCCCCGAAAGCAGGGTGGCGGGACCCTGACGGCGAATAGCACAGCGCCCCATATGCCTGCGCAACACGCCAGTCCACCACCAGCTCCGACGATCAGCCCGTCGTGGCACAGCGCGCTCGAGGAGTTCCAGGCTGATCTGCTGCGGCGCGCGGTCGCGGTCAAGACGCGCCACGCCTACGCGATCGACAGCTCACAGTTCGCCGCCTGGGCCACCCACGCCGGCCTCGAGCCGGGCTCGATCGACGTCCGCGCGCTGCGACGCTACGCGGCCGGGCTGTCCGAGCGCGGTCACGCCCCGTCGACGATCGCCCGCAAGTTGGCCGCGCTGCGCGGGCTGTTTCGGGCCCAGGTCGAGCTCGGGGTTCGCGAGGAGAACCCGGCCGAGCTCGTGAGCTCGCCGAAGAAGCCCCAGCACCTGCCGCGCGTACTGAGACCCGACGAGGTCGCGGAGCTGCTTGACCGGATCCCTGTGACGACGCCGCTCGAGCTGCGCGACCGAGCGCTGTTCGAGCTTGCGTACGCGTCCGGTTTGCGAGCGGAGGAGCTCGTCTCGCTCGACCTCGAGTCGATCGACTTCGACGCGGAGACCGTGCGGGTCGAGGGCAAGGGCGGCAAGACGCGGGTCGTCCCCGCCGGCGAGCCCGCGCTCCGCGCGATCGAGCGGTACCTGGCCCGCGGGCGGCCCGCACTCGACCTCGATTCGGGCCGGAGCCTGTTCCTGTCGAAGTCCGGCCGGAGGTTGGGGACATCGGACGTCCGACGGCGTCTGCGCACGTGGGCCCGCCAGGCAGCGGCCCACGCGCCGGCCCTGGCGGAGGCGCATCCACACGCTTTGCGGCACTCGTTCGCGACCCACCTGCTCGAGGGCGGCGCGGACCTGCGGGCGATTCAGGAGCTGCTTGGCCACGCAACCATCTCGACTACTCAGGTCTACACTCGGGTAGAGTCGGCGCGCCTTAGGTCTGCTTACGCGAGTGCACATCCCCGCGCGTAATGACTGCCACCTCGGGGGAGAAACTGGAAACCAACGTCAAAGCGATCGAACTCCAAGACCTCTGGAGGCGGTACAAGTCCTCAGGTGACGAGCGCGCCCGCGAGCGATTGGTGGTCGCGTACTCGCCGCTGGTCAAGTACGTCGCCGGCCGGATGAGCTCGGGTCTGCCCGCTCATGTCGAGGAGGCGGACCTGATCTCGTACGGGCTCGGCGGGTTGATCTCCGCAATCGAGCGGTTCGATCTCGCGAGGGAGATCAAGTTCGAGACCTATGCGATCACGCGCATCCGTGGAGCGATCATCGACGAGCTGCGCACGCTCGACTGGGTGCCCCGCTCGGTGCGCGCGCGGGCACGCGAGATCGAGCGCGTGAACATGAAGCTGGAAGCGCGGCTGCAGCGGGCACCGACCGACGAGGAGATGGCGAGCGAGCTGCAGGTCAGCATCGAGGAATTCCACGAGGCGCTGCTGCACATCTCCAACTCGACGATCGTCGCACTCGACGAGCTGTGGAACGTGTCGGACTCGACCGGCGACCAGGTGTCGCTGCTCGATACGCTCCCGGACCGTGGCGCGCCGGACCCGCAGATGCTCGTCGACCAGTCCGAGCTGCGCGACCGGATCGCCGACGCGATCGCCGCGCTACCCGAACGCGAGAAGCTCGTGGTGGCGCTCTACTACTACGAGAACCTCACGCTGCGAGAGATCGGCGAGGTGCTGGGCGTGACCGAATCGCGTGTGTCGCAGCTGCACACGAAGGCGGTGCTGCGCCTGCGCTCGAAGCTGGCCGGCGAGGTCGATTGACGATTACAGGGAGCGCCTGAGGTCGGCCGCCACGAGGGCCGGCGTCTCGGTCACCTGGCGCCACGTATAGCGCAGCACGATGTAGCCGAGCGCGCGCAGTTCCAGGTCGCGCTGATGATCGTTCTCGAGCTGGCCGCGGGTGCGGTGGCCTTGCCAGCCGTCGACCTCGACGATGATCCGTGCGTGTGGCCAGTGCGCGTCGACGAGCTTGCCGTGCACATAGACGTTGACCTCGGGGATCGGCAACCCGTCGGCCTGGCAGAGGGTCAGCAGCAGGAGCTCGAGATCGCCGCGGGTGAGCGCGAGCGCAAGCGGATGCGCCCGAACTGCCGCCGGGCGACGACCGCCACGCGACGTCTGGCACCGGAGTGCGACATACCATGCGTGAATTGGCATTCACCGCCCGGGGCCGGGATTGGGGCTGGGGCTGGGGCCGGGTCGGGGGTCGGGTCTG
>Ga0335069_10010119_pt1 | contig 13382 bp, 9 predicted proteins | sample Lox_Sample_11_FD_206714 | JGI IMG/M metagenome (GOLD analysis project Ga0335069, IMG submission 206714) | Soil microbial communities from Loxahatchee National Wildlife Refuge, Florida, United States - Lox_Sample_1.1 | ecosystem: Environmental > Terrestrial > Soil > Wetlands | place: USA: Florida... | reverse complement strand
TGGGAGCATTACTGGTTACGGTTCCAATTCACCGGCAGACCGTGTGTGGCGGGACGTTGTTCTGCTACGGCCTCGGCGCTGAGATGCTGAACTTTGGCGCATTGATCGCCTTCATGGGTGTGAATATGGCCGCATTCGTCCGTTACGACGTCCGCGAGGGCAAGAAGAACCCGATTGTCCCCCTGCTGCTGAGCGCTCTGGTCATCATTCTGGGCCTGTGGCCGCACACGCACCAGATCGCGATCATCATTGCCGGAATTGCGTTGGCGATAATCGCGGTATGGACGCCGCCTCTCGCTGGTTTCACGATCTGTTTCTTCCTCTGGAAGAATCTGAGTTGGTGGGCATGGATCGTGGGTGGCGCCTGGATGCTTGTCGGCATCGCGTTTGGAGCGTGGAAGACAAAGGGCTTCCGCGGAGACCTGGTCAATTTCGAATTGCCACCGGAAGAGAATTGAGGCAAGGTGACGTATAAACGTCGAATGCAGAAGTGAGAGTCTTTTCGGGCCGACTCTGAATCGAAAAGACTCTACTTCTGCATTCTGACTTCCTGCTTTTGACTTTCCATCATTCCGCGTTCCAGCCCTTCACTTCGACTTCCGGCTTGGCATTGCCAAGTTCCGCGGAGCGATAGGTAGCAGTAATCTCTCGTTTCTCTCCCGGCAGTAGGGAAACGTAATTGTCCTGCCAGAGCACGGGAACGATTTCCTCGCCGCCCTTTCCTTTGTTGACCTTCAGGCGCACGAAGAACGCGACCGACTTGCTTGGATTTTCGATCGTGACCCGCGTGATCGAGTCGTCGCCCTTGCGTTCTGTGCCGCTGGTGACCGTGAGCTTCACTTTAGGCAACTGTGACAGAGCCGTGTAGTCGGCGAAGGATTCAGTGGGCGTTGTGTACCAGTTCGACTTGCCCCAATCGATCGTTTCGGGCTTGGTCGATAGCCAGTAGAAGTTCGATCCCACCAGCTTGCCGGCGGCGTCGGTCACCCGCAGGTCGAGGAAGTACGCTCCTGTCAGCCCATCAACTTCCGGGATTTCCAGGATTTTTGCGGTGCTGTCCGCCGGTGCGTCAACCGCGACTTCTTTTGAGAACTTCTCGGTTGCATCACCATTCAGAATGCGCGCCGTCAGCTTTAGCCCCTTCGCGTCCGAGTATTGGCTGCTTACGAGCCACACAGAGTGGTCATCGTACCCGTATACCGGATCGAGAGGCTGCAAAGCTTTCTTGGCCCCGAAGTATCCACCACCGGGCAACAGATAATAGTCGTAGAGGTGCCAGATCATCGAAGGCCAGGCGTTGTTGAGCATCCACTGAATGACGCCCGTCGAGGTGTACTTGTTGCGGCTGTAGGCCTCGTACATCGCTCGTACGCCTTCGTAGGTCATGAGCTGCGACTTGTAGGTGAACTCCTCCGCGCTGGAAGACTTGCCGTAGCGGTTATCCTGCGCCTGAGTGAAGACGTTGAGCGTCTTGAAGGCGCCGCCACCCGCGTGGAAATTCCACGTGTCGTCGATCGGCCAAAGGTGATCTTTCCCGACCATGCGGCGAACACTTTCAACCGGAGGTACGGCCGGTCCCATGCTGGTTTCGCTGTTGAATCCGTAAGCGCCGCCACATCCTCCCGCATTGCAGGCCTGTTCCGCGACTGGCCGATGTGGATCCGCCATCCAGTACGACGGAGCGACGTATTCGTAAGGACCCGACATCTTCACGCCGCTGGCGCCCGTGATGGTGGCCGGTTTGGCCGTGGCGGATGAGACGACGGGATTCGGCCAGAGCAAATCCTTCTCGATCTTCAGGTACATCTCCTCCACGTCGGGCGGCGGCGGGTTGTCGCTGCCATTCAGCCACATCACCAGGCTGGCATGGCTGCGCAGGCGGTAGATCTGGTCACGCAAGGAGGCTTTGGCGATCTCGAAGTCTTCCGGCGCCCAGTCGCCCCAATGCTCCCAGTGATCGCAGCAGCACCAGCCCGCCATGACCAGAATTCCCATCTCGTCGGCGGTCTCGTAGAGCAGATCGGGCTCAAGTTTGCCCTCCAGGCGAACCGTGTTAAGACCCATGTCTTTGACGTAGCGAAGCTGATCCACCGCGTACTTCGCATCCCATCGCATCATCAAGTCGGGAGTGTAGCCGGCGCCGCGAATCAGAAGGTTCTTGCCATTGATCTTGAACAACCGCTTGAAGCGGTTCGGTGCGTGCTCGGCGACTTCCGAGGTGATTTCGCGAATACCGAAACGTGTGCGCGCCGAATCGGAGACCTTGCCCGCTACCTCGAACGACAGATTGAGATCGTAGAGGTTCGGCTTCCCCATCTGCACTGGCCACCAAAGACGCGGGTTCATCATCTTCAGTTGGGAAAACGTCCCCGAGTCAAACATGACATCTTTGCTTTCGCCGGGACCCAGTTCCACGTCCTGTGAGAACTCGATCTTCTCGATCCGGCCTTTCAGTGTCCCCTTCACAGGCTGATCGGATCCGTTCTTGAGCAGGGCCGCGACTGTAAGTTCAGCGGTATCGTACGCCGGAGAGTTGACCTTCGAAGTGACCGTGGGGTAACGCAGGGCGACCGGACCGCTGGTTTGCAGGTCGACGTCGCGCCACAGGCCCATGTTCTTATCGGGCGGAGCGGGATTCCAATCCACGAAAGTGATGGCCAGACTCTTGTCTGTCGGCGCCCAGACTTGGGCCGCGATCACGTTCACGCCTTGTTTTACGGCTCCGGTCACGTTGAACTCGTACGTCCGCCAGGCCCCGGCTACCTGATCTGAATTCGCGATCTGTTTCCCGTTAAGCCAGATGTTGCCGCGATAGTTGATGCCGCGAAAGTTCAACCATACCGTCTTCCCGGCATAATCCTTGGGGAGCGTGAACTCTTTGCGGTACCACCACGAAACGCCGTAAGGGCTGTCCGGCGGCAGCGGCAGGTTCGAGAAATTGGCTCCGATGGGATAAGACACTCCCGGGTACTGACGCAGGTTCATACCAAACAGCGGATCGGGCAACAACCCTGCTTTCACTTGCGCCGCGACGACCGTCGACGGCACGTTGGCTTTGATCCATTCTTTTGGCTGGAACGCCGCCGTCGAAATGGCGGCGCCTTCGGCGGAAACGTGCGCCGATGACTGGATAGCCCATCCGTCACTCAGCGGCACGACAGCGGAAGTGGGACGTGCGCTCGGCTGTGCAAAGGCGCAGACGCATGTCAGAATCGGAACGACAATTCGGAAGATTTTCATGAGAACTCCCACCAGCGAAATTCGCTCACGATCCAGCTGGCCCACAACTGAATCGGCTGCATTGTACGGTGTTAACACGTTTTAATAAAGACTTTTTCCTCGTCATGTGACAGGCCGAGTGTGCGCGGCGCCAGTTCTGCCGTGCCATCACCCACCGCTGCCGTTCACTAGTTTATAATCAAAAATTCACGCTCTCCCGCGTGGAGTCCTCTATCTATGATTCGAATTTTGCAGAGTGCAGGGCCTACCCTGAAGATCATTCTGGGCGCATTGCTGGTGATCATCTGCGCCTCCATGGTAATTACGCTCATCCCCGGCGGAGGCTTCGGTTCCAGCCTCGGGATCGGTGGACCTGGCCGCGGTATTCTGGCGACCGTGGGCGACCAGGAGGTGACCGTCCTCGAAGTGCAAAGCGAGGCGCGCCGCATGGTCCGGCAGCAATTCCCGCAAGGCGGCCCGCAAGTGGCGATGTTGTTGCCCTTCTTCACCGGCCAGGCCGCCCAACAGTTGATCAACATGAGAGTCTTGACCGCCGAGGCTCACCGTTTGGGCCTGCGGGTTACTGACGACGAATTGCGTGACGAACTCCAGCATGGACCTCTGGCAAGTATCCTGTTCCCGGGAGGGCGGTTCGTCGGCGAAACCGAGTACGAGAATTTCGCCCAGCGGAATGACCTGACCGTCGCTCAGTTTGAGAGTCTGGAGAAAGAATATCTTCTCATCCGCAAACTGCGCGCCCTCATCTCAGGGGGCGCTTTTGTCGGAGAGAAGGATGTCCGCGCGGAGTTCGACAGCCGCAACACCAAAGTCAAGTTCGACTATGCAGTCCTGACACAGGCCGACATCCTCAAGGGATTGCACCCTACCGATCAGGAGCTGAAGGCGTTCTACGATCAAAACAAAGCCGGCTATGCCAGCCCCGAAAAGCGCCAGATCAAGTATGCGATCGTTCAGAGAGTGAAGCCGGAAGATCTTTCCGTGACCCAGCAGGAACTTCAGGCGTACTACGACCAGCATCGCGACGAATACCGGCAGCCTGAGCAGGTGAAAGTCAGCCACATCCTGATCAAGACTCCCCTTCCTGGACCGGACGGGAAAGTTGACGAGAAGGCGGTGGGAGACGCGCGCAAGAAGGCTGAAGACGTCCTCAAACAAGTCAAAGCCGGAGGAGACTTCGCGAAGCTGGCGGAGAAGTATTCCGAGGACACGACCGCCAAGAGTGGTGGAGAGTTGGGTTGGATTGGGCGGGGCCGCACCGTTCCCGAATTCGAGAACGTGGCTTTCTCGCTTCCCAAGGGCCAAACCAGCGATCTCGTAAAGAGCAGCTACGGGTTCCACATCATTCGCGTCGAGGACAAGCAGCAGGCCCACGTCAAGCTGCTGGCCGAGGTGAAGGACGAAATCGAAGGAAAAGTCCGGGAACAGAAAGCCGCGCAAGCCACCGAGAGGACCGCCAATACGCTGGCCAGCCAGGCGCGCACTGACGGCCTCGACAAGGCCGCTGAAGCCAAGGGTGTGCCGCTCATCACGACTGGGCTCTTCAGTCGCGCCGAGAGCTTGCCGGGTCTGGGCGCGCCCCCTGAACTGATGGGGGCGGTCTTCAACAAGGGGGAAAAGACACCCCCCGATGAGGTGCAGGTTCCGCAGGGTTTCGTGATTTTCGACCTGCTCGCTATCAAGGCGCCGGCCACTCTCACATTTGAGGAAGCCCGCGCGACCGTCGAGACGCAGTTCAAAAGTCAACGGGCCGGCCTGCTGCTGCAGCAGAAAACGCAGGAGCTTTCGGACCGGGCGAAGGCCGAGCATGACTTGAAGAAAGCGGCGAAGGAACTGGGCGCCGTCATGAAGACCAGCGAACTGGTATTGCCGGACGGCCAAGTCCCGGATATCGGATCGCTGTCCGGGGTGAAAGACTCGATTTTCTCGTTAAAGCCGGGCGAGATCAGCAGCGCGCTCAATGTTGGCGCCACCGGCGCAGTGGTGCAACTCCTCGAGAAACAGCTGCCCACCAATGAAGACTACACTGCCAAAAAGGACGAAGTCCGGCAGAGCCTTCTCGACGCCAAACAGAACGAGATGTTCTCCATATTCATGTCGAACCTGCGGAAGGACATGGAGAATTCCAGGAAGCTCAAAATCAATCAGGACGAAATGAACAACCTGACGCGCAGGCAGGGGGAAGAGGGATCGTAGTTCGGCTCTCAGGTGTCAGGTCTCAGGTATCAGGAAAGCGACTTTGGCTTATGCCGGAGTTGTATTTCCTGACGCGTGATACCTGAGACCTGATACCCGAAGGTAATGTCTTTCCCGCGCGCCAGCGGCATTTTGTTACATCCCACCTCGTTGCCATCCCGCGGCGGGATCGGCGATTTTGGTCCCGCGGCGTACACGTTTACCGATTTCCTCGCTGCCGCGAAACAAGGTCTCTGGCAGGTGCTGCCGCTGGGCCCGCTGGGCTTCGGAAATTCCCCGTATTCCTCCATCTCGGCATTCGCCGGGAATCCCCTGCTGATCAGCCTGGAACGTCTCGCAGACCGGGGCTGGATGGACCGCGGGCAGGTTGACGCGCTTCCCGATGGTGTGGAGGCGGTCGACTACAAGCAGATTTTCAGCCGCAAGATGCCGCTGCTGTTCCAGGCCGCGCACAATTTTCTGAAGGCGGCCCCGGCGGGCCCGCGTGACCGGTTCCAGCGATTCTGCCGCGATCATGCCTGGTGGCTCGACGACTTTGTCCTCTTCGATAGCCTGCGCGCTCACCTGCAGCTGGAAAGCTGGAATCATTGGCCGCGGGAGCTGGCACACCGGGAACCCGCGGCGCTTGAGAAGAAGAAGGCGGAGTTGCGCGATGAGCTCGATACGCGGCGCGCTGTGCAATTCTTCTTCGACGAGCAGTGGCGGGCACTGCGTGCCTACTGTGCGCAAAAGTCGATTCGCATGATCGGGGACATCGCCATCTTCGTCAATTTTGACAGCGCCGACGTCTGGACCCATCCCGATCTGTTTCGTCTTGATGGCAACCGCAACCCGGAAGTCGTCGCCGGGGTGCCCCCGGATTTCTTCAGCAAGACAGGGCAGCGATGGGGGAGCCCGCTTTATCGCTGGGACGTGATGCAGTCGCGAGGCTATGCCTGGTGGGTTGACCGGCTGCGGTGGGCAACTCGCAACTTCGACTACATCCGTCTCGATCATTTCCGCGGATTCGCCCAGTTCTGGGAGATTCCGGCAAACGAAGAGACCGCCATCCATGGGCGCTGGGTCGATGGGCCGGGCGAGGACTTGTTCCGCCGCCTGCGCGAAGCTCTCGGTGGCCTGCCGTTTTTCGCTGAAGATCTCGGCTACATCACGCCTGACGTGCACAAGTTGCGTGAGCAGATTGACATTCCCGGAATGGCGGTTCTGCAATTCGGCTTTGGCGATCCGGGGGCGCACACGCACCTTCCTCATACCTTCAAGCCCGACAAAGTCGTGTACACGGGCACGCACGACAACAACACCGTGCTGGGCTGGTGGGAGTCGGATGCATCCGAGCACGAACGCAACCATGCCCGTGCCTATCTCGGCCCGTGTGAAGATGGTGTGAACTGGGCGATGGTACGATGCGCCGTCAACTCCGTCGCCAGCTTATGCGTGGTACCTTTGCAGGATGTTCTGGGACTGGGCGGAGACTCCCGAATGAACATCCCGAGTAAGCCCGAAGGAAACTGGCGGTGGCGATTCCCAGCTGACCTGCTGAGGCCTGAAGTTGGGGCCAAGCTGGCGACGCTGGCTGAAGTGGCCGATCGTCTGCCAAACCCCGTACCTGATTTGCTCAACGAAGAATGGGCGGCCTAGAAAGGGCTGCCGCAAGGCTGTCAAGGTCGCCGCACACGATTCGTGGTCCCCGAGGTGCTGTGACCTCCGTCACGCGATGGCATGACATATCGTGTATCCTTGGCCCGTTACTTCTGGGAGACTTGTTCACGAACCTTTAACCACCTCTTCATACAGGTGCAAAGAACGCTGGGCGAGAATTTGGTATGCGCAGATCGCCAGGCTTACGTGAACGACATCGGAACTTCTGGGCCGGCACGCCGGAACTTCCAGGGCTGCCTGCCTTTGCAGGAAAGCTGATCCCGATGGCGGAGATCCGCGAGCTGTACGAGCGAGTGCGCTCGGCGCCGCAGGGATTTCAGCTCGCGGCTCTGTTGCGGGAGATGCACGTCGACCTGCAACTCCAGGCGGCGGACCTGGAACGTATCCCGACGAAGGGCGCTCTGGTGGCCGTGGCGAACCATCCCTTCGGAATTCTTGACGGCGCGGCCTTGGGTGTCATGCTCTCGCGAGTTCGGCCCGATGTTCGAGTCATGACCAACTCGCTGCTCGAAGGCATTCCTGAGCTTGACGAGCACTGTTTCTTTGTTGACCCATTCCATACCCCGGCCTCGGTGGAAAGAAATCTGAAAGCGCTAAAACAGGCGTTTGAATGGCTGCAGCAGGGGGGAGCTCTTGCGGTGTTTCCTGCGGGCGAGGTTTCTCAGCTGAAGGTCGGGACAGCGCAGGTTGCCGATCCGGTCTGGAACACAGTGGCGGCCCGCCTGATTCGCAAGACCGGCGCGAGCGCCCTGCCCGTCTATTTTTGCGGACGGAACAGTGTGACGTTTCAGCTCCTGGGCTTGATTCATCCTCGCCTGCGCACGCTGGTGTTGATGCAGGAATTCCTGCAGCAACGCGGGAAAAGTGTCGAGGTCCGGGTCGGCAGCCCAATTCCGGCTGAACTCATCGCCAGCATCGACGACGATCGGGAGGCCACGGAGTATCTGAGGCTGCGGACCTATCTGCTCTCGTACCGCGGCAAAAAGGAAATCTCCATCCCGACGAAAGTGCGCTCCGTCCTGCCCCGAAAGCCGCAGGAACCGATCATATCGGCTGTGCCATCAGAGTTAGTGAAGGCCGACATCGCAGCGTTGCCGCCGGACCGGCTGCTGACAGAGACGAATGAATTCGCAGTGTACTCCGCCCGTGCTCCCGAGATGCCTCATCTGCTCGAAGAACTCGGACGCCTGCGCGAGGTCACCTTTCGCACAGCGGGAGAAGGCACCGGTAAGCGCACCGACCTCGACGAGTTCGATCCTTACTATTGGCATATTGTCCTTTGGAGCAAAGAAAAACAGGAGTTGGCCGGAGCCTACCGCGCTGGGAACACCGATGAGATTATCCGCGCCCACGGTATCAAGGGACTCTATACAAATACCGTCTTCCGGTATGACGAGGGACTGTTCCTCAAGATAGGATCTGCGCTCGAGTTGGGACGTTCCTTTATCCGGACGGAGTACCAGCGCCAGTACGCTCCGCTGCTCCTGCTCTGGAAAGGGATTTCGAAGTTTATTGCCACTCATCCCGAGACGCCGGTGCTCTTTGGCGCGGTCAGCATCAGCAACGAATACAGCCGCCTGTCGCGCGAGATGATTGTGCGCTATTTTCAGTCGCGCCAGGACGGCCGTGAGTTCGCGGACCTTATTCATCCGCGCACGCCATTCCGAATGCCCAAGCTGCGGCGCTGGGACTGCCGCGCCTTCTGCGACATTCTGCACAGTCTCGATGAACTCGCCGAACCGATCTCAGATGTGGAAGAGGATGGAAAAGGCCTGCCGATCCTGATCCGGCAGTATGCCAAGCTCGGGGGAAAGCTGGTTGGGTTCAACCTGGACCGAAAATTCTCCGATGTCGTGGATGGTCTCGTGATCGTTGATTTGCGCCAGACCGATCCTGCGGTGATGGACCGCTATATGGGCAAGGATGCTTATGCTCGCTTCCGGCGCTATCACAAGATGGACTGACGTTGGATCACAAGCCCGGCGTCGCCTTTACTAATCCGCCCCGCCCATTGAAAATAAAGGGTTCCGCTGCCAGCGGATGGTTCGCCCGTGTGTTGACATGGGTCCCTCTCCGACGGGCCGCGACGGAAAGAACGCAAGGAGCCTCAATGCCCGCAACTGGTGAACTCATCCGCCTGATGAACTACGTCGACGATATTTCCGCCACCCTCCGCCGTATCAGCACCAGTATTCCTTCCATGACCGAAGAGGAGCGGGCGCGTCTGGCCGAATATATGCAGAAGTCCGAGCCAAGCCTGGAGAGCGTGCTCCAGCAACTGCAGAAGGCGGGCAAGTAGTGGCGGAAGTCAAAACCGTAGCCGTGATCGGCGCGGGCATCATGGGCCGCGGCATTGCGCATGCGGCAGCGGTCGGCGGCTACCGAACCATTCTCGAAGATGTCTTACCCACTGCCTTGCGCAGGGCCGAAAATGAGATCCGCTCCAATCTGGATAAGGCGGTCGAGTTGGGCAAGGTCAGTGCTGGGGCCGCGGATGCGGCTTTCGCCCGCATCGAGTATGCGGGGTCGGTTGACCAGGCCGCCCGCGAGGCCGATCTCGTGATCGAAGCTGTCCCCGAGGAAATGGAATCGAAGATCGAGATCTTCACCTTGCTCGACAAGATCTGTCGCCCCGCTACGATTCTCGCTTCGAATACCTCATCGCTTAGCATTACCGAGATCGCTGGCGTTACCTACCGCGCGAAGAAATGCGTGGGGATGCACTTCTTCAATCCCGTACACAAGATGAAATTGCTGGAGGTCGTCGGCGCGCTGGAGACCGATTCAGACACGCTGGCGACCGCGGTCGAGGTCGGCAAGCGCATGGGGAAAGAAGTTGTCGTGATCAAAGAATCGCCCGGCTTCATTACCAGCCGTATCAATGCCATGATCGGCAACGAAGCTTTCTACATGCTGCAGGAGGGCGTTGCCTCGGCTGAAGACATCGACAAGGCTCTGAAACTCGGCCTCAACCATCCCATGGGGCCCTTCGAACTCGTCGACCTTGTCGGGCTTGACACTCGTCTCCACATCCTCGAATACCTGCATAAAAGCCTGGGAGAGAAATATCGCCCTTGTCCGCTGCTGGTGCAGTACGTCAAGGCGGGACGGCTGGGAAGAAAGTCCGGCCGCGGCGTATTTGAGTACCCAGAGGCCGCAGACAAGGCTCCTTCTTCGTAGATCAAGGACGCTGCGGCCGTTGTCCGCCCGAGCTACTTCACGCCTTTCTCCGGATTCCACGAGCCCTGCAGTTTCCTCACGAACACCATCTGCCCGATGTGGTAGGCGTTGTGGGCGCCAATGTGAGCAATAACAGAAGCCCATTTCTCGAGTTTCTTGTCATCGGCGGCTTCCACCGCCCTTTCCCAGTCAGTCATGACCTGATCGAGTTGCTGCACGGTCTCAGCCCACTTCTTGGCGTCGAAGTTGTTGAAGGTCTCGTCATTGTTGCCGCTGAATTTCTCGGGTGTCTCTCCTTTGAACTTGGCCAACTCCTGCCGATTCCAGAAGATCAGGTGGTTGGCCAACTGCCCAACCGAGTGGTTTCCGCTGCCGTCGGTCCAACTGGCCTGCTGGGGTGTCAAACCCTCCACCGCAACGTTCGCGGGGACGAACCAGTCCTTGACGTTATGGGTAGTGCGGAGTTGTTCCAGAAGAATACCCTTCAGGGTGGCTGGTTTCTGATCTTGTGCGAAGGCAACAAACGGTATGGCGAGAAATACAAGCAGCACCGCTCTTTTCATGTCAAAAGCTCCATAGTTTGAGGAGATGGAATTTATCGCAAAACCTTGTCCGAGCGCTGCTTAGACGATATGCCGGCGGGCAAGGTGAGCAAGAACCTGGTTCCAGACGGAGCGACAGGCGACTCAACCCCGTTGTGCCCTATGCAGTTTTCAACCTCCCTCACGCTAACCCTTAAGCCATTTCGTGCGTCTAACTTACACGTCGGTGTGTTTTCCTGGAACCAGGACCTTTTCTATCCCGTATCACTCAACGTGGATGGCGAGACAGTTGTCCGCCTTTCCCGGCACCTGACACTGCCATGAGCTCGCGATCATGCGAATGTTGACCGAAATCGTGCGCCAGTCCCTGGTCACACTCTGGGCCCACAAGCTCCGTTCTTTCTTGACGATGTTCGGAATCGCCTGGGGCGTTGGCTCGCTCCTGTTACTCGTGGGTCTGGGTGAAGGCTTCCGTAGCGGACAGACGAAGCAGTTGGCCAACCTCGGCCAGGACATCATGTTCATGTTCCCCGGGAGGGTTCCAGCTGTCGAGGGCAGTACTCAATCCGGCCGCACATATCACTTTACCTATCAGGACTACCTGGCAATCCGCCGGGATGCCCGCAATCTGAAGTATGTTTCTCCCGTCCTGAACCGCGAGGACATTCGCGCCGTCAGCGACTACGGGTCAACCAACGGGCAGGTCTTCGGAGTTGCTCCTGCTTATAACCAGATTCGCAATGTCCCGGTTGGAACAGGACGCTGGTTTAACGAAGAAGACAACAATGAGTCACGGCGCGTCGCCGTGGTCGGCTGGGAACTGCTCAAGAACATCTTTCCGGGTCGCCCCGCGGTCGGATCGACCATCCTGCTGAACGGCGTCCGCTTTGACATTATCGGTGTCGTTTCCAAGGTTGGCCAGGACGGCAACAACGGCACGAACGCCCGCATTTTCATTCCGGTTGAGACCATGCGCGGCCTGTTTCCAATCAAAGAGCAAAATACCGAAGACGCGATCTCATTCCTGAACTATCGGCCGACAACGCCCGCCCAGCACTTGCAGGCAAAGAATGAAATTCATCAGATTCTCGCCCGCCGCCACGGCTTCGATCCCAAACTGGAAGAGTCGTTCGAAGACTGGGACACGATTGAGAACAATCAGAAGGTCGGGAAGATATTTAACGCCATGGATTGGTTTCTTGGCGTCGTGGGCGTGGTGACTCTGGGACTCGGCGCGATCGGGATCATCAATATCATGTTGGTATCCGTCACCGAGCGCACTCGTGAGATCGGCCTGCGGAAAGCTCTCGGGGCGACGCATCGCGCCATCATGACGCAGTTCTTCGTGGAAGGCGCTTTCCTGACTGCCTTCAGCGGCGGAATCGGCTTGGTGCTGGTCGGCGGGTTTATCTCATTGCTCGCCATGCTGCCGTCGCCGGAGGGCTTCGACACTCCCCGGATTGTGCCCGCGTCGGCGATTGTTGCGATTCTTTCGTTGGCCGTTGCCGGCATTGCCGCCGGCCTTTACCCCGCCCGCCAGGCCGCTCTCATGGCGCCGGTCGAGGCTCTGCGGCAGGAGTAAACATGATCGTCGAACTTGGACGCCAGGCCTACAACGCATTGAAGCACAACCGCCGCCGCAGCATTCTCACCATGCTTGGCATGGCTTGGGGCATCGCGACCGTCGTATTGTTGCTCGCCTATGGCACAGGATTCGAGCGCGGCCTCTGGGTCGCCTTCCGCTCCTGGGGAACCAATCTGGTATTCATTTTCCCCGGACGCACCTCCTTACAGGCTGGCGGCACTAAGGCGGGCAGCGAAGTCAAGCTGACCGTCAATGATCTCGATTACCTTCAAGCCGAAGTGCCACTGCTCAAGCGCATCTCGCCGGAGGTTGCCAAGCAGGCCACCGTCGCCTGGGGCACGCGCAGCGGCAGCTATGGCACCAGCGGCGTCTATCCGTACTACTCGCGCATGCGGCGTATGGACGTCGAATTCGGCACCTTCTTTACGGAGCTGGACGAAAACACTCATGCCCGGGTTGCCGTCCTGGGAGCCGATGTAAAGAAGAAGCTGTTCTCCGGGCAGAACGCGCTGGGCGAAAAGGTGCGGCTCGACGGAGTTTCCTACGAGGTGATCGGCGTTCTCAAGCACGTTATCCAGAACGGCGACGACGACCAGAACGGCCACGTCTACATCCCGTTCAGCTCCATGAGCGATATCAAGAACACCTACTATCTAAACTCCGTGGCCATGGAATATGAGGGTGACCACCAGAAGGTCGCCGACGCTGTGCGCCGCTCCATGGCCTACCATCATGAGTTCGATCCCAAGGACAAGCGGGCGGTGTTCGTCTTCGACGTGTTCGCCGACCTGCTCGACCTCCGCGTGATCACCACCGGGATCAAGATTCTCCTTGGCTTCATCGGACTGCTCACGCTCGGCATCGGCGGCGTCGGCCTGATGAATATCATGCTGGTGTCGGTCACACAGCGTACCCGCGAGATCGGCGTGGAGAAGGCCCTGGGGGCGCGCAGCTGGCACATCCTGTTCCAGTTTCTCGCTGAA
>Ga0335069_10010118_pt1 | contig 13385 bp, 11 predicted proteins | sample Lox_Sample_11_FD_206714 | JGI IMG/M metagenome (GOLD analysis project Ga0335069, IMG submission 206714) | Soil microbial communities from Loxahatchee National Wildlife Refuge, Florida, United States - Lox_Sample_1.1 | ecosystem: Environmental > Terrestrial > Soil > Wetlands | place: USA... | reverse complement strand
TGCTCCCCACGCTTTCGCGTCTCAGCGTCAGTACCGTCCCAGCGAGCTGCCTTCGCCATTGGTGTTCCTCCTGATATCTGCGCATTTCACCGCTACACCAGGAATTCCACTCGCCTCTTCCGGACTCGAGCTTGACAGTATCCATCGGCTTTCCAGGGTTGAGCCCTGGACTTTCACAACGGACTGATCAAGCCGCCTACACGCGCTTTACGCCCAATGATTCCGGACAACGCTTGCCCCCTACGTATTACCGCGGCTGCTGGCACGTAGTTAGCCGGGGCTTCTTCTGAAGGTACCGTCACTCCGCCCGGCTATTCACCGGGGAAGCTTCGTCCCAACTGAAAGGGGTTTACAACCCGAAGGCCTTCTTCCCCCACGCGGCGTTGCTGCGTCACGCTTTCGCGCATTGCGCAAGATTCCCCACTGCTGCCTCCCGTAGGAGTCTGGGCCGTGTCTCAGTCCCAGTGTGGCTGATCGTCCTCTCAGACCAGCTACCCATCGGAGCCTTGGTGAGCCGTTACCTCACCAACAAGCTAATGGGCCGCGGGCCGCTCCCGATACGGAGGCCGAAGCTTCCTTTCGTCGCATCCCTCATGAGATGCGACCACATTCGGTATTAGCCCGGGTTTCCCCGGGTTGTCCCGATCATCGGGGCACGTTACCCACGTGTTACTCACCCGTTCGCGGCTCTGCCCCAGGGCAAGCCCTGGTTCGTCGCTCCACTTGCATGTGTTAAGCACGCCGCCAGCGTTCGTCCTGAGCCAGGATCAAACTCTCCGTGAAGTGTCGCGGCTTGCGGCCCGAAGGCCTCGACCCGCGACGATCGAGCCGCGCGGCGGCCCGAAGGCCTCCACCCGGCAGAGAGAGTTCGTCGTGACCTACTGCATGTGCGGTGCCGCATACACGGGGCACCGACGGTCATGACAGGTAATGCTCAGTCCGCCTCGTGCCGGCTGCTGCCGGCCCCAGGCGGATCGAACCTGGACGCACATCCCAGGGCCAAGGCCCTGAGGTGCGCATGCTGTTGAGTTTTCAAAGACCGCGCGCCCTTCCGGGAAGGTGATTCCTTCTCGAGGACGCTCCCCCGCCGCAGCGGGAGAACGGACCGGACAGTATAGCGCCGAAGTTGGGGCCCCTCAACGGAGCCGCTTGCGCGGCGCGGACCGACCGGGCCGAGAAGGGTAGCAGGCGGCGGCGCGGGCGCGGGCGTCGCCTCGGCGGCCCGCCCGCCGCGCTCAGGACAGCACGTGCACGGACACGACGCGCTCGCGTGCGCGGTCGTCGAAGTCGAGCAGGACGACCTGCTGCCAGGTCCCCAGGCCCAGCTCCCCGTCGACGATCGGGACCGCCTCCGACGGGCCGACGAGGGCGGCACGCAGATGCGCGTGGGCGTTGGTGTCGGCGTTGAGGGCGTTGTGGCGATACTCGCTGCCCGCGGGCGCGATGCGCTCGAGCAGCTCCTGGAGATCGGCGACGGCACCGGGCTCGTACTCGAGGGTCGTGACGGCGACCGTTGCCCCCGCGGCGAACACCACCGCGACCCCCGAGCGCACACCGGAGCGCGTCACGATCGCCGCGACGCCCTCGGTGAGGTCGACGATCTCCCCGTTCCCGTCGGTCTGAAGCCGCAGCAGGCCGGCGTGGACGGACATCAGCCGCGCACCTGAAGCCGGCGAAATCGCCGGCGTCCGAGCTGCACCACCGAGCCATCGACGCGCACGGCCGGCAGGTCAAGGTCATCCGGACCGAGCTCCTCGCCGGCGAGCCGCACGCCCCCCTGTGCGAGCAGCCGGCGGGCCTCCGAGCGTGAGACGCCGAACGCGCTGGCCAGCGCGGCGGGGACGTGCACCACCCCGTCTCGGGCCTCGATGGTGCTCTCGCCGATCTCGTCGGGCAGCTCATGGGCCACGAAGACGCGGTCGAAGTGCGCCTCCGCCGCCGCCGCCGCCTGCGCCCCGTGGAAGCGCTCGACGAGTGCCCGTGCCAGCCCGCGCTTGGCGTCGCGTGGGGCCGTGCCGGAAACCGGCGGGTCGACCGCCAGCAACTCGAACCACGACGCCATGGCGTCGTCGGGAAGGCGCATCGTCTTGCCGAACATCTCCTCGGGCGGCTCGGCGATCCCGATCTGATTGCCCTTCGTCTTGGACATCTTCTCGACGCCGTCGATGCCGGGCAGGATCGGGAGCGTCAGCACCGCCTGCTCGGCGATCCCGTAGTGGCGCTGGATGTCGCGCGCGAGCAGCAGGTTGAAGGTCTGGTCGGTGCCGCCGAGCTCGACGTCCGCGCGAACGGCGACCGAGTCGTACCCCTGCATCAGCGGGTACAGCAGCTCGAGCACCGAGATCGGCGCCCCGGCGGCGTAGCGTGTGGCGAAGTCCTCGCGGTCCAGCAGCTGCGCGACGGTCGTCGTGCGCGCCAGGCGGAAAAGCTCTTCCATGCGCATGTCCAGCCACTCGCCGTTGAATCGCAGCTCGTAGCGCTCGCGATCGGCGTCGATCACGCGGAACGCCTGGCGCTCATAGGTGCGGGCGTTCGCCTCGATCTCCTCGGCGCTGAGCACCGGGCGGGTCTCCGAGCGCCCGCTCGGGTCCCCGATGCGTGCGGTGTAGTCGCCGACGATCAGCACGACGCGGTGGCCGCGATCCTGGAACTCGCGCAGCTTCTGCAGCACGACCGTGTGGCCCAGATGGATGTCCGGCGCGGTGGGGTCGAGCCCGAGCTTGACGCGCAGCGGGCGCCCCTGCGCCGCGGCCTCCTGGAGCTTGTGTTCGAGGCCCCCCGCGGGCAGCGACTCCGCCGCGTTGCGGGCCAGGAAGGCGGCGTCGGAACCGGCGGATGGCATCGGTGGCCAATGCTAGAGTCTGACGCCCCGGGGCGGGTGTGCCGTACGACGTCCGCCCGCGGCCAGGTGCGCCGGCATGCCGCCGCCGGTTTCCCGCCGCAGCAGCCCTTCATCGCGCGCTCCCGCGTGGCCAATGAGCGACGAGGACCAGCCCCACACCCCGACCCTGTCCCCGGACGAGCCGCTGCTCGTGCCGGACGTGGCCCCCGCGGCCAAGCCGAAGGTCAAGAAGCGCCGCCTGCTGCTGCTCCTGATCCCGCTGGCCTTCCTGGCGGCCGTCTCGACCCTCTTCGGGATGATGATGGCCGTCGCCAGCGACCTACCTGAGCTGGAGAGCGCGAAGGAGTTCCAGACCGCGCGCAACTCGCTGCTGTTCGACACGAACGGCAAGCCGCTCGGCGTGCTGACCACCGACCAGGACCGCGTGCTGGTCTCCTACGGCCAGATCTCGTCGTTCATGAGGAACGCGATCATCGCGATCGAGGACAAGCGCTTCTACGAGAACAGCGGGGTCGACCTGCGCGGCATCGGGCGCGCCTTCTACCAGGACATCGTGCACGGCGGCAGCGTGCAGGGCGGCTCGACGATCGCCCAGCAGTTCGTCAAGAACGCGCTGCAGGCCCAGAACAAGCGCACGATCTTCGAGAAGCTCAAGGAGTCCGCGCTCGCCTACCACCTGACCCGCAAGTGGTCCAAGCAGAAGATCCTGACCGAGTACCTGAACTCGATCTACTTCGGCAACGGGGCCTACGGCGTGGAGTCCGCGGCACGCGTGTACTTCGGGCACGATCCCAACCACCTGGGCTGCGGCACGCGGGCGCGGCCGTGCGCCGCCGAGCTGACGGCCCCCGAGGCCGCGCTGATCGCCGGCATCGTCGCCAACCCGAGCGCCTTCGACCCGCTCGCGCATCCGCTCGCCGCCAAGCGCCGGCGCGACCTCGTGCTCAAGCAGATGCTCCTGCAGGGATACATCTCGCAGGGCGAGTACAGCAACGGGATCGAGCAGACGCTGCCGACGAACATCGTGCCGCCGTCGGTCGACTCGAAGGCCCCGTACTTCACGACGTGGGTCAGCCAGCAGCTCGTCGAGCACTTCGGCGCGCGCAAGGCGCTCGAGGGCGGGCTGAGCGTCAAGACGACGCTCGACCTGGACCTGCAGCGCGCAGCCGCGAAGGCGATCCAGGACAACCTCGGCGGGCTCGGGCCCAACGGGCCGGCGGCGGCGCTCGTCGCGATCGACAACCAGACCGGCGAGGTCCGCGCGCTCGTCGGCGGGACGGACTACCGCACCCAGCCGTTCAACCTCGCCACGCAGGGCCAGCGCCAGCCCGGCTCGACCGTCAAGCCCTTCATCCTCGCCCAGGCGCTGAAGAAGGGCTACGGCCTCGGGTCGATCTGGGAGTCGCGCAAGCGGGTCTTCGACGTGCCGGGCTCCGGCGGCCAGGAGAAGTTCGTCGTCAACAACTTCGACAACGCGTACGCGGGCGCGCGCGACCTGGGCTCGGCGCTGACGTACTCCGACAACGCGGTGTTCGCCGCCGTCGGCATCGCCACGGGCACCAAGCGCATCGCGCACTTCATCGAGCGGATGGGCGTGCGCACGCCCGTGTCGAGCAACCCCGCGATGACGCTGGGGGCGTTCAAGCAGGGCGTCTCCGCGCTGGACTGGGCGCACGCCTACGAGTCGTTCGCCGCCGACGGGAACCGCGTGTGGGGCTCGCTCGGAGCGCCCGACCAGGGCCCGGTCGGGATCGAGGAGGTGCGCCCGATCGGCTCGCAGAAGGTGATCGCCCGCGACAAGATCTACCGCACGCGCGTGCTCTCGCCGGACATCGCCCAGCTCACGACCCAGCAGATGGAGACGGTCGTGGCCCACGGCACCGGCACGCGGGCCGCCTACGGCGGGTTCGCCGCCGGCAAGACGGGAACCACCGAGAACTTCGGCGACGCGTGGTTCGCCGGCTTCACGGACCGCTGGACGATCGCGGTGTGGGTCGGCTACCCGAACTCGAACAAGCCGATGCTCACCGAGTTCGGCGGGCAGCCGGTCGCCGGCGGGACCTACCCCGCGCAGATCTGGCATGACTTCGTGGTGCAGGCGAACGCGATCTACAAGGAGCGCGCCGCGGCGGCGGCGGCGAAGAAGAACGGGACGACGCCCCCACCGTCCGTCGATCCGTCGACGCTCGTCGGCGCCTCAGGCGCTCCCGCCACCTCCGGCACGGTGACTGGCGGCGGGACGACTGGCGCCGGCACGACCGGTGCGGGGACCGGCGGGCACAAGAAGGGCGGGGGGACCAGCCCCGCCGGCGGGACCGGCGGGGGTGGTGGAAGCACCGGCACCGGCAAGACCGGCGCAGGCGGCAACGCCACGCCCGCGCCGGCGCCCGCCCCTGCGCCGAGCACGCCGCCCGCGGCCGGCGGCGACTCCGGCGGCGCCGCGGCGCCGAGCGGGTAGGCCTCAGGCCGCATTCCGGCGCGCGATGGGCGCCGGCCGGGGCCGCGAGACGTGACGGCTGCCCGCCGCGCAGAAGCGCCACGGCAGCTCGGTCGCCCGCGTGATCCCGACGCGCGTGCCGACGACCAGCCGCGGCCGCGCGAGGCCCGCCGGCGGCGGCTCGATCCGCACGGGGCCGTCGAGCAGGCTCGTGGCGTTGCAGGCCAGGCCGATCCCGAGCGCCTGCGTGAGCTTCCCCGGGCCCGAGCACAGCGCCTCGGGGTGGGACATGCCGCGCCGGGCGCGCATCCCTTCCAAGCCCGCGAGCGGCTCGAGCGCGCGGATCAGCACCGCCGCCCCGGTCTGCTCGTCCTCGCAGACGGCGTTCAGCAGGGCGTGGATGCCGTACGAGCGGTACACGTAGGCGGTGCCCGGGGCGCCGAACAGCGTGGCGGTGCGCGCCGTGCGGCCCACGTAGGCGTGGCAGGCCGGCTCGCGATGGTGGTAGGCCTCGGTCTCGACGATGCGCCCGCGGGCCTCGCCGTGGCGCACGGTGCACCCGACGAGGTCGCGCGCCACCTCGACCACGTCGCGCGCGAAGAAGCCCCGGTCGATCACGATCGCGGCCGCCATCACGTCTCGAGCAGCCCGCGGGCCTGTGCCAGCTGCTCGTGCACGCGCGCGAGCGACGTGCCGCCCTCGCTGACCTTCGACTCCAGCCACGAGCGCTGCGCCAGCACCTCGTAGGCCTCGGCATCCAGGTGCTCGGAGTGCGCGCGCAGCTCCTGGGGCGTGAAGTCCGACAGGGCGCGGCCCTGCTCGACCGCCTCGCGGACCAGCCCGGCGACGATCCCGTGCGACTCGCGGAACGGGACGCCGCGGCGCACCAGCAGGTCTGCGAGGTCGGTCGCGGCGATCAGCTCGTCCGAGGCCGCCTGCGCCATCCGCTCGCGCCGGAAGCGCGCCCCGCGCACCATGCCCGCCGCCGCGGCGAGGCTCAGGCGCAGCGTGTCGGCCGCGTCGAACAGGTGCTCCTTGTCCTCCTGCAGGTCCTTGTTGTACGTCAGCGGGAGAGCGTGGAGCACGCCGTGCAGCGCGCCCAGGTGGCCGACGACGCGCGGGGCCTTGGCGCGCAGCAGCTCGGCGGCATCGGGGTTCTTCTTCTGCGGCATGATCGACGAGCCGCTTGTCCACGCGTCGGCCAGCACGACGAAGCCGAACTCCTCGCTGGACCACAGCACGAGCTCGGCACCCAGGCGCGAGAGGTGCGTCGAGCAGGTCGCGGCGGCAGCGAGGTAGTCGAGCACGAAGTCGCGGTTGCTGACGGCGTCGAGCGAGTTCGGGGCCACGCCGGCGAACCCGAGCTCGGCGGCGACCTGACGGCGGTCGGTGTCGAAGTTCACGCCCGCGAGCGCGCCGGCCCCGAGCGGGAGCATCCCGGCCTGGGCCTCGGTGAAGCGAAAGCGCTCGCGGTCGCGGGCGAGCATCCACACGTAGGCGAGCAGGTGATGGCCCAGGTAGACGGGCTGCGCGCGCTGCAGGTGCGTGTAGCCGGGCAGCGGCCAGTCGATGTGCGCCTCGGCCGCCTCGATCAGCGCCGTCATCAGCGCCTCGATGCGCGCGACGGCCTCCCGGGCGGCCTCGCGCGTGAACAGCGCGACATCCGTGGCGACCTGGTCGTTGCGCGAGCGCGCGGTGTGCAGCCGTCCGCCGACCGGTCCGGCCAGCTCGGTCAGCCGGCGCTCGATCGCCATGTGGATGTCCTCGTCGTCCGCGCGGAACGTGAAGCTCCCCTCCCGCAGCTCGCGCTCGACCCCGTCCAGCCCGGCGAGCAGCGCGTCGCGGTCGGCCGCGCTGATGATCCCGCGGGCGCCGAGCATGCGCACGTGCGCGCGCGACTGGGCCACGTCGTGGGGCCACAGCCGCCGGTCGACGTCGAGCGAGCGGTTGATCGAGGCGAAGTCGGGGTCCTGCGGCTCGGCGAAGCGCGACATCGGCGGCGCAGTCTACGTCCGGGCGGGCTCGAGCACCGAGCGCACGGCGCCGGCGACGCGCTCGACCTGCCCATCGGTCATCTCCGGGAAGAACGGGAGCGCGACGGAGCGGGCCGCGACGTCCTCGCACGCCGGGAACTCGCCCGGGCGGTGGCCGAAGCGCTCGCGGTAGAAGCTCATCAGGTGGATGGCCGGCAGGTAGGGCTTGCTCTGCACCCCGTGGGCGCGCAGACCGCGGATCACCTCGTCGCGCTCGAGCCCGCGCGGGACCTGCACGACGAACACGAACCAGCCGCGCCGGTCGCCGCCGCGATCCTCGCACGGCAGGCCGAGGCCCTCGATGCCGGCCAGCGCCTCGCGGTAGCGCGACGCGACGCGGGCACGCGCGGCGAGCATCCCGTCGAGGCGCTCCAGCTGGGCGATCCCGAGCGCCGCGGCGACATCGCTCAGGCGGTAGTTGAAGCCGAGCCGGTCGTGGTCGAGCCAGCCCATGTCCGGGGCGCGGCCCTGGTTGCGCTCGGAGTCGATGCGCTCCTTGAGCGCCGGATCGGCCAGCGTGACCATGCCGCCCTCGCCGGTCGTCAGCTGCTTGTTCGCGTAGAACCCGAAGACGGCCGGGTGGCCGCGGCCGCCGACCGGCCTCCCGTCGGCGTGCATGGCGCCCAGCGCTTCGCAGGCATCCTCGACGATCGGCAGGCCGAGCCGCTCGAACGCGGGCATGTCGGCCGGGTAGCCGAAGATGTGCACCGGCAGCAGCGCCGCGGTGCGGGATGTCAGTGCGGCCGCCGCGGCCGCCGGGTCAAGGTTGAGCGTCAGCGGGTCGATGTCGGCGAACACCGGTCGCGCGCGCTCGTACAGGCAGACGTTGGCACTCGCGACGAACGAGAAGGGACTGGTGACCACCTCGTCTCCGTCGCCGACGCCCGCCGCGCGCAGCGCAAGGTGCAGGCCCGCCGTCCCGCTCGAGACCGCGCTCGCGTACGGTGCGCCGACCCGCCGGGCGAACGCCCGCTCGAACTCCGGGACCCTGGGGCCGAGCGACAGCTGCCCCGAGCGCAGCACCGCGACGACCGCCTGCTCCTCGGCGGCGCCCAGCACGGGCCGCGCGAGCGGGATCTCCTCGCCGGCCGCGCTCACGCGGCCCCGGCCGACTCGCCGCGCGCGGCGGCCGCGCCCTCGCGGCGCGAACCCTGCTCCGGGTACTCGAGCGAGTCCACGAGCGCCTGCCAGGAGGCCGCGATGACGTTCTCGCCGACGCCGATCGTCCCCCAGGACTCCGAGCCGTCCGAGGCGTCGATCAGCACGCGCGTGATCGCGCCGGTCCCGTGGCTCTCGTCGAGGATGCGCACCTTGTAGTTCACGAGCTCGATGTCGGTCAGGTGCGGGTGGGTCTCGCAGATCGCGGCGCGCAGCGCGGTGTCGAGCGCGTTGACCGGGCCGTTGCCCTCCGCGGTGCGCACGTAGCGCTCGCCGTCGATCCAGATCTTGATCGTCGCCTCGGTCTCGACCTTGCCGTCGGCGCGCTGCTCGACGATCACGCGCCAGCTCTCGAGCCTGAAGAGCGGCTCGTACTCCCCCGTCTCCTTGCGCATCAGCAGCTCGAAGGACCCATCGGCCGCCTCGAACTGGTAGCCGAGGTGCTCGAGCTGCTTGACGCGCTCGGCGATCCGGGCGCCGGTCTGCTCGTCGACTTCGAGGCCCGCGGCCTGCGCCTTCTCGACGACCGTGCCGCGGCCCGCGAGCTCGGAGACGAGCACGTCGCGGCGGTTGCCGACGCGCGCGGGGTCGACGTGCTCGAAGGTCGTCGCGTCCGCCCGGATGCCGGCCGCGTGCAGGCCGGCCTTGTGGGCGAAGGCGTGCCGGCCGACGTAGGGCTGCGACGGGTCGGGGGCGCGGTTGAGCAGCTCGTCCACGAAGTGGGCGCTGCGCGTGAGCAGGGCGAGCTGCTCGGGGCGCAGGACCTCGATCCCCATCTTCAGCTGCAGGTCGGCGATGATCGTGACGAGGTTCGCGTTGCCGGTGCGCTCGCCGATGCCGTTGATCGTGCCCTGCACCTGCGTCGCGCCCGCCTCGACCGCGACGAGCGTGTTGGCGACGGCGCAGCCGCCGTCGTCGTGGGTGTGGATGCCCAGGGGCAGGCCCGGCAGCTCCGCGGCGACGGCCGCCACGGCGCGCGCGACCTGCGAGGGCAGGGTGCCGCCGTTCGTGTCGCACAGCACCACGCGCTCGGCGCCCGCGTCGGCCGCGGCGCGCACGCACGCCAGCGCATACTGCGGGTCGTCGCGCCAGCCATCGAAGAAGTGCTCGGCGTCGAGCAGCGCGCGCTTGCCCTGGGCGACGAGGAACGCGATCGACTCGGCGATCATCGCGAGGTTCTCCTCGCGCGTGACGCGCACGACCTTCTCGACGTGCAGGAGCGAGCTCTTGCCGACGAGCGTGACGACCGGGGCGAAGCTCCCTACGAGGATCCCCAGCCCCTCGTCATCCTCGGCCGCGACGCCGCGCCGGCGCGTCATGCCGAACGCCGCGATCTCCGCGTGCTCGAGCCGCTCGGTCGCGAGCAGCTCGAACAGCTCCTGCTCCTTGGGGTTCGATGAGGGGAAGCCGGCCTCGATCAGGTCGATGCCCAGCGCGTCCAGGCACCGCACCACGCGGACCTTCTCCTCGGCGGTGAGGCTCATGCCGCCGCCGCCCATTCCGTCGCGGAGGGTGGCGTCGTAGAGCTGAACAGCGGCGCTCACGCGGCGCTCATGCGAGCCCGGCGCCGCCGGGGGTCGCGGCCGGGGCCACGGCCGGAACCGGGTCGAGCCAGTCGCGGTAGCGCTCGGCGCGCCCGTAGAGCGCGTCCTCGAACGTCGCCTGCACGGCGCGCGTGACCTCGCCCGGCCGCCCGTCGGCGACAGGGTGGTCGTCGATCTCGCGCACCGGCACCAGCTCGGCGGCCGTGCCCGAGAGGAACACCTCGTCGGCGAGGTAGAGCTCGGCGCGCGCGATGTCGCGCTCGATCACGGTGTACCCCAGGTCGCGCGCGATCTGCACGACCGCGCGGCGGTTGATCCCGTCGAGGATCGACGCCGTCTGCGGCGGGGTGTGGATCACGCCGTCGCGCACGACGAAGACGTTCTCGCCGGAGCCCTCGCACACGTGCCCGTGGTCGTCGAGCAGGATCGCCTCGTCGTAGCCGGCCTTGTGGGTCTCGACCTTCGCCAGCACGCTGTTGAGGTACTGCCCGCCGGCCTTCGCGTGCGGGATCAGCGACTCTGGGCTGATCCGCCGCCAGGAGCTGACCTTCGCGCGCACGCCGTCGCGCTTGCCCTCCTCGCCGAGGTAGGCCCCCCACTCCCAGACGGCGATCGCGACGTCCACGCGCGCCTCGAGCGGGAACAGGCCCATCGTGCCGTAGCCGCGGAACACGAGCGGGCGGATGTAGCAGGAGCGCAGCCCGTTGCGCGCGACGGTCTCGAGCGTCGCCTGGCGAACCTGCTCACGGTCGAACGGGACGTCCATGTAATAGAGCCCGGCCGAGCGGAACAGCCGGTCCACGTGGTCCTGGTGACGGAAGATCGCCGGCCCCAGCTCGGTGTCGTAGCAGCGCACGCCCTCGAAGACCGAGGTCCCGTAGTGCAGCGCGTGGGTGAGGACGTGCACCTGGGCGTCCTCCCACGCGACGAACTCGCCGTTCATCCAGATGAGGTCGCTGGGCTCCACGTGTGCGCTCGCTTTTCTTCTCTACGACAGCTGGGACAGCACGGCCTCGGTGGCCTCGGCCGTCGTGGCCGTTCCTCCGAGGTCGCGGGTCCGGAGGCCCTCCTGAAGCGCCCGGTCCACCGCCGATTCTACGGTGCTCGCCTCGGTTTCCCAACCGAAGGCGTGGCGCAGCATCAGCGCGGCCGACAGGAACATCGCGAGCGGGTTGGCGATCCCCAGGCCGGCGATGTCGGGCGCGGAGCCGTGCACCGGCTCGAACAGCCCCGGTGCACCGGCCGCGCCGAGGCTCGCGCTCGGCAGCATCCCGATCGAGCCGGTGATCATCGCCGCCTCGTCGCTGAGGATGTCCCCGAAGAGGTTCTCGGTGAGCAGCACGTCGAAGTCGGCCGGGCCGGCGACGAGCTGCATGGCCGCGTTGTCGACGAGCAGGTGCTCGAGCGGCACCTCGGGGAACTCGTCATCGTGCACGCGCACGACGGTCTCGCGCCACAGGCGGCTCGTCTCGAGCACGTTGGCCTTGTCGATGCTCGTGACCTTGCGCCGCGCCGCGCGAAAGGCCGTGCGCGCGATGCGCTCGATCTCGGCGACCGAGTACTCGCACAGGTCGCTCGCGCTGTCGCCGGTGCGCCGCTTCTCGCCGAAGTAGATCCCGCCGGTGAGCTCGCGCACGACCAGCAGGTCGGTGCCGGCGATCCGCTCGGCGCGCAGCGGGCTGGCGTCCGCGAGCGCCGGGATCGCGCGCACCGGGCGCAGGTTCGCGTAGAGCCCGAGGCCCTTGCGCAGGCCGAGCAGCCCCTGCTCCGGGCGCGGGCGGTCCGGGTCGGTCGTGTCCCACTTCGGCCCGCCGACCGCCGCCAGCAGCACCGCGTCGGCGGCGCGGCACGCGTCGAGCGTCGCGTCGGTCAGCGCGACGCCGTGCGCGTCGATCGCGGCTCCGCCGAAGTCATGCTCGGTGAACTCCAGGCGCTCCGGGACGACGGCGTCGAGCACGCGGACCGCGGCGGCCGCGACCTCCGGCCCGATCCCGTCGCCGGGCAGCAGCACGACGTGCCGCGCGGCGCTCACCGCAGGCTCGTCGTGTCGAAGGACGCCCAGCCGGGCTGCTCGCGCGCGCGCTCGTCCTCGTAGCGCTCGATCGCGTCGGCCTGCGCGAGCGTCAGCGCCACATCGTCAAGGCCGCCCAGGAGGCGGTGGCGCACCTCCGGGTCGATCTCGAAGCGCGCCACCTGGCCGTCGCCGAAGCGGACCTCCTGGCGCTCGAGGTCGACCGTGGCGCTGCCCGCCTGCGCGATCGCCTCGCAGGCCTGCGCCTCCAGCTCGACCGGCAGCAGGCCGATCTTCGTCGCGTTCGAGCGGAAGATGTCGGCGAACGACGGTGCGATGACCGCTCGGAACCCGTAGTCCTCGAGTGCCCACGGCGCGTGCTCGCGCGAGGAGCCGCAGCCGAAGTTGCGTCCCGCGACGAGGATCGGGTTGCGCGGCAGGTCCCAGCCGGGCTCCTTGGCCCAGTCGTAGAAGAGGAACTCCCCGAAGCCGGTGCGCTCGACCCGCTTGAGGAACTGCTTGGGGATGATCTGGTCGGTGTCGACGTCGTCGCGCGCGAGCACGGACACGTCGCCCTCGATGGTGCTGATCGGCTGCATCACCCCTCCTGGTCCCAGGTCCGGATGTCGACGAAACGGCCGGCGATCGCTGCGGCGGCCGCCATCTGCGGGCTCACGAGGTGCGTGCGGCCGCCGCGCCCCTGGCGCCCCTCGAAGTTGCGGTTCGAGGTCGACGCGCAGCGCTCGCCGGGCCTCAGGATGTCCGGGTTCATGCCCAGGCACATCGAGCAGCCCGCTCCGCGCCAGTCGAAACCGGCGTCGCGGAAGATCTCGTCCAGGCCCTCCTCCTCGGCCTGGCGCTTGACCTGGACCGAGCCGGGAACGACCATCGCGTAGACGTCGCTCGCGACCCGCCGGCCCTTGACGACCTCGGCGGCCGCGCGCAGGTCGCCGATCCGCGAGTTCGTGCACGAGCCGATGAACACGCGGTCCAGGCGGATCTCCTGCATCGGCGTGCCGGCCTGCAGGCCCATGTACTCGAGCGCCCGCTCGTCGCCGTCGCTGCGCGGGTCGGGTATGGCGTCGCCGACGCCGACGACCATCTCGGGAGTCGTCCCCCACGTCACCTGCGGGCTGACGGCCCCGGCATCCACGACGATCTCCTTGTCGAATTCGGCCCCGTCCTCGGTGCGCAGCGCGCGCCAGCGGGTGACGAGCGCGTCGAGGTCGGCCCTCACGGGCGCGCCCGGTCGCGGGGCACCGGTGAACCAGGCGATCGTCGTCTCGTCGGGCGCGATCATCCCGGCGCGCCCGCCGCCCTCGATCGTCATGTTGCAGATCGTCATCCGCCCCTCCATCGA
>Ga0335069_10010117_pt1 | contig 13387 bp, 12 predicted proteins | sample Lox_Sample_11_FD_206714 | JGI IMG/M metagenome (GOLD analysis project Ga0335069, IMG submission 206714) | Soil microbial communities from Loxahatchee National Wildlife Refuge, Florida, United States - Lox_Sample_1.1 | ecosystem: Environmental > Terrestrial > Soil > Wetlands | place: USA... | reverse complement strand
TCAAGGGAACCACCCACCGCATCGGCGGCAACGGGTTCTGCGGCTGCGCGCGCCAGACGCTGCTGACGCTGCTGCAGGACCGCTGCCGCGCGCTGGGCGTGGCGCTGCATTTCCAGAGCGGCTTCGACGGGCTGGAGCAGTTCGCCGACGCCGACCTGATCGTGGCGGCCGACGGCATCAACTCGATCATCCGCGAGCAGCACGCGGCGCATTTCCAGCCGAGCGTCGATCTGCGCCCCAACCGCTTCGCCTGGATGGGATCGACCCGCCCGCTGGATGCCTTCACCTTCTCGTTCCGCGAGACGGAGGCGGGCATTTTCATCGCGCACGCCTATCAGTACGAACCCGGCCGCTCGACCTGGATCTTCGAGACCGACGCCGAGACCTTCGTGCGTGCAGGGCTGGAGGGGCTGTCCGAGCGGGAATCGGCCGACCGCATGGCGGCGATCTTCGCCGAGGATCTCGACGGCCATCCGCTGCTCATCAACCGCTCCGTCTGGCGCAACTTCCCGATGATCCGAAACGCGCGCTGGACGATGGGCAACGTGGTGCTGCTGGGGGACGCGAAAAGCTCGGCGCATTTCTCCATCGGCTCGGGCACCAAGCTCGCGATGGAGGACGCGATCGCGCTGCATGCGAGCTTCCGGCGCGAGGCGCGGGACGTGGGCAGGGCGCTCGCGCATTTCGAAGGCGCGCGCCGGCAGGACGTGGAGCGCACGCAGCACGCGGCGGACGTGTCGCTCGTGTGGTTCGAGCATGTGCAGCGCTTCTGGCACATGCACCCGACGCAGTTCGCCTTCGGCGTGATGACCCGCTCGCGCGCCATCACCTACGACAACCTGCGCCTGCGCGCGCCGGACTTCGTCGATGCCGCGGACAAGGTGTTCGCCGCGCAGGCTGGCACGGATACCAACGATCCGGTGGCGCCGATGTTCCAGCCGCTCGCGCTGCGCGACATGCGGCTCGCGAACCGCGTCGTCGTCTCGCCGATGTGCATGTATTCGGCGAAGGACGGGCTGGTGGGTGACTGGCACCTGGTGCACTACGGCACCCGCGCGCTGGGCGGGGCGGCGCTCATGTTCACCGAAATGACCTGCGTGACGCCGACCGGGCGCATCACGCCGGGCTGCGCCGGGATGTGGACCGACGCGCAGGAAGACGCCTGGGCGCGCATCGTGCGCTTCGTGCACGACAGTTCGGATGCGAAGTTCTGCCTGCAGCTCGGCCATTCCGGCCGCAAGGGCGGCACGAAACTGATGTGGGACGGCATCGATCAGCCGCTGGAGGCGGGCGGCTGGGACATCGTGGCACCCTCCGCCCTGCCCTATTTCCCGTACAGCGTGGTTCCGCGCGAAATCACCCGCGCAGAGATGGACGAGATCCGCGACGCCTTCGTTGCCGCCGCGCGGCGGGGCCTGCGCGTGGGCTTCGACATGCTGGAACTGCACGCCGCGCACGGCTACCTCCTGGCGAGCTTCATCTCGCCGCTGACCAACCTGCGCACCGACGCCTACGGCGGCAGCCTGGAGAACCGGCTGCGCTACCCGCTGGAGGTGTTCGACGCGCTGCGCGATGTCTGGCCGCAGGACAAGCCGATGTCGGTGCGCATCTCGGCGACCGACTGGAAGGAAGGCGGCATCACGGGCGACGACGCGGTGGCGATCGCGCGCGCCTTCGCCGCCCACGGCTGCGACCTGATCGACGTCTCCACCGGCCAGACGGTGCCCGACGCCGAGCCCGTCTATGGGCGGATGTTCCAGACGCCGTTCGCCGAGCAGATCCGCAACGAGGGGGGACTGCGCACGATGTGCGTCGGCAACATCACCACCGCCGATCAGGTGAACACGATCCTGGCGGCGGGGCGCGCCGATCTGGTCGCGCTCGGGCGGCCGCACCTGACCGATCCCTATTTCACGATGCGCGCCGCCGCGCAGTACGGCGCGCAGGGTCAGCCCTGCGCGGTGCAGTATCTGCCGGGGCGCGAGCAGCTGGGCCGGACGATGGCGCAGGCGACGAGCGATCTGCGCGAGCTGCGCCTGAAGGCCCGCCCGCGCCGCTGACCGACCCGCGGCGGTTCGCGCCCGGCGCAGCCGCCGCGCTCCGCGACGCGCGCTCCGCCGCCTCGGCCAGAAGGCGCACCGCCGGGCCGATCTCGGCATCGGGGGTGCCGGCGTAGCCGAGCAGGAGGCCCGGGGGTTTCGCGGCGCCGCGCCAGCAGGCGGAGAGAGGCGCGGCGCGCACGCCGAGGGCGGCGGCGCGGGCGCAGGCGGCACGGTCGTCGAATTCCGCCGTGCCCGGCGCAGGGCGGGCGACGAGGTGCATCCCGCCGCCGTCGGGCGGCACTTCCATCAGCCCCGCAAGATGCCGCGCCGCCGCCGCCACCACCGCCTGCTGGCGCGCCGCGTACAGCACGCGCGTCCGGCGCAGGTGGCTCGCGAAATGCCCGTCCGCGATGAAGCGCGCGAGCGCCCCCTGGCCGAGCAGCGAGGCGGGCGCCGACAGCGCCGCCACGATCCGTTCCATCGGCCCGACGAGCGCGGCGGGCAGCACCATCACGCTGAGCCGCAACGAGGGGAACAGCAGCTTGGAGAAACTGCCGAGATAGGCGACCCGGCCGCTGCGGTCGAGCGCACGCAGCGGCGCAAGCGGGCGGCCGGCGTAGCGGTATTCGCCGTCGAAATCGTCCTCGACGATCCAGCCGCCGGCGCGCTCGGCCCAGGCGAGCAGAGCGAGGCGGCGTGGCAGGCTCATCACCGTGCCGAGCGGGAAGTGGTGCGAGGGCGCGACGACGGCGAGGCGCGCGTCGGGCGCGGCGGCGATCGCCGCCTCGGCGGCAAAGCCCGCGCCGTCGATCGGCACCGGCACCGCCGCAGCCTCGGCGGCTTCCAGCGCGGCGGCGATGCCGGGATAGCCGGGCTCCTCGATCCAGGCGCGCTCGCCCGGTTCCAGCACGGCGCGGGCGAACAGCGTGACGGCCTGCTGCACGCCCGAGGTGACGACGACGGCGGCGGGATCGCAGGCGAAGCCGCGCGCCGCGCCCAGATAGGCGGCGATGGCGGCGCGCAGGCCGGCATGGCCGAAGGGATGCGCCACGCCCGCCACCTGCCAGCCCGGCCGTCGCCACTCGCGTTCCAGCAGCTTGGCCCAGAGCGGGAAGGGAAACGTCTGCCGGTCCGGCTGGCCCAAGGGAAACGCCGTCGGCGCGGCGGGGCCCGGCGCGACATCGCGCGCCGCGGCAAGCAGGGCGCGGGTGCGGGCCGGCAGCGCGGGCGGCGCGGCGCCCGGCGCGCCCGAGGCCGCGCCCGCGCGGGGCGGGGCAAGCATCTCGTCCGGCAGGTTCGCCGCCGCCGCGACGCCGGAGCCGGGCCGCGCGACGAGGTAGCCCTCGGCGATCAGGTCGTCGATCGCGGCCAGCACGGTGCCGCGCGCGCAGTTCAGCTCGGCCGCCATCCGGCGCGACGAGGGCAGCCGCGCGCCGGGCGGCAGCCGCCGCTCCAGGATCGCCGCGCGCAACTGGTCCGCGATCTGCCGGCGCAGCGGAACGCCGGCCCCGCCATCCAGCGCGACGCGCACCAGGGGCGGGGCAACCGGTCCAATCGATTTTGCCAAAACTGGTCCTTCCGGGTGGACCATACCGGCGGCATGGTGGCGCAACAATCGCCCCCACGATGCTTGAGGACCCGATGGACGACGCTTCCCACCCGACCCACGCGCACGCCGACGCCTACGCGAAGACCCCGATCAACCGGGTCAAGCGCGTCCCCGACCGTGGCCGCTACGACAAGGAGACGATCCACGCGATCCTGGACGCCGCGCTCGTCTGCCACATCGCCTACGTGATCGACGGCCGGCCCTACTGCACCCCGACCGCCTTCTGGCGCGAGGGCGACCACCTGTACTGGCACGGCTCATCCGCCAGCCGGATGCTCCGCACGCAGGCCGAGGGCATCCCGGTCTGCCTCACGGTCACGCATCTCGACGCGCTGGTAATGGCGCGCTCGGGCTTCCACCACTCGATCAACTACCGCTCGGTGATGGCCTTCGGCACCGCGCACAAGGTGGAGGACCCGGACCTGAAGCTGCGGCTGATGGACAACTTCATCGAGCGCATCTACCCCGGCCGCTCCAAGCTCATCCGCCAGCCGAACAAGCAGGAATTCAAGGCGACCATGATGATGGGCATGGAGATCGAGACCGCGTCCGGTAAGATCCGCGACAAGCACGTGGCCGACGAGGAGGAGGACTACGAGGCGGTGCCCGCCTGGTCCGCGCTCTACCCGGTCGTGCAGACCATCGGCGCGCCCGAGGACTGCGCCCGCCAGCTTCCCGGCCTCACCCGCCCGGACGCGATGGAGGACTTCGTCCCCGGCGCGCGGCTGGACGAGGTGATGGCGAAGACCTACCGGCGGCGGTTCGGGGAGTAGGCGCTTCCCCCGCCTCGTCCTGCCGCCCATATTCGCGCCATGAGCATCGACGGGCTGAGCGACGCGGCGATCCGCGCGATCCTGACCGGTACGAAGCGGATCGCGCTGGTCGGCGCGTCCGCCAATCCGGACCGGCCGTCCAACGAGGTGCTGGGCGTGCTGCTCGCGCGCGGCTACGACGTGACGCCGGTCAATCCGGGGCTCGCGGGCAGAGCGATCCATGGCCGCACCGTCGCCGCGTCGCTGGACGAGGCCGCGCCGCTGGAGATGGTGGACATCTTCCGCGCCTCCGACCAGGTGGGGCCGGTGGTGGACGAGGCGATCCGGCTCGGCGCCAAGGTCATCTGGATGCAGCTCGGCGTGGTGAACGAGGCGGCGGCGGCGAAGGCGCGCGCGGCCGGGATGACGGTGGTGATGAACCGCTGTCCGCTGGTTGAAAGCGCGCGGCTCGGTCTTGCCCGCCATCCCTGACGCCTTGCCGTCCTTACTGATTCGTCACGGACGGGCCGTTGAATCGCCCCGTTCCGTGGGCCACATCGCCAGCACCCGGAGCCACGCGAGGACACCGCCATGACTCAGGAAGAACGCGACATCATCGTGAACTTCATCGCCCGCGTGGGCGGGGCGCAGGCCAGGAGCGGCTTCGCCTCGGCACCGGCGTCGGTGCCCAGCACGCAGCCGCCGCTGCCGCCGATCGACCCCGAGGCGGACGCGCTGATCGCCGACCTGTTCGCGAAGTATCCCGAGGCGCGCTACCGCATCACCCAGCTCGCCTTCGTGCAGGAGCACGCGCTGGCCGAGGCGCAGAACCGCATCAAGCGCCTGGAGTGGGAAGTGCAGCAGGCCCAGCAGGCGGCCCAGCAGGCGGCGCAACAGGCCACCCAGCAGGCGCAGCAGCCGCGCGGCGGCGGGCTGTTCGGCGGCCTGTTCGGCGGCGGCCAGCCGCGTCCGCCGCAGGCGCCGCCTCAGGGCGTCTGGGGCCAGGGACCCGGCCCGGGCATGGCGCAGGGCGCCTATCCCCCGCCGCCGCAATACGCGCCCGGCTATCAGCCCGGCATGTTCCAGCGTCCCGGCGGTTCGGGTTTCCTCGGCTCGGCGCTGACCACGGCGGCGGGCGTCGCCGGCGGGTTGGTGGTGGGCAACGCGCTGATGGACCTGTTCAGCCCGCACCGCGCCGCCGCCGAGACGACCGGCTTCATGCCCACCGAGGCCGCGGCCGCGAGCCCCTGGGGCGCGGGCGCCAGCCCGATCCCCGACGCCATCCCCGAGCCGCCGGTGCCGCCGGACCAGGGATACGTGGACCAGGGCGCCTGGACCACGCCCGGCCCGGCCGCGCCGGACGCCTCCAACGCCTGGGCGCAGCCCGACAGCGGCGGCGGCTGGACCGACAACAGCAGCTGGGCCGACAACAGCGGCGGCGGCGACCCGGGTGGAGACCCGGGCGGGGACTGGGGCGGCGGCGACGCGGGCGGCGGGAACGACGACAACCTCGCCTGATCCCGCCAGCCGCGATGGACGACCCGGCGGGAGACGATGCATAAGCCGGGTTCCGCCGGAGGTCAGAGCATGGAGCCCGAAAAGGTCTCGTTTCCCGTCCAGGGCGCCGATCCGGCGGTGGAGATGGCGGGCTATCTGTTCCGCCCGCAGGGCGCGGGCCGCCGCCCCGCCGTAATTCTGATGCACGGCTGCTCGGGCCTGTGGATGCATGACGGCGCGATGAACACGCGCGAAGTGGATTGGGCAAAGCGTTACGTGGCGATGGGCTACAGCGCGCTGGTGCTGGACAGTTTCCGCCCGCGCGGCGTGGAAAACATGTGCTCGCCCGACACCTTCCAGGAAGCGGTCTACGACGCACGGCCGCTGGATGCCTACAGCGCGCTTCTGTGGTTGCAGGCGCAGGATTTCGTGGCCCCCGACCGGGTGGCGCTGATGGGCTGGTCGCAGGGCGGCGGCGCCGTGCTGCTGAGCGTGCGCGCCGACAGCGAGACCCGGCCCGCCGCGCTGCCGCAGGGCGATTTCCGCGCCGCCGTGGCGATGTATCCGGGCAGCTGCCACGCCTCGGTCTTCCGCACGACGTGGACGACCGCGGTGCCCACGATCGTGCTGATCGGCGGCAAGGACGTGTGGACCCCCGCCGATCCCTGCCGCGCGCTGACCGGCACCGCCGCGTCCTTCGGCAACGACGTGCGCTTCCACATCTACCCGACCGCCTATCACGACTTCGATTGGCCGGACGAGGAACTGCAGCCGCTGCCGCAATACACCACCAAGGACGGCGTGGTGCCGATCATCGGCATGGACCCGGTCGCCAGCGCCGACGCCCATGAGCGCGTGCCGGCTTTCCTGCGCGAGATGATGGACTGACCCGCCGCTCCGCCGCCTCGGCTTTCTGTGCGGCCGTCCTGCTCGCGGCCGCGCCCGCCGGCTCTCCCGCTGAAAATGCCGCACAGCTCGCCGGGCTGTTCGTGCAGAGCTGCGCGCGCTTCGTCGGCAACCGCCAGGGGTTGCGCGACTGGGCCGCCAAGGCCGGGCTGAGCGAGGTGCCGGCCGAGGGCGAGGCGGCCTTCCTGCACGGCGCGCCCGGCCGCGTGTTCGACGCCACCAACGCGGCGGGAAAGTTCGTGGTGGTCTCGCCCGACGACGGATCTTGCTCGGCGGTGGCGGAGCGCGCGGACGGCGGCGCGGTGATCGCCGACGTGGAGGCGCGTCTGCGCGACTCCGGTGTTGCGGTTACACTCGCCGGCGAAACCGACGACAAGGCGGTGCGCGGCGTACGGCACCGGGAATACGTCGTCTCGCAGGACAGGCAGGCGTGGCAGATTCTGCTCAGCATCCCGCTCGACGGGCCAGGCCCCGCGATGCTGACGGCGGTGCCGTGATTCCTCCCGGCGCGACACGCCCCTCTCCGCCCCCGAGGGCGGAGAGGGTGACGAGCGGCTGATGGCCCGCGCAGCACCGCGCTACATCTGCCAGGCCTGCGGCGCGGTGAGCGGCAAGTGGGCCGGGCGGTGCGAGAGCTGCGGCGAGTGGAACACCATCGCCGAGGAACCCGCCGAAGGCCCGCGCAACGCCAAGGCCGGGCGCAGCCTGCAATTCGTCCCCGTGGCGGGCGAGGCGGAGCCGCCGCCGCGTATCGCGACCGGCATAGCGGAACTCGACCGCGTGCTGGGCGGCGGCTTCGTGCCCGCCTCGGCGGTGCTGGTGGGCGGCGATCCCGGCATCGGCAAGTCGACGCTGCTCTTGCAGGCCGCCGCGGCGCTCGGCCGCGTGGGCAAGCGCGTGCTCTATGTCTCGGGCGAGGAGGCGGTGGAGCAGATGCGCCTGCGCGCCCGGCGGCTCGGCGTGGCGGACGCAGCGATCGGCCTCGCCGCCTCGATCAACCTGCGCGACATCGCCGCGAGCCTGGAGGCGGCGCGCGACGCCTCGCTCGTGGTGATCGACAGCATCCAGACCATGTGGCTCGACAGCATCGACAGCGCGCCCGGCACGGTGACGCAGGTGCGCGCGGCCGCGTTCGAGCTGATCCGGCTGGCCAAGACGGGCCGCTTCGCGCTGGTGCTGGTCGGGCACGTGACGAAGGACGGCGCCATCGCCGGCCCGCGCGTGCTGGAGCACATGGTGGATGCGGTGCTGTATTTCGAAGGCGACCGCGGCCATCAGTTCCGCATCCTGCGCGCGGTGAAGAACCGCTTCGGCGCGACCGACGAAATCGGCGTCTTCGAGATGACCGGAACCGGGCTCGCGGAGGTCGCGAACCCGTCGGCGCTGTTCCTGGCCGAGCGGCGCGGCAACATCGCCGGCAGCGCGGTGTTCGCGGGGCTGGAAGGCTCGCGGCCGGTGCTGGTGGAGGTGCAGGCGCTGCTGGCGCCCAACGCGGGCGGCTCGGCGCGGCGCGCGGTGGTGGGCTGGGACGGCTCGCGGCTCGCGATGCTGCTCGCGGTGCTGGAGGCGCGCGGCGGGCTGCGCCTGTCCGGGCACGACGTGTACCTCAACGTGGCGGGCGGCCTGCGCGTGACGGAACCAGCCGCCGATCTCGCGGTCGCCGCCGCGCTCGCCTCCGCGTTCGCGGGGCAGCCCGCCAGTCCGGGGATGGTCTATTTCGGCGAGGTCGGGCTTTCGGGCGAGATCCGGCAGGTGCCGCAGGCCGAGGCGCGGCTGAAGGAAGCGGCGAAGCTCGGCTTCGACCGCGCCGCGCTGCCGCGCCGCGTTGCGCGCGGCAACCGGAGGGCGGAGGCGCCGGAGGGGCTGGAGGTGCAGGAAATCGGCCACATCGCTGACCTCGTTTCCGCCTTCGCCGCCGAATCCGCCCCGGAATCGGACGATGGCACGCGATGATTGCTTGGCGGATGCCGCGCACCGTCCGATATAGCGGCGGCTTCCCCCTTCGGTGACAGTGCGATGACCTGGGTCGATATCGTCGTCCTGAGCGTGCTGGCGATTTCGGGCCTGCTTGCCTTCCTGCGCGGCTTCGTGCGCGAGGTGCTGGGCATCGGCGCCTGGGTCGGCGCGGTCGCGGTCGCGCTGTGGGGCTACCCGCTCGCGCGTCCGCGCTTCGAGCAATGGCTGTCCGGCTCGCCGGAACTGGTGCCGCCGGTCACCTATGCGGTGCTCGGGCTGGTCACGTTGATTGTCCTGCTGTTCGTCTCGCACCACATCGGCAACATGGTGCGCGGCTCGGTGCTGGGCGGGCTCGACCGCACGCTGGGGCTCGCCTACGGGCTGGTGCGCGGCGCGGCGCTGGTGGTGGTGGCCTACATCGTCGTGCCGATGGTGCTGCCGATGGAGCACTGGCCGGCGCCGGTGCGCGAGTCGCTCAGCGTGCCGATCGCCTATGCCGGGGCGGAATGGACGACGGAGCATCTGCCGGACCGCTTCCGCCCCCGGGTCTATCCGCCGCCGGACCGGCGGCAGACGACCGCCGATGCGCTGTTGCAGGCGCTGCCGCAGGGCCGCGCGACCGGCAAACCGGTGGCTCGCCCGTAGGGGCGGGGCCGCGAAGGGAGACGATGGGATGAGCCTGACCACCGATCCGCATGGCGGCCGGGACGATGACAAGTTCCACGAGGAATGCGGCGTCTTCGGCGTCTGGAACGTCGCCGACGCCGCCGCGGTGACCGCTCTCGGCCTGCACGCCTTGCAGCACCGCGGCCAGGAAGCCACCGGCATCGTCACCTACGACGGCGCGCGCTTCCACTCGCACAAGGGCATGGGGCTGGTCGGCGACAATTTCGGCGATGCCCGCGTGATCGCCTCGCTGCCCGGCCCATGCGCCATCGGCCACAACCGTTACGCCACCACCGGCGATACGATCCTGCGCAACGTGCAGCCGCTGTATGCGGATTTCGAGTTCGGCGGCTTCGCCGTCGCGCATAACGGCAACCTGACCAACGCGCATGTGCTGCACCGCTCCCTGGTGCGGCGCGGTTGCCTGTTCCAGTCCACCACCGACTCCGAGGTGTTCGTCCACCTGATCGCCATCAGCCTCTATTCCACCGTGGTGGACCGGCTGATCGACGCGCTGAAGCAGGTGGTCGGCGCCTATTCGCTGGTCGCCCTGTCGAACGAGGCGCTGATGGGCGTGCGCGATCCGCTCGGCGTGCGTCCGCTGATCCTGGGGCGCATCGGCGCGGACGCGGCGGGCGCGGTGAACGGCGGCTGGGTGCTGGCGAGCGAGACCTGCGCGCTCGATATCGTCGGCGCCGAGTTCGTGCGCGACGTCGAGCCCGGCGAGATCGTGGTGATCAACGACAAGGGCGTGCACAGCATCAAGCCCTTCGGCCGCACGCCGGAACGCTTCTGCGTGTTCGAATACATCTATTTCGCGCGGCCCGATTCCGTGATGGAGGGGATGCCGGTGTACGACGCGCGCAAGCGCATCGGCGCGGAGCTTGCCCGCGAATCGCACGTGCCCGCCGACGTGATCGTGCCGGTGCCCGACTCTGGCGTGCCCGCTGCCATGGGCTACGCCGAGGAAGCGGGCGTGCCCTTCGATCTCGGTATCATCCGCAACCACTATGTCGGCCGCACCTTCATCGAGCCGACCGATCACATCCGCAACCTGGGCGTGAAGCTGAAGCACTCCGCCAACCGCGCGGTGCTGGAGGGCAGGCGCGTGGTGCTGGTGGACGATTCCATCGTGCGCGGCACCACCAGCCGCAAGATCGTGGAAATGGTGCGCGCCGCCGGCGCGAAGGAGGTGCACATGCGCATCTCCTCGCCGCCCACCACGCATTCCTGCTTCTACGGCATCGACACGCCGGAGCGCGGCAAGCTGCTCGCCGCGCGCCATTCGGTGGATGAGATGGCGGCGCTGATCAACGCCGACAGCCTGGCCTTCGTGTCGATCGACGGGCTGTATCGCGCGCTCGGCAGCGCGGGGCGCGACGCCAAGGCGCCGCGCTTCTGCGACGCCTGCTTCACCGGCGACTACCCCGTGCCGCTGCCCGACCAGGCCGACAACAACGACCGCCAGCTCAGCCTGCTGACCGAAAGCCGGTGACGGTGCGGAGCCGCACGGTATGCTCGCTCTCCGCTCCTGCTTCGCCTCTCCGCCCTGGAGGGCGGAGAGGGAGGGGCCCGTCGCGAAGCGACGGGAGGGTGAGGTGGGCCGATGGATGCCGCCGTCGCGACCGCCCCCACCTCACCGCGGCCCTCTCCGCCCCCGAGGGCGGAGAGGGAGCATGCCGCGTAGCCTCCTGACATGCCGGACAACCAACCCGATTCCCGCCCGCTCGCCGGGCGGATCGCGCTTGTCACCGGGGCGAGCCGGGGCATCGGCGCGGCGGCGGCGGTGGAGCTCGGCCGGCGCGGCGCGCATGTGGTGATCCTGGCGCGCACCGAGGGCGGGCTGGAGGAGACCGACGACGCGATCCGCGCCGCCGGCGGCACTGCGACGCTGGTGCCGATGGACCTGACCGAGACCGCCGAGATCGACCGCCTGGGGCCGAGCCTGTTCGAGCGCTTCCGCCGGCTGGACGTGATGGTTCATGCGGCCGGCGCGCTCGGCCGGCTCACGCCGGTCGGCCACATCATGCCGACGGACTGGGCCGAGGTGATGGCGGTGAACCTGACCGCCGCGCAGCATCTGATCGCCAGCTGCGGCCCGCTGCTGGCCGCGGCGCCCGAGGGCCGCGCGGTGTTCCTGGGCGATGCGCGCGCCGCCGAGCCGCGCGCCTACTGGGGCAACTACGGCGCATCGAAGGCGGCGCTGGAGCACCTGGCGCTGACCTGGGCGGACGAGCTGCGCAAGACGGCACTGCGCGTGAACATATTGCGCCCCGGCGCGGTCGCGACGCGGCTGCGCACGCAGGCGATGCCCGGCGAGAACCCCGCCGCGCTTCGCCGCCCCGCCGATGTGGCGCCCGCGATCGCCGATCTGTGCCTGCCCGACGAGACGCGGCACGGGGAGATCGTGTCGCTGGGCTGAGGGTTGGCCGCACGCTCCCGGCGCCGCCGGGCGGACGGGCTTACATGATCTCCCAGAAGCCGGTCTCGTCGTCGTGGCGGGCGCGTTCCAGGCCGAGGAAATCCCCCTTGGAAACGATACCGACGATGCGGCCCTCGTCCACGATCGGCAGATGGCGGTAGCCGGCGTCCGACATCTGTCGGAGCACCTCGATGGCGCGCGTGCCGGGATGCGTGATGTCGGGATTGCGGGTCATCACCTGTTCGAGCGTGGTCGCCGCCGGGTCGCGCGCGTCGGCGCCGACACGGGTGACCGCGTCGCGGCCGGTGAACAGGCCGACCAGCCGGCCATCGGCGCCGGTGACGAGAATCGCGCCGACGCGCCGGTCGCGCATCGCGCGGCAGGCTTCCTGCACCGTTGCGGTGGCCGGCAGACAGACGGGATTCTGTCGGCGGACGATCTCGCCCATGCTGCGGTTCGTCATTGCGTTTCTCTCCTCATACCCGAAGGGTGCTACCCGAAGCCGCCCGGCGACCGCGCCAGCGCCGCGACGAGATCGGAACGGCTGACGATGCCGACCACCTTCATGCCGCGCAGGATCGGAACGCGCCGGACCCCGTGGCGCGTCATCAGTTCGGCGATCTGCGACAGCGACGCGTCCTCGGCCGCGGTGATGACGTGCGGCACCATGATGTCGGCCGCGCTGCGCCCGTCGCGCGTGACGTAGTCCATGAACTCGCGCGACAGGCTCTCGCCCCTGGCCAGCGCATCGGCCCACCAGTCGTGCCTGACCTGCGCGGAGGCGCGGAACGGCTTGATGAGGTCGCCCTCGCCGACCATCCCGAGCAGCGTGCCGTCCTCGGCGCAGACCGGCACGCCGCTGATGCCCCGCTCGGCGAGCAGCGCGGCGATCTCGGCGAGGCTCGCGCGCGGGCCGACCGAGACCGGGTTCCGGGTCATGATGTCGGCGGCGGTCAACGGCACGGCATGCCCTCCCGATCCTGGGGATGCAGCAGGATATGCCCGTTCCCGCCGCGCGGCGAGTTGACCCACGTCAAGCGCCGCCCGGCGCGCAGGACGGAGAGGCTGGCACAAAGTTTGCTGACAGGGTTCACGACGCTGTTACAGTCTGGCCGGCCGTCGCCGCCGCGGGCACCGCGGCGTCAGTGGAACGGAACGCCGACACCAAGGAGAATTGCATGACCACGACAGGACTACGGCGCGTGCTGCGCGCGTCACTGATGGGGCTGGCCGCCGGCCTGCTCTGCACCGCCGCGCAGGCGAAGGACTGGAAGACGGTGCGCATCGGCACCGACGCCACCTATCCGCCATTCGAAAGCGTCAACGCCAAGGGCGAGATCGTCGGCTGGGAGGTCGATTACGGCAACGCCCTGTGCGAGCGCATGAAGGTCACCTGCACGTGGCAGAACCAGGACTGGGACGGCATCATCCCCGCGCTGCTCGGCGGCAAGTTCGACGTGATCGTTTCGAGCATGAATATCACCCCGCCGCGCGCCGAGAAGGTGGCGTTCAGCCAAGTCTACTACTCGACCCCGCC
>Ga0335069_10010115_pt1 | contig 13388 bp, 12 predicted proteins | sample Lox_Sample_11_FD_206714 | JGI IMG/M metagenome (GOLD analysis project Ga0335069, IMG submission 206714) | Soil microbial communities from Loxahatchee National Wildlife Refuge, Florida, United States - Lox_Sample_1.1 | ecosystem: Environmental > Terrestrial > Soil > Wetlands | place: USA... | reverse complement strand
GGCCGAGTACTGCCAGCCACACCAGTCCGGAGTCAAGGGCTGCTTTGAAGATGTAGAACTTTCCGAAGAATCCCCCTGTCAACGGAACGCCGATCAGCGACAGCACAAAAATCGAGAACAGCCCCCCGGTTACCGGTTGCTTCCAGCCGAGGCCGGCCAGATCTTCGATGTTGACGAACTTCTCGCCCTTGCGAGAGAAATGCGTGATCACTGCGAACGCGCCGATATTCATGAGCGCGTAGGCAGCAAGGTAGAACATGGCGGCGGCGATGCCAATCTGATTATGCGCGGTGACCGCAACCATCACGTAGCCGGCGTTCGCGATCGAACTATAAGCCAGCAGCCGCTTGATGTTGGTCTGCGTCAGCGCCGCGAAGTTCCCAATGATCATGGTCAGCAGGGCGCAGGACCAGACGAACGGTTCCCAGCGGCTGGTGATCGGCTCGAAGGCGGTCATGAAGATGCGCAGCAGGACGGCGAATGCCGCCGCCTTCGGTCCCGCGGACATGAACAGCGTCACTGGTGCGGGTGCGCCTTGATAGACGTCTGGCGCCCAGATCTGGAACGGCGCTGCAGAAACTTTGAACGCAAGTCCGACGAACATCAACGCCGCCGCAGTCCCCGGCAGGATCAGATTGCGCGTGACGCCGGGGGTTACCAGATACGTGCGGATGTCCGCCAGATTGGTGCTGCCGGTGGTTCCATAGATCCAGGCGACGCCGTAGAGAAAGAACGCCGTTGCAAACGAGCCCAGCAGGAAATACTTCAGGGCCGCTTCGTTGTTCCGTTTGTCGTCGCGAAGATAGCCTGCCAAAACGTAAGTCGCGATCGACGAGATCTCCAGTCCAATGAAGATCATGATCAGTTCGTTCGCCGTCGCCATCACGCACTGGCCGGTGACCGAGAACAGAAGTAGCGCGTAGTATTCGCTGGATTCAGCATGCTCTCGCTTCAGATACTGCGAGGACGAGAGAACAGTGAGCATTCCGACACCGATAACCAGCACCCGGAAGAACGTCGCGAATCCGTCCACGATCATCATGTTCGAAAACGACAGGCCCGGATTATTGTTGGCCAGGACGGCCGCCGCAAGCGCGCCGACAAAGCCCAGCATCGTTAACGTACCGAGGTTCCGCTGCCGGTTATCTCCCATCATGCCCTGCAGCAACATGATCAGCGTGCCGACCACGACCATAATGATCTCCGGCAGAAACCGGATGTAATCGGCCGAAGTGGGCACGAAATTAGCGGGCATCGGGCGTCTCCTTGAGGCGCGCGGCTAGGGGTTGCGCGGGCGCCGCGATTCGAACGTGCACCTCTCGCCTGGCATCCACAGGGCCGAGAATCACGGTATTCGAAGCCGAGATCGGTGGAATGAAGCTTTGCGAGAACGTTCCCATCCAAACCATGATCAGGATCAAAGGCACGATGATCGCATATTCGCGCAGATTCAAATCGTGCATGTGGTGCGTGAGATCCTCGGTTGCCTTGCCGAAGAAGACACGCTGATAGAGCCACAGCATGTAGCAAGCGGAGAGGATCACGCCGATCGCGGCAAAGGTCGCCCAACGCATGTTGACCAGCGCGGTACCCTGCAAGACCAGAAACTCGCCGACGAAATTGTTCAGCATCGGAAGGCCGATGCTTGCGAGCATTGTAATCATGAAAGCCGTGGACAACTTCGGAGCCGGAGTCGCCACACCGCCATAGGCTGCAATTTCAAGCGAGTGTCGCCGCTCATACAGAAATCCGACCAGGATGAACAACGCGCCGGTGGAGATGCCATGGTTCAGCATCTGATACACGGCGCCATCGAAACCCTGCTGCGTAAACGAAAAGATTCCGAGGACGACGAAGCCCAAATGGCTGACCGACGAATAAGCCACCAGCTTCTTCATGTTCGGCTGCACCAGCGCGACCAGTGCGCCATAAATGATTCCGATGATCGCAAGCGTAGCGATCCAGCCGGAGCAGGACCGCGCAGCGTTCGGAAACATCGGTACGCAGAAGCGCAACAGTCCATAGGTGCCCATCTTCAGCATTACGGATGCCAGCATCACCGACCCGGCCGTGGGCGCTTCGACGTGCGCGTCCGGCAGCCAGGTGTGCAGCGGGAACAACGGAACTTTGATGGCGAACGCGATAAAGAACGCCAGGAACAGCAGCAACTGCTCCTGCGACGTTACGGCGATCGAACCGCTCTGCAATCCGGCCAGAATCCGCGGATAATCGAATGTGCCCGAGGCGTTGTACAGATAAATGATGGCCACCAACATCAGCGCCGATCCGGCCATCGTGTACAGGAAGAACTTGACCGCAGAGTAGATGCGGCGATCATGTCCCCAGACGCCGATCAGGAAGTACATCGGCACCAGCGATACTTCCCAGAACACAAAGAAGAGGAACAGATCGAGCGCGCAGAAGACACCCACTAACCCGAACTCGAGCAAAAGCAGAAACGCGTAGAACTGTTTGATGTGCTTGTCGATGTATTTCCAGGAAACCAGCACGCACAGCGGTGTCAACAAAGTGGATAGAATCACCAGCCAAAGGCTGATTCCATCGATGGCCACATGATAGTGAATCGATGGCGATTCGATCCAGGGTTGATTGTTCTCAAAAACATACTTCCCGGGATTGTTGAACCAGTACGGAGCGATGAGGCCGAGCGAGACAACGAAAACCGCTAAAGATGCGATCAAACTGAACCGGCGGATCCCCTCGTGGCTGTCCTTTGGCATCACCAGGACAATCAGGAACGCGACCAGCGGGAGGAAGATGACGACGTCCAGGAGCGTCATTGCCGGCCTCCGGCGAATCCGATCGCCAGCAGCACAATTACCGAGCCGAGGACTACCCAAGCCGCGTAGCTGCGAATGTTGCCGGACTGCAGAAGTCGCAGAATCCCGCCAACGCCGCGCGATCGTTTGCCTACGCCATTCACCGTGCCGTCGATTACGCCGGCATCAACGCCCTTCCACAGAACCGTGCGCGATGTCGCCAGCAGCGGCGTGATGACCGTTGCATCGTAAACCTCATCGATGAAGTACTTGTTGTAAATCAGCTTGTACAAGCCGCTGAACGCGTTGGCGATGGATTCCGGCAGGCTCGGCTTGACGACATAGAATAAATAAGCAATCGCAATGCCGACGATACCGACGCCGGCCGACAGCCAGGCCAGCATCTCGTTCTCTGCTTTCTCGGGGAACATCGGTTCGAGCCAATGCGGAATGTTGATGAATCCGCCGCCGAGCGAGAGCAGCGCGAGAATCATCAGCGGCCCGGTCATCACCAGAGGCGATTCGTGCGGATGCGCGTGGCCGCGATACTTGCCGGTGAACGCCAGGAACCACGCGCGGAATACATAAAATGCCGTCATCCCTGCGGTGAGCACGCCGAGCCAATACATCCAAGGCGCGCGCTCATAAGCGGCAACCAAAATCGCATCCTTGCTAAAGAAGCCCGAAGTAAAGGGAAATCCCGCGATAGCGAACGAGGCGCAAAGTAGCGTAAGCGCCGTGATGCGCATGTGTTTGAACAGCCCGCCCATCTGGCGTAGATCCTGTTCGCCGTGCAGTCCATGGATCACCGCGCCCGCGCCAAGGAACAGCAGCGCCTTGAAGAACGCGTGAGTCATCAGATGAAAAATACCCGCCGAGAATGCCCCGACGCCGGCGCCGAGGAACATGTATCCAAGCTGCGAAACCGTCGAATACGCGAAAACCTTCTTGATATCCGTCTGCGCCAAGCCGATCGTAGCGGCGAAGAAGGCAGTTGCTAGCCCGATTACAGCGACCGTATCCATCGCGATCGGCGCGTGCGTAAACAAAGCCGCCGACCGTGCGGTCATGTACACGCCGGCCGTTACCATCGTCGCGGCATGGATCAGAGCCGATACGGGTGTTGGACCGGCCATCGCATCCGGCAGCCACACATACAACGGAATCTGAGCCGATTTCCCGGTCGCCCCCAGCAGCAGCAGCAAACAGATCGTCGTGAGAATGCCCACGGTCGCTTCGGTCGGCATGGTCTTCGCCGAGTCAAAAACCTTGGTGAAATCGAGCGACCCGAACTGGCGGAAGATCAAAAACATCGCCAGCGAAAATCCGAAGTCGCCGATGCGGTTCACGATGAACGCCTTGTTGCCCGCATTGGTTGCGTACTGCTCGGTGAAGTAATAGCCGATCAACAAGTAGCTGCAAAGCCCGACGCCTTCCCAGCCGACGAAGAGGAGAAGGTAGTTCTGCGCCAGCACCAGGATGAGCATGAAGAACATGAACAGGTTCAAGTAGGCGAAGAATCGGTAGTAGCCGTCCTCGTGCTCCATGTACCCGATCGCATAGATATGGATGAGCGTCCCGACGCCGGTCACCACCATCAACATCACCGCAGTCAGCCGGTCGACCGCGAAATCGACGTTGATCTGCAGCGGACCGCTCTGGATCCAAGTGAAGACGTGTTCGACGTATTTGGTTTCCAACTCGCCGAGACCCAGCAGCGTTTTCACGACCCAGATGAACGCCAGCGCAACAGAACCAATGGCGAACACGTTGATCAATGACTTGGGCATCCGCCGGCCGAACAGGCCGTTGATCAGGAAACCGGTGAACGGAAGGATGGGAATGAGCCAAAGATTCATTGGTTAGTATTTCATCGACGATACTTCGTCGATCATCAGCGTCTCGCGGTTCTTGAACACTGTGAGGATGATCGCGAGTCCTACAGCCGCTTCCGCCGCCGCAACCACCATGACGAAGAAGCTAAAGATGTGCCCGTCCACTTGCTTCAGCGAGTAGGAGAAGGTGATGAACGTCAGGTTCACGGCGTTGAGCATCAGTTCGATGGACATGAACACCGTAATGATGTTGCGCCGATAGATAAAGCCCGCCACGCCGAGCCCAAAGAGAATCGCGCTGAGAATCAGGTACCAGCTCATGGGTACGCCGCCAGACATTCGTCAGATCTCCTTTCTCGCAAGCACCACCGCGCCGACGAGTGCGATCAGGATCAGGACCGAAGTGACTTCAAAGGGCAGCAGATACGATGTAAACAGCTTCCGGCCGACGTCCGCCGCGGTTCCGCCATCCCAAGCGCCAAACACGACCGATTCCGTCTTCGGCAACGTCGCTTGAATAATAAAGCTGATCAGCCCCAGAAACGCGGCCAGTAAAACGATGCCAGCATACTTCGCAAACTGGGACACGTTTAGCGATGTTCCCTCCGCGCCCGCATTGAGCAGCATGATGACGAAGACGAATAGCACCATGATCGCGCCCGCATAGACGATCACCTGCGCCGCGGCAATGAACTCGCCGCCAAGCTGCAGATAGAGAATCGCGAGCGATCCCATCACGCCAATCAGCGACAGTGCGCTAGCGATCGGGTGCGTTTGCGCGACCAGCGAGATACCGCAAAACACCGCGATACCGGCGAAGATGAAGAAAATCAGCGCAGTCATAGTTTATTTGGATTCGAGCGCCACAACCAGCGCAGTGATCAGCAGATTGACCATGGCTAGCGGAAACAGAACAACCCAGGCGAAACGCATCAACTGATCGTAGCGGAAACGCGGCAGCGTGCCGCGCACCCAGATGAATACGAACAGCAGGAACAAGACTTTTCCGCAGAACCAGAACAGCGCCATCAGAATCGTTTGCGCCATCGGCACAAACAACGAACCGGCGAAAATTGCCGCGAGGCCCAGAAATACGACGCCCGCTGCAGGCAACGTATATTTATCCTTACGTCGGGCGGGGTGCATGCCATGGAACACCGCGATAATTCCAGCGAAACCGAATATGGCTATAGGAATGAAGCTGGAGAACGGTTCCGGGAACGGCGCTTTCCAGCCGCCCAGAAACAAAAGCGTCGCGACGGCCGTGACCGTCACCATGTTGGCGTACTCCGCCATGAAGAACGCAGCAAAGCTCATGCTGCTGTATTCGGTGTGGAATCCCGCGACGAGCTCGTTTTCCGCTTCAGGAAGGTCGAACGGTACTCGATTCGTTTCCGCAAAGGCCGCGATCAGGAACACGGAGAAACCGAGGACCTGAGGAAAAATGTTCCAGCGAGGAATGAACCCCAACCAGAATCCATTTTGATATTCCACGATCTCGCGGAAACTGAGGGTATTCACCAACAGCAGCGGCGCGGCGACCGCGAGGGCCAACGGCAATTCATAACTGATCATTTGCGCCGAGCTGCGCAATCCGCCTAACAGCGAGTACTTGTTGTTCGATGCCCAGCCGCCCAGCGCCACGGCGTAAACGCCCACTGACGAAACCGCCAGGACAAACAGCACGCCGATACTGAGGTCGGTCAACTGCATATAGGTTGTGACCTGGCCAATGGTGATCTGCGGGCCGAAGGGAAGCACGGAAATCGAGATCAGCGCCAGTGACACTGCGAGAAAGGGCGCAAGAAGGTAAAACAGCCGGTTGACGTTCGCCGGCATTATGCCCTCTTTGGTAATCAGCTTCACGACATCGGCAAGCGGCTGCAACAATCCGTGCGGGCCGACTCGATACGGGCCCACCCGAAGCTGAATATGACCGATTACCTTCCGCTCGATCCACTGCAAATACGCGAGCGTAGTAAGAAGCACTCCGGCGACGATAGCCGCCTTGATCAGGCTGAGTATTAGAAAGTTCATTCGTGACCTTACGGTCGCTTTTCGGAATACAAGCCGCCCGGTGCTTCCACCACCGAGCTAAGAGTCTTGCAATAACGCCCCAACGAACCAGACGTAAAGAGAGTATCGCCGGCCGACCGAATCAAGTCCGGGCGCGAGCTTACCGGAACGCGGCCGTTCACCGGGCTGGTCTGCGCCGCTCCTCCTGTTGCGATCATCGGCAAAGGGATATTATAACCACGGACCTTCCGGCGTATTTCGTCGAAAACTTTGTCAGCCGACCAGATGCCGAGGTTCACGCCCATGTCCTTCGAGAGCAGGCCGATGATTTCGAGATCGGATTTGGTTCCCATCACCTTCACGCCCGCTTTGAGCTTCTGTACTTCGCCGCACACGTTGGTGACGGTGCCGTTCTTTTCGTAGGCGGACGCCGCTGGGAACACCACGTCGGCGCGCTTCGCCGTTTCCGTTAGGAACATCTCGTTCACTACCACGAATGCCTTGGTCGATGCGAGTGCTCCACGGCGCAATGGATTTGCACCAACCACCCAAAGCGCGTCCAGATCCGTGGCCGCGAGAATCTCATCGTAGGCCAAGCCCTTGCTAGCCGCCGCAGCATATCCCGGGCTAAGATCCGGAAGCAGCCCCATATCCGATGCGCCACGCGAATTGGAATAGTCCACCAGGCAGACATAACGAACCGGAATACCGAGCGAATCGCCGAAAGCGACCAGCTTGCGGATCGCCTCGCCTTTGATCGCATCGCCGAACACGATTACCAGTTCCGACTCCGCCTTTAATTGTTCGCGCAACGACTCGACGTCCGCTAGTTCCCGTCCCGGAGCCGTGATGACGCTCTTGGCGGAATAATGTTGCTCGCGTACCGGACCAGGAGTCACTGAATAAATATGACTGCCATGATGCCGGAGATTGGCGCGAACCTGGAACGATAAGAACGGATGCTGTTGGGCCAGATCGGACGAAACGATCAGAATCGCTTTGTGATGATACAAATCCGACGTTGTCGCCAGCGCTTCCGTCTTCCCACTCAGTGCGTCGAGCAGCGTCGCGACATCTCCCGTGCGGTGATGATCGATGTTGCTTGTCCCGAGCGCCTCGCGCGCGAATCGTTGCAGGTAGTAATTCTCTTCGTTCGTCGTGTGATTTGAACCGATCACAGCGAACTTGGCGGAGCGTGCCTTCAGCTCCTTGAACTTGCCCGCCACCGTGGTCAGTGCTTCGGACCAGGAAACCGGAACCAATTCGCCATTCTTGCGCACCATCGGCGATTGCAACCGCTCGTGGCTATGCACAAAGTCGAACGCGTAACGGCCTTTGATGCACAGGAACTCGCCATTGATGCCCGACTTATCGCGATTGTTGCCGCGGATGATCTGATCGTTCCGAACTCCGAGCGTCGTACGGCATCCGTCAGAGCAGTGCGTGCAAATCGTTCCGACGTGGTGCATCTCCCAGGGCCGCGTCTTGTATCGATACATTCCGCTGGTCAGCGCGCCAACCGGGCAGATATCGATGCACATTCCGCACTCGTCGCACTCCAGATGATCGAAGTGATTCGGTGCGATCTCGGCGTGCGCTCCACGATTGATGACGCCGAGCGCATGCACGCCCATCCCTTCGTCGCAGATGCGGACGCAGCGGTAACAAAGGATGCAGCGCGGCGCGTCGAAGAACACTACCGGCGACCATTGCTGCTCGTCGACGTGGATCTTCTGCTCGACGAAGCGGCTTTCGCCCGCGCCATAGCGGAACACCATATCCTGCAGTTCGCACTCGCCGCCTTTATCGCAAACCGGACAATCGAGCGGATGATTGGTCAGCAGAAACTCAAGCGTGCCTTTTCGCGCCTGCTGCACTGTCGGTGAATCCGTGTGCACTACCATGCCTTCGGCTACCGGCAGCGTACAGCCGACCTGAAGCTTGGGGGTCTTTTCGACTTCCACCAGGCACATGCGGCAAGCGGCTTGCAGTGCGAGCCCATCGTAATAGCAGAAAGCCGGAATCTCGATGCCGGCCTGCTTTGCGGCGTTGATAACCAGCGTTCCCGGCGCTGCGGTCACCGGCTTTCCATCGATCGTCAGGTTGATCAAATCAGCCATTGCTTAGTGATTCCCCTGTGTACAACCTGTCGGAACTTTACATACTTTTGTGGATGAGAAAGAGAAACGTGGGGCGGACGCCCTCGTCCGCGCGGGACCCCCTGGTTTCGCTGTTCCATTACTCAACAAAGGCCGACGTGGGCGTCGGCCGCAGGCCAGGGGGCCTGCCCCACTTGGGATCCAGCAAATATAGAACTGATTGAGAACGATGTCTTTCATGCCATCGCCATTTCATTGGCATGCGCAAAAGGACACGGCCTTCCATCCAGATGCGCCTCGAAATCTTCCGGCCACTTCTCCACGATCGACATGGTCGGCATTGCAGCAGCATCACCCAAGGCGCAGAACGTTCGCCCGAACATATTCTTCGCCAATTCATCGATCAGCGGAATGTCGCTCTTCTGCCCCATTCCGTTATGGAATCGCTCCAGCATCTTTCGAAGCCAAGTCGTACCTTCGCGACACGGAATGCACCATCCGCAGCTCTCATGCGCGTAGAACTTCATAATGCGATGCGCAAACTTCACCATGCACGTCGTCTCATCGAGCACTACAGTGCCACCGGATCCGAGCATGCTGCCGATTTTCGTTAAAGAATCGAAGTCCATTGCTACATCGCATTCCTCAGCCTTTAGCAACGGGCACGATGAACCGCCCGGAACCACCGCCTTCAGCTTCTTTCCGCCAGGGATTCCGCCGCCGACGTCGTAGATCATCTTCAGCAGGTTCATTCCTACAGGAAGCTCGTAAACGCCCGGCTTATTAATATGTCCGGAAAGACAGATCATCCGGGTGCCCCCGTTTTTCGGAGTACCCAGAGCAGCGAACGCCGCGCCGCCATCGCGAATGATCACCGGCACCGAGGAAAACGTCTCAACATTACTGAGGATGGTGGGACATTGCCACGCGCCGACCACTGCTGGGAATGGCGGCTTCATGCGCGGGACGCCGCGTTTGCCTTCAATAGAATCGAGCAGCGCCGTTTCCTCGCCGCATTCATAGGCGCCCGCACCGGTGTGCGTATAAAGATCGAAATCGAACCCGGTGCCCTGGATGTTCTTGCCAAGATATCCACGCGAATAAGCTTCGGCGATCGCGCGGTCCATGTGCTCGATCACATAGCGGAACTCTCCGCGAATGTAGATAAAGCCTTTGCGCGCATCGATGATCTTCGCGGCGATCAGAATTCCTTCAATCAACTGGTGCGGATCGAATTCCATCAGCAGCCGGTCTTTGCACGTGGCCGGCTCGCTCTCGTCCGCATTGACGATGATGTACTTCGGCTTGGGAGAATTGCGCGGAACGAAGCCCCACTTCATCCCGGTCGGGAATCCTGCGCCGCCACGGCCGCGTAGCGCCGAAATCTTGATCTCTTCCAGGATCTGCTCCGGCGACATCTCCATCGCCTTGAAGAAAGCTTTGAATCCGTCCGTTGCCAGATATGTGTCGAGCGACGCCGAATTGGGCAGCTCGAACCGTTTTGTTAGAACTTTAACCTCGTGTGGGCTGGGTTCGTTATAACGCATCTTTTGTAATGCCGTCTCTCGGTCTACTGCGCCTTTCGCAGGTCGTCAATCAGTTTGTCTAACGTTTCCGGCGTGACCTTGTGGTGAAAATCGTAGTTGATCTGGATCGCCGGCGCCCAACTGCAAGCTCCCATGCATTCTACTTCTTCTAGCGAGAATTGGCCGTCCGGAGTGACCTCCTTGTTGCCGAGACCCAGTTTCTTGCTCGCATGCTCGTAAAGTTCTTCTCCACCAGTGAGCAGACAACTGATGTTGGTGCAAACCTGGACATGATACTTGCCGAGCGGCTTGCGATGCAGCATCGAATAGTAGCCAACGACTTCGTCCACTTGCAGCGGCGTCACTTTGCAGCGCCTGGCGACTTCTTCGATCAGCTCGTGAGTGATGCAGCCGACTTCATCCTGCGCATAGAGGAGCATCGGAATCACCGCCGAGCGCGTCCGGCCCACTGGGTAGCTCTCCAGCATCTTCGCGAATTTCTCTTCGAGTTTCGGCGAAAAAGTCATTTACCGGTCCACGTCCCCCAATACGAAGTCCATGCTTCCGAGCGAGGCAATCGAGTCGGCCAGCAGCCGCCCTTCGAGCAAAGCCGGAATCGCCTGCAGATTGCCGAAACTCGGGGTACGCATGTAAACGCGATACGCCTTCGATGTTCCATTGCTCACGATGTAATACGCGATCTCGCCGCGCGGCGATTCCACCGCCTGATACACTTCGCCGGCCGGGACACGGAAGCCTTCGGTCACGATCTTGAAATGATAGATCAACGCTTCCATCTGCGTCTTCATCTTTTCGCGCTCGGGCAGCACGACATGCTGCGCTTCGGCCTGGAATGCGCCTTCGGGCATTCCTTCGAGCGCCTGAGTAATGATTCTCGTGCTCTGCCGCATCTCTTCCAGCCTGACGCGATATCGCGCGAACACATCGTTTTCCTGGCGCACTGGCACGACAAAATCAAACTTGTCGTAACTGGAGTATGGCTCGTTCTTGCGCACGTCCCAATTCACGCCGGCCGCCCGAATCATCGGACCGCTGACGCCGAGGTCGAGCAGATCTTCCAACGGAGCGAATCCCACGCCCTGCGTGCGCCGGACCCAAATCGGGTTCGAGTCCAACAGCTCCATGTACTCATCGACCTTGCTCGGAAAAGCCCGGATGAACTTGCCGACTGCTTGCTGCCAGCCGCGCGGGGGCTCGAGCGCCAGACCGCCGATGCGAATGTAACTGGTCATCATCCGCTGACCGGAGAACATCTCCAGAATCCGCAGGATGTCTTCGCGCTCGCGGAAGCAATAAAAGAAGACGGTCATCGCGCCGATATCCAGCGCGTGTGTTCCCAGCCAGACCAGGTGGCTGTTTAACCGAGAGAGCTCGGCCAGCATCACGCGCATCCATTGCGCCTTCGGCGGGATCTCCATGTCGCCGATCAGCTTCTCGACCGCGAGTGCATAGACCAGGTTGTTGGCAAGATTGGAGAGATAATCGACGCGATCCGTAAGCGTGACCGTCTGCTGCCAGGTCTTCGCCTCACACTCTTTCTCGATGCCGGTATGCAGAAATCCGATATCCGGGACCGCTTTGATAATCGTTTCGCCGTCCAGCTCCAGCACCACACGTAGCACGCCGTGTGTTGAAGGGTGCTGCGGACCCATGTTCAGGATCATCCGGCGTCCGGAGCCGATGTCTCCCTTTGTTGGTTCAACCGGGGAGATGACCTGATCGGCGTCCTGAGCGGAGATGGTGTCGGTATGTAGTGTCGTCTCCCGCATGGCGATTCCTATTCGTTCTGATAACTGTACTTGTAGCCGTGTATCGGATAATCTTTCCGCAGCGGGTGCCCCTCCCAATCGTTGGGCATCAGGATACGCCGGAGATCGGGATGATTGCGGAAGCGCACCCCGAACATATCGAACACTTCGCGTTCATACCAATCGGCACAGCGCCACACGCTCGTAACAGAATCGATCTCGCATTCGGTTTCCGAGACCCAGCACTTGAGCCGCAACCGCACGTTTCTTTGTATGGAATGCAACAGGTACACGACTTCAAATCTAGGATCTGCCGGGGACCAATCGACGGCCGTGATCCCGCTCAGTCGAACATAACCTTGCGCCTTCAAAAATCGGCAGACATCCACGATCCGGGTGGGATCGAGGAACAAGGTTGGCTCGTTGTGCTCGGCATGACCTCCGATCACTGCCCCCGCAAATTGCGCTTCGAGCGCCGCTGCGTCCGGATGATCTTTCAATTGGTCAGGAACCATTTTGTAAGTTTATGATTCGGACTTCGTCTTGACTGCCGTGCCTGCCTCGATCGACCAGTCTAGCGCACCTTTCTTCCAGATGTAGAAGAAGCCGGAAAGCACGAGAACGATGAATAGCAGCATTTCAACGAACGCGAACATCTTCAGTTCGCGATAAACCACGGCCCATGGGTACAGGAAGATCGCTTCGATATCGAATAGGATGAAAACAATCGCTACCAGGTAGAACTTCACGCTGAATCGTTCGCGAGCTGTGCCGGTGGGCGCCATGCCGCACTCGTAAGGCGATTCTTTCACACGGTCGCGTACGCGCTTGCCGACAAGAAACGAAATTGCGACCAGTGCCGCGGCTATCAAAATTCCAAGGGCGATCTGCACGAGCACCGGGAAGAACGTGTCAGGATAGCTTTGTGGCATGGGTGATGGTCCGTTTGATCTTTGATCTTAACATTTGACTATAATGAGATCCGGCCTTGCGCCGCAAGTGAATTCTCGATTGCATTTCTTCCCTGAGCAAGGTGCAGTATGGATTCGACGCTAACAAACACAATTGACATTGTTGTAAACGGGCAGATGCGACAGGCGCCGGAGGGCAAGACGCTTGTGGAACTGCTGTCGTGGCTCGAAGTGGATCCTTCGCGCGTGGCTGTGGAACTGAACCGGTCGATTGTTCAGCGCGAACAGTGGGCCAAAACGCGAGTCGACCCCGGCGCGGCTTTGGAGATAGTACAATTCGTTGGCGGTGGCTAACCGGCTAGCCCGCCGCTGAACTTTTCCTATTGACTCTAGCGCTAGGTCAGGTATCATTTTTAATGGCTGTGTAACTCTAAAAAACGCGGGCAGGGGAT
>Ga0335069_10010114_pt1 | contig 13388 bp, 10 predicted proteins | sample Lox_Sample_11_FD_206714 | JGI IMG/M metagenome (GOLD analysis project Ga0335069, IMG submission 206714) | Soil microbial communities from Loxahatchee National Wildlife Refuge, Florida, United States - Lox_Sample_1.1 | ecosystem: Environmental > Terrestrial > Soil > Wetlands | place: USA... | reverse complement strand
ACCTTAAGGTCAGGTTTGTACCCCGGCTGGGTTTCTTCTGAAGTCTTGCCCGGTATACCGTTACTTTCCGCGAGCTGGCCATCCAGCCAAAGGTCGTATGAAGAATCAAATACAGGAAGATGAAAGCCAAATCTCCGCTTTAATCCTTTAGGAAGTATTATTCTTGCCCTGTATGTTGCGTATCCCGAGCCTGTGGTTCGCTTCTTTCCCAGCGAATACTCGGTCCAGTACGAAGGAACTTTTCCGTAAATATCGGGTCCGGCAGTGGCTTGCCTGAAATCATTGGGATAAAGTTTTTTCATCCAATAAAATTCCCAGGTGCCATTGAGGTTAATTATATACTTATCAGAAATCTTTTCGTTCCTCAGATCAATCATGCCATTGATCACCTTTGGGACCTCGGCATGGGAAATGCCGGTCGGGTGGAACAGAACCGCCATCATGCAGAATATCAGGGACCTGGTTTTCATTTATCAGCCGGATGAAGAACTTTCTTTGTAAACGAAATTAATAAAAGCAACGGATTGGCAATGCTAAAAAAAACTAAAAACAGGAAAGGCATCTGGCAATGTCTTTCCTGTAATCCAAAACCTAAAACCTGATCGTGGTCAGGGCCGGGTGGCCCTTATTGGAAATTCTACACTAAAGACGTTTCATGAGAAATAGTATTGCATGATATTGTGTTAATGTAATGTTAATTCTTACCAGGCCTGGAAATTCTGCCTGAACCAGGAATCTTTTGCAATGAGAACAATATTCCCTGACGAAGTTTGAACTGAAAATTTTTATAACTTGCAACAGGTTTTTACATTATGATCCTGAAGCTGAAATACAGTTTTATGATGCGTCGCCTTGGACGAAGGCTCTATAGCTGTCTTATGTTCTACAGCTTCTGAATTCCCCTGACCGGTTTCCGGTTTATATTCCATTTTACTTGTTAATCTTTTAAAATGAAAGGCATTATTTTCAGTGTTAAGCGTTACGCAATTCATGACGGGCCTGGAATCCGGGTGGTCTTCTTCATGAAAGGTTGCCCGCTTTCATGCTGGTGGTGCCATAACCCGGAAGGAATTAAACCTGAACCTGAAGAAATAGTACAGATAAACAAAGTCGGCGAGCGGGAGTTCCGGCACCGGACCATGGTAGGGAAAGAGTATTCTGTTGGAGATATCCTGGCTATCCTTGAACGGGAAAGAGTGTTCATCCAGTCCTCCGGCGGAGGCGTAACCTTCTCGGGAGGAGAACCAGTGGTTCAGAACGAGTTCCTGTCCGAAGCACTTAAGGCCTGCCGGGAATCAGGGTTTCCAACCGCGGTTGATACGGCCGGTTATTACAGGCAGGATTTGCTGGTGCCGGTAATGAAACATACGGATCTCTTTCTTTATGACCTTAAACATCCCGACCCGGCAAGTCATTTGAACTATACGGGGGGAACGAATGAACCGGTGATTGAAAACCTGAAGTTTCTTGTCGCCTCGGGTAAGGAAGTGATTATAAGGATTCCCGTTGTCCCGGGGATAAACGATGGCCCTGAGGCACTTAAAGGATTTTTGAATATTATAAATGAATGCGGAGGAGGGAGGATCAACAGGATCAGCCTTCTTCCCTTTCACAGGATAGGGGCGGCTAAATACCACAAATTTGGCAGGCATTACAGGATGGATGGATATGAACAGCCGGATGACGGGAGGATGAATGAGATTGCAGGGTATTTCTCCGCATCTGGTCTCAATGTTAAAATTGGCGGATAATGAAAAATGAAAATCCGGATATACCTCTGAAAATGAAAATAACGGAACGTGTCAGGCAATTAAGGGAGCAGAGCCTTAACGCAGTTGAATCCATTACTGCTGAGAGGGCAATTCTGCTGACGGAGTTTTACAGGAGCACTGAATCTCGTGAACTCTCTGCCCCGGTAAGGCGTGCTAAGGCATTTGAATATATACTAAGGCACAAGGCAATTTGTATAAATGAAGGTGAGCTCATCGTGGGTGAAAGGGGGCCGGCTCCGAAGGCCACCCCTACTTACCCCGAGATATGTCTCCACTCGCTCAGGGACCTTGAAATACTTAACTCCAGGCCAAAAGTCTTTTTCAGGGTTGACGAAAGCGTGAAAACAGTATATGAACAGGAGATAATCCCTTTTTGGAAAGGGAAAAGCAACCGCGACAGGATAATGAGCCTGATGGTGCCCGAATGGTTGAACGCATACAATGCCGGTGTCTTTACCGAGTTCCAGGAGCAGCGTGCACCCGGCCACACCGTGATGGGTTATAAGGTATTCAGGAAGGGCTTCCTTGACCTGAAGGAGGAGATCAGGGAATCGATAGCCAATCTTGATTTTTTCCACGACCAGGTTGCCTTTGAAAGGCAGGAAGAGCTCAGGGCCATGGATATTGTCTGCGACGCTATCATCATGTACGCGGCACGCCATGCGGATAAGCTTGAGCAATTGGCATCCGGAGAAAAGGATCAGCTAAGGAAGGATGAGCTTCTCGGGATGGCTCGTGTATGCAGGCGGGTGCCCGCTCATGCCCCCGGGACAGTTCATGAGATGTTACAGCACTACTGGTTCATACACCTTGGGGTTGTAACTGAGCTGAATCCATGGGATTCATTCAATCCCGGCCGCCTCGACCAGCACCTTTTGCCTGTCTACCTGTCCGACAGGCAGGTTCACGGCGTTCCTGATGATAAGATATTTGAGCTGCTCTGTTGTTTCTGGGTGAAATTCAATAATCATCCCTCACCGCCTAAAATGGGAGTGACGGCTCTCGAGAGCAACACCTACACCGATTTCTGCCTGATCAACCTCGGGGGGGTTAAACCCGACGGTACAGATGCCGTGAACGAAGTTTCCTACTTGCTTCTTGACGTCATAAAGGAGATGAGGATTCTCCAGCCAAGCTCGATGATTCAGGTGAGTAAAAAATCGCCTGACAGGTTTGTTCATAAAGCGCTCGATATAATCAGGACCGGTTTTGGCCAGCCCTCAGTTTTTAACACCGATGCAATAATCCAGGAGCTTCTCCGCCAGGGTAAGACCATTGTCGATGCACGTAACGGCGGGGCATCCGGGTGTGTGGAGACGGGTGCATTCGGCACGGAATGCTACTGGCTCTCGGGATACTTCAATCTTGTTAAGGTTTTCGAACTGACACTCAGCGACGGCTATGATAAAAGAACCGGTAAGCAGGTGGGGCCAAAGACCGGGAAGCCTGAAGAATTTCAGACTTTCGATCAGCTGATGGACGCTTACAAGGCACAGCTCAATCATCTGATTGATATTAAGATCAGGGGTAATATGGTAATCGAGAAGACATTTGCCCATTTTCTTCCGGTACCTTTCCTTTCACTGCTTATTGAAGACTGTATTGCCACCGGCAGGGACTACAACTGCGGTGGTGCCAGGTACAATACAACATATATTCAGGGTGTGGGTCTTGGAAGCATTACCGATATCCTTGCATCTGTCGAGTATCATATTTACGACAGGAAAAGCTTCACATGGAACGAGACCTTGAAGGCCCTTGAGAATAATTTCACGGGTCATGAGGAGATGCAGCACGACTTCATTTTTTCATCACCAAAATACGGGAATGACGATGACTATGCCGACAAGCATGCAGTTGCAGTTTTCGAGGCGTTTTATGATTCGGTTAACGGAAGGCCCGTATCGAGGGGTGGCTGCCACAGGATAAATATGCTCCCGACAACCTCTCATGTCTATTTCGGCAGTGTCGTTGGTGCAATGCCCGATGGCAGGAATGCCGGGCTGCCATTGTCGGAGGGAATTTCCCCATTCCAGGGAGCAGATCAGAACGGACCCACATCTGTGATACGATCGGCATCGAAGATCGATCACCTTCGCACCGGGGGAACGCTGCTTAACCAGAAGTTTTCACCTTCCTTCTTCAGCGACGCAAGCAGCTATGCTAACCTCACCGCACTAATCAGGAGTTATTTCAGCCTTGACGGACATCATATCCAGTTCAACGTGGTGACAGCGGGAACATTAAGGGAGGCGCAGAAGCATCCAGAGAAGCATCGCGACCTTATTGTGAGAGTCGCAGGTTACAGCGATTATTTCAACGACCTGGGAGAGGACCTCCAGAATGAGATCATCAGGCGAACGGAGCACGAAGAGGTGTGAGGTAAGGCACAGGGCGGGCGATAAAAAAAGCCCCTCTTCAGTGACTGAAAGGGGCTTTTTTTCATTAGGAGGATTGGCCTATTTCTTCTGCTTATCCTTCAGCTCGTTGAACATTGACGATGCGGTTGCCACTATGCCTGCAACATCAGCCAGGTTTGCAGGAAGAATTATGGTATTGTTTGTTTTTGCAAGGTTCCCGAACCCGATCAGGTACTGTTCTGCAATCCGGAGGTTGACAGCGTTCAGCCCGTTCTCTTCTGAAATAGCGCTTGATATAGCCCTGAGCCCGTTGGCTGTTGCTTTTGCCACCTGCTCGATTTCGGAAGCACGGCCGGCTGCTTCGTTTATTCGCCTCTGCATTTCACCTTCCGATTTTTTTATGAGCTCCTGTTTGTCGCCCTCGGCAACATTTATTTTAGCCTGTTTTGTACCTTCCGATTCTGCAATGATGGCCCTCTTTTCCCTTTCCGCTCTCATCTGCTTCTCCATTGCATCCCTGATGCTCTGAGGAGGTGAAATGTTTTTCACTTCATACCTGGATACCTTCACACCCCATGGTTCGCTGGCTTTATCGACGGCATCGACGATGGCCGTATTTATTGCTTCGCGCTCCTCGAAGGTCTTGTCAAGCTCAAGCTTGCCTATTACGCTTCTCATGGTTGTCTGTGCCATCTGTATGGAAGCAAATTTATAGTTGTCAATGCCATAGGAAGCTTTCTGCGGGTCAAGGACCTGCAAATAGAGGATCCCGTCCACTTCCACGGCAATATTGTCCTTGGTGATACAGATCTGGGGCGCCACATCTATGGCCTGTTCCTTAAGAGTATGCCTGTACCTGACCTTGTCGATGAATGGAATGATGATCTGGAAGCCTGCAGTATAAGTCGACTTATACTTGCCAAGCCTTTCGACGATGATCGCTGTCCTCTGGGGAACAATCTTCATCATCGACACAATCAGTATAAACCCGAGAAAGATTATACCGAGTAGAATTAATGTTGTGCTTGATGCTGACATTTTCTTATTTTTTTGGTTCTACAATTAGATTGAAATTATTCTTTTCAACAATGATAACAGATTGACCTTCCCTTATCTCGTTATCTGATTCAGCATTCCAGCTGGTCCCCTTGAATTCGACCTTTCCCTTCCTCTTCGGACCAAAATCAGTGAGAGCAACACCTTCCCTGCCGGTAAACTCATCTTCAACAGATTCAGCATTGTCATTTTTACCGTAGAAGAATTTCTTCTGCAGCATCCTTCTCAGTGCAATAAGCGAAAGGACGGATGTTGCCGCAAAAATCACAATCTGCAGGTTCGTCCCCGGATGGGCAATCAGGCATAGAATTGCAGTTACCCATGCGCCGAAACCGAAAAAGAAAATGATAAAACCCGGCATGAGCAACTCAAAAACGAATAGGACCAGACCAATCACAAACCATAAAAGTTCAGGTCTTGAAAGAATTGATGAAGTCATATTATTATCGTTTTAAGATTTTAAATTACTTGTTTCTGTAAGTAAAGATAGAAGAAATTGGACGAAAACCTGAAAAATACTATGTGTATGAGCCGGGCCGGCGGGTGAACGGTCAGATTTTTCCGGTGAAATTCAGGGGTGCTGAACCGGCAGGTCCTTTATCAGCAGGTTAATCCATTCTACCACTTTCCTGGAATAGAAGTTAAGATTCTCACAGTCGGTGTCACCATGTTCCCTGATTGTCACCTGTTTGTATATGCCGGATGCGGCATTGAAGCTGAAGCAGCAATAGTAATATGTTCCACGGCCCGAAGTGATGCTCTTTAATGCTGAAACTCTGCTCGATGCCAGGTTATCGATATATCCCGAGAATTTAAGCAGCTCAGTCTCAGGGATCCTGAGCCCGGTGGACTTGCATTGGGCAAGGTTTTCATCAACCTGTTCCCCGGTGAGGGTAGAATTTTTATCCGGAAGATTCCACTTCCGGGGCTGATCGAACAGGAGGATATTACCCCGGCTGTCGATTATTATCCCCTGATTCTTCTGTGCTGCCGGGCTGTTGGTAAAACTGTACATATACAAAACCTTCTGATCCACGTTCAGCATTCTTGAATCAGTGCATCCGCCTCCGGTGATCATCGCCGACAGGAGGACCATATTTATGACAGTTGCTCTCAAAATGCAGGTGATTGTCACTGCAAAACTACAAATTCCCCCAGATATACTGAACTTGAGATTACCGTATTTGATGAATGGCTGAATTGAATACATGACCATTAAAAAAATTTCATTATTTCAGGAATTTTGCTTAATTTATATCAGGATTATTTGAAGCTCCGGAGCCAATGCTTCGGCTTTACCGGATCCGTTCTGAAACGGGATAAGTTGTTGAAAATTAATTATTGGCATCAACAGAGGCTAACCAGGTCTTAAATAGGTCCACTTAAATCACCCCTGATATGAAGAAAATTTTCGACTATTTCGACAGCCGCTACAGGGATTCGGTTATGCAGAAGCCTGTAGAAGACGATGGTCCGGTTATCACGATTTCAAGACTTACCGGATGTGATGCCCGCCAGGTTGCAGCGAATGTTGTAGACAACCTTAACAGGAAATACGAAACAAATAAATGGAAATGGGTCGACAAGGATATCATCTACAATATTGCCAGGGAGCTTAATACAGAACCGTCGAGGGTTGAGAACTTCTATAAGGGCATTGAGCTTACAAACCTGTCTGAAATGATAATGGCTTTTTCAGGAACGTTTGTCAGCGACCTCAGGGTGAAAAAGGCGATCAGGGATGTAGTTCTCTCAATGTGCAAGGAGGGACATATAGTTGTTGTAGGAAGAGGAGGGGTGTCGATCGCCCACGATATTGCCGATTCACTGCATATACGGCTGGTGGCACCTTTTTACTGGAGGGTCGAGAATGTTATGAAAAAGAAAAACATGGATATTGAGAAGGCGGAAGAATACGTTATTGAAACGGATGAAAAACGTTTTAACCTTATACAGACTTTTCTCGAACAGAAGCCGCTTACGATAGACTACCTGTTCGATGCCACTATCAACAGGTCATCCTTTACTATTCAGGAGACTGCTGATTTCGTGACAGATATGTATGCAAAGAAAATCAGCAGGAATATCCTGGAAAGAAACAGGAAACGCCAGGGATTGTAATAGACAGTCTTGCCGGTCATGCCGGTCGGCTTCGTTAGGCTACAGCGGAACTGGATTTCGACTGATGCCTCAACTTCTTCCCTGCGCCCTGTGCCCTCTGCCCTCTGCCTTCAGCCTTCCTAAAGGCAGGTGGCTTCAGATATTGTTTTAATATGTTCGCTCAGCCTTTTGTCAAGGGTAATCCTGTAGGCATCCCAGTCGGTAATGGGGAACTTCGCGACTCCTGAATCCATTGCAGCCCTGGCAACTGCAGGCGCAACAGTTGAAATAAGTCTCGGATCAAGCGGTTTTGGAATAATATATTCTTTCCCAAATGACAGGCTTTCAAGGTTATAGGCCCTTAATACATCTTCGGGCACAGGTTGCTTGGCAAGGTCGGCGAGTGCATACGATGCAGCAAGCTTCATTTCTTCGTTTATCACAGAGGATCTTACATCAAGTGCACCCCTGAAGATATATGGGAATCCAAGCACGTTGTTGATCTGGTTTGGATAATCCGACCTTCCTGTTGCAAAGATCAGGTCGGTCCTGGTATCAAATGCATCTTCATATGATATTTCCGGGTTGGGGTTTGCCATTGCAAACACGATCGGATGCTCAGCCATGGATGCAAGCATCTTTTTCGACATCACATTTGCCACCGACAGCCCAAGGAAAACATCGGAACCGGCTACAGCCTCTTCAAGCGTGTTAATGTCGCGTGAACTGACAAAAAGCTTCTTGTACTTGTTCAGGTCGGTTCTTCTGGCATTTATCACCCCCTTGCTGTCGACCATAACAATATTTTCTTTTCTGACCCCCAGGGCACAGTATAGCTTCGTGCACGATATCGCGGCTGCACCCGCCCCGTTGACAACAATTTTTATCTCATCAATTTTTTTCCCGGTAATCTCGAGCGCGTTGAGCAGGCCGGCAGCCGAAATGATTGCGGTACCATGCTGGTCGTCGTGGAACACCGGTATATCGAGCATCTCCTTCAGCCTTTCCTCCACCTCAAAGCACTCCGGTGCCTTTATGTCTTCAAGATTGATCCCGCCGAAAGTGGGGGCTATTTTGGCGCAGATATCGATCAATTTATGTGGATCTTTTTCATCAATCTCGATATCAAAGACATCGACATCGGCAAAAACCTTGAAAAGCAGACCTTTACCTTCCATTACAGGTTTTCCCGCCATCGCCCCGATATCACCCAGCCCGAGAACTGCAGTGCCATTTGATATGACGGCTACAAGATTTCCTTTAGCCGTGTATTGGTAAACATCTGAGGGGTTCTTCTCTATATCCAGGCAGGGGTAGGCAACCCCCGGGGTATATGCCAGACTCAGATCGAATTGTGTGCAATATGGCTTAGTTGGGATGACCTCAACTTTTCCTTTGCGCCCCCTGCTGTGGTAGAGCAACGCATCTTCCCTGGTAATTTTGGTCATAAGGGTCTGTTTTTAAGTATGATAATTCGTTAAATAGAAGAATTGAAAATCCGTCTTTTTTTTGAGGATATTCGAAGGTACACCTAAAAAAGAAAATATAACATGAAAAATATCAGGAGGTGAGATTTTGATTCACCCGCTGATCCTATTTCTTTTCTCCACTACCATAAAGCTGGTTGAACAGGAGCTTGAATGCAGCCTGCGACTGGCTCCTGAACGTTATTTCGGGGCCAAAACCAACAAAGTGACCCCTGCCGACGGGGGCCTCAAAACCGGCCACCCCGTCTTTGAGGTATTTCTGACCCAGTGCCCAGCCGCTTCTTAAAGGTTTCTCTCCTGAATACCATAATAGACTGTGAATTCCCTTTGATGCGGCATTCTCACCAAGCCTGAAAACCGGATCCTGCTCAAAATATATGCAGCAACCCGTCGGCATCCCCCACGTACCGGCAGATGATGAATCAATACTAGTGTACAAAAGGCTTCCCGGGATGTAGAATTCGGTATTTTTCAGTTCGGTCCCGGACCCGTCATCATTTTTTCTGACAAGCGCGCTTGAAACAGGAAGCTCAAGGCTCATTGCCAGGTTTGAACTTGGACCTATCGTTAAAACAGTACCTCCAGCCTCCATGAACTTCTTCAGCTGAGGCAGCGATTTTGTCGATGAGATACTGCCTGTAGTCCCCTTGTATTCTGCCGGAATATCATCGGTGGCCGTGGTAAACGGTGGAGGGGAGGATAGCGTATCGGAAATCCGGCGCAACCTGGGAGCTACATCCGAAGCCAGTATGATGATGTCGCAAGTTTTTCCAATGTTTCCCGAATCAATATTCTGTGGGTAAATAACCCTGTATCTGAATCCATATTGTTCCAGGATCCATTTAATCCAGCCGGCAGCCATTGATCCTCCGTAACGGTCCGTAAGACCGATTCTCAAAGGCGCTACCCTGACTATTGTGCCAGGTTTTCTTGATGCTGTTCTGACAAACACCCCGGCTGAATCTGCTGACCCTGACAAAATTCTCATTGCCTTCTCTGACCAGGGGATAAAAAATGTTCCCGGCTTCACAGTTTTTTCCCTCCTGTCAGCGATGACCCTGAACACGGGGATGTCTTCTTTGAGCAGGTCATTTGCAACTTTGAAAGAGTTGATTACCGAAGGATCCAGTAAATACCCGTTATGTGATGCCGGGATGGCCTGGTGGATGGCCGGAGACTGCTCCTCACCGTATGGGATAACTTCAAAATTCCCGCTGAAACTGTCTCTTATGCGGTCAAATTTGACACCCATCTGGAGTGCAAGGGTCCATCCTGCCGCATCATATGGCGGAACCGGAGGTCCCCCTGGGTAAAGCAGGTCGTTTGGATGATCCTGTGGTTCAAACATATCCATAATATGCGGTCTGAAGGCCTGGCCGGTCATAATGATATACGAGCCGCGGGGATATTCCCTTGCTGAGATTTTAAAGGTAGTACCGGCTTTCATAACTTTTATTCCTGACAAAATAAGAGCATTGACAAACCTTACCGCAGTCGGGAAATCTTCCTGGTCGGAAGGTATGATATAAGCCCGTGGATCCCTCGAGTCGGGGTCCCTGGCAATGACCTCATTGAATTTTGAATAAAACTGCCCGTTCTGGTGGAGAACGAGTTTCCTGGAAGAATCGGCTGAAGGGTACCAGAGGTTTTTTATCGCTTCAATCTTAGACGGTGTGATGGTCCAGTTATCGGATGATCCCCTGGAGACAGAATTCTTACCCATCCTGTATATGTTGTAAAGCAGTTCATCGTGGTTCCTCGCTGCATAGTCAAGTACGGCGTAATTGAGTGAGACGGAATAGTCGATCGATTGCCTGAAATGCCATTCCTGGGGAGTAACCGGATTGGGAGTTGCTCCGTTAGGGAGAAGCCGCTCCGGGACGAATGGAATATTTATCGGTGTGGGGGAGCCGATTATCTCGGTAAGCAGGCCAATGATGTTGTGAAAATATGCCGTTGTTCTGAGCCCGCCGTTGTACCAAGTCGAAAATGATGATCCGCTGCGTTGAGTGTACCCGGGTTTGCCTTCGCTGTTCAGCCTGTTATTCATGGCTGCACCGACAGCATCAATGCCCGAAACCACCAGGGGATCGTAAAGGTAGTTAAAAGGATCGCGGTATGGAGGGCCTGCGAGCACGCTCCCGGCAGGGCCGCTCTGGTGATGATTATAAAGTATTTGCGGGAACCACCTGATATATAGCTGCCTGCTCATGTTGCGGGTCTCTTTCATCGACATCATGTAGAAATCGCGATTGTTGTCGTGGCCGATATATTTCTGGTAAAGTCTCGGGATATTCATTTTGCGTTTTACGGGGTCCTGGTTCCGCATATACCAGCTTGAAACGAGCTCCTGGCCGTCAGGGTTGGCATGAGTAAGAAGTACGATGACTTTATCAAGTATTTCCATAGTTTCCCTGTCATCGCGGCTTACAAGCTGCCAGGCCATTTCGATCAGCTGGTGGGTTCCGACAACTTCAGTGGCGTGCAACCCGCCGTCAATCCAGACAACGGCTTTCCCTTCCTCAGAAAGCCTTTTTGCTTCATCATCGGTAATATTCTCGGCCCTTGCAAGCTTCTCTGAAATTGCCCTGTACTTTTCCAGGCTGATGATGTTTCCGGGTGATGATATTATGAGCATATACTGGTGCCGCCCCTCCTCTGTCATGCCTATGTCTTCAAGCCTGACCCTGGGCGAGGAGGCCAGCATCCTGAAGTATGCCTCCGTCTGGGTATAGGTGGCAAGCATGTAGTCGTCGCCTATATTGAAACCGAAATGCTCCTTCGGGGAAGGTATCTTTTTCTCCTGGCTATAGGCAATGCAATACAGAAGGATCGCTGCAGTGAGAACGGCTGATAATCTTTTCATCTAAGTAGCTTTAACATACTAATATCGTACCCGGTTGTGCTGGCTAAAATAATTAAAGTTATTCCTAACTTTTAATCTGTTCAGCATAATTAAAAGAGACATCTGCTGATATTGGAGTAACCGGTGGAATGGAATAAGAGGCGATAAATCGAAAATTATTTTGGATTGACAACAATTTTAAATATTTTCAACTCCGGTTTAAAAAGACTCAAAATTTAATTATCCTGCCCTTTATGAACAAGAACTTAGCGATAGGTGCTGATATAGGAGGAAGCCATATCAGCTGCGCAGCCGTTGACCTTTCGACTAACAGGGTGCTCAGGGAAACCCTTGTTGGAAAAGAGGTAAACAACCAGGCACAGGCCTTCCAGATCATATCAGTCTGGTCCGACGCAGTTGCTGAAACCCTCTCAAAGGTACCGGCTGATTCGGTAAAGGGGATAGGCTTTGCCATGCCCGGTCCCTTCGATTATGTTAAGGGTATTTCATATATCAAGGGTGTGGCAAAATATGAAAATCTCTACGGGTTCAATATTGGTGATGCAATTCTGAGCAGCCTTGAAATGCCTGAAGATTTTGGCGTAAGGTTTATGAATGATGTTTCCGGGTTTGCAGTAGGTGAGGCAACAGCAGGAAAGGGCGTCGGCTACGACAGGGTTATGTGCGTCACGCTTGGAACCGGGCTCGGATCGGCTTTTACAGGTAACAAGATACCGATCGTTGACGGACCCGATGTTCCCAAATTGGGGTGTGTCTACTATATACCTTATGAAAAAGGGATAGCAGATGACTATTTCTCAACCAGATGGTTTATCGGCAAGTATAAAGAGCTTACAGGCAAGGAATTAAAAGGTGTCAAGGAACTGGCGGCCCTTGCCGGGAAAGATAAAATTGCCGACGGGCTCTTCACAAAGTTCGGAAATGACCTTGCAGTATTTCTTGCACCGTACCTTAAGAAATTCAGTGCTGAGATACTGATAATCGGGGGTAATATTTCTTTTGCCTACGATCGTTTCGGATCGGTTTTCGAAAAACAGCTCAGGAAAGAAGGGTGGACCGAAAAAGTAACTCTGTCGGAGCTGAAAGAAGATGCCGCGCTGCTGGGGAGTGCCTTCCTCTTTGATGAAAGCTTCTGGAGGGATGTCCAGCATGCATTGCCGCTGATGTAAGCCGGACGACTCTGACCCTTATTTAAAAAGGATTGTTCCTGAATAAAAAACCGGAGAAAAAGTATGAGTGAAAAAATGAAAATAAAACAGATTCTGCCCGTGCTTATGGGTTTTTTTGTGATGAGCTTTGTCGACCTGGTGGGCATTGGTGTTGACAGGGTCAGTGCCGACATGAGCCTTAGCGCCACTCTTGCCCAGCTGATCCCGTCAGCGGCATTCCTGTGGTTCCTCCTGCTTTCTATCCCGGTTGGAATAATGCAGGCAAGGTATGGCAAGAAGCTCCTTCTTAACATAGGCATGGGAGTCACTGCCCTCGGACTGCTTGTTCCGTATTTTTTCTACTCTTTCACCACGGTGCTGGCAGGTTTCGCGCTCCTTGGAATTGGGAACACAATTGTCCAGGTATCTGCAAACCCGCTGATCGTAGATGTGGTACCATCCAACAGGGCGTCAAGCTTCCTGAGCTTCGCCCAGTTTGTCAAGGCAATTGGCTCAATGATCGGAGCCCCTCTTGCGACAGTCTTTGCTGCAAATTTTACCCACGACTGGAAACTGCTCTTCCTGGTTTTTGGGATAGT
>Ga0335069_10010113_pt1 | contig 13389 bp, 12 predicted proteins | sample Lox_Sample_11_FD_206714 | JGI IMG/M metagenome (GOLD analysis project Ga0335069, IMG submission 206714) | Soil microbial communities from Loxahatchee National Wildlife Refuge, Florida, United States - Lox_Sample_1.1 | ecosystem: Environmental > Terrestrial > Soil > Wetlands | place: USA... | reverse complement strand
TGCGACACGGGAATACGGCGACAGTTTACATGTTCCCGGTCTCTGATGAACGCTTCCGGCCGACCGCCACCACCCAGTTCCCACTTTCATCCTGCCCGGTGCACCCAGGTTTTCCGGCCTCCGGTCCGTCAACATCCAGCGATTCGATGCCAGGTGATCCCAGGAGAGCCGGTCAGTCCGTCAACCATCTGCGCATCCTTGCAGATTGCGATGCGTGCTAAGGCCGACAGTCACTTGGCCTTGGGAGCCACCAACCTCGCTCGCTGTCCGAGGCAAACGTTGACGTCGCGACACCTACATTCCGCTGCAAACTCATCGCGGATTTGAATGCCGGACTGTCTTGGCTTGACAAGCCCGGCGCTCACCGAAACCCTCGCGGACACATGGCGCTGGTTGTCCGTTCGATCGCAGTCTACGTCGCGTTCTGCGCGATCCTTCTGCGCGCTCTGTTGCCGGCCGGCTGGATGCCGAATCCGAACGGGGCATCGCAATCTCCGCTGATCATCTGCCCGATGCAGAATCCGGAGGCGGCGATGCCGGGCATGACCGGCGCCGCTCGCGACATGGCCGGAATGGACGGTCAATCCAGGCAGCACCAACACAAGAGCAACGACCACGATTCATCGATTTGCCCCTTTGCGGCTGCCCCACATTTGGCTCCGCCAGTCCTCGCTTCTGCGCTGCCGCTGCCGACGACGGTCGCCCTGACGGCGAATCGAGCCGACCGCTTGTACGCTGCGCGACCGTCGTCACACCATACGCCGCAATCTCCCAGAGCGCCGCCCGTCTCCGCCTGAGCTCGGATTCCGCTGAATATGCGCCGTTCGCAAGGCGCAGATGAATTCCACTCACCGTATGAGGATTCCATGTTGGAGAATTACACGCGCTCGCTTGTGCGGGCGCACACAGGTCATTGGCCATCACGGCTCACCAGTTCCGCGGCCGCCGCGGTTGCGCTGATCGCGGGAGTCATGTTGCTTACTGACAAAGCCCTGGCCTGTGCCTGCGGCTGCGCCGTGTTCGATGTCGGCACCAGTTCCCTGCTGCCGGCTGGTCCCGGCGGTACGGTGTTCGCCGAGTACGATTTCCTGGATCAGAATATCAACTGGAGCGGCGACTCACGCGCCCCTGCGGCCAACAACGACGACAAAGAAATCCGCACGAACTTCTTTGTCGTCGGCGGCCAATACATGTTCAATGCGAGCTGGGGCGTGATGGCAGAGGTGCCCGTGACAAACCGCCATTTCCGCACGACGGACGAGGACACGGGTGACATAGTCAGTTTCGATCACACGGCGCTGGGCGACGTCAAGCTGATGGGCGTCTATTCCGGTTTTTCGGAAGACATGTCCACCGGCATCGTGTTCGGCGTGAAACTGCCCACGGGCGATAACACCTTCGCCGGCTTCGATCCCGATACCGAGATCGGCTCCGGCAGTACGGACCTGCTGCTGGGCGGTTATCACACCGGTACGCTGAACGATGATCAGTCTTTTGGCTACTTCGCGCAGGTGCTGTGGCAGCACGAGGTATCGCTTGAGAACGCCTACCGCCCCGGACCAGAACTGAACGGCGCCGTCGGAATCTCCTACAACAACTTCATGATCGGAGATGTGCACATCGCCCCGATCTTTCAGGTGATCGTCTCCAACCGCGGCCGGGATGGCGGACTAAATGGTGATCGCGACAATACGGGGTATACGCGCCTGATCCTGTCACCAGGGTTCGAGGTCGACCGCGGCAACTGGAAAGTCTACGCCGACGTCGAATTGCCCACCTACCAGCACATGAACGGCAATCAACTGGTGGCGCCCGCGGCGGTGAAGGTCATCCTGAGCCGCAGCTTCTAGAGTCGGCCCTGCCGGGAACAACCGAAAGGCGCGATCGAACGCGCCTTCGGACCCGTCGCACGTTGGGAGATAGCTCCTCCCCCATCGACGTTCGATTGCCGCTTGGCTGTGCTCGCAGTGGGCCCGGAGACTGGACATTTGGAAGTTTCCCCGATTGTGGCATGCTTGGTGCGTCATTTGGCCCGGAGAGAGAATGCCGCCCGACTTGACGTCGGTATCGACGGTGGAAACGAGGGTCCAGGAGCCGCTATCCCACACTGTCGCGCTGCCTGCCCACGAGCGCCAGTTCCGCTACTGGTCGCCGTGGCTGGCCCTGTTCGTCGCCGTCTGGCTGATCGGACTTTTCACGCTGGCGCCCCACCCTGTCGCCCTTTTAGAACGCAACTGGATATTCATCCCAGTTGGTCTGGGCGGCGCCATACTCGGAAATATCTCGGCGGTCGGCGGCGGCATCGTCTTCATTCCCGTGATGGTTTTCCTGTTCCACTTGCAGCCGGTCTCGGCGCTCAAGATTGCGCTCGCCAGCCAATCATGGGGAATGACGAGCGGGGCCATCGGCTGGCTTCAGAAGAAGATCGTGCCGCTGCGCGCACTCAGGACAGCCGTGCCGGGCCTCCTCATCGGCAGCACAATCAGCTCGCTCGTCGTGCACCCAAGTGCGTTGCTGGTGAAGTTGCTGTTCGGACCGGTTTCGATTGCCCTGGGCATCTTGACGCTCGTGCTCTCGCGGCGCGCCGCGACGCGTGCTGCCCGAACCGACATCCCGTCGGAGGCGACGGTTCCCTTGTTCCTGATTGCGATCCTCGGCGGCCTGATTACTGGCTGGGTCGCCATCGGCGAAGGCGAGGTCGTTGCAGCTTTGCTGATGCTGGCCTATGGCGTCGAGATCACGGCGTGCATCGGCCTCGGCGTGGTGCTTCTGTCGGTAAATTCGATCTTCCTGGCGATCCTGCACCAATGCCTGCTCGGCGGCATCCCCTGGGATATCGCCGCGTTCACGGGTTTTGGCTGCGTGTTCGGAGCGCGGCTGGCGCCTTGGCTCAGCCGTCACGCAAATCCGATTGCGCTCAAATCGATTTTCGCGGCGATCGCCATTTGCGACGGGACACTGTTCATCGTGCAGTATCTGATCATGCATCGTCCCAGCTGAATCGCGGCCAGCCCTCGAAACTGTGAGCGATGCCAATTGCGCGGTGGATGATCGAGCATCGCGCCCTTGCACCTCCCGGCGCTGCCGACGGTGCCGCGGTTACAGCCGCGCTAGTCTGATTTTGCGTTTTGACGGACCGGACGTTAATGCCGAAAAAATCAGCAGCTAAGTGCTTGATCTAAATGGTGCCCAGAACAGGACTCGAACCTGCACGGCTTTCACCGCTAGTACCTGAAACTAGTGCGTCTACCAATTCCGCCATCTGGGCACGGGGCCGAAAGGCCCTTGGGGGCGGGATGTTTAGGGACCCCGCCTTGCCAAGTCAACGCGCCCGGCTGTCGATGCCCCGGACAGTCCGCCGCGCCCGGGCTAAACTGGGGTGGAATCGCAAGGAGAACCGCCATGCTTGTCGCCACCACCGAAACCGTACCCGGATACCGCCGGACCAAGACCCTGGGCCAGTGCTTCGGCGTGGTCGTGCGCTCGCGCGGCCTGGGCGGCAACATCCTGGCCGGGCTGCGCTCGATCGCCGGGGGCGAGATCCACGAATACACCCAGCTTCTGGAGGAAGCGCGCCGCCAGGCGGTCGACCGCCTCGTCGCCAACGCCACCGCGATGGGCGCCAACGCCGTTCTCATGATGCGCTTCGATTCCTCGGAGATCGGCCAGTTCATGAGCGAGATCGTGGCCTACGGAACGGCGGCGGTCCTGGAACAGGAGCCCGCCCATGCTGCGTAACGCGGTCCTGGGTCTTGGAGGAGCACTCATCGCCACCGGGGTTCTGGCCCTGATCGGCGGAGCATGGGGGGCGGCCGCGTTCTGCTTCGTCTGGGGCGGCATTCTCGTGTTCGGGATCATCTACGAGCGGGTCGCCTACAAGACCATCGTCGACAAGGTGCCGGCCGGCACCGGCTGGAGGCGCACAAGCGAGCGCTTCATCGACGACAAGTCCGGCCGTACCGTCACGGTTTACGTCAAGCCGTTCACCGGCGAGCGGGCCTATGTGGCGGAACAACTCGGCGAGGTTGCACCCCCTCCCCCCGTCGTCGAGGGATGACAGAGGCGGCGCGCCGTGGCATAGCCGCCTTTGCGAGGAGCCCTTCATGGAAAAGAACGATCTCGTCACCGTTTTCGGCGCCTCGGGGTTCGTCGGCCGCCACGCCGTACGCGCCCTGGCCCAGGAAGGCTGGCGCATCCGCGCGGTGTGCCGCAAGCCCAACCTCGCCAACTACCTCCTGCCGGCCGGACACGTCGGTCAAATCCAGCTCATGAGGGGCAACGTCAACGACGACGAGGATGTGGCAAAGGCGGTTGCCGGCGCGGGCGCCGTCGTCAACACGACGGGCGTTTTGTTCGGGCACGGCGAGCAGGACTTCGATCACATCAACGCGGAAGCTCCGCGGCGCATCGCCATCGCCGCGCGCGCGGCGGGCGCCCGGGCGCTGGTCCACGTCTCGGCGATCGGCGCCGATCCCGATGCCGAATCGGACTACGCGACGTCGAAAGGCTGCGGCGAGCGTTATCTGCGCGAGGAATATCCGGATGCGACCGTCCTGCGGCCATCGGTGATATTCGGGGCCGAGGACAGGTTCTTCAACAAGTTCGCATCGCTGGCGCGGCTTTTGCCGGGGCTGCCCCTGATCGGCGGCGGCCACACACGCTTCCAGCCCGTATGGGTGACCGACCTCGCCGACGCGATCGTGCGTTCGCTGGCGCTCGCCGATGCCCGCGGCCAGACCTACGAGATTGGCGGGCCCGCGGTGCTTACGTTCAGGGATATCCTCGAGTTCGTCCTGCGCGAAACCGGGCGCAAGCGGTTGCTCGTGCCGGTGCCGTTCTGGCTGGCGTCGGTCGAGGCGTTCTTCCTGCAAATGCCGGGGATCATCGGCCTGGAACCGCTGCTGACGACCGATCAGGTGACGCTCTTGAAGAGCGACAACGTCGTCCACGAAGGCGCAAAGACGTTTGCCGAACTCGGCATCGCGCCGCACACCATCGAGTCGGTAGTTCCCAGCTACATCTGGCGCTTTCACCCGAAAGGCCAATTCGGCAAGCCCATGATCGCGGCGCCAGAGTAGCCGCAGCGTGCTCGGGCTCGCGCCGAGAAACGTGGAATTCAGTTGGCCGCCTTGGGCGGGGAAGCCGACGACGGCGGCACGGTGCCGGTGATGACCGGCCCGGGATTGTCGCCCTCGAGCCGTTCCGAATAAACCACGCGCTGGTCGCCGTCATAGCAGACGCGCACCTTGATCGTCGTTCGGTCGGCCGACTTCTCGATGGGCTCGGTCACCACCTCGCTGATGCCCAAGGTCCCCACATCGAGAACCGAGTAGCCGAGTGCGCGCAGGTACTTCCAACCCGACGATCCTTCGGGAACCGAATACACGTCGCAGTTCGCGCCGGCGTAGGAGGTGGCCGGCGTGCCGAGCTCCGCCCTTACAAGATCGCGATGCACGCCCGGCTGCAGCACTCCGAAGTCCTTCTCATCGGGAGACTGCAGCGCCTGCGAGGCCGCGCACGCGGAAAGCAGCAACGCGATCGCAGCCAAAGAGACGCTTGAAGGCACGACGTGAGACAAGCTGCGCATGGGCATGAACCCCCGTGTTGTCGACCGCGTATCGTTCCCCAAGCCGCCGGAGGCTAGTGCAGCAGGGCGCACTTCCAAAGCGCCAGAATGCCGCTTCGAGCGCTGCCTTACCGGTGCATTACCTGGCTGAAAGGAACAGATAGGCCGCAAGTGCCGCACCCGCCGCAATGCGGTACCAGCCGAAGGGCGCAAGCCCGAAGCGGCCGACGAAGGCGATGAAAGTCTTCACCACGCCGTAGGCGACGACGAAGGAAACGACGAAGCCGATCGCGATCTCGCCGCCCGCGGCATTGCTCATCGCGTCCCATTTCTTGTAAAGCTCGAACACCGTGGCGCCGAACATCGTCGGCACGGCCAGATAGAACGTGAACGCCGCACCGGCCTTGCGATCCACACCCAGCATCTCGCCGCCCAGGATCGTGGCGCCCGAGCGCGACACGCCGGGAATGATGGCCAGACACTGGCAAAAGCCGATTTGCACTGCTTTCCAGAACGGCAGCCGGTCGCCGTCCAGGTGGCGGGGCCTGGGCGCGATGCGCTCCAGGATCAGGATGATGATGCCTCCGGCGATCCACGACGTGGCGATAACCGGCATGGCGAAGGAGGGCTGCAGGAGATAACCGTTGATGTATTTGATCAGCGCCGCGCCCGCGATGGCTGAGGGGATGAACGCCGCCACCACGTTGATCGCGAACCGGCGCGCCTCGGCGGACGTCGGAAGCCCCACCAGCACCTGCCAGAACTTGCGCCAATAGACCGCAACCACCGACAGGATAGCGCCAAACTGGATGATGATGGTGAACGCCTCCCATTGATTGTCAGGCAACCCCAGAAGCTTCTCAGTGACCAGCAAATGTCCGGTCGACGATACGGGCAGGAATTCGGTGAGCCCCTCGACGATGCCGAGGAGCACCGCGTTCACAATATCTTGCATGGAGTGGCTCCGAAGAAAGGCGTGACTATATAACCAGACCTAGCACAGACTGTGAGACCGGGGTCAATGGCCCTCTGGGCCGCCCCCTTTGTGGAGGGAAATTCATGAAGGCACTCTGGATTGTGGCCCTGAGCCTGCTCGTAGGCGTCAGCGCCGCGGCGTCTGCAGCGGACGTCAACGCGCCGCTGATCGAACGTGAGAAGCTTTTCGGCAACCCCAACAAGGCGCAGGGACGCCTTAGTCCCGACGGCAAGTGGATCGCTTATATCGCTCCGCGCGACGGGGTCCTGAACATGTGGGTGGCGCCCATCTCCGACCCCGAAAAGGTCCGGCCCCTGACCGACGAGAGGAAGCGGCCGATCCGCGGCTACTTCTGGGCGCCCGATTCGCAGTCGGTCCTTTATGTGAACGACAAGGGCGGCGACGAGAACTTCCTGCTCTATGGCGTGAACGTCACGACGGGCGAGCAGCGCACCCTCACTCCCTTCGAGAAGACGCGCGTGGAGATCATCGCCGTCAGCAACCACGTCAAGGATCGCATCCTCATCGGCCTCAACAATCGCGATCCCAAATGGCACGACGTCTACAGCCTCGATCTGAAGACCGGAGCGCTTGCCAAAGTGCTCGAAAACGACGGCGAATACTCAGGCTTCCTCGCCGACGATTCGCTCACCCTGCGCGGCGCCTCGCGCCAGAACGCGGCCGGCGGCAGCGATTTCTTCCGCATCGCGGATAACAAGGTCGATGCCAAGCCGTTCGCCAGCACGACGCTCGAAGATTCGCAGACGACGAGCCCGCTGGGATTCACCTCGGACGGCAGGACGCTCTACTGGATCGACTCGCGCGGCCGCGACAAGGCGGTGCTGGAAGCGCAGGACGTGGCGAGCGGCAAATTCGAGATCGTCGCGCAGAACGACAAGGCCGATATCGGGGGCATCACCGCCAATCCGCAGACCGGAAAAGTGGACGCATATTCGGTCGAATACCTCAAGACAGAGTGGACCGCAGTAGATCCCGCGGTGAAACCCGATCTCGACTTCCTGACCGGGCAGCTCAAGGGCGAAATCGGCATCACCTCGCGCACGTATGCCGACGATTTGTGGACGGTCGGCGTCGATCCCGTCACGGCTCCGCCGGCGCTTTATCTCTACGACCGCAAGGCCAAGACGCTGAAGCTGCTCTACGTGACGCGGCCCGAACTCAAGGGCGCGCCGCTGGTGGCGATGCACCCCGAAGAGATCAAGACGCGCGACGGGCTGACGGAAGTCTCCTATCTCACCCTGCCGCCGGGCAGCGACAAGAACGGCGACGGCATTCCCGATCATCCCGTGCCGATGGTTCTGTTCGTGCACGGCGGCCCATGGGCGCGCGACGGCTACGGCTACAACAGCTATCACCAGTGGCTCGCCAATCGCGGTTATGCAGTGCTCAGCGTGAACTACCGCGGCTCGACCGGCTTCGGAAAATCCTACATCTCGGCCGGCGACCTTCAGTGGGGCGCCAAGATGTACGACGACCTGATCGATGCGGTCGATTGGGCGATTCGGAACGGCATCACCACCAAAGACAAAGTCGCCATCATGGGCGGCTCCTACGGCGGCTATGCCACGCTGGTCGGCATGACCTTCACGCCCGACGAGTTCGCCTGCGGCGTCGACATCGTCGGCCCGTCGAACCTCGCCACCCTGCTGCAGACGATCCCGCCCTATTGGGAGGCGATCAAACAGCAGTTCTACAAGCGCATGGGCGATCCCACGACCGCGGAAGGCCAGAAGCTGCTGCATGACCGCTCGCCTCTGTTCAAGGCGGATCAGATCAAGAGACCGCTCTTGATCGGCCAGGGCGCCAACGACCCGCGCGTCAACCAGCGCGAGTCCGATCAGATCGTGAAAGCAATGGCCGACAAGAACATCCCGGTCACCTATGTGCTGTTCCCGGATGAAGGCCACGGCTTCGCGCGGCCCGAGAACAACATCGCGTTCAATGCGGTGGCCGAGCAGTTCCTGGCCAAGTACCTGGGCGGCCGGTCTGAGCCCATCGGCGCAGCGCTGAAGGCCTCCACGGCACAGGTCCCCCACGGTGCCGAGTTCGCGCCTGGACTGACCGAGGCGCTGGCCGGGAAGTGACGCGATAGCGCTTGCGAACCAGACCCGCCGTGGGCGACCGCGGCGGGTTCTTTTTTCACCCTGAAGCCTTGTCGAGCAGGTTGCTCATCGCCGACAGGTATTCGGCGAATGCCGCGCGGCCCTTGGCGGTCAGCCGCACGCGCGTCAGCGGCTTGCGGCCGGAATATCCCTTGTCGACTTCGATATAGCCCGCCTCTTCGAGCTTGCGTAAGTGCACCGAGAGATTGCCCTGCGTCGCGTCCAGCACGGATTTCAGCTCGTTGAAATCGGCGGATTCAGCGCTCGCCAGGTACACCATGATGCCGAGGCGAATGCGGCCGTGAATGACGTCGTCGATTTTTTCGAGGTTCAGTCCGGTCACGATTTTTTGGCCAGGTGCATCATGTAGCCGCCCGGCAGCCCCATCAAAAGGATGAGGGCCAGACCGGCCACCAGCGCGTATGTCAAGGTGCCGGCCAGCACCCCCAGCGCCACGGCGCTGATGAGCCAGCCCGCCGAAACCGCCGCAGTCCACCAGCGGCGGCGCAGCATGAAGACGACGTACCACGCGGCACCCAGCAGGGCGAACAGCGCCGCCGGATAGAGTTCCCAGATCACGATGCTCTGACGCGGTATCGCCGCCGAGCCGAAAATCGCCAGCAGCGCGAGATTGGCGAGCCCGATCGACGACATCGTCGCCTGCACCGCGCGATTGGCGACCCCTGTGGTCCTGTGCTTGCGGCCTTTGATGATGACGATCGTAAGGATGACGAGGAACGCGACCGTGATGCCGAGCACGAAGCAGAGCAAAACGACCGGCGGCAGCACAATCCACCCGGCCGCCTGCGCGCCTTGTACGAGGCATTGCGCGCCGTAGAGCACGCCGCCCGCGAGGAACGCCGCGCCGCCGGCCCACTGCGCCTGCCCGCCGTTCTCGGCAAGGTCCTTGAGAAAGGCAAGATCGGCGCGAAGTTCCTCGTGAGTGCTCATGCTTTTCTCCTTGTCCGAGGCTAGATGATTCTGGCGATCGGCGGTACGCGGCGCAGCAAGGCCGTGAACATCCAGCTTGATGCCAGCGCCGCCGCGAACGCGATCGCGCCCTTGGCCAGGCCGCCGAGTTGCACCGGCAAAAGCGCGTATTGGATCCAGCTCACGAACGCGTAGTGGACGAGATAGATGCCATAGGCGTTGCGCTCGAGGCTGTCGAACACCGCGTTGCGGCGTTTGGCGAACCGCACGAACAGCGCCAGCAGCATGAAGCTGGAGGCGGCGCAACTCACGGCGAACCCGGCGCCGCCGACCGCTTCCCACAATGCCACCGACGGCTGCGCCTTGGTGACGGACGCCGCGATCACGATCGCCATCAGCACCGCAAAGGCCAGCACCGCGATGATCGGCAGCAGCCACCAGCGCCGCGCCAGCTTGCCGTCCGGGGCCAGAAGTCCCTTGTCGACTCCGAACGCGCCCACCGCGATGCCGGCGAGGAAAAAAACCGCGTAGTGCAGCATGCGGCTGGACTGCACGCTGAACGGTCCCCACGACAGCCAGCTGTAGGGATCGAACACGATCGACAGCGTGATGTAGGCCGCGCCCGAAACGAGCACGAGGCCGAGCCAGAATTTCCACATGCGCGTGTCGGCGCGCCGCGCCAGCCGCCCAAGCCCGCTCGCCCATCCGCGCGCGATGAGTTGCAGCACCGCCGCCACCAGGCCGAACGCCAGCAGCACCCAGACGAACCACGCCGGTCCCGAAGGCCAGAACGAAAGCGACAGCCACGTCTTCCAAAACGGCACGTCGAAGTGTCCGGCTTGCAGATAGGACGGGTAATAGGCCAGCGGCGCGATGATCGCGGACGCCGCGACGAACGGCAGGCCGAGCCGCTTGATGCGGTCCCAGGCGAAGGCGAACGCGCCTTTGCGCTCAAGGCTTCCGGCCACGAACAAACCCGAGATGAAGAACATCAGCGACATGAAGAAGATGTCGTTGAAGGCGACGAGCAGGTCGAAGCCGGCCCAGCGCGCCGGATCGACGACCGGCGAAAGCGCCCATATCGTGGGAACCTGTGTCATCGGTGCGCCCGGCTTGGGCATTTGCGAGTCATAGGCCAGCACCGCGTGGTGCATTACCACCAGCACAGTCACGAACCAGCGCAGGTATCCGATAGGAACGTTGCGATCGGGCATGAGTGCGCTGCGCGTGCCGCGTTTCGTCGAAATTGGGAGCGTGTCCGCGTTTGCCATGGGGAGTCCCCGTCGATCACGCCCCAACCCTCGCACAAACTAGTTTGAAAAGCAAACATGTTTGATGTGTGGCTTTTGGCGCGCTCAAGTTCGTTTTTAGTCAATATTTTTTACCTACATTGCGAACGGAGATTCACCAAGCCCTCAGGGCGAAATGTAGAACCGCCAATACTAGACAGTTTTCCTGACTTATATGGCCCATTTTCCTGGAGTTGGTAGAAATTCGCCGCTATGCACGCCGCATGGCGGAAAAAATGCTCCAGTTTGTCAGCCGCGAGCGGCAGACCCCCGAAAAGCGCGAAGCGCGGGAGCGCGCCCGCGACTTCCACGAAATCTACGCCGAATTCGCCGCTGCCAAGGCGGCCGAGCAGGCCTCGCGCTGCAGCCAATGCGGCGTGCCGTTCTGTCAGGTGCATTGCCCGCTCGCGAACAACATTCCCGACTGGCTGAAGCTCACCGCCGAAGGGCGCCTCGAAGAGGCCTACGAACTCTCGCAGGCAACCAACAACATGCCCGAGATCTGCGGCCGCATCTGTCCGCAGGACCGGCTCTGCGAAGGCAGCTGCGTCATCGAGCAATCGGGCCACGGCACCGTCACCATCGGCGCCGTCGAGAAATACCTTTCCGACACGGCGTGGGCGAGCGGCTGGGTGAAGCCGCTCGCGCCCTCGCGTCAGCGCAAGTACTCCGTCGGGATCGTGGGAGCGGGGCCCGCGGGCCTGGCGTGCGCCGAAGATCTTCGCGCCAAAGGCTATCGCGTCACGGTCTACGACCGCCACGACCGTGCCGGCGGATTGCTGGTCTACGGCATTCCGAATTTCAAACTCGAAAAGGACATCGTGAGCCGGCGCGTGAAGCGGCTGGAAGAAGGCGGCATCGTCTTCAAGTTGAACTTCGAGGTCACTTCGCTCGCCGATCTTCGCGCCCAGCACGATGCGGTGTTCATTGCCACTGGCGTCTACAAAGCGCGCGACATCGAGGCGCCCGGCGCGGGCCTCGGCCGCATCGTGCCGGCGCTCGATTTCCTCATCGCCTCGAACCGCAAGGGGTTCGGCGACGCCGTGCCCGAATTCGATTCCGGCCGGCTCGATGCCGCCGGCAAAGACGTGGCGGTGATCGGCGGTGGCGACACCGCGATGGATTGCGTGCGCACCGCCATGCGCCAGGGCGCCAAGTCGGTCTCGTGCATCTACCGCCGCGATCGGGACAACATGCCTGGATCCTTGCGCGAGGTCGCCAACGCCGAAGAGGAAGGCGTCGATTTCAAGTGGCTCACCCTGCCCCGCGCCTTCCTCGGCATGGAGAACGTGGAGGGTCTGCGCATCGCGAAGATGCGCCTCGGCTTGCCCGACGCGTCGGGCCGCAAGACGCCGGAAGAAATCAAGGGCGCCGATTTCGTGCTGAAGGCCGATCTGATCATCAAGGCGCTTGGCTTCGATCCCGAGCCGCTGCCCGAGAGGCTCAACGCACCCGATCTGTCGGTCAGCAAGCGGGGCACGCTGGGCGTGCAGCCGTCCACCATGATGACCAGCATCGACGGCGTGTTTGCAGGAGGCGACATCGTGCGCGGCGCCTCGCTCGTGGTTTGGGCGATCAAGGACGGCCGCGACGCCGCGGCAGCGATCCACACATGGCTGGAACATAAAGCGCAGGCTCCCCTGCCCCAAGCGGCGGAGTGATGGCGATGACCGATAAGAACAGCCCTTCTCTTTCCTGCCCCGTTTACGGGGGAGGTGGTTTCGAGAGCAGCGAGAAACCGGAGGGGGCATTGCACATGGCTTCCCCCCTCGGCGCCGTCGGCGCCACTCCCCCCGTGAACGGGGGGAGAAAAGACACTGCGGGCGAAGAAATCCTTCGCTACCTCGCCAACGCCCAACACCTCGAACAGAACCACGTCTATTCCCCCTCTCAGGAGCACGATGCCTGCGGCGTGGGGCTCGTTGCGGCGCTCGACGGCAAGCCGCGGCGCGAGGTTGTGGCGCGCGCCGTGGAAGCACTGAAATCCGTCTGGCACCGCGGTGCGGTTGACGCCGACGGAAAGACCGGCGACGGCGCCGGCATCCACATCCAGGTGCCGCAGGAGTTCTTCCGCGACCAGATCAGCCAGACCGGACACCGCCAGCGTTCGGGCCGCGTCGGCGTGGGTCAGATCTTCCTGCCGCGCACCGACTACGGCGCGCAGGAAACCTGCCGCACCATCGTGGAATCGGAAATCCTGCGTTCAGGCTTCTATCTCTACGGCTGGCGGCAGGTGCCGGTGAATCTCTCGGTGATCGGCGAGAAGGCCAACGCGACGCGGCCCGAAATCGAGCAGGTGATGTTCGACACCGGCGGCGCCTCCGATCTCGAGGAACTCGACCGCAAGCTCTATCTCTGCCGCCGCCGCATCGAGAAAGCGGTGCGCAACGCCGCAATCCAGGATTTCTACATTTGCTCGCTGTCGACGCGCTCGCTCATCTACAAGGGCATGTTCCTGGCCGAGCAGCTTTCGAACTTCTACCCCGATCTGGCCGACGAGCGTTT
>Ga0335069_10010111_pt1 | contig 13389 bp, 13 predicted proteins | sample Lox_Sample_11_FD_206714 | JGI IMG/M metagenome (GOLD analysis project Ga0335069, IMG submission 206714) | Soil microbial communities from Loxahatchee National Wildlife Refuge, Florida, United States - Lox_Sample_1.1 | ecosystem: Environmental > Terrestrial > Soil > Wetlands | place: USA... | reverse complement strand
TTACCGCGCGGAGACATGCGTCAGTTGTCTTCAACAGCCAGCTTCGCGCGGTCAGTTGTTCTGGAGCTGAGCGGCTACCGACCTACGCACTGAAATGTGTGGTCACCGCTCGAAACGGACCCAATTTCGTCACTCAAGATTTGAGTAAACCGCACCGCAGACCGGTTCGACGCGGGAACCCACAAAGTGAGAGCGGCAGAATGTCACATGATGAATCGGCGGGGTAATTGCCGATCGATGTGCCCGCGAGTGGGTGGCTGGTCGGCCGGTACGTGCGGCGCGTGACAGGTCACGCGGAGCGCGTGAACACCCGCGGGTACGACAGCAGCCGGCTACTCGCCTCCCACAAGGGCGTGGGAATCCTGCGGCCGGACGGCGACACCCAGGCCGGGGCCGACGTGCTGGCGCTGACCGTGCGGACTACATGCCCAACGGTACTGGCAGGTGATCTGCCAGCTCGGGCGGGCGCTGCGGGAGGCCGAAGGGACGCTCAGCGGGCACGCGGCCGGCGACGACCTGGCACCGGTGCTCGACCACTCGGCGGCGGTGCGGGCGATCGGCACCGGGCCGGCGCCGCCGCTCCGTCTCGGTCGGCAGGCGTGCCGGAACCGCTGGCCAGCATCGTTGATCATCTCGACGAGCTGGACGAGGCCCCGGAGTTCATCTCGACTGCGATCTCGCCGAGGTGCTCGACTTCGACGCGGGTGGCTCGGCCGGCGGCTAGCCGAGTTGGGCTGTAGTCCACCCGCGAGCGGGTGACTTCGGAGTCGGGTCGGACACGGCAGATCCGCGGCTACCTCGTGGCCGACCTGATCGCGGCTGCCGACGCCGCGCGGGACGGCCGCACCGTGCTTCCGCAGGCCCAGCAGGCCTGTACTCGCGAGCCGGGCTTGCCTAACGCTCCTGTCACCGCCCGCGGCGAAAGTCCTTAGGTCCCGCTACGATAGTGCCCTTCGGGGCTAGCCGTTCCCGGGTGGCAGGTCGACGCTAGGCTGACTCTGAGCTAGGAGGCTGGCATGAAAGAAATACTCGACGCGATCCTCGACCCCGCCGGCCAGCAGGCTGACTTCGCCGCGCTGCCGCTGCCGAAGACCTACCGGGCCGTCACCCTGCACCGCGATGAGGAGCACATGTTCGACGGCGTACCCGACCGCGAACGCGACCCCCGCAAGTCGCTGCACATCGAGGAGGTACCGGTCCCCGAGCTCGGCCTCGGCGAGGCGCTCATCGCGGTCATGGCCAGCTCGGTCAACTACAACACGGTGTGGAGCTCGATCTTCGCGCCCGTGCCCACCTTCGCCTTCCTGCGCCGTTATGGGAAGCTGTCCCAGCTCACCGCTCGGCATGACCTGCCCTATCACGTGGTCGGCTCGGACCTGGCGGGCGTGGTGCTGCGCACTGGGCCCGGCGTGACCGTGTGGAAGCCGGGGGAGGAGGTCGTCGCGCACTGCCTGTCCGTGGAGCTGGAGAGTTCCGACGGGCACAACGACACCATGCTCGACCCCGAGCAGCGCATCTGGGGCTACGAGACCAACTTCGGCGGCCTGGCCGAACTGGCCCTGGTCAAGACCAACCAGCTGATGCCCAAGCCCAAGCACCTGACCTGGGAGGAGGCGGCGACGCCCGGCCTGGTGAACTCCACCGCCTTCCGGCAGCTGGTCTCGGACAACGGCGCCTCCTTGAAGCAGGGCAACAACATCCTGATCTGGGGCGCCAGCGGCGGTCTCGGCGCCTACGCCACCCAGTACGCGCTGGCGGGCGGGGCCATCCCGATCTGCGTGGTCTCCAGCGAGCACAAGGCCGAGCTGTGCCGGTCGATGGGGGCCGAGCTGATCATCAACCGGGCCGCCGAGGGCTACCAGTTCTGGAAGGACGAGGCCACCCAGGACCCCAAGGAGTGGCAGCGGTTCGGTGCCAGGATCCGCGAGCTCACCGGCGGCGAGGACCCGGACATCGTCTTCGAGCACCCCGGCCGGGAGACGTTCGGCGCCTCGGTGTACGTGGCCCGCAGGGGCGGCACGATCGTGACCTGCGCCTCGACCTCGGGCTTCCTGCACGAGTACGACAACCGCTACCTGTGGATGAGCCTGAAGCGGATCATCGGCTCGCACTTCGCCAACTACCGTGAGGCGTGGCAGGCCAACCGGCTGATCACCAAGGGCATGATCCACCCCACGATGTCGGCGGTGTACCCGCTGGAGCGGACCGGCCAGGCTGCCCTGGACGTCCACCGGAACCTGCACCACGGCAAGGTCGCGGTGCTGTGCCTGGCCCCGCACGAGGGCCTCGGCGTCCATGACCACCTGCTCCGGGAGAGGCATCTGACCGAGATCAACCGGTTCCGTAATGAATAGTCCGAACGGACCGGGGCTCGACGCCCCGACGCCAGGCCTCGTGTCGCTCATGCTGGCGCCGGGGTCCGGGGGGGCCAAGCGGGACCGGCCGTGGCTGATGCGGACCTACGCCGGGCACTCGACCGCGAAGGAATCCAACGCGCTGTTCCGCCGGAACCTGGCCAAGGGCCAGACCGGCCTGTCGGTGGCGTTCGACCTGCCCACCCAGACCGGGTACGACGCCGACCACGTGCTGGCCCGCGGCGAGGTCGGCCGGGTCGGCGTACCGGTCGGCCACCTGGGCGACATGCGGGCGCTGTTCGAGGGCATCCCGCTCGAGCGGACGAACACCTCGATGACGATCAACGCCACCGCCATGTGGCTGCTCGCGCTGTACCAGGTCGTGGCCGAGGAGCAGGGCGCCGACCTGGCCGCGCTGACCGGCACCACCCAGAACGACATTATCAAGGAGTACCTGTCCCGCGGCACCTACGTGTTCCCGCCGGGTCCCTCGGTGCGCCTGACCACCGACGTGATCGCCTACACGGTGGCCCGCATGCCCAAGTGGAACCCGGTCAACGTGTGCAGCTACCACCTGCAGGAGGCCGGGGCCACCCCGGTCCAGGAGATCGCGTACGCGCTGGGCACCGCGATCACCATCCTGGACGCCATCCGCGACCGCGGGCAGGTCCCGCCGGAGGAGATAAGCGAGGTCGTCGGCCGGATCTCCTTCTTCGTCAACGCGGGCGTCCGGTTCGTCGAGGAGATGTGCAAGATGCGGGCGTTCGCCCGGCTCTGGGACGCCATCACCCGGGACCGGTACGGCATCGACGACCCGACCCAGCGGCGCTTCCGCTACGGCGTGCAGGTCAACTCGCTGGGCCTGACCGAGGCGCAGCCGGAGAACAACATCCAGCGGATTGTGCTGGAGATGCTGGCCGTCACGCTCTCGCGCAACGCGCGGGCCCGCGCCATCCAGCTGCCTGCCTGGAACGAGGCGCTGGGCCTGCCCCGCCCGGTGGACCAACAGTGGAGCCTGCGCATCCAGCAGGTGCTGGCCTACGAGTCGGACCTGCTCGAGTACGGCGACCTGTTCGACGGCTCGCCCGTGGTGGAGGCCAAGACGGCCGAGCTGGTGGCCGGCGCGCAGGCCGAGCTGGCCGAGATCGCGAAGCTGGGCGGGATGGTCCCGGCGGTGGAGTCGGGCTACCTCAAGGCCCGGCTCGTCGCCTCGCACGCGGCCCGGCGGGCCCGTATCGAGTCCGGTCAGGACCAGGTGGTGGGCGTCAACTGCTTCCAGGCCGCCGAGCCCAGCCCGCTCACCGCGGCGGACGGCGACGCGGTCCAGCTGGTGGACCCGGCCTACGAGCAGGCGGTGCTGGCCGACCTGGCCCGGTGGCGGGAGCGCCGCGACCGGCGCGCGGTCCGCGCCGCGCTGGCCCGGCTCAAGGCCGAAGCGGAGGACCCGGACGTCAACCTGATGGAGGCCACGCTGGCCTGCGCCCGGGCCGGGGTCACCACTGGCGAGTGGGCCTTCGCGCTGCGCGAGGTGTTCGGCGAGTACCGGGCCCCGACCGGCGTCGGCGCGTTTTCCGCCTCCGCCCTCCAGGACGACAGCCCGCTCGCCGCGATCCGCGCGGCGGCGGACGCCACCGCGGCCGAGATCGGGGCGGGCCGGCTGCGCCTGCTGCTGGGCAAGCCGGGCCTGGACGGGCACTCCAACGGCATCGAGCAGATCGCCGTCCGTGCCCGCGACGCCGGGTTCGAGGTGATTTACTCCGGCATCCGGCTCACCACGGCGGGGATCGCGGCCGCTGCGGTGGCCGAGGACGTGCACTGCGTGGGGCTGTCGATCCTGTCCGGCGGGCACGCCGAGCTGGTACCCGACGTGCTGCGGCGGCTCCGCGAGGCCGACGCGGGCGACATCCCCGTGGTGGTCGGCGGGATCATCCCTCCGGCCGACGCGCAGGCCCTGCGCAGCCAGGGGGTAGCCGCCGTCTTCACGCCCGCCGACTTCGACATCACGGCCATCGTCGGCCGCATCGTCGGCGTGATCCGCCGCGCCCACCGCCTCGAGCCCGCAGCGACAATGGAAGGGTGACCAGAGCCGACATGACAACCGCACCGATCGCACCAGCAGCACCGCCCGCCACGGCCCGGCTGCGTCCCCGCCGGTCCTGCCTGGCCGTCCCGGGCAGCAGCCCGCGTTTCCTGGAGAAGGCCCAGGGCCTGCCCGCCGACCAGGTGTTCCTGGACCTGGAAGACGCCTGCGCGCCGCTGGTCAAGGAGAGCGCCCGGCACCTGATCGTCGACGCGCTGAACACCGGCGACTGGAGCGGCAAGACCCGGGTCGTCCGGGTCAACGACTGGACCACCCACTGGACCTACCGGGACGTGGTCACGGTGGTCGAGGGCGCGGGCGCCAACCTGGACTGCCTCATGCTGCCGAAGGTGCAGGACGCCGGGCAGGTAGTGGCGCTGGACCTGCTGCTCACCCAGATCGAGAAGACGATGGGCTTGCAAGTCGGCCGGATCGGCATCGAGGCCCAGATCGAGAACGCCCGCGGGCTGGTGAACGTCGACGAGATCGCGACGGCCTCGCCGCGGCTGGAGACGATCGTCTTCGGGCCGGCCGACTTCATGGCCTCGATCAACATGAAGTCGCTGGTGGTCGGGGAGCAGCCACCCGGGTACCCGGCCGATGCCTACCACTACATCCTGATGCGCATCCTGATGGCCGCCCGCGCCCACGACCTGCAGGCCGTCGACGGCCCCTACCTGCAGGTCCGCAACACCGACGGCTTCCGCGAGGTGGCCCGGCGGGCCGCCGCCCTCGGCTACGACGGCAAGTGGGTGCTGCACCCGGACCAGATCGCGGTGGCCAACGAGGTCTTCTCCCCGTCGCAGGAGGACTACGACCACGCCGAGCTGATCCTGGACGCCTACGACTGGTGCACGTCGCACGCCGGCGGCGCCAAGGGATCGGCCATGCTCGGCGACGAGATGATCGACGAGGCCTCCCGCAAGATGGCCCTGGTCATCGCGGGCAAGGGCCGGGCCGCGGGGATGCAGCGCACCTCCAAGTTCGAGCCGCCCCAGGAGTAAGCGCGATGCAGTTCGGACGCACCTACGAGGAGTTCGAGGTCGGCGCGGTCTACAAGCACTGGCCGGGCAAGACGGTCACCGAATACGACGACCACCTGTTCTGCCTGCTCACCATGAACCACCACCCGCTCCACCTGGACGCGCACTACGCCGAGGAGACCACTGATTTCGGCCGCAACGTCGTGGTCGGCAACTACATCTACTCGCTGCTGCTCGGCATGTCGGTGCCCGACGTCTCCGGGAAGGCCATCGCGAACCTGGAGGTCGAGTCGCTGAAGCACGTGGCGCCGACCTTCCACGGCGACACCATCTACGGCGAGACCACCGTGCTGGCCAAGCGTCTCACCTCGAAGGGTGACCGGGGCGTGGTCGAGGTGGAAACCCGCGGCTACAAGCAGGACGGCACCCTGGTGTGCGTATTCCGCCGCAAGGTGATGGTGCCGACCGAAACCTACGTCAAGGAGCGCGGCGGGGAGCAGCCCGCGCGCCCAGAACCAGCCAGCTGAGGGAGCGACCGCCATGGGACGCCTGGCGCACACCGACGGCCTGACCGAGTTCGAGCAGGACATCCTGGCCACCGTGCGGGATTTCACCAACCGGGAGATCATCCCGGTGGCGACCGAACTCGAGCACCGGGACGAGTACCCGGCCCAGATCGTCGAGGGGATGCGCAAGCTCGACCTGTTCGGCCTGACCATCCCCGAGGCCTACGGCGGCCTGGGCGCGTCCCTGCTGATCTACGCCCTGACCGTGGAGGAGATCGCCCGCGGCTGGATGTCGATGTCGGGGATCAACACCCACTTCATCGTCGCGCACATGATCGCCCGGAACGGCACCGACGAGCGGAAGGATTACTTCCTGCCCCAGATGGCGGCCGGCGACGTCCGGGGCGCCTTCTCCATGTCCGAGCCCGGCCTGGGCTCCGACGTCGCGGCCATCCGCACCCGGGCCGAGCGCGACGGCGAGGACTTCGTCCTCAACGGCCAGAAGATGTGGCTGACCAACGGCGGCACCGCCAACCTGGTGGCGGTGCTCTGCCACACCGATGACGGGCACGAGGCCCCGCACCGGAACATGACCACGTTCCTGATCGAGAAGGAACCAGGCTTCGGCCCCAACCCGAAGGTCCCGGGCCTGACCGTGCCGGGAAAGATCGAGAAGATGGGCTACAAGGGCGTCGACACCACCAAATTGGTCCTGGCCGACGTCCGCGTCCCGGCCAGCCGGGTCCTACCGGTCGTTCGGGGAAGTCACAGAAGACGAGCGCGCGACCAAGAATCCATTGTTCTCCTGGCTCGACCAGCCCGATGTCGGCGAATACTTCGCCCCCGGGCTGCCCTTCGAGCTTGACGGTTCGCATCCGGTGAGCATGCCGGCGCCGCCTTTGGCCAGGACACGGTCGAGTTGATCGCCGGGAGACTGGGATTGAGCCACGACGACATCACGCGCCTTCTTTCGGCGGGCGCGATCGGCTGAACTGCGCAAAGGAGTTAGCAATGACCAGACTGGCCCAGACACTCGGTCTCAGCGAGTTTCAGACCGAGATCGTGGCGACGGTGCGCCAATTCGTCGACAAGGAAGTCATTCCCAACGCGCCGGAGCTGGAACGCACCGACACCTATCCGCAGGACATCGTCGACCAGATGCGTGAGATGGGCCTGTTCGGCCTGACGATCCCCGAGGAGTACGGCGGGCTTGGCGAATCGCTGCTCACCTACGCGCTGTGCGTCGAGGAGCTGGCACGCGGCTGGATGAGCATCTCCGGGGTGATCAACACTCATTTCATCGTGGCCTACATGCTGCGTCAGCACGGAACCGACGGGCAGAAACAGCGTTTCCTGCCGCGCATGGCCACCGGCGAGGCGCGGGGCGCCTTTTCGATGTCCGAACCCGAGCTCGGTTCCGATGTCGCCGCGATCCGCACCCGGGCCAAACGCAGTCCCGACGGGAACTACACCATCGACGGGCAGAAGATGTGGTTGACCAACGGCGGCAGCTCAACGCTGATAGCCGTGTTGGTGCGAACCGACGAAGGAGCCGACAAACCGCACCGCAACCTGACTGCCTTCCTGGTCGAAAAGCCCACCGGCTTCGGCGAAGTCGCGCCCGGACTGGTCATTCCCGGCAAGATCGACAAACTCGGCTACAAGGGCATCGACACGACCGAACTCATCTTCGACGGCTATCAGGCCAGCGCCGACGACGTGCTCGGCGCCAAGCCCGGACAAGGGTTCTTCCAGATGATGGACGGTATCGAAGTCGGAAGGGTGAACGTTGCGGCCCGCGCCTGCGGGGTCGGCATCCGCGCCTTCGAACTCGCAGCCCGGTACGCACAGCAGCGCAGCACGTTCGGCAAGCCCATCGCCGAGCACCAGGCCATCGCGTTCGCCTTGGCGGAGATGGCGACGAAGGTCGAGGCCGCGCACCTGATGATGGTGAACGCTGCGCGCTTGAAGGATTCGGGGGAGCGCAACGACCTGGCCGCCGGGATGGCCAAGTATCTGGCAAGCGAGTTCTGCAACGAGGTCACCCAGCAGAGTTTCCGCATCCACGGTGGGTACGGCTACTCCAAGGAGTACGAGATCGAACGGCTGATGCGCGACGCGCCGTTCCTGCTGATCGGTGAGGGAACCAGCGAAATACAGAAGCAGATCATCAGCAAGCGACTGTTGGCCGAGTATCAGATCTAATGGAGGTTCGGGATTTCGCGGCGCGGCCACAGCTTTCCGACAATGTGGCCTGCTACGTTCGGCAGCGGATATTCGAGGGGAGCTACGGGGCCGGCGAATACGTCCGGCTGGAACAGGTCGCGGCGGAGTTGGGGATCAGTGTTACGCCGGTCCGTGAGGCGCTGCTGACGTTGCGGGCCGAGGGCCTGCTCGTGCAGCAACCCCGGCGAGGCTTCATGGTGGTGCCGGTGACCGGCCGAGACCTCGCCGACGTGTCCGGCGTGCAAGCTTTTATCGGCGGCGAACTGGCCGCCCGCGCGGCGACCAGGATCACCGACGAGCAGTTGAGCGAGCTGAAGGCGATCCAGGCCGAGCTCAAGGACGCGTACACCGGCGACGACCATGAGGGCGCGGTGCGCCTCAACCATGAGTTCCACCGCGCGATCAACGTCGCAGCCGATTCGCCGAAGTTGGCCCAGATGATGTCGCAGATCACTCGCTACGCGCCGGAATCTGTGTTTTCGACTGTCGCTGCCTGGCCGGCTCAGTCGAACAAAGACCACCGGCGGGTGCTGGCCGCGCTCGCGCAGCGTGACCCCGAACGCGCGCGGACTACTATGTCGGATCATTTCATGGCCGGCGTGGCGCCGCTGATCGATCACCTCAGGCAGCGCGGGGTGGTGGACGGGGCAACAAGCCGCCGCCAGCGCCGCTGAAGACACCGGGCCTCATACTGTATCGTCTACAGTAGCAACAATCGGTCAGCGCGCCCTGAGGAGTTGCTGATGAGCACGCGGATCATCGACGAGGCGGCGAAGGTGCTGGCCGATCCGATCGCGTATGACGACGAGGCGCGACTGCACGCCGCGCTGACCCATCTCGCGCCGACGCTCCGGTGTCCTGGGTCGAAGCGCCCGGTTACCGGCCGTTCTGGGCGATCACCAGGCATGCCGACATCATGGAGATCGAGCGCGCCAACACGCTTTTCACCAACTCGCCGCACGCCCGGTGCTGATGACCTCCGAAAGCGATGAACTGTAGGCCGCCGCGGGTGTGCGCACGCTCATCCACATGGATGATCCGCAGCATCGAGTGGTCCGCGCGATCGGCGCCGACTGGTTCCGGCCCAGGGCCACGCGGGCACTGTCCACGCGTGTCGACGAGCTGGCCGCACGCTATGTGGACAAGATGTCGGCGGTGGGTGGCGAATGCGACTTCGTCCAGGAGGTGGCTGTCAACTACCCGCTGTACGTGATCCTCTCGCTGCTGGGCCTGCCCGAATCCGACTTCCCCCGAATGCTGCGACTGACACAGGAGCTGTTCGGCAGCGACGACGATGAGTTCAAACGCGGAACCACAAGCCAGGAACAGATGGCCGCGCTGCTCGACATGTTCGAGTACTTCAACGCACTGACCACGACGCGCCGCAAACACCCTACCGAGGATCTGGCATTGGCCATCGCCAACGCGCCCGAGTCGACGGCGCACCGCTGGGCGACGTGGACACCGTCTCGTACTACGCGATCATCGCCACCGCAGGACACGACACCACAAGCACCACAATCTCCGGTGGGTTGCTCGCTTTGATCGAGCATCCGGATCAGCGGGAGCGGTTGCGCGGCAACCGTTCTCTGATCACACTGGCCACCGAGGAGATGATTCGCTGGGTCACCCCGGTGAAGGCGTTCATGCGCACCGCGACCGAGGACGCGACCGTACGCGGCGTGCCGATTGCCGCCGGCGAATCCTTACTGCTGTCGTACGTCTCCGGCAACCGCGACGACGAAGTCTTCGACGAGCCATTCCGATTCGATGTGGGCCGCGAGCCCAACAAGCACGTCGCGTTCGGCTACGGCGTGCACTTCTGCCTCGGGGCCGCGCTGGCCCGGATGGAAGTCAACAGCTTCTTCACCGAGTTGCTGCCACGACTGAAGTCGGTCGAGCTCACCGGGGCGCCGCAATACGTCGCGACGACATTCGTCGGCGGGCTCAAACACCTGCCCATCCGCTACTCGCTGACCTGAGTCAGCATCTCGCGTAACCGGGAGAACGTCCACCTTGCCGGTCGATCCGCGGGGAATCTTCTCGTCGGAAGCCAGCAACAGCCAAACCGTCGGTACCTTGAAGGAGCTGAGTACCGTACGCGCCGAATTGCGCAGCTCTTCAGCGGTCATCGTGGCGGTGTCGCACACCACCGCGGCGGCGACCTGATCGCCCTGCGAATCAGTGACGTTCGTGACGAAAGCCTTGCTGACACCGCTCAACGTCTCCAGCGCCCGTACCACCTCGCTCGGATAGACGGTGGCGCCGCGGACCTTGAACATATCGTCGGATCGGCCGTGATAGAACAGGAACCCGTCGTTGTCGATGTGACCGAGATCGCCGGTCGGGTAGAAGCCGTCCACAGTGAAGACTTCCTCACGACTGCGCCGGCAGGTGCCGCGCAGGGTGTGGGGCCCCGCAGCTGGATCTCTCCCACGGCGCCTTCGGGCAGCCGCTGCCCGGTTGAGGGATCGACGATCCGAACCTCCATGCCTTCGAACGGCTCACCGCAGCTGCGTCCTCGGCGGCGTCACCGGCCAGGGTTTCTATCAGATGATGGACGGCGTCGAGGTCGGCCGGGTCAACGTCGCCGCCCGCGGCTGCGGCATCGCCCTGCGCGCCTTCGAGCTGGCCATCGCCTACGCCCAGCAGCGGCAGGCCTTCGGCAAGCCGATCGCCCAGCACCAGGCGATCCAGTTCAAGCTGGCCGAGATGGCGACGAAGGTCGAGGCGGCGCACCAGATGATGGTGATGGCGGCCCGCCGGAAGGATTCCGGCCTCCGCAACGACCCGGAGGCCGGCATGCCCAAGTACCTGGCCTCCGAATACGGCAAGGAGGTCGTGGAGGACTCCTTCCGCATCCACGGCGGCTACGGCTTCTCCAAGGAGTACGAGATCGAGCGCCTCTACCGGGAAGCTCCCATGCTGCTGATCGGCGAGGGCACCGCCGAGATCCAGAAGATGATCGTCGGCCGCCGCCTCGTCGAGGAATACTCTGTTGTCCCGCTCGCCTCCGGGCGCTCTTGACGCGCCGTCTTCGCCGTCTTGCCGTCACAGCCAGTGTGACGGCACCGAATCGGCCTTGATACCGGTGAGCGGGTTGCGCTCGGCCCGCGCGCGAAGCCGAGGCAGCACATCCCAGGTGGCGAACCGTCGGATCAGCTTGGCGTGCTCGGAGTCGGTTATGCCGGCCACGTGCTCGATCAGCCATCGCTCGAACATGCAGATCTGCTTGTCGGCGACCATCAGCAGTTCCCGCAAGTGCGCCGCGGCCCGCAGGGTTGCAGGGCGTGAAACGCCGTGTGGGTCAGCTCGATCTCGCCGCGGCCGAGTTCGGCCAGCATGTGCGCCGGTGTCCGGTCGCGGCCCTTGCGAGGATGCAGCCAGGTCAGACCGGTCAGACCGGTCAGCGGGTTTGTTCATCGCGAGCAGGTGCGCGGCGAGCGGGACGAGTTCGGGTCGGCGCAGCGAACTCGTCCTGCTCGGCGCGAGTGAACTGGTCGACGGCGTTGCGCTGTTCGGTGAGGGCGCCCATCGGCTGGTCGGTGAACACGTCGTGCAGGCCGTCGTAGGCCATGTGGTCGAGGACGGTGACGCTGCCGTACTCGTAGCCCGCCCGGCTGTCCATCAGCAGGTGCGGTGCCTTGGTCATGGACTGCTGCCCGCCAGCGACGACGACCTCGAACTCGCCGGCACGGATCAGCTGGTCGGCGAGTGCGATCGCGTCGAGGCCGGACAGGCACATCTTGTTGACGGTCAGCGCGGGCACGTCCCAGCCGATGTCCGCGGCCACCGCCCCTTGGCGCGCCGGCATCTGCCCGGCCGCGGCGGTCAGCACCTGGCCCATGATCACGTAGTCGACCGACGCAGCCGCGACGTTCGCCGTGTCCAGCGCGATCCCGATCGCGCCCAGGTCACTCACCGAGAAATCCTTCAGCGAACCCATGAGCCTGCCGATCGGCGTGCGAGCTCCAGCAACGATGACCGTCGTCATGGCTACCTCCGGTGCTGCGTTCAGCGGTTGCTCGCACCGGCCGGGGATGCGAAATCTTTGTCGTCAGGTTATCTTAACGTTATGACTGCCAAGCAGGTTGACGCCCGCCCCGTTCTGGCGAGCGCTCTGGTGACGGCAATTGACCACGTCGGCATCGCGGTCGCAGATCTCGATGCAGCGATCGGGTGGTACCACGACCACCTCGGCATGATCGTGTTGCATGAGGAGCTCAACGCGGATCAGGGCATCCGCGAGGCCATGCTGTCAGTGCGCGGCGCGCCGGTGGGCAGCGCCCAGGTGCAGCTGCTGGCACCGATCGACGATTCGTCGGTGATCGCCAAGTTTCTCGACAAGCGCGGCCCGGGCATTCAGCATCTGGCCTACCGCGTCAGCAACCTCGAGGAGCTGACCAAGCGGCTCGACGCGCAGGGCGTGCGGCTGCTCTACAACAAGCCCCGCCGCGGCACATCGGACTCCCGGGCCAACTTCATCCACCCGAGGGATGCCGGCGGCGTCCTGATTGAGCTGGTCGAGCCGGCGGCCGGATACTAAGACCACTTTCGGGTCGGGCTGCACGTGGTCCGGTGTGCCCAGCACGACGTGTGCCAATGCCGGCGGTGGTCCAATCCCCGTTCGCCGACGTCGACCGGCCAGACGACCAGATACGCAGTCCGCGAACGGATTTCGTGATCGCAGCCAGGACAGCGGTAGGTCTTCGTGGCTTGCGCCGCCGCAATCGGGCGAACCTCGTAGTCGTATCCGTCCGGTCCGGTCTCGACACCGTAGAGAAAGTTTGAACACAAGTCTTGGCCGACAGCGGCCGACGGCGGCGATTCAGCTGGGCGCCGCCCACGCGGGGCTGGTTAGGGTGGCGCCGGGAGGCGGAGCGGACGGCGCCACCCCCATTCCGTAGTAATCAGGCGTAGAGGCGTTGTTTGAGTCGTCGTAGTGCCGGTTGTCGTGTGTGCTTGGTTTGGGCTTCGATGTCCTCGATGACGGCGGCGACGAGGGGTGTTTCGGCGAGTTCTTCGGGCGCGATGTGTTCGGCTTTGATGAGGGCCTGCAGGGCCTGGGTTGGTGAGCGGGTCAGGATATGGGCGCGGGCAAGGTCGACGAGGTAGCGGGCTTGTCGTTCAGTGGACATGTGCTCGGTGCGTACGTGGGTGGCGCGGTCGAGGGCCTGTTGACCGTTGCCGAGCTCGACGGCGACAGCGACAGCGTGTATTACGACGTTGGTCGGGCCGAA
>Ga0335069_10010110_pt1 | contig 13390 bp, 11 predicted proteins | sample Lox_Sample_11_FD_206714 | JGI IMG/M metagenome (GOLD analysis project Ga0335069, IMG submission 206714) | Soil microbial communities from Loxahatchee National Wildlife Refuge, Florida, United States - Lox_Sample_1.1 | ecosystem: Environmental > Terrestrial > Soil > Wetlands | place: USA... | reverse complement strand
TTCGTCTTTCAGAAGCTGCAGCAACAATCCATTACCGATGGCCTGACGGGAATCAAGACCCGCCGATTCTTCTGGGAAGCACTCTCGGCCGAATGGAAGCGTGCGTCGCGCTCAGGGCGGCCATTTTCCGTGGTGCTGATTGACCTCGACAAGTTCAAGGAAGTCAACGACACTATGGGCCACTTCGAGGGCGACCTCGTGCTCGCCCGAGTGGGACGTCTGCTCGAGCAAAAGTCGCGGCAGTCCAATGTCGTTGCACGATATGGCGGAGACGAATTCATCGTACTGATGCCGGAAACCGGCGCCGAGCAGGCTCAGGTACTCGCGGAACGCCTGCGCCAGTGGATCGCGACAGATCCCATGCTCAGCGAGCATCACATCACCGGAAGCTTCGGCGTAGCCAGCTTCCCCATCCATGGCTTCTCCATCGAAGACGTGATCCGCGTCGCCGACGCCGGTATGTATGTCTCCAAGCGTTCCGGCGGAAACATGGTTTCCACCGCGCAGGAGTTCGCCGAGGGCGAGGAGTTCGCGCGCCAGCGGCAGCAAATATCCTCCTACATCGAAGGATTTTTGCAGCGGGAGCGAGCCGAACCCAGCGATTTGGACGAGCTCACTTCCACACTGCGGAAGCTCTGTGGAGGCGACGAGAACTGCAATCTCGCCGTACTGAAGGAATCGATCGAAGCGCTAAGCCGGGCCGCCGAGTCGCGCGAACTCCGCACAACCGGCCACGGTGACTTGGTAGCGCGCTACACTGAGGTCCTTGCGCGTGCGCTGGGTTTGTCCTCTGAGGAGACAGCCGATCTGATCTATGCGGCCCGCGTGCACGACGTGGGGAAAATCTTCGTTCCCGACCGTGTTCTCAATAAGCCCGGACCCCTTACTGACGAGGAATTCCATTTGATCCGCATGCATCCGGAAGTCGGTGGGGAGATCGTCGGCACAATTCCTGATAGCGCGAAGATACGCGAGGCAATCGAGCACCATCACGAACATTTCGACGGTTCGGGATATCCCAACGAATTCAAGGGAGAAAGGATTCCCCTGTGGGCGCGGATTATCGCCGTCACGGATGCATACGCAAATATGCTGACCGAACAATCCCTATCCGCAGCCAGGACCCAGGACCAGGCGCTCAACGAACTGGAACAGATGAGTGGAACTCGCTTGGACGGGATGCTCGTTCGGCTTCTGCTTCGCGGGCTCAAGTCCGAGAGAATATCCTCGAGTTCCGGAAACTGAGACCTAGGCGCCCGCAGCAAGGGACCTGTCGTTACTCGCATCAGTCCCGTTCTCGCCCTGCGTGTCGCCGGTGACATCCTGCGCAAATTCGCGCCGCCTCTCTGGCCCTCGCCGTTCGATGGTTCGCACTCGCCGGGTGGGCATATTGCTTGGCTCCAGGCTGATGATACGGCCTTCCCTCACTTGAATCTGGGAGCGGAACCAGTCCGTGCGGTACATGCGTCCCGCGGCGTAGAAGGTCATGGAAGCTGCGATCGGCCCTTCAAACTCTTCACCGGCACAGGCGAGAATGCGCCGCCCCATCTCCTGGGTCCAGGTCATCCCACCGACAAGAGGATCGTTCACCCGGCAACGCTCAAAAGGCATGGCGTGCGAGAGCTTGCGCAGCTGCAAAAGCTGCAACAATACGGAAGTCTTCGCCAGATTCGTAACCACCACGCGGGCTTCCGTCGGCGAGATGCGCTCCATCTTGATGTGCAAGTCAGGAGACCACTCGCGTTCGAATTCCTCGCGTGCGAGGGCAAGGCCCTTGTCTGTGGCTTCGACATAGCGCAATGTAGCGCGCGCCAGCACGATGCTGAAAAACGTTGTCACGATGGTGGCGATCACCGGGATGTAGCTGACCAGAGTCGAGAAGGGGATGCGGAACTGGTTCACCAGTTGCATGTGCATAGACGAACGCGGCTCCTGCGGACGCAGTTTGGGGAGGGCGACCCGACGCACACCAATCTAGCTGGTGAGAGATGAGGGTTCCAGATGCGTATGGGTGGGGACGGTGAGCGCTCAGAGTACTGCGACTTTAGTAATGTGGCAGGCTGTCGGCCGAGGCGATCCTTCGCGTGCAAGAGTCCTCGCGCCACACACTATTCGAGGACGCTGTCGTCCAGCTTCTTCTTGCCCCAATCGGCTGCCGCTTGCACAAATGCGAGCACCAACGGATGTGGATTCTTCTCCGTCGACGAGAGTTGTGGCTGATACAGGGTCGCTACGAAAAACCGGTGACTGGGAGATTCGATGGCGCGGATTTCGCCCTGCGGACCCCGCGCCACCACCGGGAATCCAGCCTCCATGGCCGCCCATTCAAAGTCTGGGTTGATTTCGAAATTACAGAAAAATTCCTCTTTCACGCTCTCCTTGTCCTTGCCATAAAACGATTGCAGGTAGGAGCCTGGCCGCAGCCGGATCTCCGGAACGACACCGGAAAGTTTCGGAGCCTCGCCCTTCCGGCCTGGTACGGCGCAAGCAACGGGATAGATGACGACGTTCTTGGAGCCGGAGTTGTTCTCGGCGCTGTCAGCGTCGGCAATGTTAAGAACGTTTCGCGAAAATTCGATAAACGCGTACTGGAACCCACCGCAGGTTCCTAGAAACGGCCAATCGCGCGTACGTGCAAATCCGATCCCCTTGAGCATTCCGTCAAAACTCTTGTAAGGACTGCCTGGCGAGGCCCAGAGTCCGTCGAAGCTTTCCAGTTTCTTTTGAGCTGCCACTTCTACGAGCGCTGGTGTAGGAATCCATTCGGACTCGACTTTCAGTTCGAGCCGTCGGGCAGCTTGCTGTAACGCCTCATTGGTGGCGTGGTGCGATCGGAATTCCGGGTTGAAATCCCCTAGAATTCCGATACGGACGGAGTCAGGCACGGGTCGATTGTACTAGAGCGAACCTCATCCCCTGGGTTCCTCGTGGTCGTAGCGTTAGAACTGTGGTGCGCTTACGTTCGTAACAGAGAGATCGTTTTCAACTCCTACCCGCATCTAGAATCAGGCCGGCTTCATCGCGTCCGCTCCGTGCTATTTTGCTGCCGCACTCATGACAATCACGACCGCATGTGTTCATGTGGGCTTACCGCTTGCATGTTGCGACGCGCGTCCGAAGAGGGCAACGGTGACCTGCTCTTCGATTCTGGACCAGCAATTTTGTCTTCGATGCGTTAACGTGAGCCACGTGCTCGGGGGTACACGGTAGCATCGGCAGCAGAGACGGAAGAATTCTGGCAGCTCATTGGAGCCAGCCAAGCGGGGACCGATTCGGATGCTCAGTGTCTCTGTTGGCGCGAGAGATAATTCCTGCGAAAGGGCGTGTAGGCCACTAGCCGCCAGCCTTGAGTTCAGTCAAGACCTGTTTGGCGATTTCCTTGAGAGTCTCGAAAACGCCAACACCCTGGAAAGCTACCGCCTCGACCACAGGTTCGTTCTTCCTGCGCAATTCGGTCGAGAGCAGGTCTACCGGGAGGATGTTCGGCAGATCGCGCTTGTTCAACTGGAGCACGTAGGGAATCTTGTTGAAGTCGTAACCGTGCTCTTTGAGGTTCGACATGAGATTGTCGAGCGCCTCTACATTGGCGTCCATGCGCTGTTCCTGCGAGTCGGCAACAAAGACGATGCCGTCCACTCCGCGAAGGATCAGCTTGCGGCTGGCGTCATAGAAGACCTGTCCCGGAACCGTGTAAAGGTGAATGCGGGTCTTGAATCCGCGCACCGAGCCAAGGTCAAGCGGCAGGAAATCGAAGAACAGGGTACGCTCTGTCTCGGTGGCCAGCGAAATCATCTTGCCCTTCTGCTGATCCGCCGTCTTCTGATAAATCACCTGCAGGTTCGTGGTCTTACCGCCGAGACCGGCGCCATAGTACACGATCTTGCAATTGATCTCGCGGGCTGCGAAGTTGATGAAACTCAAAGGCTTTCCTCGAACACGGCCCACCCTCGGAGGGCTAGCGCGCGCACCAATATCCTTGAATTAGTGGCTCGCGGTCTTTATATCATAGGGGAGGTACCAGGGGCAGGTTACTCAGGTGACCCCTGTGCATTCCGGTCCCTTATCTCGGCGCTGGGGCGGGGTAGTATCCATCCTTGGCTGAAATCTTTAGCCCCTTCTTGTCCACCAGGATCTCTATGCTCCGATAGGCCGTGCTGGCCGTAATCTTCGTGGGATAGCCCAAGGTGTATTGATTCCGGGCCTCAGAAGTGATCTCGGCGTAAGCTTCCTCGATCGAATTCCGGGTAAGCTCCGTGAAAATCTGGCCGCCGCCCGTGGCTGAGGCATACTTGGGCAGGATGTCGTTGTACCCTTGGGCAGGCAGACGCAGTTTCCCGATCTGCTTGTACAGGGGCAGGGCTCCCGTGTCCAGAATGACGCCTTTTACCTGGATGTCGCGGGTTTCAAGCAGCCTTAGAACGTCCTTGTATCCAGCTTGGCTCCCCAGTTCCCGCCCGTTGCTGATCACAAAGATTACTTTGCGGCGACTGCGTTCGCGTTTGCCCAGATCGAGGGCGGCTCGCAGGATTGCGTCATTGAGAACATGCGCTTCCCGGGGAGGCGTCTGTACCGGTGCGATCGGCGGTCCGCCCACCGGAACTCCGTTGACGGTGGGGCCGACGGAGAACGGTCCGTTCAGAACAGCAGGCCCGTTGTTGTTCCCCCGCAGCAGCTTCAGTTCATTCAGGGTCGCCGTCAGCCGTTCGCTATTTCGAGTGAAATCCAATACCTGGCTTACGGTGCTGCTGTATGTATAAAGCGCGTACTCATCGTACGGACTGAAGGCGCCCACTAATGCGGGATATGTTTGGTTGATCTTCTGGAGCGAAACGTCGGGAAGCCCGAGGTCGATCACGATGGCAACCGAGAGCTGAAACGGGTCGCTGGTGAAATACGTCAGATTCTGCTTCTTCCCGTTCTCCAGCACGGTGAAGTCTTTCGGAAGCAATCCATCAACCCGACGGCCATCAGAATCCTTGACCATAACCGGAAGCAACACAAAGTTCACGGAAACCGGAATCTTATAGACGCCCTCGGTCGAGCCCAACTGGTTCCTTGGAAACGTCCCTTGGGGTACGGTTTCCACAGGAGGCATCGCAGGCGGCGGTTGCGAGGGTCCTTCCGTCGGGGCCGAAGAACTGCTGTCGGACGGCTGTTCTTGCGCCGCAGGCTTATCCGGAGTCGTTTGCTGAGGTTCCGGCGCCGGCTTGGGCGGCGGTGGCTGCACCGTGGAAGGTGCGTCCGGGATATCCTGGGAGGGCTGGGACTGTGGCGGTGCCTGTCCCTGATTGGGCGCTGACTGCGCGAACAAAGCGGGAACAGCCAGAGCGAGAACCAAAGTCAGAACGATCTCAATCCCAACTTCTTTACGCCCTTTCTGATTCTCTCGCCCCATAGACCCCGCTCCGGCGCAAAAATTATTGATTCCAACCCTCTGGGATGCCTGAACCAGCCACTTTGGTGCATCTAAGTATCAAGTTTAGACTAACAAAGAAACCTGAGAGAATCCCGAATGGCTCAATTCCTCCCTCGTACGTACCGGGTCTTTTTCCTATTGATCGCGGTCTGCGTGTGCACCTTCACGGATCTTTCCGCCGCACAGGACGCAAAACCGCAGTCCAACGCACAGCAGCCGCCCTCCAGTCAGCAGTCGCCTGGACAAAATCAGGGGACGCAATCCGGCCAAAACCCCGATGAGTCGCAAGGGCCAGTCGCCACATTCAAGGCCAACGCCAACGTCGTCCAGATTTTTTTCAATGTGAAGGATAAGCACGGAGCCTTGATTCCCAACCTGACCAAGGACGATTTCGAACTGGCAGAAGACGGCTCTCCCCAGACCATCAAGTATTTCACCGCCGAATCGAATCTGCCCTTAACCCTGGGCATCATGATCGATTCCAGCGGCAGCCAGGTGAACGTGCTAGAAATGGAGAAGGAAGTCGGCGGCGCATTCTTGAGACAGATCCTGACCGATAAAGATGAGGCTTACGTGATCAGTTTTGATATCTCGGTCGACCTGTTACAGGATTTCACGCGCGACGCCCATCGTCTTCAGGCCGCTCTGAACAAGGCCAAGATCAATACCGACTACTCCAGCGGGGGCATCCCGGGCATGGGCGGAGGTCCCGTGCCCACTCACAACGCTCCCGGCACGCTTCTTTACGACGCTGTATATCTTTCATCCCACGATATGCTGGCCAAGGAAGTGGGACGCAAGGCGATGATTCTGCTGACTGACGGGCAAGACGAAGGCAGCCGCCTGAAGTTGCGCGATGCGGTCGAAGCGGCCCAAAAAGCGGACGCCATCGTTTACGTGCTTCTATGCGCGGATCGCGGGTTCTACGGTGGTTTTGGCATGGGCTACTCCGGGGAAGGCGACATGCGCAAACTCACCGAAGAAACCGGGGGCCGAGTCATAAACGTAGGAAACAAATTCGACAAGCTGAAGGATGCCTTCAACCAGATCGCGAACGAATTGCGCAGCCAGTACAACATCGGCTACACCTCGACCAATACCAAGCTCGACGGCAGCTACCGCAAGCTGCAAATCAAGTCCAAGCAGAATTACAAGATCCAGGCGCGTGCCGGATACTACGCGGGCAAGAGCGAAGATTAGCGGCTAACTCCTTTTGTCGTAAGCCTTCCCCCAGAGATCTTGGTAAACTTCGGATTCTGGGGGTTCTATGCATCGCGTTTCCCGCCGTTCCTTCCTGCATTTGTCAGCGGCCGCTTCGGCTGTCGCTGCTTTCAGTAGATTCAGTGAACCCATGCTGGCGGCAGCCGCTCGGCGGCATGCGCCACCGCCACCCGGAGCTGTAGTGATCGATTCCAACGAGAACCCTCTGGGGCCGTGCCAGTCTGCCCGGGATGCCATGCTGCCCATGTTGCCGTTGGGCGGACGCTACTCCGATAACCTCACTGATGACCTGCTGAATGCGATCGCAGAAAAGGAAGGCCTCAGCCCGGATTACATTGCCCTGACGGCAGGTTCCACCCCTCCGCTGAGCCTTTCTGTACTCGCTTTCACCTCGCCGCAAAAAAGTTATGTCACCGCTGATCCTGGCTTCGAACTCGGCATGATGGTGTCCGACCATAGCGGCGCGCGAGTGGTAAAAGTACCTCTCACCAAGAATCATGCCCACGACGTGAAGGCGATGCTTGCGGCGGCACCAGACGCTGGCATCTTTTACATCTGCAATCCCAATAACCCTACAGGTACGCTCACACCGCATGGCGATATCGAATACCTGGTCGCCAACAAACCCAAGGAATCTGTAGTGCTCGTAGACGAGGCCTACTTCCATTTCACCGAAATGCCGACTGCCCTGGACCTGGTGAAAGCCGGGAAAGACGTGATTGTCTTGCGCACCTTCTCAAAGGTCTACGGCATGGCTGGCCTCCGTTGCGGATTCATCGTGGCCCGTCCGGATCTGCTGGCGAAGGTGATGCAGCGCGGTGGGTGGAATTTTATGCCGGTCACCGCGGTGGTTGCTGCCATGGCGAGCATCAAGGATCCCCAGCTCGTCCCGGAGCGTCGCCGCATCAATGCAACCGTCCGGCAACAGGCGTTTCAGTGGCTGGATCGCAACGGATACTCCTACATTCCCTCCGAATCAAACTGCTTCATGGTTGATACGAAACGTCCGGGCCAACAAGTACGCGACGCCGTGGCGAAAGAGAACGTACTGATCGGCCGCGTCTGGCCCTGCATGCCAACTTATGTCCGTATCACAGTCGGCACGCAGGAAGAAATGGAGAAGTTCCAAGCAGCGTTTCAGAAGGTGATGAAGAGCTAGTGTAGCCTCGGGCGCTTCGCCCACAAAGGTTTCGGATTTTTTGCCGGACTACTCGACCGGTTCGTTCCAACGCACAACGCGTCCTTCACGGCTGCTCTTGTGCGCGAGCAAAACTGCCCGCATGACGCGCAGGGCCTGCTCCGGAGTGACATCGAGCGGCGCACCCTTCTCGATCGCATCCCTCATGTTGGCGTAAAACCCGCGATAATCCCCGCGTTCGGTTTCGATTTTTCGCGGGGCCTCATCAACCCGGCTTAGCGTTCCCCAGCGGTCTTCCGGCTCCAATCCCCAATCTGCTCCCCAATCATGTCCATCCGGACAATTCGGGCTGCGCAGAATATCTTCCTGCGGATCCATCTGGAACTTGATGTAAGAGCCTTCAGTTCCATGAAGCACCAGATGGGGCCCGGGAGCATAGGCAATCGCGTGAGCGCGCAACGTCGCCCGCATGTTCGGATAGAACATTACAACGTCGAAGGAGTCGTCGATCACCGACATCGTGCGTTGGCCGAAGGCGTTCGCCCATAACTTCTCAGGTTCGCCGAAAAGGACCAGCGCGCCATCCAGCACATGTGGACCAAGGTCCCAGAGCACTCCGGCGGCCGGGAAGTCTGGCTGCTCCCGCCAAAATCCAGGTCTGGGATTAGGGCGGAATCGGTCAAATCGAGCTTCATACTCCGTAATTCGGCCGACAGCACCTTCCTTTACAAGTTTCTGAATCGTGCGGAACGCACCATCCCAACGGCGGTCCTGATACACACTGAACAGCAGACCGCGTTCCTCGGCCAGGCAAGCCAACTGCTCCGCTTCCGCCATCGTTGGGGTCAGGGGCTTGTCGACAACGACGTGACGTCCAGCCTCGAGACAAGTCTTGGCATAGGAAAAATGCGAATCGTTCGGGGTTGTCACGGCGACCAGGTTAATGCTTTCGTCGGAGAGCATTTCCTCCACCGTGCGGGCAACGCGAACGTCGGGGTATGTTCTCCGCGCATTGTCCTTACTTCGTTCCACGATACACGCGAGTTCCATTCCCTCAATACCGCGGATCATAGGCGCATGAAATGCCTGCCCGCCAAGACCAAATCCGATGACGCCTACTCGAACCATGGATCTTCCTCGTTGGTTTGGGTAAAAACTCTCAGCGATCCTTCAAACGGCGAACGAACTTCAAGCCAGACCACGTGTCAGTGACGGCACAGACTTTCACATCCACCAGTCCAGCCGATAGACCGATCTCGCGTACCTTGTTCTCGTCCAGGTCAGTAAGAACTCCAGACGTCTTCTTTGGCCAGCTCACCCACAGCATTCCGTCGGGGGTCAGCAATTTCGCAAGGCGCTTGAATTCCCTGCTCAACTCAGCTTTCGACTTCGTAAACACCATCACGAAGTCGAGATCAGGCTCTGTGTCCGCTGCGACTTCGCATTCCGCGAGCGACAGCTTCAGTTCCGCACGCGCCTCTGGGGGAGCTCCAAGCAGAGCGACTCTAAGGCCTTTCTTGATCCCGAGCTTCTTTGGAAGCGGCGTGCCTGAGTAGCCGGGCATGGGACTACCAGTAAACCACAAGGTCAGGAAGACTGCTGGCTCAGAGAGAAACCTGCTCTAAGGCGTCGGAGCGTAGTACCCACGGCGAGCGCGGACGCGGAAATTCTTCCGGTCGTTGGCGACGATCTCGATCGTGCGGTAGTGCCCATCTGCCTTGAAATCGGCCGGTTTATAGGAAACTGCATATTGACTACGGAGTTCGTCCTGAATCTCGGCAAAGGCATTGGCGACATCGCGAATCTGAAAGGGGAAGAAAGCGTGCCCGCCAGTTGCGTCCGCGATGCGCTCCAGAACCTTATCCCCCGCAGCCTTGGTCCCGCTCACGTTGGTACTGATCGTGTAAACGATGGCTTCGGCCCGCTGCGCCATTTCGATCGCTTCTTCGCGAGTCACATGGCTCAGGTTATCGTCACCATCGCTCAATAGGATGATGGCACGCCGCACCGGCGTTCCCTTCGGTTCTTTAAGCAGCTTGTCACGGCACGCAAAATACAGCGCATCGTATAGCGCCGTTCCGCCGCCGGGACGAAGCTCGTGTACTCCGTGGGCGAGCGATTCGGTATTGTCGGTGAAATCCTGGGTGACTTCGGGAGTGGCGTCAAATCCGACGACAAAAGCTACGTCATAGTGCGGCCGAACCGTCTGGTTCAGGAACTCGATGGCCGACTCCTGCTCGAACTTGAACCGGTCCCGAACCGAGTTGCTGGCGTCCACCAGCAGACCGACTTGCAGCGGCAGGTTGGTTTCCGCGTGGAAGCTGCTCACTTCCTCAGGCGGCTTGTTGTCGTCGACGATTCGAAAGTCCTTCTGCTTGAGATCGGTAACCCGCTTGCCGTGCTTGTCAGTCACGGTGAAAACGACATTAACTTCGTTTCTGCGGACCACAAATTTCGTGACCGCATCCGAGGCCGCATCGTCTTTCTTAGGCTGATCCGGCGTCGAGGTGGATGGTCCGGCTGTCGAGGCCTGCGATGTCTGAGTTCCGGCTGGGGCACTGCTCCCCGGCGCACCGGGACTGGATGCCTGTGCCCAGACGTTCGTCGTCAATAACGCAAACGCGAGTGAAAGAATTCTATGCACTGAAGTCTGCCCCGGCCGTTGCACGTTAAGCCTCATTATATCTGGCCGGACTGCTGCATGGTACGCGGTCAGCCACTATCCCAGCAGCGCGATCCGAAGGATTATCGATTCACACGGCTGGAGAGACTCTCGCCAGGAAGTACTGCAACTCCCTCGGCAACGGGCTTTCCAGTGAGATCTCATCGCCAGTGCGCGGATGCGTAAGTTGCAACTTCGCGGCATGAAGAAAATTTCGGTTCAATCCGATCACAGCCGGTCCAGCCACGGGCGTGCCCCGCCTCAATTCTTTCGGAGCTCCGTAAAGGCTGTCTCCAACAACCGGGTGACCCAGCGAAGCCAAATGCACCCGGATCTGGTGCGTTCTGCCGGTGTCAATCTTTACTTCGACAACTGTGAATTTGCCATAAGGGCCTTCGAGACGGCGAACGACTCGATAATGCGATACTGCTTCGCGCCCGCCGCTCAGCCGTGTGGTCATCCGTGTGCGCCGGACTCGGTCGCGGCTGATGCTTGCTGAGATAGTTCCGTGGTCCTTCTTCATCCAGCCGTGTACAAGGGCAACGTACGTTTTCTTCACCTCGCGGCGCGCGAACTGTGATGCAAGTTTGCGATGCGCATCGTCATTCTTCGCCACCACGATCAGCCCGCTCGTGTCTTTATCCAGGCGATGCACAATCCCGGGGCGCGTTTCTCCACCAACGCCGGACAACGTGGCGAAATGATGCAGCAATGCATTCACCAGTGTTCCGCGATTGCGCTGATCATCGGTCGCGCCCGCCCCGGCATGCACCATCATGCCGGCCGGCTTGTCGATGACCGCGAGATCATCATCCTCGTACGCGATCGCCAACGGGATTTCTTCCGCCATGGCTCGCAACGGGGGCCGGGAAGCGGGACCAATAATCTGTATGCTCTCGCCGCCCCGCAACTTCAATGACGCTTTCCCAGGACTGCCATTGACCACAATCTTCTGCTCTTGCAGAAGCTGTTGGACGCGCGCTCGGCTCACCTGCAGTGGTCCCGGCAGAAATTGATCCAGACGCTGCCCGGCAGCTTCCGGGGGAACAGAAAGCGAACTGGATTGAGCGTCGGCCATCACCGAAAAGATATCAAGCGTCTGGCTGAAAGCGTAATGGAAAGTCAAAAATTGACGGTCTACGCAAATGCCGGAGAGTGCATCCAAGTACCTCGATGCGCAGCACCCTGATCCTGTGCCTTATACCGCTTTCGTGCTTGTGCGGCTCCTTTGCGCAAACCGACAACTCCGATCTCCCCGACGCTCCTTCGCAGGTCGCCCTGGTGCGCGACGGATGGATGCCGGCCGGCACGGTCCCTGCTCGCTCCCCGTGCGTTGGCTCCCCATGTGCCTCCGATTCGCAGCAAACCGGCAGTGCCGACCTGAGCGCTAACCCTCAGGCTGCCTTAGCCCGCCATTGCTGCGATCCCGCCTCCGAACGGCAGGTTACGTGGCACTCCCTGCCCAAGGACTTCCTTACGGATCAAAAGGCAATCTGGACATTTCCCGTGCAACTGGCGAAAGGACGCCATTGGGTACCGACTCTCGCGGTCACCGGAGTGACCGCCGGGCTGATCGTTGCTGATCCCCATGCCATGCCGTATTTCCGTTCGCACTCCGGGAACCTTGACGACATCAATGACGTTTTCAACGCCTACGTCACGACCGGGGAGGTCATTGCCGTGCCTGCGTCGCTGCTTATGGCAGGATACGTCCGGCATGATCAATACCAGGTGAGTACAGCGTTGCTGGCAGGAGAGGCTTACGCGAATTCGGCAGTGGTCGATCTCGTCATAAAAGCCATCACTCGCCGGCAACGGCCCAGCGATGTGGCGGCAACGGGAGATTTCCACAACACCTTTTTCAACGGCGGAAAATCGCCCTTCAAGGGCAGCTCATTCCCTTCGGGACACGCGGCCGGTGTTTTCTCCGTGGCAACTGTCGTCGCCGGACGCTACCACAACCATCGCTGGGTTCCCGTACTGGCATACAGCTTCGCCACGGCCATCACATTGTCCCGCATTTCCACGCTCGCCCACTTCCCGTCGGATGCCTTTTTGGGAGCGGCCCTTGGATACACGATCACGCGATACCAGGTGCTGCAACCGCGTTAACTCATGAAAGGAAAAAGGGAAGATTATCGGGCTGCACTGACGGTGGGCGAAGGCACTCGTTTCGAGCCGGGGCGCAACCACCAGATCAGGCCGCCCGCAATCACCAATCCGATTGCGATCAACTGAGTTCCGCTCATAACGCCCCCAAAGACGGAGCCCCGGCCGGGATCGTCGCGGATGAACTCCAGGAAAAATCGCGCGATGCCGTAGATAAACATGAACGCACCGATGATCTGGCCCTCGAATTTCCTCCGCCTTAGCAGCCACATTAGGAAAAAGAAGTTCGCCAGTTCGACTGCGCACTCGAACAATTGCGTCGGTTCGAGCGGCACATTCAGAGGCGTACCGGTGATTTCATGCGCCAGCGGGTTACGAAACACGACGCCCCACCAGTGGTGCGTTTCTTTGCCATAGCAACACCCGGCAGCGAAGCATCCCAGGCGTCCGATCGCATGTCCTAACGCAAGTCCGGGCGCGAACGCGTCACAAGTTCCCAAAGCCGGCATGTGGTGCCGCCACACGTACCATGCCGCCGCGATGAAAGCAGCTAGCAGCCCGCCGGAGAAAACTCCACCGGCCTGCAACGTAGAAATGCTGAAAATCTCTCCGGGATGCGCCGAGTAATACCCCCACTCATTAATGACGTAGAGAACTTTCGCGCCTAGAATTCCGCACAGTACGACCAGAATCCCCAGGTTCCAGGCTTTCTCGCCGTCGATTCCGATCCGCTCTGAATTGCGCACGCTGATCCACAATCCGATCAGCACGCCCAGAGAAACCAGAAATCCGTAGGTGGGCAGAAAAAAACGTCCAATATGAAAAAGCTGTGGAAACATCTCTT
>Ga0335069_10010109_pt1 | contig 13391 bp, 10 predicted proteins | sample Lox_Sample_11_FD_206714 | JGI IMG/M metagenome (GOLD analysis project Ga0335069, IMG submission 206714) | Soil microbial communities from Loxahatchee National Wildlife Refuge, Florida, United States - Lox_Sample_1.1 | ecosystem: Environmental > Terrestrial > Soil > Wetlands | place: USA... | reverse complement strand
ACCACGATCTCGTCGCCCGCCGCCATCGCCCGGCCCAGGCCGCGGCTGACGTGCAGCGTCAGCGTGGTCATGTTCGCGCCGAACGCCACCTCGGAAGGCCGGCCCCCGAGGAAGTCGGCGAGCGCCGCGCGCGCCGCCGTCAGGGCGGCGTCGGTCTCCACGCTGGTCGGGTAGACCCAGTGGGTGTTCGCGTTGTGGTGGAGGAGGTAGTCGGTGATGGCCGCCGGCACGGCCGCCGGCACCTGGGTGCCGCCGGGCCCGTCGAAGTAGGCGACGGGGAGCCCGCCCTCCGAGCGCTGCAGGGCCGGGAAGTGGGACCGGATCGCCTGGACCGACGCGACAGCGGTCGGAGCCGCGGTGGTGGTGCTGGTCATCGGCCGTTCACCTTTCGCGCAGCATACCGCAGGCGCGCACGGCCCACGCCGCGATTCCGCACTGGCCGAGCCAGTAGAGGATCATGACCGGCCAGCCCACTCCGCTCAGCGGCAGGCGAAAGCGGTCGAAGGCGATGAGGGTGTCGCTGGCGCCGAACGCCACCGCGCCGGCCAGGCCCAGCCGGGCGGCTGCGGGCGAGGCGGAGGGGCTGCCGATCGCAGCCGCGGCGCGCCACATCATGGTGCAGATCACCGAGACGTAGACGGCGACCGGGACGGCCATCGCGCCGAGGCCGGGCCGCAGGAGGACGAGGGCCAGGACGGCCCAGGCGGCGAACGGGAGGGCGCGGGCGAGTGCCGGGCGCCTCTCCACACGCAGGAAGGCGGCGATGTAGGCCAGGTGAGCGGCGAGAAAGGCGAGGAGGCCCGGAAGGAAGAGACCCCCCTCGAGGAGCAGGTCGCCGAGCGCCGAGAGCAGCAGGCCCGCCGTGACGAGACGGCCGAAGGCCGTCGGGGCGGCCGCCAGCACCCACCCGGCGAGCGCCAGCACGGGGACGGGCTTGGTGAGCAGCCGCGTCGGCCGCAGGTCGGCCGCCAGGGCGCCGAGGTACACGACCGCCGCGCCGCCGCCGAGCGCCGCGAGGAGGCGGCGGGGCGGCCTCAAGCGTGCCGGGGGCCGCGCAGCAGGCGCGCCGGCAGCAGCAGGATGCCCTTCAGCAGCCCGAGGACGCCCTCGACGGCGATGCCGAGCACGCGGAAGGGGAGCAGCAGCAGCCAGACGATCGGGTAGAGGACGAGGGCCAGCAGGGCCAGAGGCCAGCAGAGGACGAGCAGGATCAGCCAGAGGATGAACTTCGCCACGTGTCGCCTCCGTCAGGGAGCGCTACAGAGTCTACGTCCGTCCGCCGCCGGGCGTTCCCCGCCGTCGGCCCGCTACCGGTTAGGATCGCTCGTGCCCCAGCCCCTGCCGGTCGACGCCCATCTCGAGGCCGTCCGCGACGCCCTGGGCACGGCGCGCGCTGTGGTGCTGGTGGCACCGCCCGGCTCCGGGAAGACGACGCGTGTCCCGCCCGCGCTGGTCGCCGACGGGGCGGTGTTCGTGCTGCAGCCGCGGCGGGTCGCCGCGCGGTCGATCGCCCGTCGGATCGCCGAGGAGCAGGGCTTTCGGCTCGGTGAGGAGGTCGGCTGGCAGGTCCGCTTCGAGAGGCGGTTCGGTCCGAGGACGCGCCTGCTGGTGGCGACGGAGGGCGTGCTCAGCCGGCGTCTGCAGTCCGACCCGCTGCTCTCGGCTTTCCGCACGGTGGTGCTGGACGAGTTCCACGAGCGCAGCCTGCACGCCGACCTCGCGCTGGCGCTCGTGCGCCAGGCCTGGCGTGCCCGAAAGGACCTGCGGATCGTCGTGATGTCGGCGACCCTCGAGGCGGAGCCGGTCGCCCGCTTCCTGGACGGTTGTGCGGTCGTCCGTGTCGACGCGCGGCCGTACCCGGTGGAGGTCCGCTACCAGCCGCGCCTGGGGATGGCCCAGGCGGCGCGGGAGGTGCTGGCCCGCCCCGGCGGCCACGTGCTCGTGTTCCTCCCCGGCACCCCGGAGATCCGCAGGCTGCAGGCGGAGCTGGGCGACGTCCCCGGGGCGCGCGTGCTGCCGCTCCACGGAACCCTCTCGCCCGAGGAGCAGGACCGGGCGCTCGCGCCCTCGACGGAGCGCAAGCTCATCCTGGCCACCAACATCGCCGAGACCTCGCTGACCGTGGAGGGCGTCACCGACGTGGTCGACTCGGGGCAGCACAAGGTGCTCCGCTACGACCCGGGCCGTGCGCTCGACCGGCTGGAGCTGGAGCGCATCCCGGCGGACGCTGCGGAACAGCGCGCCGGCCGCGCCGGTCGGACGGGCCCCGGCCGCGTGCTGCGTCTGTGGGACCCGCGCGATCGCCTGCGTCCGCGCCGGGAGCCCGAGATCGAGCGCGTGGACCTCGCCGCCCCCGCGCTCGAGGTGCTGGCCTGGGGCGCGGACCCGTCGACGTTCGAGTGGTTCGAGGCGCCTCCCGGCGAGCGCCTGCAGGCTGCCCTGCATCTGCTGCAGCGGCTCGGCGCGACCGACGGTCGCCGGCTGACGCCGCTCGGCGAGGCCATGCACCGCCTGCCCCTGCACCCGCGGCTGTCGCGGGTCGTGCTCGCGGCAGGGGGCGATCGGCGCGCGCCCGCCGTTGCCGCCGTCCTCTCGGAGGGCTGGCGGCCGGCCGCCGCCGAGCCGGCGACGACCGACTCGGACGTGCTGGCCGCGGCCGAGCGGCTGGTGCAGGCTCCCGACGGGGTCCGCGCCGCCGCCGAGCAGATCGCACGGCTCCTCTGCGAGGACGCGGCTGGCGGCAGGCAGCCGCCTGCCGTCGGCGACGAGACGCTGCTGCGCGCGCTGCTGGCCGGCTTTCCGGACCGCCTGGCGCGCCGCCGCGAGCGGCGGTCGAACCGGCTGGTGCTCGCCTCGGGCCAGGGCGCTCTGCTGGGCCGCGAGAGCGGCGTCCGGGAAGCCGACCTGCTGGTCGCCGTCGAGGTGACGGGAGGCGTCGCCGGAGCAGCGGGCGAGCCGGTCGTGCGCACCGCCAGCCGCGTCGCGCGCGACTGGCTCTCCGGCGTGGAGACGGCGGTCGTCCACCGCTTCGACGAAGGATCCGGCTCGGTGCGCGCGTTCGCCGAGGACCGGTACGAGCGGCTGCTTCTCGACGAGAGGCCGGTCCCTCCCGACCCGGACCAGGCCGAAGCCTTGCTGGTGGAGGCGCTCGATCGGCGCGGGCTGGGGGAGGCCGCCGGCCGGCTCGCCCGGAGGCTGCGCGTCGCCGGGCTGGAGGCCGATCTCCACGGGGCCGTCGTCGCGGCCTGTCGTGGGCGGACACGCCTTCCCTCGCTCGACGAGCCGGAGCAGTGGCTGGACGCCGGCACCCGCCGGCGCCTCGAGCGTCTCGCCCCGACCCGGCTGCCGCTTCCGAGCGGCCGGACGGCGGCGCTCGAGTACCGCGAGGACGGCACGGTGGTCGCCGCGGCGAAGCTGCAGGAGCTCTTCGGCCTGGCCGAGACCCCGCGGATCGGCGCCCGGCGGCAGCCGGTGGTCTTCGAGCTGCTGGCACCGAACGGCCGCCCGGTGCAGACGACCAGCGACCTGAGCAGCTTCTGGCAGCGGACGTACCCCGAGGTGCGCAAGGAGCTGCGCGGACGATACCCGAGGCACCCCTGGCCGGAGGACCCGTGGACGGCCGAGCCGACGCACCGCACGAAACGTCGCAGTTGAGTTATTCTCGTCGGTCGGCACGAAGCCCGACCCTCGCGGGTGGGCTGCGGCCGAAGCAGGGCGCGCCCGGCGGGCGCAGAGGTGACATGGGCGACGATCTCGTCATCGGGATGGCGGGCTCGGGCGGGGACGGCATCGTCTCGGCCGGGGACGCGATGATCACGGCGGCCGCGCTGGAGGGCTACCACGCGGTCCTCACCAAGAGCTTCGGCCCGCAGATCCGGGGCGGCGAGTCCTCCTGCCGGGTCCGGCTCTCGACGCGGCCCGTCCTCAGCTCGGGCGGGCTGCTCGACGTGGCGGTGGCCCTCAACTGGGACGACTTCCTGAAGTTCGGCGCCGAGCTGCCGGTGGGCGGCCGCACCACGGTCGTCTACGACAGCGCCAGCGGGGTCACCTCCGACAAGCTGCCGCTGCCCGGGGTGACGCCGTGGGAGGCGATCGCCGTTCCCATCGCCGACATGGCCCGGAAGCACGCGGGCACCGAGCGGGCCAAGAACTCGGTGGTGCTGGGGCTGCTCGCCGGCTGGCTGGGAGTGGGGCGCGACTCGCTGCTCGCAGGCCTCCGGAAGAAGTTCGCGAGGAAGGGCGCCGAGGTCTTGCAGGGCAACGAGAGCGCCTTCGCCGCCGGCGTGCAGTACGCGGCCGAGCACCCCCTGCGCGAGCCGCGCGCGCTGGACGCGGGCGCCGGTCCGGGCCAGGGCAAGCTGGTGGTCGACGGCAACGAGATGTGCGCCGCCGCGGCCATCTTCGCCGGCTGCGACTTCTTCGCCGGCTACCCGATCACGCCCTCTTCCGAGATCATGCACTTCTTCGGCCGCGAGGTCTGGAAGTACGGCGGGGTGATGGTGCAGGCCGAGGACGAGATCGCCGGCATCGGCGCCGTGGTCGGCGCCTCGTTCGCGGGCAAGAAGGCGATGACGGCCACCTCGGGCCCGGGCATGTCCCTGAAGACCGAGATGCTGGGCCTCGCCTCCATCGCCGAGCTGCCCCTCGTCTGCGTCAACGTCCAGCGCGGCGGCCCCTCCACCGGCATCCCCACCAAGAGCGAGCAGTCGGACCTCTTCCAGGCCTGCTTCTCCGCCCACGGCGACGTGGTGCGCCCGGTGCTGGCGCCGACCTCGGTGGCCGACACCTTCGCCATGACGGTGGAGGCCTTCAACATCGCCGAGAAGTACCAGACGCCGGTCGTCCTGCTCTCCGACCAGGAGATCGCCCAGCGCAAGGAGACGGTCGACCCCGTCGACACCGCAGCGCTCACCGTCGTCAACCGTCGGCGGCCGACGGCCGACGAGCTTTCGAAGTACGAGCGCTTCAAGGTGACGGAGTCGGGGATCAGCCCGATCAGCCACCCCGGCCTGCCGGGCGGCAACTACCTCGCCTCCGGCATCGAGCACAACGAGCGGGGAGCCCCCACGGCCAGCGGCGAGGTCCACGCGCGGATGAACGAGAAGCGCATCCACAAGCTCGACCCGCTGAAGCGGCGGCGGGACCTGTTCGTGGTCGAGGGCGACGACCAGGCCCCCTTCGCCCTGGTGGCCTGGGGCAGCCTGGCGGGCGTCGCCCGCGAGGCGCTGCGCCTCGCCCACGACCAGGGCATCCGGGCCAAGCTGCTGGTGCCCAAGCTGGTCTTCCCGGTGGCGGAGGAGGTCTACGCGGACTTCTTCCGCAACGTGCGCTCGGGTTTCGTGATCGAGCAGTCCCACCAGGGGCAGCTCTACCGGATCCTGCGGATGTACGTGAACGTGCCCGCGGGCGTGCAGTCGCTGGCCCGGAGCGGGTCGAACCCGATCCTGCCGGTGGCGATCGTGGACCGCCTCTGCCGGCTGGTGCTGCTGGCGCAGCGCGAGCACGTGGCCGAGGTGGAGCCCGCGGGCTAGGAGCAGACGATGAGCGGAACCGTGACCCGTCCGGCGCACGACTACCAGGCGAAGGACTACAAGAGCGACCTCAAGCCGATCTGGTGCCCGGCCTGCGGCGACTACGGCGTGGTGCAGGCGATCTACCGGGCGCTGGCCAACGTCGGCCGCCCGCCGCACGAGATCGCGTTCGTCTCCGGCATCGGCTGCTCCAGCCGCATCCCCGGCTACACCACCGCCTACGGCTTCAACAGCGTGCACGGCCGCTCGCTGCCCATCGCCCAGGGCATCAAGCTCGCCAACCCCGAGCTGCTGGTGCTGGTCGCCGGCGGCGACGGCGACGGCTTCTCCATCGGCGGCGGCCACGTGGCTCACGCGGTGCGCCGCAACGTCGACCTCACCTACATCGTGATGGACAACCAGATCTACGGGCTCACCAAGGGCCAGCTCTCGCCGACCTCGCCGCGGGGGCTCAAGACCTCCTCCTCGGCCTGGGGCAGCCTGGAGGACCCGGTGAACCCGCTGCTGTACGTCCTCGGCTACGGCGCCAGCTTCGTGGCCCAGGGCACGCCGGCGGACATGCAGGGCCTGGCCGCGGTGATCGAGGAGGGGATCCGCTTCCCCGGCTTCGCGTTCGTCAACGTGCAGTCGCCCTGCGTCACCTACGGCCAGGAGGAGCAGCAGCTCAAGGCCCACAAGACGGCCATGCAGCCGCTGGCCGCGCTCGGCCACGACCCGGCCGACCGCCTGAAGGCGATGGCCCTGGCCGCGGAGTACGGCCACAAGCTCTACACCGGCGTCTTCTACCGCAACCCGCAGCCGCCCCCGACGTACGGGGCGGAGGTGCAGCGGCGGCAGGAGGAGACGCGCTCCCAGGCGCGGCCGCGCGAGCGCATCCTGGAGATGTTCCGGCCGCAGTGAGGCGCGCTTGATCGACCCCCACCCCATCGTGCTCGTGGCCATGGGCGGCCACGCGTTCATGCAGAAAGGGGAGGCGGGGACGATCGAGGAGCACGAGAAGAACGCCGCCACCATCGCCTCGCTGCTGATGACGCTGGTCGAGCGCAACTACTACCTCTGCGTCACCCACGGCAACGGGCCCCAGGTGGGCAACCTGCTGGTCCAGCAGGAGCTCCCGGGCAGCGAGGTGCCCAAGCTGCCGCTCGATGTACTGGTGGCCATGACCGAGGGCAGCCTCGGCTACATCCTGCAGCAGGCTCTCCTCAACGAGCTGCGCAAGCGGCAGATGAAGCGCTACGTGGTGACGGTGGTGACGCAGGTGGTGGTGGACGAGAACGACCCCGCCTTCCTCGCGCCCAGCAAGCCGATCGGCCCCTTCCTCTCCCGCGAGGAGGCCGAGCGGCGTCGGGACCGGCTCGGCTGGAAGGTCAAGGAGGACGCCGGGCGCGGCTGGCGGCGCCTGGTGCCCTCGCCGCAGCCGCTGCGGGTGATCCAGCGGCACATGATCCGCGACGCGGTCAGCCAGGGGCACATCGTGGTCGCCTGCGGCGGGGGCGGCATCCCGGTGAAGAAGCAGCCGGACGGGCAGTTCGCCGGGCTCGAGGCGGTGATCGACAAGGACCTCACCTCCAGCGCCCTCGCCGCCGACATCGGCGCGGCGCTGCTGGTGATCCTGACCGCGGTGCCGCAGGTCTACGTCAACTACGGCAAGCCCGACCAGCGTGCGCTCGGGGCGGTCACCCTCGAGGAGATCGAGACGCTGCACGCCCAGGGGCATTTCCCGCCGGGCAGCATGGGGCCCAAGGTCGAAGCGGTCATCCGCTTCCTCAAGGCCGGCGGGCGGCGCGCGCTCATCACCGACCCCGAGAGCCTGCCCGCCGCCATCGACGGCCGGGCCGGAACGCACTTCGTCGGCGGCATCTGAGCGCGGCCCTCGAAGCCGGTCGTCGGCCCGCTACGGCTGCGGCACCCCTGGACAGAATATATACGATATGTTTCCATACGCGCGGACGAGACGGCGGGCTCGACAGCGAGGTGCGCGGTGGAGAAGAGCGTCTTCGTGCTGCTGATCGGGGACTCGGAAGGCAAGCCGGTCGACCTCTACCAGAAGCTCCAGGAGAGCGACGCCTCGCTGACGGCCCGTGCCGCCGGCTTCAAGGTGGAGGTGCGCTGGGCGACGAACCTCGACCAGTACGGGGTGCTGCGCAAGCGCCTGGCCGCGGGAGCGCTGGACGCGGCCGTGGTCGAGCCGGCCAGCGTGTCCACCGCCAACCTGCTCCTCGGGCAGCTCAAGGGGCGCACCGGCCTGGTGCTGCTGAACGTGTGGGACCCGGGCTTCGAGGAGCCGATCGCGCGCTGGGGCGGGGGCCACCCGGTGGCGACGATCAGCCAGCCGCAGCTCCAGATCGGGGAGATCCAGGGCCGGCAGGTCTCGGAGGCGATGCCGCAGAAGGCCCAGGCGCTGGTGATCACCGGACCCATGCGCTCCTCGGCGGCTCGCGAGCGCCTCGCCGGGCTGCGGTCGGCGCTGCGCGACGACATCGTCGTGCAGACCGCCGAGGCGGGCCAGTGGACGGAGGCGGACGGCATCCTGGCCTTCAACAGCTGGTACGGCTCGAGCTCCGGCGGCGAGCCGATCCAGGCGATCGTGGGCCACAGCGACGATCTCGCGGTCGGGGCCCACAGCGCGGCGATCGCCGTCGCCAACGCGGCGCAGGCGGCCATGTTCCGCTCGGCGCGGCTGTTCGGCGTGGGCGCGGTCCCCGGCTACGGCCGGGAGATGGTGGACAAGGGCGTGCTCTCCGCCAGCGTCGCCGTCCGCCCCAACGCGGGCCAGGCGATCGCCATGCTGAAGCAGTTCTGGGCCGACGGGCGCCCGCTGCCGGCGCGCTCGGCCAGCGAGGCGGTGCCCTACCCGGCCAGCAGCGTGCAGGCGAGAGGGGCCAGGCCCTGAGCCTCAGCGCGCGGGGCCGGAGCCGACGACGGCCTCGAGCGCGTGCGAAGTGGCCTCCAGCAGCGGCTCCACCGCCAGCGGCGCACCCACCGCCTGCCGCATCCAGGCGTCGGGGGTGATCGAGCCCAGCTGGCAGATGCGCTCGAACTCCGGGCCGATCGGCGCCTTCAGCGTGCGGAAGTGCTCCTCCACCTGCAGGCTGATCAGGTGGCCGACCGGGTAGTCGGGGAGGTACAGGCCGTTGTCGACCAGGTGCGAGTAGACGGCGAGGAGAGAGACGTCGCGGCCGCCGAGGAGCGGCGCGTAGTGGCGCTGCCAGGTATCGCGGGCAATGCCGACCACCGCCTCGCGGAACTCGGCGGGCGTCGCCTGCGGGTGCTCGTACAGCCAGCGCCAGGCAGCCATGTCCACGAGGGCGACACCGGCGATCTCCCGTGTCTGCCAGAACTCGTCCAGCCGCTGCAGCGCCTGCGACTGCTCGTCTTCGCCGAGGAGCCCCAGCAGCTGCAGGTCGCGCTTCTGGAAGACGAAGGCGAGCGCTTCCGTGAAGGCGTTGTTGGGGACGCCCTGCAGCAGCGGGTGGTCGATGGTGCTGACGGAGAAGACCTGCTCGACGTTGTGCCCCATCTCGTGGACGGCGATGTTGTAGCCCTTGTAGTCCATGCCGTCCCTGCCCACCCGCGTGCGCAGGTGGGCCTGGTCGTCGCGACGTGCGGCCCCGAAGGCGTGGCCGGAACCGCGGGAGGGATCCACCACGATGTGCTCGGCCAGGAAGCGGGCGCGCTCCGCGGAGAAGCCCATCTCCCGGAACAGGCGCGGCATGTCGGCGGCGTACGCCTGGGGAGTGGGGTAGCGCTTCCGCGTGATCGCGTCGAGCTCGGCCTCGGTGTAGCGGCCTCGCGGCCGGAAACCGCCGTACCAGATGTCGAAGGGCTCGAGCGGCCGGCCCAGACGGTGCTGGATGAGCCGAGCGACCCGGGCGGACAGCGGCGAGCCCAGCACGGCCTCCAGCAGCGACCGCACCTGAGCCTCCGGTATCTCGCGGTCCACGTTGAAGCGGCGGTCGATGAAGGTCGGGTTGTCCGGCGTGAACGGGTCGACCCGCCGCTCGGCCGCGAAGACGGCCAGCCAGCGTCGGTAGCGCTCGTCCGGCTCCCGCTCGGAGCGCGGCTCGGGGGAGCGGCCGGCGGGCGGCTCGACGTCCCTCACCGGCGAGGCCGCGACGCGGCCCGTCGCCGGCGTCCAGTCGAGCAGCGGGTTGTCGACGACCGCGGCCGGGATCTCCTGGCGGACGATCCTCTCCATGACCTGCTGGATCAGCCGCTGCTCGGGCAGGCCTTGCGGGTCCGCGTAGCGGGCCTTCAGCTCGTCGCGCAGGTTCCAGTGGCTGAGCAGGCGCATCCCGGCAGGGAAGAGGCGCCGGCCGTCCTCCGTCAGCACGTGGTGCATGAACACGTTGTAGCCGGCGACGTAGGCCTCGGCCGACGAGTAGGCGGCGGTCGTGCCGGCGCCGACCTCCGCCGGCACCCGGGCCTGAAAGCGGCCGGCCAGCCGGGTCTCCGCCCACTGCCGGCGGCTCCAGCCGAGGCCGTCGCGCGTGCGCTCCGGCAGCGTCGTCAGCGGGAAGTTGAGCAGCGCCACGAACGCGAGCTTGCTGGCGTAGAGGTCGTCGGACACGTGCGCCCCCACGTCCCAGGCCGCCAGCCGCCCGTCCAGCGGGAGCAGCGGGCCGAGATCGAGGTCGGCTCCCTGCCGCAGGTCGCGCGTCAGCGACGTCAGGTAACCGCCCACGCGCTCGAGCGCGAACTCGAACCGGTCGAAGGTGCGGTCGAGGGCCTCTCCGCGTGGCAGGAACTCCGCCTGCACGAAGGCCGCGAGGGCCGCCGGGTCGCCGTCCTGCGGCCGCCAGCAGCGCAGCGCCTGGGCGACGCCGCGCTCGATCCTGTCGCGCTCGGCGTCCCCGTGCTTCGCCAGCAGCGCCTGCCTCGCCCCGGCGGCGGCACGGGCGTAGGCGGGGTCGGGAACCTCCGCGGCCGTCGCCGTGGCGGCGGCCAGCAGCAGCGGTGCGACGAGCATTCGGGCCAGCGCCAGACCGAGGTCCGCCGAGGCAGGGCAGGGCAGCTGCAGCATGGAGGGCACCTCGAGGTCGGCACGCTACGCCGGCGCGCGAAGCCGAGTCAAGGGCGGTCCAGGTGACACAATGCACTCATGACCGACCGCGCCCTCGGCTGGGGGCTGCTGGGCACCGCGCGCATCAACCGCAACCTCATCCCCGCGCTGCGCGCCTCGTCCGGGAACAAGCTGGTGGCGGTCGCCAGCCGGGACGCCGACAGGGCCGCCGCGTACGCGCGCGAGTGGGGGATCGAGCGGGCGTACGGTTCCTACCAGGCCCTGCTGGAGGACCCGGCGGTCGACGTCGTCTACGTTCCGCTGCCGAACCACCTCCACGCCGAGTGGACGGTCCGCGCGGCGCGCGGCGGCAAGCACGTGCTCTGCGAGAAGCCGCTGGCCCTGAGCGTGGCCGAGGTGGAGGCCATCGAGAGCGCCGCGCGCGAGTCGTCGGTGGCGGTGGCGGAGGCGTTCATGTACCGCCACCACCCGCAGACGCTGAAGCTGAAGCAGCTGGTCGAGGAGGGCGCGGTGGGCGCGCTGCGCTTCCTGCGCGGCGCCTTCAGCTTCCCGCTCGACCGCCCGGACGACTACCGCTTCCGTCCCGAGTGCGGCGGCGGCTGCCTGTGGGACGTGGGCTGCTATCCGCTCAGCCTGCTGCGGCTGCTCGCCGGCCGCGAGCCGGTGGAGGTCTACGGCGCGGCCGTCCTCGGGCCCACCGGCGTCGACGAGACGTTCGCCGGTCAGCTGGTGTTCCCGGGAGGCGTGCCGGCGCAGATCGACGCCGGCTTCCGCAGCGCCGTCCGCGCGGAGGTCGAGGTGGTCGGCAGCGACGGGGTGCTCCGGCTGCGGGACCCGTGGCGGCCCTCGCCGGGCTCGCCGATCGAGCTCGTCCGCGGCGGGGCCGTGGAGACCCTGGCCACGCCGCCGGCGGACCGCTTCCTGCTCGAGGTCGAGGACCTGGAGCGGGCGGCGCGCGGCAGGGACGTCCCGCGGATCACCCTGGCCGAGAGCCGGGGCAACGTGGCGACGATCGCGGCGCTGCTGGTCTCGGCCCGGGAGGGGCGACCCGTCCGGCTGGGTCCGGCTACGCCCTGACGCTCGCCTTCGGGATCTTCGCCAGCAGGTCCTCCATCTGGCCGCGGCTGGTGGCGCCGATGGTGAAGGCGTCGAGCACGGGCGAGGCGAGCGCGTACTGCAGGGCCTCGTCCACGCGGTGCGCCAGGCGACCGGCCCCCAGGATCTTCATGCCGATGACGCCCTTGCCCTTCCTCTTCATCTCCGAGAGGACGGGCAGCACCTCGCCGACCGAGGCGTCCATGATCGCACCTGCCGGGTTGAGGCGGGCGAGGTCGACGTCCACCCAGTCGCTGGCCGCGGCCGTCTTGAGCGCCCCCAGGTCGTGGCAGGAGACGCCGTGCGCGCGGATCACGCCCTTCTGCTTGGCCTCGGCCAGCACGGCCATGGCCCCGGCCCTCTCCTTCGGCCAGTCGGCGGACATCATGCAGTGCAGCAGCACGATGTCGATGTGGTCGGTGCCGATCTCCCTGCGGAAGCGGTCGAGGTCGTCGCGCATCTCCCGCTCGGTGGAGGCGTGGGTCTTGGTGAGGATCACCACCTTGTCCCGCGGCACGGTCTTGAGCGCCTCCTTCGCGTGCGGGTGGGTGCCGTACTGGTCGGCGAGGTCCCAGAACGACAGCCCCTGGTCGACGCCGGCCCGCAGCAGCTCGGCCAGCCCCGTGAGCCCCAGCCCGCGGGTCTGGTCGGACTGCTGGCCGACCCCGTTGGTGCCGGTGCCCTGCGCCAGGCGCGAGACCTTGATCCCGGTGCGGCCGAGCGTCACCAGGTCCTGGGCGCGCTTCTCGGTCGTGGACGCGTAGAGGCGGTGGGGAAAGGCGGGGCCGGCGAGAAACGCGGCCCCGCCGGCGATCGAGCCCTGGCGCAGGAACTGGCGACGGTCCATTCGGCACCTCCGGCGGGGCAGCCCCGCCCGCTGAAGCTGAAACGGAGTTTCAATTCTACGGCGTCGACCGCCGGCAATACCAGTAGACCCCGGCCCCCAGCAGCAGGAAGACGGCCAAGCCGTTCCAGTTGGCCCAGGCGGCGATCCAGGCCCCGCCGGCCCAGCCGGTGAGGTCCGGCACCAGCGTGACCCTCTTCCAGTCCTCGAAGAAGCGGAGCAGCGCCGCCAGCACCCCCACCAGCGCCCCGCCGGCGATGAACCCGGAGGCGACCAGCGTCCCTTCCTCGTGGCGGGCGGCCCCCTTCTTCTCGTCGGCGGAGGAGTGCTGCAGCAGCCAGGCTACCGCCGCCCCCAGCACCAGCGGGGAGTTCAGCTCCATGGGCAGGTACATGCCGAGGGCGAAGGCGAGGCCCGAGACGCCGACCATCTGCGCCATCACCGCGAACACGGAGCCGATGCCGTACAGGAACCAGGGGGTGCCGGACTCGCCCATCACCCCGCGCAGCACCGCCGCCATGGCGTTCGGCTGGGGCGCGGGCAGCGGGTGCAGGTGCTCCGGCGAGGGCGAGAAGCCGTAGACGTGCGCCATCAGCAGGATGACGGCGGTGGTGGCGGCCGAGGCCAGGGCGGCGCCGGCGAGGTTCGCGAGCTCGACGCGGCGGGGGGTGGCGCCGAGCCAGTAGGCGATCTTGTACTGCGTCACCAGCGAGCCCGACATCGACAGGGCGGTGCAGACGACGCCGCCGATCAGCAGCACCTGCAGCATCCCGCTCTCGCCATGCAGACCCAGCGAGGAGAGCAGGACGGCGGTGACGATCAGGGTGGTGAGCGTCATGCCGGAGATGGGGGTGATCGAGATCATGGCGATGGCCCAGGCCGAGACCGAGGCGAAGAG
>Ga0335069_10010108_pt1 | contig 13392 bp, 14 predicted proteins | sample Lox_Sample_11_FD_206714 | JGI IMG/M metagenome (GOLD analysis project Ga0335069, IMG submission 206714) | Soil microbial communities from Loxahatchee National Wildlife Refuge, Florida, United States - Lox_Sample_1.1 | ecosystem: Environmental > Terrestrial > Soil > Wetlands | place: USA... | reverse complement strand
GGTCGGTGCTCGTTGGCGTAGGCCAGCGTGGAGCGCGGGGGAGCTTGCGGCAAACCCAAATGCCGCAACTTGCCTTCGCTCGCAGCCAGCCCTCCGCAAATCTCGCGCAGCGACTTGGCGGAACCGATCTGGCAGAACAACATGGCTACGAACTGCCCCCAACTGCTGAACCCACGTGCATGCCGTTCCGCCTTGCGCTTGCGCACCGCCGCCTCAAAGCCGGTTCGCGAAACGAGCTGCAAACTCTGCGAGAAAATGCTGCATACTTTACTCAAGGCTGAGACCTTCTCTGACTTGTTTGGTTTGGGAAAACTCAACTTATCAGAGACTCAGCCTTCTTCTATCCTCCGGCCCTCAAGCGGCAGGAGCTAATTTGGACAAGAGTGCTCGCAGCGCTTTGGGAACGGGGACTGCACTTAGCCATCTCCTTGGCGCTCTTTCGCTTATCGGGACATTTGACTGCTACTTTTGCCAGTATTCATCTAACCGGGAATGGTATATCTGGAAGGAAGTTCTTTCCTTATAACGGTCCAGAGGAGATCACGCGATGGCTCTGCCATATGTCTTGTGTATCGACGACAATCCACAAGTGTTGGAGCTTCGCAAAGCGACTCTGGAATCTTACGGCTATCGCGTCGACATCGCGTCGACCAGCGACGCCGCGATAAAGATCTTTAGAGAAAACGTCGGTAGAAGCGCTTCTGCTGGAGTATAAGGTGGAAGGAATAGACGCGGAAGCCGTAGCCTGCCATGTCAAGCGCCGCTTTCCCAGCCTGCCGATCATCCTGATTTCAGCGTACTCAGAGATCCCCGAGCGGATGTTGTGGCTGGTGGATGAATACGTGATGAAAAGTGAGGTGCCGGGAGGGCTGGAGCGGATTATCCAACGAGCAAGGCACTCCGGCGCCATCCAAGAGGCGCACGAATTTCTTCGCTCCGAAGGGTCGCGCCATGACGCGGCGTAAGAGCTGTTAAGAAGAGTCTCGGTCAGTTCGCTCACAGGCGCACGGACGGCTCGCAAGGCAGAGTTTTTCGGTCTTCTCCGCCTTTAAAGAACATGGCAGAGTAGGGGCCGGGTTCTTCCGTGATTCTGAGATCAAGTCTTGAAGCACCGCTCTGCTGCCTTTAGGTGCGATGGCGCCGCTTGACATGCAATTGTGCCAGGGAGCGAGCCAAAGAGGCGTTGACGGACGCGACTTCCTCGGAAGAGATCTTTTCGCGCAGGCGGGCGGCTGCGCGTTGACGCGCTTCCTCGGCTTTGGCTGCGTCGATGTTCTCGGCGGCAATCGCCATATTTGTCACGATGGCGACCCGGTCGCCGGTGATCTCGACGAGCCCCTCGCCTACGGCGAGAAAACGATCGTGCCCGTTCTTGCGCACGATCATTTCGCCCGGCACCATTTGCGTCATCAGTCTGACATGCTGAGGAAGAATGCCCATCTCGCCTTCCACGCCCGGCAGCGTAACCATGTCCACTTCTTCGGAGTAAACCGTCGCCTCCGGCGTCACAATCTCCAATCTTAAAGTGTCGGCCATATTCGACTGTGTTGCGTGAGGACCTTTCGGCCCTCAGCGTCACCTTTTAGCTCTGTCTGATTTCCTCAATTGGGCCCTTCATGTAAAAGTTGCCTTCCGGCACGTCGTCGTGTTTGCCCTCCAGGATCTCCTTGAAGCCGCGGACGGTCTCACCCACGGGAACCTGTTTGCCCTCGCGGCCGGTGAACACTTGTGCCACGCTGAACGGCTGGCTTAGAAAGCGCTGAATCTTGCGCGCACGGAACACGGTTAGCTTGTCTTCCGGCGAAAGCTCATCCATGCCCAGAATCGCAATGATGTCCTGCAGATCTTTGAAACGCTGCAGTACCTTCTGCACACCACGCGCTACCTCGTAGTGCTCCTCGCCCACGATCTCGGGTGCGAGCGCGCGAGAAGTGGAGGCAAGGGGATCCACGGCCGGGTAGATTCCCAACTCGGCAATCGCCCGCTCCAGCACGATGGTCGCGTCTAAGTGCGCGAACGTCGTGGCCGGCGCTGGGTCGGTGAGGTCGTCGGCCGGCACGTACACAGCCTGGAAGGATGTGATCGACCCTTTTTTTGTGGAGGTAATGCGTTCCTGCAGGGCCCCCATCTCGGCGGCGAGAGTGGGCTGGTAACCGACGGCGCTGGCGGTGCGGCCGAGCAGGGCCGACACCTCGGAGCCGGCCTGAGAAAACCGGAAAATGTTGTCAATGAAGAGCAACACATCCTGGTTCTTTTCGTCGCGGAAATATTCGGTGATGGCGAGACCGGAAAGAGCCACGCGCAGACGGGCGCCCGGCGGTTCGTTCATCTGGCCGTATACCAAGGCGATTTTCGATTCGCCCAGGTTGTCCTGCTTGATGACTCCCGCCTGGGACATCTCGTGGTAGAGATCGTTTCCTTCCCGTGTGCGCTCGCCAACGCCCGCGAACACTGACACGCCGCCGTGGAGCTTGGCGATATTGTTAATCAGCTCCATGATGACAACCGTCTTGCCCACCCCGGCACCGCCGAACGCGCCCACTTTGCCGCCTTTCAGGAAAGGGCAGATCAAATCAATGACCTTGATGCCGGTAGGGAGCACCTGCGGAGAAGTCGATTGATCCACCAGCGGTGGCGGCGGGCGATGGATCGGATAGTACTTTTCCGCCTTAACTGGTCCGCGCTCATCTACTGGGTTCCCCGTCACATCGAATACCCGGCCCATGACACCTTCGCCGACGGGCATGCATATGGGCCCGCCGTTATCCGTGACGTCGAAGCCACGTTTGAGGCCCTCGGTGCCAGCCATGGAGATTGCCCGGACCTGCTTATCCCCGAGGTGCTGTTGCACTTCGAGCGTCACCTTAGCGGGCTGGTTCTGGACTTTGTATTCGACGGTTAGAGCGTTATAGATCCCAGGCAGTGCTTCCGGGAACTCGACGTCCACCACCGGACCGGAGACTTTAACAATTTTGCCTGTGTTCATATTCACACCCAGTTTCTACGGCCGAAATAATTCCCCACTCACTCAGACTGGCCTCCCGCAATTTCCAGCAATTCCTTGGTGATATTGCCTTGTCGCAGCTTGTTGTACTCGAGCGTCAAGTCGCTGATCAGGCCGTCGGCGCTGTCCGTTGCATTTTTCATCGACACCATGCGGGCACTTTGTTCACTGGCCTTGGCGTTCAACAAGGTTTGATAAATGTAAATGTTGAGATAATGCGAAAGGAGATAACTGACAAGGGCCTCCGGATTGGGTTCAAACAGGGACTCGGTAGTGTCGGCGGCTAAATCCTCTTCGAGCGTTGCCAGCTTCTCTTCGAATGGCGAGCCCGGAATTGTCAATGCTTTGATCTCACCCACTGGAAGAAACTCAAGTACGACCGGCTGCTGGGTGAGGGTGTTGAGAAATCGCGTGGCAGCAACCTGGACTTGGTCCACTTCCCGTTTCAAGAACAGGTCGCGGGCAAAGTTCGCCATCGCCACCGCTTCGGGGAAACTCGGCGTGCCCGCATAGGCAAACTCTGCGACCAGCTCCCGGCCGCTACGAGCAACGAACTGCGCAGCCTTACGTCCGGCCGTGATGAAGGCCGTTGACTGGGGGTCAAACTGAGTAACCAGGCGAAAGAGATTGCTGTTGAGGGCGCCGCATAAACCTTTATCTGCTCCGATGAGGATGACCGCCCGTTTGCGGACTTCGCGCACTTCGAGCAACGGGTGGCTGAACTCGCCCATCCGCGTGGTCGCTTCACGCTGGATACGGTACAACAGGTGCACAAAGGGGCGTCCAGCCAGAGCCGCCAGTTGGGCTTTGCGCATTTTCGACGCCGCCACCATCTGCATGGCTTTGGTAATCTGCGCCGTACCGCTGATGGACCGGATACGTCGGCGTAAGTCGCGTGGGCTGTTCATAGCTAGAAGTCTGCAAACTTTGATATGCGGACACCTGAAATCTGGATCGGCGATGGCAGTGCAGCATTCATTTCCAAGTCTGCTTGAACTCGTCGGCCGCCGCCTTCAGCTCGGCTGCAAGGTCCTTGCTAAGCGCTTTTTCCTTTTCAATTTTCCGGAGTAGCTCGTCCCTGCGCGTGGTCAGAAACTCCGTCAGTTTGGCCTGATACTCTTTGACCCGGGCTACCGGCACATCGTCCACATACCCATTCTGGACAGACCAGATCACAGCCACCTGGACCTCGACGGGAATCGGACTGTACTGGGGCTGCTTGAATATCTCGATGATGCGCTTGCCACGGTCGATCTTCGCCTGCGTCGTGGCATCGAGCTCTGAGCCAAATTGCGCGAATGCCGCCAATTCCCGAAATTGAGCAAGGTCACCCTTGAGCTGCCCGGCAACCTGCTTCATGGCTTTGAGCTGCGCCGCTGACCCGACCCTGGAAACCGAGAGGCCGACCGAAATGGCCGGGCGGACTCCCTGGTAAAACAAATCCGTTTCCAAATAAATCTGGCCGTCCGTGATCGAGATGACGTTAGTGGGAATGTAAGCCGAAACGTCGCCGGCCTGCGTTTCAATAATGGGCAGGGCCGTGAGCGATCCGTTGCCATAGTTTTCGCCGACGCGCGCCGCCCGTTCGAGTAATCGACTGTGCAGATAAAACACGTCGCCCGGATACGCTTCACGACCAGAAGGGCGTTTCAACACCAGCGACACCTGCCGATAAGCCACCGCGTGCTTGGACAGGTCGTCATAGACGATCAACGCGTCCATACCATTGTCCAAGAACCACTCACCCATCGCTGCTCCCGCAAACGGAGCCAAATACTGATTCGTAGCCGAGTCGGCAGCGGGGGAAGCAAGGATGATGGTGTAGGGCATTGCCCCGGCTTCTTCGAGGACAGCAATCACCCGGGCAATATTGGATTGCTTCTGACCAATCGCTACATAGATGCAATACAGCGGACGATAGGTCTTGTCGCCAGCCAGCTCAGCCGCTTTGTTGAGACGCGCCTGGCTGATGATGGTATCGATGCAGATCGTCGTCTTGCCCGTGGAACGGTCGCCGATAATCAACTCACGCTGCCCGCGGCCAATTGGAATCATCGCGTCAATAGGCATGATGCCCGTTTGCACCGGCTGGCTGACCGGACGGCGCCGGATGATCCCAGGAGCCATATTCTCGACTGGATAGGCGACGTCACTCTTGATGGGGCCCTTGCCATCCACGGGTTCTCCCAACATGTTCACGACCCGCCCCAGCAGGCCCTTGCCGACGGGCACCTGCAGCAGCTTGCCCGTGGCGTGCACTTCATCTCCCTCCTGGAGCTGGGTATAGTCTCCAAGAACCACCACACCGACCTCGGTCTCGTCGAGGTCCAGCGCCAGGCCCGTCACGCCGTGGCCAAGGTCGAGCATTTCGTTGAGCATGGCATCGGTGAGGCCTTCGACCTTAGCAACACCGTCGCCGACCTCGCGGATTACACCGACATTCTGCTTGGCCGCCGTGGCCCTCGCCCCCGTGATCTGAGCTTCAATTTCCTGCAATAAGTCAGGCATAGTTCATTCGCCTCGATCCGTTGACTTCAAAGACCGCATCGCGATCCGGACTCCGTGTTCCTCTCAAAAGTTCTTTTCCAGCGCGGCCAACCCAGCTCGCACGCTGCCGTCATAGACATCACTGCCCACTTTGATACGCATTCCCCCGATCAATGCCGGGTTATGGGCGAATGAGGTACTGATTCCCTGTCCGTACACCCGCTCGAGATTCGACAGGACGTTTGCCTGCAAGTCCTCAGGCAACGGCCTGGCACTCTCGATTACCGCTGTATGCCGGGAATGTTCGAGTTGCACCAACCGCTGAAACTGCGCAAGCAAAACCAGGCCGCCACGGCGTTTGCCTGCAAGAACCCGCTGCACCACTTGCCGAACGCGGGCCTCGTGCAGTAATCCCCGGACGAGACACAGGCGGAACAATCGCTTGGCTTCACGCCGGAGTTGTTTGGTGGCTTTCATCCTGGGGACCCTCCAACTTTTCGCACTTATGCTGCCAATCGCTTAGTTGTTTCCTCGGCCAAGCGCCGGTGATCCTCCGCCGTCAGAATCTTGCCGGTGACCGTGGCGGTCGTCTGCACAACCAACCTCCCCACCTCACGCTTAAGTTCTACAAGCATGCGGGCCTGGTCCTGCGCGGCAGCCTCTCGCGCCTTGACTATGATCTGTTCGGCAACAGCGATGGCCTTTTGGGTTTCTTGCTCTTGCACCCGGGCGGCAGCCGCATGGGCTTCTTCGATCAGCTTAGTTGCCTGGGCGTTAGCCTGGTCTAGCACTTCCTGGCGCAGGGCCTCGGTGCGGGCCAGTTCTGCCTTTATTTTCTCGGTATTGGCCAGCCCTTGCGCGATCTGTTGGCGCCGTTCTTCCAACATGCGGAGGACAGGTCGATAGGCAAACCGATAAAGAACAACACACACGATGCAGAAGCTGACAATCTGGGCCAGCAGATGAGTCCAGTCCACGCCGAAGGTCCTGGCAATCTGTTGGATCTGCCCGTCATTGCCCGCTGTCGTCAGCAAAGCCAGAGCATTCATAATCGCACACTCGTATCGGCACGGGCGCTGGCCGTCTTATGCGCTGTGCCCATCATGCTGTCCCTATCTCACCAGGAAAAGAGCGTAGAACACGATCGCTTCAGCGAAGGCGATGGCCAGAATCGCCTGGACCATAATCTTGGTGGCTGCTCCTGGATTGCGTCCCACCGCGGTCGAAGCTCCCATGCCAATCAAACCAACGCCAATGGCCGCGCCAAGCGCTGCCAGACCAACGTGCAGGCTCCCGCTCATATGCCTTTACCTTTCTTTCTCGCTGGCTCCGGCGATTGACAACGTCGAAGCCGCCGAAAATTCGTCCATCAACTGTGTGCGGCCGCAGGTTCTTCTTCATGCTGGCAAATCAGCAGCGTGAAGACAGCGGTCAACAACATGAACACCAAGGCCTGAACCAGGCCCACGAGCACTTCTAGAAAATAAAATGGAACCGGCAACAACCAGCCTAGACCGGGAACCATTGTGGCCATGGCTTCCAACATGTTTTCGCCAGCGAAGATATTGCCGTAGAGACGAAAGCTTAAGGAGACAGGCCGGAACAAAATCGAGACGATCTCCAAACAGCCGGCGGCGAAGAACACGACGACCATGACCCATTTCATCAGCCCGGCAGTGTCGCCCTTGGGCGCAAACAGTTCCTTGAGAAACCCGAGCGGACCGATTTCCCACAACGCCCAGATAATCCAACACGCGAAAAAGACCAGGGCCATGGCAAACGTCAGGTTGACGTCCGCGTTGGCGCCACGGAACAACGGATGATCGATCTTGAAACCATGTGAGGTCTGATGCCCCCAACCGATGGTTCCGACCCCGGGAATCAGGCCCACCCAGTTAGCCGCAAGAATAAAAATAAAAATGGTCGCAAAAAACCAGAACGTCCGCTCGGCCAAATGCCGGCCGATAATGCCCTCCAAGAAACCGTACAGGCTTTCCACCAGCCATTCCCATAAATTCTGGACTCCTGAAGGGACTCGCTTCATGTTCCGCGTAGCAACCTGGGCGAAGAAGATAAGGCCCACCGCAACAATCCAGCTGACGATCATGGAATTTGTGATCGGGAAGCCGAGGGGTCGGGCAATCTCCAGCGCTTTTTGCGACGGACCATGTTCCGTCTTTTCAGGGGTTAGTGTCGCGGGGTTGCCCTGTTCAACAGCGCTGGATTCCAGGGAAGCGGCTTGGGTTCGAGTGTCCGCTGCCAAAGCAAAGTCGGCGCCTAAGCTCATGAGCGCTGCGCCAAGAAGCACTAGCATCAACTTAGTTTTTAAGCCAAACACGTGCCCGCTCCATTTCACTTCTTCATAGAAACTGCGGTTGCGAGCCCAAGCTCGTCCTTGCCGGCCTTCTGATAGCCAAGGATGACAAAGTAGAGAGCGCGGTCAAAAAAACGGTCCAGCGAGTACAGCAATCGCACGCCACCCCAAAAATCCGCCGGTTCGTCGAGCAGAGTTTCGCGCTCCGTGTACTCCCAGAAGTACTCTCTGGTGGCACACACAGCCCAAAATAGCTCGCTGAACGGAACGCCCTGCTGAGCCCGGCGCATTCCCAGGCCCACATAGCGGTCTTCGGTTACGGAGTCAGTGTCCATCAACAGCCAATCTGTGAGGTTTCGATAGATCTCGCGCGTCGTTTGTTTCTGATCCTCGGCAGGTACTCTTTGCAGGAGATCCTTGCATCTGTCCGAGCGCTTGATCTTCTGAATGTATTCCTCGCACAGATGGTCAGCATGAGTGTCGACGTGGTCAATAAACTTACGCGCAAACATGCGTGTCCCTCCCTCCTGCCTATCGTCTGCTAACCACGCTCTTCACAAGCAGAGATAACGCATTCACAAAATGAGGCTAGCGATGGCATTCGGGTCTGTGAACTGACAGAACTACCAGTTCACGCGTGGTGCGAAGCGAACTAACGTTAGCCACGCTCAGACTAATGAGGAGGGTGGAAGTGTTTCTGCGCCTGAGGTCAGCGCTTCCTGTCATCCAGTGGCTGCCGCAGTATGAGAGGAATTGGTTGCGCCCGGACTTTATCTCAGGGCTGACGCTGGCAGCATATGCTGTTCCGGTTTCGCTGGCTTATGCCTCGCTCGCCGGCCTCCCATCGCAGGCCGGCCTTTATTGTTATCTGCTGGGAGGCATTGCCTACGCGGCTTTCGGTACTTCGCGACAACTGGCCGTCGGGCCAACCTCCGCCATCTCTATTCTAATTGGCTCGGCCCTCGGTGGCTTAGCGGCCGGTGACGTACTTCGCCAAACTCACCTGGCCATGGCAGTAGCCGTTGTGGCGGGATTCATCGGTATTTTCGCCTGGGTGCTGCGTCTGGGCAACATCGTCAACTTCGTTTCCGAGACCATCCTTAGCGGATTCAAGGTAGGGGCAGGGTTGGTTATCGCCTCGACCCAGCTGCCTAAACTTTTTGGCTTCGTCAGTGGCGGCGGTAACTTCTTTACACGGATCATCAACCTCGTGCGCCACCTTGGGGACACCAATCTGGCCACCCTCGGAGTAGGGGTGGGCGCTATCGCACTTCTTGTTATAGGCGAGCGAGTGTTGCCGCGCCGTCCTATTGCGCTGTTTGTGGTGGCGATAGCGATCCTTGTGATGACGTTTTTCCCTCTTGCCAGCTATGGAGTAAAGACAGTCGGCACAATTCCCCAAGGTCTCCCCCGTTTGGGCTGGCCGGTCGTGGAGTGGAGCGAAGTAGACAGCCTACTGGTGCCGGCTCTGGCCTGCTTTCTGTTGTCCTACGTGGAAAGCATTTCGGTGGTGCGAACTTTTGCGCTTAAGCATGGTTATCCCGTCAGTGCCGACCAGGAGTTGCTGGCACTCGGGGTTGCCAACCTGGCGGCCGGCGTGGGCCAAGGATATCCCCTGGCAGGAGGCATGTCACAATCGGCTGTCAACGAGAAGGCTGGTGCACGAACACCGTTGGCGCTGGTTTTCGCTTCCGTCGCTATCGGTGCGGTCCTGCTGTTCCTGACGGGTCTGATGCGCAACCTGCCCGAACCCGTACTGGCTGCTGTGGTTCTGATCGCCGTAGGCGGACTGATCAGGCCTCGTGAACTGCTGCATCTGAACCGAGTCAGCAAGCTGGAGTTTCACGTGGCCATGCTAGCCACAGTGGGAGTGTTGTCGTTCGGCATCTTGAAGGGCGTATTACTGGCTGCCATTTTCTCCCTCCTAATGCTGCTAAGAGGCGCCTCTCATCCTAGAATCGCACTACTCGGGCGTTTGTCCGGAACCGACCGCTTCGTTGATTCATCGCGCTATCCCGAGTGTGAGACCACGCCGGACACGCTGGTGCTGCGCGTGGAATCGGGGCTCTTTTATTTCAACGCTCAGCCCGTTAAGAACGAAATCCTGCGGCGTATGCGTCAAATCGACCCAGTTAAGCTCGTCGTGATTGACCTCTCCACCTCGCCAAACATTGACCTGGCGGGAGTACGCATGCTGGGCGAGCTCGACGAACAACTGACGCAGGCCGGAGTGTCACTCAAGCTTGCTGAAGTTCACGGAGCCGTGCGCGATTTGTCGCAGGCCGAGGGACTACATACCCGGATCCAAGGTATCGACCGAAGGTTGAGCATAGCGGTGCTGATCGGGCAGTGGAAAGAAGTGTTAAGCCAGGCCAGGTGAATCATGTCGCCGAGACATTGGGGTGGTCCACACAGATCCTGAGATGAGCCAACCAGAGATCGAATCCGCTGCATTTCATCAAGCCCAGTTGCAGAGCGAGCGCATCCGCATCCTTGGCGTGTTCAGCTTTGCCGCCGTCCTGGCGGTTATAACCGTCCTGCGGGTGTTCGTGATTCGTACGGCTTCCGAAAAAACGCCATGGATCTGGAACCTTGTCCTGGCATGCACAATCGCGGTCTATGAATTGTGGATGCTGCGCCGGGTCAACCTCGCCCGGAAGGCGGGGCAGAGCGTACCTCCCTGGTACTGGGTGATCAGTACTATCGTGGAAACTTCAATCCCGGCATTTGCAATCGCCTTTCTGGCCCACCCGCAGATTCAAAACATCTATCGGCCGCTGGCCACTCCGGCTGTGCTTGCGTTTTTTATATTCATCATTCTCTCCACGCTTCGGCTGAAGTTGTGGATCTGCTGGTTATCTGGAATCGTCGCATCCTTTGCTTATGTTGCGGCAGCTTTGCATCTGGGATGGCGACCTCCTGTCCTGGGCGTGCCGAGTCCTGTGACTCAAGCCTACGTAGGTCTCAATGCGCTGATGCTCTTGACAGGAGGGCTGATCGCAGGAGCGGTTGCGCGTCAGATTCGCAAGCACGTCGAGGCTGCCCTTCGGGAAGCGGACACCAAACGGAGGCTCGAAGCGGTCCAGCACGACCTGCAGGTCGCGCGCTCCATTCAGCAATCCCTCTTGCCAAAGGACCGGCCCCCGCTTGCAGGATTCGATGTGGCTGGATGGAACAAGCCGGCCGACGATACTGGCGGCGATTACTTCGACTGGATGACACGGGACGACGGCAAACTGGTTGCCACTCTGGGCGATGTTACCGGCCACGGAATCGGCCCCGCACTGCTGGCGGCGGTCTGTCGAGCTTATGCGCGCTCCAGTCTAACCGCAGAGTGCGATCTTTCCACAGCGTTTGGACACATCAATCAGACGCTCGGACGTGACCTTACGCAGGAACGATTTGTCACTTTCGCGGCTGCCGTCTGCGCGCCTGACGGTGAAGAAGCTGAGGTCCTATCCGCTGGCCATGGTCCACTCTTCATATACTCGCGATCGGCAGACTGTTTCACGGAGATGGAGGCGCAGGCAGTTCCCTTTGGCATCCTCCCCTTCTTCAATTCAGATCCTCCAGCACGGCTCCGGATGCACCCGGGTGACCTGGTGCTGCTGGTCACCGACGGTTTTTACGAATGGGAGAACGATCGCGGCGAGGACTTCGGCGTGCAGCGTCTAGAGGAGGTGGTTCGTGCTTCGCGGGATTTCCCCTCGTCAGAGATCATCGCAAGGCTCTACGATGCCGTCATCACTTTCGCGAATGGAACCAGCCAAAAGGATGATCTAACCGCTGTGCTCATTAAACGGCTGTAGGTTACGTCGTAATTGTCCCGTCATGGCTCTAATCGCGCCGGGCCGCAGCCCCGGTTAACGTTGGAACAATCTCAAAAGGCACATATTCACAAGTTGTAGCTACCGGTCTGGTGGAAGCAATCGAGTGTCCAAGTGTTACCAATGAAGATTGACAACGGGAGAGACCCTGGTCAACCGATTTTTCGGTGCCCCCCCAAGCCTTGAAAGTCCGGAGAGTCCGCTCGGCTTCTATCCTGGGGTACTGCGAAACCTTGCTTGACTGTGGATTTAAGCAGGTCGAGCTCGTGCCGCAGGGCTGAAGACCGACGAAGAGGAAGTAATGGAATCAAATCCTCTAGCATCGCACGCATGCGACGCACCACTTGAGTGCTGGTAGCGCCGAACTGACGTATCTCCGTCACGGCAAGTCCAACAAAGTCTTCCCAGTCCGGAGTGCGATAGACCAGGCGGAGTTGGCCTCCCGAGTCGTGAACTAGCCCCGTGTCCAGCCGCCTTAGTCCGACTTCCCGGAGCAAGTTGTGGATCTGATCCAGCGCGAGCACCGCCGTAGTGGGATCATTGATCGCCGGGGATAGTGCCTTTGAGGCGATGTCGACGATAATTCGAAAGGCAAACGCGGGGTCTTGCTCCAAGGTGCGCTCGCGGTCCAGAGCGATGTGCCGCAAAAGTTCTTTGGAACCTATGGCGGTGCCACCACCGTACAGGCGAAACACCGGGTCCTCGGTGGCAACAAAATCGCCGACCTGGGGGACCACTTCAATCGTGCATGCGCCGCGGATCGCGAAATCGACCAAGGTGTCAATATCAAGAGCAAGAACAACGCCAGGCTTTCCGCCGTGGAGTATTACTCGCGAGGGTACATCCCGGAAAGCCTCGCTGGATTCTCCTTCATCCTCACCATTCTGCCCAAAGATCTTTGGATACACCGCCCTGATCACTTGAAGCCCTTCTGAGGCTACATCAGCCATCACCGTCACAGGACGAAGCTGTTTGCTCACGTGTTCAACTACGTACAAGAAAACACAAATACTGATAATAGTCAGGATGACCACGATGACGGTCGTCAGTTGTCCGACCTTCCCTTCCGTGCCTCGGGAAACGACCGCCATGCTGTAAATGAGCGTAAATACGAACAGGCCCAGTGATGTTTTGAGAGTGCGAGAACGAAAAGGTCGGGCAATGATTCGCGGCGAAAGGGTACTGCTGGCAATTTGTACTGTCAGCAGTAGCACAGAGAAAAAAAAGACGACGAACGAAAGCATGGCCGCCGCAACAATATTGGCGAGCGCTCGGGCGCCGTCGGGACTGTAGTGAAAAAACTCAAGCCCCAGTTTTCTGTCGAGCATTCTTGCCACTGGGACAGAGAGGACAGCCGCCAGTGTGGAAATGGCAGGTACCACCCACAGGGACGACCGGAGGAAATTACGAAGACGCCGTCGAAAAATCCACGACATTGAGAGTTGGCGCGAATTAATCATTGGCTGGCCGCGTTTGCGAATGGCAACTATAGGGTTAAATAGTTTGACTAGCCCGGTCGACAAGCGTCCAGAAAACTTCATTGTGCCAGTGGAACCAGCTACCCAAACACTCCATCTATATGGCTTGAGAGAGACGCCTGGCCACTGGTAAAAGTGCCAGATTGAACCTCTAGCCTGAATTATTCACTGATTTTGCTGGCGAAAGAAGAAAGGATGCTCTAAAAGGTGCATGAACACTGGGTTTTCTGAGAACCCAGCACACCGTTTCGGAGCATCCCAAACGTGACACTCTGTATACCA
>Ga0335069_10010105_pt1 | contig 13395 bp, 7 predicted proteins | sample Lox_Sample_11_FD_206714 | JGI IMG/M metagenome (GOLD analysis project Ga0335069, IMG submission 206714) | Soil microbial communities from Loxahatchee National Wildlife Refuge, Florida, United States - Lox_Sample_1.1 | ecosystem: Environmental > Terrestrial > Soil > Wetlands | place: USA: Florida... | reverse complement strand
GAAGGCCGCAACTCGCAGTGTATCTGGCCGGAGGAACCTGGCGCGAGAACGCTTGACCCAAGCCGCGGAGGCGATGCGCGGCACATCCGCGAAGACGTGGAATTAGCCGAAGAACTGGCGGTCGAATACATGGACGCCCAGCGCCGCTCGCAATCCGGGCGGCAGCGGCCGCCCAGCGAAGTCATGAACACCTGCAGGAACTCGCTATTGAAGCAGATCAGCACGTCGCACAACGTCCCGCCGGGGGAGATGCTTCAGTTCTTTGGCCGCCGCAGCCTCGTCACCGATCTCACGGTGATCGTCCCATTCCTTCTGCTTTATGGCGTGCTGGCAATGTTGCTCGCCGGCCGGCTTGGCCGCCGTTATCCGCCAGAGGATAGCATGACCGCAGCCATCGCCATGACCCTTCTTTGCTCATTGGCATTCGGGGTCGGAGGACTGCTGTTGGGCGAAGAGTGGTCGCTCACGGCGGAAGGCCTGCGCCTTGGCACCGGACATCTGAGTTATCGTGCGGACCGTCTTCCGTGGGCCCATCACCGAATCGGGTTCTTTGTTCTTTGCGTGGCGTTGTTTTGGCTCGCTGCGGCGGTCCGATTTGGGGTGCGTCAACGACGCTCAGTTTAGCCGAAATCCGGTAGCGGCCGCGGCGCGGTAGCTGCTATTCGGCGCGGAGGATCTCCACGATATCCAGCCGGGCAAGGGGCCGGGTCGCCACCCAGATCCCTGACGCGGCAATCCATGCGATCGCGAGAATCGTCCCCGCATAGGTCGCGGCGTCCGCGGGTTTCGCGCCCTCGACCAGGCTTTCCAGGAACCGCCCGCTCAGCACTGCCCCGGCAACTCCCGCGACGGCTCCCAAGCCGATCGTGAGCAAGCCTTGGCGCACGAGGCCCAATCGCAGTCCTGCCGGCGTGGTTCCCAGAGCCATGCGTACGCCCATTTCGTGAGTTCGCCGGACAACTGCATATGAAATGACGCCATAGATGCCAATCAAGGCCAGCAGCAATGCGAATGCGGCGAAGCAGGAGACTGCGGTCCGATAAAACTGCGGCCGCGCCAGCGCGTCATCCAACCGCTGTTCCATGGTCTTCGCTCCGAACACCGGAACCTGCGGGTCTACCGACTGAATCGCGTCACGAACGATTGCGAGGCGATCTTCGGCACGGCCGTCGACGCGGGCCACGAGTGTCGAGAAAAATCCGCCGGGCGTAGTGGAGGGGATGAACACCAGCCTCGGATTGGCGTCGATGGGGTCGTTCCTCGCGGTTCGATAGTCCATCCCCTTGACCACGCCGATGATCTTCCGTGGCTCGCGGAAGACCTGATGTCCGAGAGCGTCACCGGCCGGACCGAATTCCGCGGCAAAGCGCTCGTTCACGACGGCGACCCTGGCATTGCCTTGTACGTCCGCGGCGGTGAACTCTCGTCCCGCCACAATACGTCCGCCCATGGTTCGGAAGTAGTCGGAAAACACGGGAATCACGGTGGCGGGCGCCCGGCCCGGTCTGCCGTCGACGTCGAACACGCCTCCAATGAAGCCCGTGGCATACAGCGGAAGGAACTCCGTGGCGCTGGCACTCCGAATTCCGGGGAGGCGGCGCACGCGGGCCAGCGCCTCCTCGAAATACGCACGACTGCGCGCGCCGCCCTGATGATTCGTTCCCTGCAACGATACGTTCACGGTCACCAGGCCCTTCGCGACAAATCCCCGGTCGATTTGCATCAAATGGATGAACGCACGCCCCACGGATAGGGAAGACGTCAGAAGGACGACGGCGAGCACTACTTGCGCCGCAACCAATGCTTCGCGAACCAGCCGAGTCCTCCGATTGCCGCTCGAGCCGCGCGCCCCGAGCGAGTGGGCCCTGCCGGCGGATAGCGACGGCAGAACACCGAAAAGCAGTCCGCTGAGAACCGAGATCGCGATCGCAAAGCCCAGCACGCGGCCATCCAGAATGGAGTACGTCTGGGAGGCAATTGGCGCCGGTTGAACCTTCGCTGCGATGGATGTTGTCCAGAACGCGACAAAGACCCCGGCGAGGGAGGCAGCCAGCGCGAGAAGCACGCATTCGGTCAGCAATTGCTGCGAGAGCCGTGCCCGGCTTGCACCGAGCGCGGAACGGATGGACAACTCCGCGGCGCGATCCGCGGTACGGGCCAATAACAGGTTCGCGACGTTCGTGCAGGCAATGAGCAGGATCAACGCTACCGCGGCCAGAAGTACGAGCGAGGCATTCTTTGTGGGGCCGGCGAGCTGGTCCCTCAGCCCGGCGATTCGCGAAGGGGATTGGATCTTCTGCAACGCTGTGCGTCCGGGCCAGAGGCGATCGGCTTCCGCGGCGAATGCCTGGCGGACTGCGGGCCACGTGAGTCCGGGCTTCAACCGTGCAATCACTTCCCAGCCGTTGTTGCCCCGGCTGAAAGCTGCGGGCTTCCAAAGCACGGCTTTGCCCGGATAATCGAATCCCGGCGGCGCGACACCGACGACGGTGAGCGGAATTCCCTCGATGCGAATCGTGGCTCCCAAGGCCTTTGGATCGCCTCCGAAAAGTGCTTGCCAGAGCCCGTAGCCGATCACCGCTACCGCGTTGCGGCCGGCCGATCCCAAGCCCGTCCCGTCCACATCGTCACCAGGAGTGAATCCGCGTCCCAGGATTGGCTGCGCGCCGAGCACGGGGAAGAAATTCGAGGATACCTGGGCGATATGGGCCCTGCGCCATTCGCCGGCGCCGCCCAGATTGACATCGAATGCCTCGAAAAGTGCCGCATCGGCAAGATACGGACTCTGCTGCCGCCATTTGTGAAATTCGGCCGCACTGTCATGGGGCGCGAGGAAGTTGCTCAGGTAGGCCAGCCTCTCGGGCTCCTGAAACGGCAGGGAGCGCAGCAAAAGCGCATTGACTACGCTGAAAACACCCGTATTCGCGCCAATCCCGATGGCCAGGGCCAGAACCGCAAAACCTGTGTGCCAGGGATGGCGCCCCCAGAGACGAACCGTGTGCCTGGCGTCCTGCGCCACTTCGCGGATCAGTTGGAGCGGAACGGAGATTGCCAGCGACAGCCTCAAGGAAATCAGACACAGTATGTCTCCGAAGCGATCAGGCAGTCAAGGACGCCGGTATACTGCGGCAGACCCCTGGATTTGGGATGTATCACTCTGAAATCGTTGCTACACTGCCGTTATGGCTTGCAAGACGAAGAGCAAGACGCCAACCAAGAAAGCGCCGGCCAAGAAGGGCAGCAAGTAGCTGCGCGATGCACCGGGGGGCGTTGTCCCCCCGTGTTTACCAGTTGACCACCCGATCGGGCTTAGGCACAGAGGCATCGCCACAGGGGCCGAGATGCGGCCGCAGCCTGGTCAACGCCGCTTCGGCGCTGACGCCGTACCGGGCGCGCAGGGCTGCCAGGTTGCCGTGCTCGATGAACTGGTCCGGCCAGCCGATGCGCACCACGGGGGTGGCGATCTGCAGCCTGTTCAACGCTTCCAGCACCGCGCTGCCGAACCCGCCGTTGAGTACGTGGTCTTCCAACGTGACAATCACTTCCACGCTGCGCGCGTAGAACTCCAGGGTCTCCGTATCGAGGGGCTTGGCAAAGCGTGCGTTGACGAGAGCGGCGGAAATCCCTTCGCTTTCCAGCCGCAGCGCCAGTTCCTGCCCGACCGACACCATGGCGCCGAGAGCGAAGATCAGCACGCGATCGCGTTCGCCGTGCTGCAGCAATTCGGCCTTGCCAATCGGGATTGCCTTGGGGACGTCCTTCACGGGAACTCCGGGGCCAAGGCCGCGCGGATAGCGCACCGCGATGGGACCGTTCCAGTTCAGTGCGGTGAACAGCATGTCCGCCAATTCGTCCTCGTCTTTGGGGTCCATGTGGACCATGTTGGGGACAGACCGCAGATAGCTGATGTCGAACAGGCCATGATGTGTCGGGCCGTCGTCGGCGGAGAGTCCGCCGCGGTCGATGCAGAAGACTACCGGCAGATTTTGCAGGCACACGTCGTGCACGACGGGATCGAAAGCGCGCTGCAGGAAGGTCGAGTAGATCGCGCAGAAGGGCTTCATCCCTTTGGCGGCCAGGCCGGCGGCGAACAGGACCGCGTGTTCCTCCGCGATGCCGACATCGAAGTACTTGTCGGGATGATTCGGCCGGAAGCGGTCGAGGCCGGTGCCGTTGGGCATGGCCGCGGTGATGGCCACCACCTTCGGATTGACGTCGGCGAGCTTGACCATGGTGTCCCCGAACACCTCGGAATACGTGCGCCGGCTGAGCGGCTTGGTTTCGCCGGTTTCGGGATCGAAGGGCCCCAGGCCATGGAACTTCTTCTGTTTCTGAATTGCGGGCTCGAAACCCTTGCCCTTTTGGGTGAGCACGTGGAGCAGGATCGGCCGCTTCTGTGTCTTCAGAAACTCGAAGGTTTTGATGAGGGCCCCGATATCGTGCCCGCCGATCGGGCCATAGTATGTCAGGCCCAGCTCCTCGAAAATGACGCTGGGCAGCAGCATGCTCTTGGCCGCCTCCTCCGCGCGCCGCGCCATGCGCAGCGCGCCCTTGCCAGCCAGCTTTTCGACGAACCTTCCCGCGCGCTCATGAAGGTGGTCGTAGCGCGGGTTGGTGACGATCTTGTTCAGGTAATGCGCGATGGCGCCGACATTCTTATCGATGGACCACTCGTTGTCATTGAGCACCACGATCAGGCGCTTGGTGTGGTGGGCAATGTTGTTGAGGGCCTCATAGGTGATTCCGCACGTGAAAGCGGCATCGCCCGCCACTGCCACCACATGTTCATTGCCGCCGATTTTGTCGCGTGCGACCGCCATGCCGAGCGCGGCGGAGAGAGCCGTGCCCGCATGGCCGGCGCCGTAGCAGTCATGGGGACTCTCGGTGCGCAGCATGAACCCGTTCAGGCCGCCCGGAGTACGGATGGTGGGGAACTGCCTGCGGCGGCCGGTGAGAATCTTGTGCACGTAAGCCTGATGGCTGACGTCGAACAGGAAGTGGTCGGTGGGGGTATCGAACACGTAGTGCAGCGCGATGGTGAGCTCCACCACGCACAGGTTCGGCCCCAGGTGGCCGCCATTGACGGAAAGGACGGTAATCAGCTCTTCGCGGATTTCGGAGGCCAGTTGTTCCAGCTCAGGAATCGAGAGTTGTTTGACGTTCTCCGGAGATTCAATTCGTTCAAGAATAGTTCCCATGTCGATCTACTGCGATGCCGCCGTTTCATGCGGCGGGTCTGTGATTGCGGGTGCGCGCTCTTTGCAGGGCGAAAATCACGAGATGGCAAAAGAGAGTGGCGGTGAGCCAGGACAGCGATAGAGCAGCATAGTCCCTCAGCGGCAATCGCAAAACTCCCGGATCCCAAAACATTTGCGCGAGCGGCTGGTAGCCGGCAACCGTCGGCTGATCGGCCAGCCAGACGAGCGATCCAATTCCCGCAGCCCAAAGGAGGCGGTTCGCACTTACCCGCTGGCGCGTCACAACGTTCTATTTTAGCAGGAGCCGGAACCTGTCCCGCTTTGGGCTCTGCTATCCTTCTAACCATCCGCACGTCCTTGACCAGGAGGGGGGATCCATGCTTTTCCGCGACTTCGTTTTCGCCGCGCGCACCTTGCGCAAAACGCCGGTCTTCACCGCTGCCGCGATTCTTACCATGGCGCTCGGCATTGGGGCCAGCACTGCCATATTCAGCGTGGCCAACGCCGTCCTCCTCCGAAAGCCCCCCTACAAAAGCCCCGACCGCCTGGTTTTCGTCATCAGCGACATGCGCCGGCGCAACGTGAAAGACTTCCCCGTCTCCAACGCCGATTTCCTCGACCTCCGTAACGGCACCACTGCCGCCTTCGAAGATGTCGCCTCTGTCGTCACGTTCCGTAACACCGTGCCCCGCGACGACGGCACCTCCGAACAGGTCCGCGGCGCCCAGGTCAGCACCAACTTCTTCCGGACGATGGGCGCGGGCATGGCGTTCGGCCGTGGCTTCACCGACTCCGACGGGACGCCCCAACCGCCGCCTCCTCCCGCTCCCGCCGGGGGCGCCGCCGCTCCCGCGCCGCAGGGGCCGCCTGCCATGGTCATCCTGAGCCACGATTTCTGGCAGCGCCGGTTCGGCGGCAAGCCCGACATCATCGGCAAAGGCATGCCGGGCGCGCAGCAGGGCGCCACGGAAATCGTCGGCGTACTCGCCCCCGGATTCGAGCTCCTCTTCCCTGCCTCCGCCAACATGGAGCGGCTGCCCGACATCTGGTTCGCGGCCCGTATCCCATATGACGCCGCCAACCGCAACCAGGTCCAGCACCGCGTGATCGCCCGGCTTCGCGAGGGCGTCTCGATTCGCCAGGCCCAGGCCGCTGTCGATCGCGTCTCCGAAGAAACGCGCAAGAACTTCATCATCTCCGGCACTGCCGGTTACGCGCTTCGGGTGGAACCTCTGCACCAGCACATCGTCGAAGAGGTGCGCCCCGCCATCGTCGCACTCATGGGAGCAGTCATTTTCCTCCTGCTCATCGCCTGCGCCAACGTCGCCAATCTCCTGTTGGTGCGCGCCTCGCTGCGCGAGCGCGAACTCGCAGTCCGCACCGCGCTCGGCGGGAGCTGGTGGCGGCTGGTCAGCCAGACCCTCGCCGAAGCCGGATGGCTGGCCTTCGCCGGGGCCGCCGCGGGAATCGCCCTCGCCGCTTTCGGCATCAGCGAGCTCCGCGACCTCGCTCCCGCGGACTTGCCGCGCCTCGATACGATCGGCATCGATGCCTCGGTGGTCGCCTTCACGGCGGCGATCGCGCTGAGCGCCGCCGCGATCTTCGGCCTCATTCCGGCCATCCGCGCCGCCCGGCCCGACATCGCCCAGGTTCTGCGCGGCAGCAGCCGCAATGTCGGACTCTCCGGCGGCGGCTGGATGCGCAACGCCGTCGTGGTCATCGAGGTCGCGCTGTGTTTCGTGCTGCTGGTCGGCAGCGGGCTGATGTTCCGCAGCTTCCTGGCCTTGCAGCGCGTCGATCCCGGCTTCGATTCCAAGAACCTGCTCACCTTCGGGCTGCTCGGCGGACGCCGCGGCCAGCAGCCTCAGGCACGAGCCGCCTTCATGCGCGATCTCAAGAACAAGCTGGCCGCCATTCCCGGCGTGGAGGCTGTTGCCGGGTCGTTCCCGTTCCCTCTCACCGGCAACTTCAGCCCCATCCGCTGGGGTCTGGAGCCCGCACTCACCGATCCCAGCCGCTTCATGGCCGTCGATTTCCAGATCGTTCTCCCGGGCTACTTCGAAGCCGTCCGCACTCCCATCCTCGCCGGCCGCTCGTTCACCGATGCCGATAACGCTCCCGAGCGCGACGGCGTGGTGGTCGACCAGATGCTGGCTGCCAAAGCCTTTCCCGGCCAGTCCGCCCTCGGCAAGCGCATCCTCATCCGCATCCGCGGCCTCCAGCCCGAGTGGGTGCAGATCATCGGCGTGGCCGCGCACCAGCGCACGGTCTCGCTTGCCGACCCCGGCCGCGAGCAACTCTACATCACCGACGGCTACGTCGGTCACGGCCGAATTGCGCGCTGGGCGCTGCGCACCGCCGGCGATCCGGCCCGCCTCGCTTCGGCTGTGCGCCAGGCCGTCGCCCAGCAGGACAAAAGCATGGTGCTCATCGAAATGGAGACCATGGACACGGTGGTCCGGCATGCCCAGTCCGGCACGCGCTTCCAGTTGATCCTGATCGGCGTGTTCGCCGGGATTGCCGCGATTCTGGCCGCTGTCGGACTCTACGGTGTGCTCGCGACCGTAGTGCGGCAGCGCACCGCCGAAATCGGAGTCCGAGTCGCCATGGGAGCCCAGCCGTCCAGCATCTTCAGCCTGATCGTCGGCCACGGCCTCCGCCTGAGCGTCATCGGGGTCGGGGTTGGCATCCTGGCCGCGTTCAGCCTCACGCGGATCATGACCACCATGCTGGTCGGCATCAAGCCTACCGACCCGCCGACTTTTGCCGCCATGGTCGTGCTGTTCCTGGCGATCGCTGCGATCTCATCGTGGCTTCCGGCGCGCCGGGCCGCCGGGCTCGATCCGACATCGGCGTTGCGCGACGAGTGACGGCCACAGTCAGGACGCGCTCAGCTCGACCACCGATTCCATCCGCGGCCCGGCCTGCACCAGGTCTTCCGGGCAGCCATGTTTCAGAAGCTTGAAGTTCTCGATGAAGCGGGCGGCGAGCGCCCCGTATTGCCGGTAGTACGCCTCGCGGTTCGGCCAACTGCCGGCCGGATCGAGAATCTGGGAAGGCACGCCTTCGCACCCTTCCGGCACCTCAAATCCGAATACCGGATCCCGGCGGAAGGTCACGTTGTCCAGCTTTCCGCTCAACGCGGCGTTCAACAGGGCGCGCGTGTGCCGAATGCTGATCCGCTTGCCGACGCCGAACGGCCCGCCCGTCCAACCGGTATTCACCATCCAGCAGGTGGCGCCGTACTTCATCAGGCGCGCTTTCAGCATGCGCGCGTAGGTATACGGGTGATGCACCATGAATGGCCCGCCGAAGCAGGCGCTGAAGGTGATCTCCGGTTCGGCGCCCAGGCCGATCTCGGTCCCGGCAATCTTGCTCGTGTAGCCCGAAATGAAGTGGTAGATTGCCTGGTCCGCCGACAGCCGCGCGATCGGCGGCATCACCCCGCTGGCGTCGCAGGTCAGGAAAATGACGTTGCGCGGATGTCCCGCCATCTTGGGCGGCAGGTAGTTTTCGATATAGTCGAGCGGATACGCGCCGCGCGTGTTTTCGGTGAGCGCGTCGTCGTTCAGATCGAGCCGGTGGGTGATCGGATCCAGCACCACGTTCTCCAGGATGGTGCCGAAACGGCGCGTGCACGCGTGGATCTGCGGCTCGGCTTCCGGCGAGAGCCGGATCACCTTGGCATAGCAGCCGTCTTCGAAATTGAAAACGCCGTTCTCGCTCCAGCCGTGCTCGTCGTCGCCGATCAGGCTGCGCGACGGGTCGGCCGAAAGCGTCGTCTTTCCGGTTCCCGAAAGCCCGAAGAACAGCGCCACATCTCCGCCCGGCCCCACGTTGGCCGAGCAGTGCATCGGCAGCACATTCTCCAGCGGCAGCAGGTAGTTCAGCACGGTGAAGATCGTCTTTTTGATTTCGCCGCCGTATTCCGAGCCGCCGATGATCGCCAGCCGCTCGGCGAAGCTCAGGATGATGAAGGTCTCCGTGCGCGTGCCGTCGATGATCGGAGACGCCAGGAACGAGGGCGCGCAGATCACCGTGAACTCCGGCGCGTGTTTCTTCAACTCCTCGGTCTTGCGGATCTTCATGAACATGTTGCGCGCGAAAAGGCTGTGCCACGCCTTTTCGGTGATAATCCGAATGGGCATGCGGTAGTCCGGATCGGCCCCGGCATAGCAATCCTGCACGAACACGTCGCGCTGCTGGAGGAAGGCCTGCAGCCGCGTGAACAGCGTGGTGAACTTTTCGCTGCTGAACGGCCGGTTGTACTGCCCCCACCACACGTGTTCTTCTGAGGATTGCTCGCGGACCACGAATTTGTCGGCCGCGGCGCGCGCGGTGTGCTTGCCGGTGCTCACCACCACCGGACCGAGATGCGCGATGCGCGCCTCTCCGCGAAATACAACCTCCTCGTACAGCGCCGCCGTCGGCAGGTTCCAGTACACGCGCTTGAGATTGGCGAGGCCGTGATTGCTCAGGCCGTATACGCTGGCCAGTTTGGCGGCTTCGGCCTGCGCGGGCGAAGGGATATCCAGATAGGGGTTCATCGCCAGTCCCTCACCAGTTTGCGGTCTCCCAGGAACATCTCGTTGGGCGCGTTCGGATCGAGCGCCCACTTGATGCGTTCGCAGCCCTCCATGATCTCTTTCAGGGTTCCGCAGAAGCTGATCCGCAGGTGGCCCTCCATGCCGAATTCGCGGCCCGGGACGGTCACCACCCGCACCTTGTCCAGCAGGAAGCGCGAGAGCTTGGCGGAGTCCTTCTCGTACGCGCTGAAGTCCGGGAAACAGTAGAACGTGCCACCCGGCCTGGCCACCCGCACACCCGGCAGCGTCGAGAGGTGAGTCATCATCACGTTGCGATTGTTTTCCAGAGTCATCCGCAGCGTGTCGATGGATGACTGCACGCCGTTGAGCGCGCCCACGGCCGCCCACTGCGACGGCGCCGCCGGTCCCGACGTCTCCTGCGATTGAATATTGGTCATGGCCCGGATCAACTGCCGGTTGCCGATGGCCCAGCCGATTCGAAATCCGGTCATGGCATACATCTTCGACACGCAGTTGATCACCACCAGCTTGGACGCATCGATATTGTGCACGCCTGCGTACCGGTAGCAGTTGGTTGGCGCACGCCCGTCGAAGATCAGGCGATTGTAGGTGTCGTCCATGACCAGGTACAGGCTGCGTTTCTCGCACAATTCCACCACGCCGGCCACGAACTCCTCGGAGTACACCACGCCCGACGGGTTGTTCGGGCTGTTCAGGATGATCGCCTTCGTATACGGTCCCACGGCGTCCGCAATCTCGTCGACGGTCGGCTCGAAGCCGCCATCGCGCGCAGCTACAGGTACCGGCACGCCGCCGGCGAGCTTGACCATCTCCGGGTAGCTCACCCAGTACGGTGCGGGAAAGATGACCTCCTGCTTGGGGTCCAGGATGGCGTGCAGCAGCACCATGATCGACTGCTTCGCGCCGCTCGAAGCGATCACGTTGTCCGGCGCCGCCAGCCGCCCGTAGTGCTCTTCGGTGTACCGGATGATGGCCTTCTTCAGCGCGGGAATTCCGTCGGCGGGCGTGTACTTGACGTCGCCGGTTTGAAGCATGGCCGTGCAGCTCACGATGGCGTCGATGGGCGTCTTGCTCTTCGGCTCGCCGCCTCCCAGATGAATCACCGGCTCACCCTTTTCCTTGAGCAGGGCTGCCGTCTCGTTCAGCTTCAGGGTTGGCGACTCGCAGATCGACCTCGCCAGTTGGCTCAGGTTCATGTAGTCCTTACCTCCTCTGCATAGACTGGTACCGCCAGTGTTCACGGCCCGGGAAATCCAATTATATCGGATCTGATAATCAATTAAGTGCGCAACCGCCCTTCAGGCCCCGACTCAGAACACCGGCCTGGTGATCGCTTTCACGTCCGCCGTAGAAGCTTCGCCGGCCCGCACCGTGACCCTGACCGCGTCCTTGATCATCGCCTCGTTCACGGCCAGTGCGGGACCAATCCCCGCGAATGCCAGCGCGTAGTTCGGATTGATCGGCACGCCTGCGAGGAACGCCATATCGTCAGCCCCGGACTGCCGGCCACCTCGCAGCGCCAGGATGAGCGGGTTCATTCTCGGTGCCGGCAGTTCCCCGGGTGTCTCCATGATCACCTTGCCCCTCACCGTCAGCGGGGCTGCCAGCCGAAGCTTGACGTTCTCCACAGCGTGCCCCTTCACTGCAAGCCAGTCCAGCGCTCGCAACTTGACCCCGCCTTTCTGCGCTTCGGCCAGCAGGTGGCACTCGCCATGCGGCGCCGCCGGAATTTCGAACGTGCCATCCGGGTTGGATTCCAGCCGGCTCGCAACGATTTTGGAAGCGCCCTTGGAAGAAGCCACTCGCGGATAATAGCTGCGCGTCCAGACCAGCGCGGGGCCTTCCGCATCCGGCTCCGGCGGCTTCATGTCTTGTGGCGGCAGCACCGAGAGCCTGTAAGCTCCGGGCATCATCCCTACTTCGAAATTGCCGTGGGCATCGGTGTTTCCGTGGAACGACATCCCCAGTGGCGAGTCGCTCAACTGCCCGCCGCCTCCGCCGTCCGTGGCGGTCTCGTAGAATGGGGTGCCCCCCTTCAGCAGCTCCACCTTTACCCCGCCGACCCCGGCCCCGGCCGCGGCGTCCAGGACGCTGCCCTCCACCGTTTGCGACGCCACCCGCGCCGCCGCGAGCACCAGAAGGCAACCCAGCTTCGCCCTCGGTCGCGCTTCTCGCGTGCGCGGCCCCGGCCATCCGGGCGGCGGGTCGCTCCCTCAGTCGCCATCGGGCAGGAATAGGGCCTCAACGGAGCTCGTTCGGCTTAAATTCTCCGCCGTTCAGGAGAATCCCCAGCACTTCTTTCGATCGTTCATCCCAGTTCTGCTCCTTCTGCGGCGTCAGGTTGTTGTGCTCCGATTCGATCATCGGCAGCGGCTCCTTCGGCACAGGGATCTGGTTCAGGGCCGTCCAGATGCCCGCCGGCGGCGAGATGGTATCGATGAAACCGATGGCCGCCAGCACCGGCGCTTTGATCCGCGAAGCGAAGTTGATCGGATCGAAGTACAGCGCGGTCTTCATGACCTCGGGATCGTTGGAGGGCCAGTTGGGGTATCCCGCCTTGCGCCCGTGGAGGTCGCCATTAGCGTCCGTGCCGGCCGGCACGCAGACCAGCACCGCCGTAATTTTTTCCGGCCGCAATCCGGCGAGCACCAGGCTCTGTTGGCCGCCCATGCTGGTCCCCATCAGCACGATCGTCTTGCCGTCCCAATCTGTCCGCGTCAACAGGTAATCCAGGGCGCGCGAGTCGCGCAGGTACATGTTCAGGAAGTAGCTCTTCTCGCGGTCCGTGTTGCCCACCGCGGCATAGTTGCGCGGCACATTGCCGGAAGGGTCGGAGGGCAGCTTGTCGTGCGCGTCCACGTTGATCACCAGCCAGCCCTCGGCAGCGCGCGAGGCGGCCGCATGCGCGTTCAACGCGTACACTCCGGCATACTGCAGCAGCACCAGGGCGGGGAACTTGCCCTCCTTCACTGGCTTCGCCACGTACCCCTGAGCTTTCGATCCCAGCGCGTCGAGCACGAACGTGTTCAGCTCCACGTCCGGAACGTCGGTCTCCACCCGCGCGAGCTTCGGGTTGATGGGTATCCCGGCCTGGGCCGAAAGCTTCTGCGACCAGAATGCGTCGAAATCGTCCGGACGCGGCGCCGCCAGCCCGATCCTGGACGGCGCGACCGCCGCCCCCACCGCATACAGACCGTTGTTGCGCCCTGTGTTGCCTCCGACAAAGCCATTCGCGCTTTCGCCGGGTTTCGCCACCGGTTCGATCGCGACATAGATCATCTCCGGTTCTTCGCCGGTGATTTCGATCTTGTCCTTCTCCGCCGAAAGATCCAGCTTGCCTTCCTTCAGCACCGCCGCATTGTTCCGCCGGATCGTCCACTTGTAAGAATAGGTGGGCGCGTCCGGACCGGGCGTCACGGTCCACCCGACCGTCTCCCCCACGCCGTAGATGCCGCTGGCATGATACGGCGTGAAAACGAGTTGTTGCGGAATCGGGGCGCCGCGCTGCGCCGTGCCGATCGCAGCGCTGAGCAGGACCGCAAATGCCAACCGCGCACAGGTTCGAGTCATCGGGAGTCTCTCGAAAGACTATAACCCGCCGCGCCACCGCGCGCGCGCAACCACCTCCG
>Ga0335069_10010104_pt1 | contig 13396 bp, 13 predicted proteins | sample Lox_Sample_11_FD_206714 | JGI IMG/M metagenome (GOLD analysis project Ga0335069, IMG submission 206714) | Soil microbial communities from Loxahatchee National Wildlife Refuge, Florida, United States - Lox_Sample_1.1 | ecosystem: Environmental > Terrestrial > Soil > Wetlands | place: USA... | reverse complement strand
AGGCCATGCTGGTCGATCGAATATTGCCAGGAGAGGAATTCCTCGACCGTCAGCGTATAGCGGCTGCACGCTTCTTCGAGCGACAGCAAACCACCGCGAACCGCGGCAACCACTTCCGCCTTGCGGCGGATGACCCAACGTTTCGTCCCCGGCGCCGGCAGATCGGCAATCGTCAGGGGCGAACCGTCCGGCCCGATCACGTATTTGACCCTCGGGCGATGGGGTTCGGTCATATCAACTCTCACCAACTCGACTACTCCACAGAGGCCGACCATACGCATACCCGCTTAAAATTTACCTAAGCGAAGCCTGCAATTGGCGGTAATCGGCAAAGTCTGCCGTCCAATCGGCGGAGCGCGGCGCTGTTTCAGCCTCGCGCGGGCGCTTGGCGGTCCGGTGGAACCGGCATTGCGCCGCAGAAGGGCCTGAACCCGACCGGCGCCTAGAGAATCGAGTTCAGCGTGTTCAGCGCCGAGTTGAGGCTGTTCAGGGAGGTGCTGAGCCCGCCGAGCGTGGAGTTGGTGACCGATTTCACCGAGCTCATCGGATAATCCTGTCCGCCGACAATGAGCTGCGGCGGGCTCTTGGACATATCGACGCCGCTCACGGTGCCCGAGACCTGCGGCGTGACCGTGACCGTCTGGCCAGTGGCGCTGGTGGCGCTGACGGCAATCGTATACTGGCCGGCCGGCCAGGTCTGGCCGGTATTGCCGGTTCCGTTCCAAGTATAGGTGTTGCTGCCGGCATTGAGCGACGTGGTGCCGGTGAAAACCACGCTGCCGCTCGAATTGGTGATGGTCACATTGCCGGTCGCCGGACTCGCCGAATTCAGGGTCCAGGTGGCCGGCGCACTTGACGTCAGCGAGGCGCTGGTGCCGGCGAGCGTGACCGTGGCGCCGACCATTTGCATCGCCGAGGCCGCCTCGTTGGTCTGCTGCAGCGAGATCAGCGTCTGCATATTGGTGTTCATGTCCACTTGCTGCTGGACCGAGGCGAACTCGACCAATTGCTGGGTGAACTGGTTGGTGTCCATCGGCGACAGCGGATCTTGGTTCTGAAGCTGGGTGGTCAACAGCGTCAGGAACGAATTGAAGTTGCTGGCGAGCTGATCGAGGCTGGAATTGGTCGAGTTCGACGAACTGCTGGAGCTGGTCGTATTGGTCGTCGTATTCGTCGTGTTGTTCGTGACAGCGGTGGTCATGATCGATCCTCAAACAAAGACTGTTCGCGCCCGTCGCTGGCTCATTCGGACGCCGGTTACACGCGGATATCGAGCCCGCCGCGCAGGTTCAGCCGCGAATAGATTTGCGCCGTGTCGACGGATGACAGGCTCGAATCGGGGATGACGAGCTGCTGCGTGTTCGATTGCGAGTTGTTGCCGTTTTGCGCGAAATTCTGGTTCTGCTGCTGACCGGCGAAAGACTGATCGCGCAGCGAGAACTGCATGGCGCTGTCGGAGGTCTTCAGCCCGGCCTGTTCGAGTGCCTGCTGCAGCTGCGGCTGCTGACTCTGCAGCAGATTGAGCGTGTCCTGGCGATCGGCGGTGATGTGGGAAACCACTTGACCGTTGCTGTCGACGCTGAGTTGCACTTCGATGCGGCCGAGTTCGGGAGGGTCGAGCCTGATGTCGAACTGGCTGGAGCCCGCCTGGGCGCGCGAGGCGATGGCGACCGGAAGTCCCGCAAGCGAGACGGCCGGCTCGGTCGTGGCGGTGGCGGCAATCGTCGTGGTCTGGGTCGTGGCGGCAGTGACATTCGCCGCGACGATACCGAATGTCGGCAGATTGGGTGCGGCTGTCTTGTTCGCCGCGCCCGCTTGCGATGCCGAACCGGCAGCCTCCGTCGGCGCTGTTGGGCTCGCACTGTGTGCGGTGACTGTCGGCGTGCTCGCCGCCGCATTGGGATCGCCCTGCGCCGGGGTCGAATTCGCCTGATTCAGCGTCTGCTGGAAATTGGCTGCGACCGGAGCGGCATCGGCGGGCGCGGCCGGCGCCGGCGCGGCCGCCGCCTTGCTCGCGGTCTTGGCATCGGCGGCGGTCGCGGCACTAACGGTGGCCGAGCCGGCAATCGCGTCGCTGCCGGTATCTTGCGACGTGCTGGCATCCTGACCGGCGGCACGCGGTGTGGCGAGCAATGTGCGCGCTTTGGCTTGTGCGCCGATCGCCAGGTTTGCCGTGGTGTTCGCAGCCGCGCCTGGCGTGGTGTCGATCGCGCTGTTGACGACGATAACCGTTGCGACCGGCGTCGGCGCACTGACCGAAGCGTCGGGCGGCGCGCTTGTGCCTGCCGCGCTGGCATTATCGGTGCTGCCGTCGTCAGATTGCGTGCCGGAGGAATCCTTGGATTTCTTGCCGGGCCCCGATGCGGCCGGATCGGTGGGATCGCCATTTTGCGCAGTCGCGGCTGCGGCTGCGGCCGTTGCGGCGGCGGTGGTCGCGACGGTCGTAGCGGCGCCGGCATCCGCGTTCGGTTGAGGCGCGTTGGTCTGTGCCGACTGCGGGTCCGCCGGTGTATTTGGATCCGCAGCATTGGGATCGTTCGCGCTCGGATCGGAACTGGCGGTCGAGCCGCCGCCGGTCTTCGGGGTTTGAGACGTCACGGTTCCTTTGCCGCTGCTCGCGTCCGCCGAGGAGGAATTGGCCTTGGCATGGGTAGGGGAGGTCGATGCGCCGGATGTCGTGTCCGAATGCTGCGAACTGCTGCCGCTCTGGGCCGTCGCGCCGGAAGAATTGGTGCCGCTGCTGGCGGTTCCGCTCGGCTGCAATGGTGCGGGCGCAGTACTGTTCGCGGCGTTGGAACTGCCGTTATTATTAGTGTCAGCGCTGGAGGCGCCGGCCGACCCGGTCGGCGCGGCAGTCGTCTGCTCCTGGGCAGGCGACGAATTGGCCTGAGCCGGTGGCGGCGGCACATTAGCCGGGGCCGGCGCGCTGGCGGCGAGCAGTGCCGCGAACGGGTTGATATCGATAATTTGGCCTTGGGAAGACGCGGCGGCCGCCAGCGAAGATGAAGAGACCGCGGTGGAAGCGCTGGGCGCTATACTCGGCACGCTTGGCACTGTCGGAAACTCCGGAAGCCACAATAATAATGATTGTCTGCTTGCAACCGGCAGGCCAGCCGTGCCGTCGACAAAAAGTCGATATATTTCAGCTAGATAATGTCCTGGGGGTCAGTCTTCCCGCGGCAAGCTTTTCGCGGCAATAGGCAAGATTTGCCGAATCGGCCCGCCCTAAAGGACCGCGGCGGCGCTTTGCAGCCATAAAGCAGCTATGAAAGCGGCCACGATGCGGACCATGGCGAAGCGCCCGATCGGCCCCTATAATATTGAGCAATCAAAGCGATCCAGGGGCGTCAGCGAACGCCCGTTGGCTTCCCTTGAAGCTCCTTGGACAGACCAATACGGCCGGATGGCATGGTGAACATATTGGATATCGAGGGCCGGCCGGCCGATACGCGGGTCGTCGTCGCCATGTCGGGCGGCGTCGATTCATCGGTAACGGCTGCGCTCCTGGCCGACGCCGGCTATGACGTGGTCGGCATTACGCTGCAGCTTTACGATCATGGCGCGGCGACCCACCGCAAGGGCGCCTGCTGCGCCGGCCGCGACATCCACGATGCGCGCGCCGTCGCCGAGCGGATCGGCATTCCACATTACGTGCTCGATTACGAAGACCGCTTCAAGGAAGCGGTGATCGAGCGGTTCGCTCAGAGCTATGTCGCGGGCGAGACTCCGGTGCCGTGCGTGGAATGCAATCAGTCGATCAAGTTCCGCGATCTGCTCGGCACCGCGCGCGACCTCGGCGCCAAGGTTCTGGCGACCGGCCACTACATCGCCTCGCGTGGTTTGCCGGGCGGCGGCCGTGCGCTTTATCGCGCGCGCGAGGCCGAGCGCGATCAGAGCTATTTCCTGTTTGCGACCACACAGGCGCAGCTTGATCTGTTGCGCTTTCCGCTCGGTGACCGCACCAAGGCGGAAACGCGCGACCTGGCGCGCCGCTATGGGCTTGCCGTTGCCGACAAGCAGGACAGCCAGGACATCTGCTTCGTGCCGACCGGGCATTATGCGCAGGTGATCGAGCGGCTGCGGCCGGGCGCGTCCGGCCCCGGCGACATTGTCGATCTCGACGGCCGCGTGCTCGGCCATCATGACGGCATCATCCATTTCACCGTCGGCCAGCGCCGCGGGCTCGGCATCGCCACCGGCGCGCCGCTCTATGTGGTGCGGCTCGACGCCACTTCGCGCCGCGTCGTGGTTGGCCCGCGCGAAGCGCTGCGCACGCGCCGCATCAGCCTGCGCGACGTCAATTGGCTGGGCGATGGCACGATCGAGGACGCGATCGCGCGGCATCCCGAAGTCTTCGTCAAGGTTCGCTCGACGCGGCCGCCGCAGCCGGCCTGGCTGCACGCTACAACGGGCGGCATCGAGGTCGAGCTCACCGGTGGCGAAGACGGCGTCTCGCCCGGCCAGGCTTGCGTCTTCTATGACGCGGCCGAAGGTCAGGCGCGCGTGCTTGGCGGCGGCTTCATCGCCAGCACCGTGGCTGCCGCAAGCGTAGCCAAGCCAAGCGCGGAACTGCTGGCGGCGACGCAGTTGCGTTGAGACGCCGTGGCGTTTGAGGCTTGGGGGCGATTGTGGGGGTTGAGCTCGACAAAGACAGCGTTGCCAAAGCCTATGCGCGCTGGGCGCCGATCTATGATTTCGTGTTCGGCGCCGTGTTCGATCGCGGCCGCAAGGCGTCGATCGCCGCGGCGGAGCGCATCGGCGGCCGCATCCTTGAAGTCGGCGTCGGCACTGGCCTGTCGCTGCCGGATTATTCCTGGTCGAACCGGCTGATCGGTGTCGATCTATCGGCGCCGATGCTGCGCAAAGCCAAGCAGCGCGTCGCCGAGCACGGCCTGACCAATGTCGAAGGCCTCGCCGTCATGGACGCGCAAAATCTCGGCTTCCAGGATTCCTCGTTCGATGTCGTCGTTGCGCAATATGTCATCACCACGGTGCCGGATGCCGAAGCGACGCTCGATGAATTCGTGCGCGTCACCAAGCCCGGCGGCGAGATCATTCTGGTGAATCATCTCGGCGCCGAGGAGGGCCTTCGCGCTGCTTATGAGAGCGCCTTCGCGCCGATCGCGCGACAGCTCGGCTGGCAGGCGGCGTTCCGCTGGCGGCGTCTCGAGCAATGGGCGGCGCGCCACGGCGGCGTCGAATTGATCGAGCGCCGGCCGATGCCGCCGCTCGGGCATTTTTCGCTGATCAGGTTCGGCAAACTCGGGCGCGGCACGAACTGACTGTGCGGCGCCCGGCAGGTCGCGCCGCTGACTCAGCCCCGCCGCTCGGCTTCCCAATGCCCCGAACACGCCGAGGTTGATGAGCGGCCACTCCACCGTCCGTCGCCGTAGTCGCCCGAGAGATGGCCGGTGCCATGGGCGGATTGACTGCCGGCGCTGACGCCGACGCTGACATTGCCGCGCCCATCCACGTGGCCGGACACGTTAAAGCTCGGATCGTCGTAGAAAACCCGTCCATCGGCAATCTTCAGCGCATAGCGGTAGGCGCGGTCGCAAGTGCCGGAATCGGTCACGATCAGGACGCTCCAGTTGCCGTCAAAGGGGCCGCGAGCCTGCGCTGGCGTTGCGGTCCAGGGCAGGGCCGAGGTAACGGCCCAAATGGCGCCTCCGAGCACACAGGCACTGACAATTGCCGCTAAAGTGCGTGGTTTTCCGCTGGTCATGCCTGTCTCCTGAAATGGCGATTCGCTAGGTCGGAGGCGCAATTTAGGCTCTTTGTGTAACTTTCCGCTGACCCGGCGCGCAATCTTGCCTTTGGTCTTGGAAAGACGAGGAAACTACCCTAAATCTTGCCCCGCCGGCGCCGGATTCAAGGCCCACAGGGCTTCGTCCCCCGGCCCCATCTGCCGGTTCAATCTGCGATGGCGGAGTAGCTCAGTTGGTTAGAGCAGCGGAATCATAATCCGCGTGTCGGCGGTTCGAATCCGTCCTCCGCTACCAGCATCACCGATCCTAGACATCGAGCTAGACATCGAGCGCCCACGGATTGACAGGGATAGCCGCCTGCTAGCCGAGAATGGTCCCTTTGCCGCGGCCGCTTTCGGATTTTTCGATCATGACCGTGTCATGCTCGAGCGCGATGCGCTTGGTCAGTTCGGCGTTCATCAATTGATCCTCAGTCAGCGCGTGCATGGCCGCGAACATGCCCTCGGTGCCCGCCGGACTGTAGATCATCAGCATGCGGACGCCGTCCTTCGATGTGACTTGGTGCGGCACGCCAGGCGGAATGTGCACGCACGAGCCTTTCTTGGCATGAAAGAGATCGTCGCCGACCTGAAAGTCCGCACTGCCGTCGAAGACGTAAAAGGTCTCGAACGCCTTGATGTGATAATGCGCGCGGGATTGGAAACCCGGTTTGCAGTTCTCTTCGACGACTTCGAACGTCTGGTTGGTGTCGCCGCCGGTGATCTTGACGATGACCTCGTTCGACTTGGCGTAGATGTTGCCAGCGCCAGGTTCGGAATGCTTGCCCTTTGCCGTCATGTCTTGCCTCCGGGATTATTCATGCTTTCAGAATTGCTCACGGTGGTGCATGCGGCCCTGGCGTCCAGCCCGAGGCGGCCAGATGCTGACGGCCCACTTGCAAAGGCTCATCCTCCAGGGGGGTCGCCATGGTTGCGTTCCAGCGGTTTACAAAGCCGGTCGCGGCGATGGCGGCGACGATCTCGATGATGTCGGTCTCGCTCCAATGCGCGCGCAACTCGGCAAACATGTCGTCGGTGACGGCGCTCGGCGCACGGCCAGCGGCGCGCGCAACGGCAAGTGCGGCTTTCTCTGCCGGCGTGAACAGCGGGCTCGCCGCGAAGCCGTTCACGGCGGCGAGCTTTTCCGGCGTGACGCCGAAATGCAGCGCCCCGCTTGCGGTGTGCGCCATGGAATAGGCGTCTCCCGCCGAGCGGCTCGCTATATGGGCAATCAGGCGCTTGAACCCACGATCGACCTTGCTGTCCGGCCCCCAGATCGCGCCCTGCAAGGCGACGAAGGCTTGGACCAGCTTCGGATTGCGCTGCATCGTCAGGACGCTATTGGGAACGAAGCCAAGCGACTTGAGGAAGCTCGCGAACTCATCCTTCAACTCGGGCGAATGCTCCGGCGGTAGCGGATCGAGCCGCGCCATCACGCTCACCGCACGTTCTGCAGCAGCAGCAGAAGTCCGCCGAGCACCGCAAGATTGGCGCAGAAGCCATTCTGCATGCCGAGCCGCATTGGTGGCACGTCGACCTCCCAGAAACGAAGCAGCAGCAGCGAGGCGAGCACGATAAACGCGATCAGGATCATCACGCCGATATCGGCATGCCAGTTCAGGAGGATCATGATGCAGGCGACGAATGAAGCAAACTCGCCGACCCAGAACGTCACCTTGGGCATCGGCGCGCCGAATTTCGTCAGCCGCGCGATGTGATCGTCGATGTGGACCTTCTGCATGTTGCGCAGGCCGATGATCACAAAGAGCGCGACGATCAGGAGGCGGCCCGCGGTGTCAAGCCACGATGCGTCATTTGGATAGAGCCCGTGCATGTCCGTCTCCCCTGTCGCCGCTGTATACGCGGCTTGTCAGGCCACTTTGCCCGCCTGGTCGACTGCCTGCTTGGCCCAATAGTCGTCGCGCGATTTGGTGTCCTTGAGCTTCGCCATGTCCTCGTAGCCGGGGGCCATCGAGGCATCGGTGCCTGCCATGACCTGATGGTGCTCGATATTGAGCAGCCGCAGCCAGCTCTGCTGGCCGAGCGTCAGACCGATCATGCAGCCGAGCTCGACCAGTTCCGCTTCGGTGAAGTTCTTGTGCATGCGATCCCAGAACGCGTCGTCGGTGTTCATGCGCCATGTGATCGCTTCGGCGTAGGCCAATGCTGCTTTCTGGCGTTCGTTGTAGCGGGTGGACTTCTCGAAATAGAGCAGGTCCATGACATGCTCCTCGATCAGCGCGCCGCTGACGACGGATTTCACCGAACGCTGATTGCCGCAATATTCGCATTGCACCGAGCGCGACACATAGAGCCGGCACAGTTCCTTGATGGCGTGGTCGAGCACGCCATTGTGGAACAGGTTTTTCCAGGAATCGGCAAAGAACCAGAACGCCGCCGGAACGTGGGCGCGAACCGCCGTGCTCTCAGGCCGCGGCGTGCCTTCGCGCTGGCAGCGCTCCATCTCGGCGCGCATCTTGGCGTCCATCTTCTCCAGCGGAACGTAGCTGATCCGTTGCTTGGCCATCATCGTGTCCTTTCCTCGTCCTATTCGGCAGCTTGAATGTTGACCGCCCGCCGCCCGGTGTCCTGAGCTTTGGCATAATCCGCGGTCGCTTGATACTCGGTCTTGTCGGTCTTGGCCTCGATGCCGCACACTTGGCGGGCGAACGCGGCGAATGGGCCGGCGCCCGTGAACTCCGCCCGCTTCATGGTCAGCGATAATAGGGTCTGCAGTGGCGTGCCGTTGAAGTTCTCGAACATGAACAGCCGGCTGCCCCAATCGGTCAGATAAAGGTCGCGGATGACGCGGGCGATCTTGATCCGGTCATAGGCGTCGCCGGTCGCGCCCTTGTTCAGCTTCTCGAACCATGGCCGCATCTCCGGATTCTGCCACTGGGCCTCGGTGGGAAACATGATGGCGCTGCGGCCGCAGAGATCGATCAGCTCGTCGACCATCGGTCCGAGATTCTGCAGGAAATAGACCCGGCCCCAGTTGAAGAGCTGGATGTCCGGCTTGTAGAGGCCGCCCGGCGTGTAGAATCCCTGATCCTCCGCGGCGAGGACGTGGGCGTAGGTGGTCTGCTGGAACGCGATGATCTTTGCCAGCCGGGCCTGCACGGCGTCGATCTTTGCCGTGCCGAGATGTTCGCACATCAGGATGGCGAGACCGCCAAGGAGTTCGGCGCGCACCGCCTGGCGCACCAGAGCGTAATAGTGCCCCCAATCGAACACCCGCTGCGGATAGAGCTTGGCGTGGTCCGGATTGCCGATGTGGAAGACGTATTTCCACGGGATCAGCACATTGTCGAAGATCACGGTGGCGTCGAGCTCGTCGCCTTGCGAGGCGAGGGGATGTTCGATCGGATCCTTGGCCACCACACTTTCGCGGCAAACAATGGTGATGCCCTTCAGATTGGCCGGGCAGACGCCGTAGATGATCTGGTCGCCCTTGGCGCCGGGACGGAAGAACACGCCGAGATGCAAGAAGTCGCCGAACGCCGACGCGGTGCCGATCGCCTTGACGCCGTTGACCAGGATGCCCTCGTCATTGGTTGAAATGACGCGAAGTGCCGGCGAATTGGCATGCGCATCGGGATCGGAGCGGTCGGCTTGCGGATCGACGAAATGCGGCGCCACCACGAGGTCGCGATCCATCGCGTATTGCCAGAAGTTGCGAATATTGTTCGCAAGTCCGCGCCCTTCGGCGCCGATCGCGGCCGTCTCCCAAGGCTCCGGATCGTCGATATAGGTCACCAGCATGTAGTTCTGGGAATCCGGCGTGCGCGGCATCGATGCGGCCACGAAATGCCGCATGATGAATTCGAGATATTTGCGCTTGCGCACCAGCTCGTCCTTGCTGCGGTGCTGAAACCACATCATCGAACGGCGCACGCCGTGCTCATCGATGAAGGTGAGCGTGTCCGACAACTCCTCGCGGTGATGCAGGTCGAAGAACGCGGCGGTCTGCTGGGCGTAATCGCGCGTCAGCGGGTGGGTCCCGACGTTGTCGATCTTCTCATTACCAACCCAGACCACCCGGCCGTCATTGAGTGAATCGAGATAGTGCTGTCCGGTCCGCAGCACGGTCCGCGTCGCCTGCCGCGGCGCGCAATTCTGCATCGGCGTGGTGACGGTCATGGGATCCTCGTCGTCGTAGCCTGGTCGCTAGCCTTGCCGGTGCCGCCTAGACTACTCCCGCGCCACATCCCATACTATGCACCAATGGATATGATCTCCATTCCATCCGGCTATTCAGCCGATCTCGACCTGCATCACCTGCAGGTGTTCGATGTGCTGCTGCGCGAGCGCAGCCTGACCAGAGCGGCGCGCGTGCTCAATGTCACGCAGCCGGCTTTGAGCAAGACGCTGGCGCGGTTGCGCCGCTGCTTCGACGATCCGTTGTTCGTGCGTGTGTCGCTGCGCATGGAGCCGACCGCAAAGGCGCTCGATCTTGAAAAGTCGGTGCGCGCGGTCATCGACAGCATGCGCACGCTGCGGACGGAAAACGTGCCGTTCGATCCGAAAACCTCGAGCCGCAATTTCACCTTCTGCGTGGTGGACGCCGGCGTGATCAAGCTGTTGCCGCCGCTGGTGAAGCTTCTCGACACGGAAGCGCCGCGGGTGCGCTTGAGCGCGGTGCAGTTCGACGCCGAACATCTCGACTCGTGGCTCGAAACCGGCACCATCGACTTTGCGATGGGATCGTTCTCGCATCTCGGCAAGGGCATCCGGCGGCAGCCGCTGTGGACCGAAACTTATGTCAGCGTGGTACGGCGCGGCCATCCCCGGCTTGGTGCGGAGCCGTCGCTGAAGGCATTCACCGCGGAACGCCACGTTCTGATCACGACCTTCGGCACCGGGCATGCCCACCGGCGCGCGGAGCGCGGCGATCGCGCCGTCGAATATCGTCTGCCGCGTGCCGATCTTCCTTGCCGCCGCAATTGTCGCCAAGCGCAGCGACGCGGTGGCGACGCTGCCGCGATCGATCGCAAAAGTGCTCGCGGAAGATCTCGACCTCGAAGTGATCACCCCGCCGATCAAACTGCCGAAAATCGAGATTTCGCAATACTGGCATTCGCGCTTCCACAACGAGCCGGGCAATCAATGGATCCGTTCGGTCTTCGCTCGCCTGTTCCGCGAAAGCCGTGCGCCGGCACGAAGGCCGCGATAGCGGCGGCGCATGGGCGGCTTGACGCCGGTGTGGCTGCAGCGAATCCTGCTGCTCCGCTTGACGTGAAGGAGAATTCGGGGAGGGTGTAGTGCCGGATCATGCAATGACGCGCCGGATGGCGCTGGGGGCGGGGGCCGCCGGACTGGCGATGGGCGTGATGACACAAGCCAAAGCGCAGATGAGCGCGCGCAAGACGTTCGTGCTGATCCATGGCGCCTATCACGGCGGCTGGTGCTGGCGGCCGACGGCCGAGATCCTAGAGAGCCACGGCCACAAGGTTTATGCGCCCTCGCTCACCGGCAATGGCGACCGTTCGCATCTTCTTTCAAAGGACATCAATCTCGACACCCAGATCACCGACATCGTCAATCTGGTGAAGTGGGAAGAGCTCAAGGACATCTGCCTGGTGCCGCATTCCTACGGCGGCTGGCCGTGTTCCGGCGCGCTCGAGGAGATCCATGACCGCGTCGCCTCCATCGTCTGGCTCGACGCGTTCAAGCCGAAGGACGGCGAAAAGGGCACTGACTATATTTCCGAGTTCAGCCGCAAAGCGATGGAAGACGCCGTGGCGCGCGGCGAGCCCGGCCGCAAGCCGCCGCCGGCAAAGACGTTCTCCAAGAGCGAAAAGGACTACGCCTGGATCGAGTCCAAGCTGACGCAGCAGCCGAACGGTCCGGCGCTGCAGCCGATCAGGCTCACCGGCAAGCGCGAGACGATTGCGAAGAAGACTTACATCCGCGCGCCGCAATATCAGCAAGCCGCCTTCGATAAAGCGCTTGCCGAGTGCAGGGCCGATCCGTCATGGCAGACCATCATTAACGACGGCAGCGGCCACGATGTAATGATTGATCAGCCGCAATGGCTTGCCGATGTGCTGCTGAATATGTCGTAGTGATCTGTCGGCGACCGATTCTTTCAATGCTGTGCCACACTCTCCGTCCGCATCGCGCCATGCGCCAATTGCCGAAGCCGGCGCACCGCCTCTGTGGCCTCATCGGCATTGAGGCTGGCATAGCCGAGCCGCAGCCCGCGTTGCTCGAACGGCGCGATCGCGAATGAGCGAGATGGCAAAAAACGCACCGTGCCGCGCGGCACGCCCATTTCGATGGCGTCCAGCACCGCGGCATTGCGGAAGGTGAGCCAGAAGGCAAGTCCGCCGTCCGGCACTTTGAAATCGATCAGGCTGCCGAAATTCTTGCGCAATATCTCCGCGAAGGCGTTGCGCCGCTTCAGATAGACCTGCAGCGCCTTGCGCGAATGGCGATGCAACTCGCCGGATTCGATCAGCTCGGCGACGGCAAGCTCGGTCGGCGCATTGCCTTGCCGGTCGATGATGACGGTTTCGTTGGCGATCATGCGGATGACGTCGGCTGCGGCCGCCACATAGCCGATACGCAGTCCCGGCAGCAGCAGCTTCGACATCGAGCCGATATAGACGGTGCGGCGCGGCGCGTAGCTTGCCATCGGCAACAGCGGCTGCTGCTCGAAATGAAATTCGTGATCGTAATCGTCTTCGATGATGGCGAAGCCGAACTGGCTCGCCAAATCGAGGAGGCGCAGGCGCCGCTGCGGCGTCAGCGACACCGTGGTCGGAAACTGATGATGCGGTGTCAGATAAAGCGCACGCACTTTATGCTGGCGACATAGCCGCTCGACATCGGCGACATCGAGACCGTCGTGGTCGAGCTTGGCGCCGATCACCGTTGCGCCGGCGGCGCGAAACGCCTGCCAGGCCGGCGCGTAACTCAAGGCTTCGACCAGCACCGTCTCGCCGGGCCGCACCAGAATGCGTGCGGCAAGAAAGATTGCCATCTGGCTGCCGCGGGTAATGCAGATATTGTCGGCATTGGCGACAAGCCCGCGATGCGTCATCAGCATATTGGCGATGGTCGCGCGCAGGATCGGCGAGCCGCGCGGATCGCCGTAGCCAAGCAGATTGCCACGCACCGCCTGGCGCAGCGCCGTGCGATAGGCGCGCGACAGCACGTCGGGCGACAACAGCCGCGCATCGGGCGCGCCGTCATCGAAGGTCAATTGCGTGCTCTCGACAAACGCGGGAAGGGGGTCTGCCGCCGGACGGATCTTGAAATCGGGCGCCGCGCCGTCTGGGCTGACGTCAGGCTGCAGGATCGGCGCCGGGCGCGGCGCCAGTTCTGGCAGCGAACTTGAGACAATAGTGCCGCGCGTGCCGTCGGAGGAGAGCCAGCCCTGCGCGATCAGATCGTCATAAGCAATGACGATGGTCTTGCGGTTGACACCGAGCGTGGTCGCGAGCTCACGGCTGGACGGCAGGAAAGTGCCCGGCAGCAGCCGGCCGCGCTGGATGTCATGGATCAGCGCCTGGACAATCTGCTGGTAGACCGGAATGCCCCGCCGCCGATCAACCCGCTCGGCGAGGCTGATTTTCCACGGCCGCAGCACTGGACCCCTCCGTCAGTGAATCTTGGACCTTTTCCATGGTCCATGGGGACCATAGG
>Ga0335069_10010103_pt1 | contig 13396 bp, 13 predicted proteins | sample Lox_Sample_11_FD_206714 | JGI IMG/M metagenome (GOLD analysis project Ga0335069, IMG submission 206714) | Soil microbial communities from Loxahatchee National Wildlife Refuge, Florida, United States - Lox_Sample_1.1 | ecosystem: Environmental > Terrestrial > Soil > Wetlands | place: USA... | reverse complement strand
TTGAAGGCCTGGTCGATCATCTTCGGGTGGCTTTCGGGGTCGGTGGCCTCGAAGTCGATCAGCTCCACCGACCGCGCGCCGGCTGCCTTCATCTGGGCCACCGCGTCGTCCCGGCTCGGGTCATTAGGCATGGCCGCCAGGATGATTCGGGCGTGCGCGTTCTGCAGGTAACGCTCACAGATGGCCAGCCCGATCTCGGAGGTACCCCCGAGCAGCAGGATGGCCTGCGGGTTTCCCACGGCGTCAAGCACCATTTAGAGCAGCTCCAAGCGTCGGGCCATGTCGGAGGCGAATACCCGCAGGGGATCGACCTTGCGGCGCAAGGCGATCCACTCGTCGATGCGCGGATACATGGCGTGGAAGATTTCGGCGGTGGTGCGCGAATCCTTGGCGGTATAGACGCGCCCACCGAATTCCAGCACGCGGCGGTCGAGTTCGTTGAGGAACTCGTTGAGCCCGGGCTTGATGGGAAAGTCGACGCACACGTTCCAGCCCGGGATGGGGAAGCTCAGCGGAGCCTGGTTGCCGGGGCCGAACAGTTTGAACACGTTGAGAAACGAGTAGTGCCCGGACTTTTGGATGTCGCGGATGATGCCCTTGAACTCCTCGACGGCGGTGGTGGGCACGACGAACTGGTACTGGCTGAAACCGGCCGGGCCGTAGGCTCGGTTCCACTCGCCGAACATGTCCAGCGGGTGGTAGAACTGCGTCAGGTTCTGGATCTTGCCGCGGTAGGTTCCGGATTTCCGGTACCACAATTCGCCGATCGACCCGAAAGTGTATTTGTTAGCCAGTCCGTTCGGGACCATGTCGGGAATCGTAAGTAGTTGCGGCGCATCGAATTTCAGCGGATCGCGGCGCAGCTTCGGGGGCAACTGGTCAAGCGTGGCGAGCGAGCCGCGCGAAATCGCCGCGCGGCCGAGTTTCGGCGGCGCGCTGATCGCGTCAAACCAGGCGCTGGAATAGGTGTAGTCGGCTTCGCTGCCGTCGCTGTGAAATGCGATGGTTTCGTCCAGGCCGGCGGTGACGTCGCCGTCGGCGATGAAATACGCGGTCTCCGTCGGCGTCATCTCGACGGTGGCCCGCAGGATGATTCCGGTCAGGCCGTTGCCTCCGACCGTGGCCCAGAACAGCTCAGAATCCTCACCGGTCGGGGTGAGGCGGCGTACCTGTCCGTCGGCGGTCAGCAGGTCCATGCTGCGCACGTGGCTGCCGAAGCTGCCCGCGCTGTGATGGTTCTTGCCGTGGATGTCGCAGGCGATCGCGCCGCCGATGGTGACTTGGCGGGTGCCCGGCAGCACCGGCACCCACAGGCCGAACGGCAGCGCCGCCTTCATCAGCTGGTCGAGGTTGACTCCCGCGTCGAGGTCGGCCAGGTTGCTGTCGGCGCTGATCGAGTGGATGGTGTTCAGCCCGGTCATGTCGATGACCAGGCCGCCGCCATTCTGCGCGTTGTCGCCGTAGGAGCGGCCCAGCCCGCGCGCAACCACCCCCCGGCCGCCGGCGTCGGCCATGTTGGCCACGGCTTTGGCGATCTCCTCCGGGTCCGGCGTGGAAAGCACCGTCGCCAGGGAGGGCGCGGTACGGCCCCAGCCCGTCAGGCGCTTGGTGGTGAACATCGTCAAAGAGGCTACCGCCTGGGCGGCAGGGCTCAGCGGATGCGGAAGATTATCGCCCGCTGGACGACGAAGTTGATCACCGTCGCGGTGCCCTGCGCGATCACGAACGCCACCGGTATCGCCCACGAGCGGAAGTGCAAAAGCGCCAGGCAGAGGTGGTTGAGGCCGACCTGCACCGAGAAAGTGATGGCGTAGAGGACCATGACCGCGAGGAATCGCCTGGTGCTCGGCGCCGCCTGAAACGTCCATCGACGGTTGATCAGGTAGGCGGTGATGGTGCCGACGATGAAACTCGTTGCTTTGGAAAGGTCGACCTGCAGGCCCACCAGTTTGTAGAGCACCAGGTAGAGGCTGAAGTCGACGATCCCGGCCAGACCACCGGTGACGACGAACCGCATTACCTGTGTCGTCAGACCCAGGTGTGGGCGCGCGGGAATGGCGCCAGGCTCTGGGGGGATCATTGCGGCGAGTCTATCGGGGCTGGAAGCCGGTGGCCGGCCGAGTTAGCGGGGCAGCTTCACCGAGATGAGCTCGACCTGGTTCTCGCCTTGCGGCGTCGTGTAGGTCACCGTGTCGCCCGCCTTGTGCCCGGCGAGCGCCTGCGCCAGCGGGCTGCGGGCGGTCAACGTCTCGGCCTCGCGGCCGATGGGAGTCTCCTCGACGATGGAAATCACGTGCATGGTGACGACCTCGCCGTCGGGGAACCGCAGGGTCACCTCGGTACCGCCGGGCAGCGCTTCCGAGTCGTCCGCCGGCGACGGCCCGCTCCGCAATCGGCGGTCCAGCTCGTTGATCCGGTCGGCCAGGACGACGAGCTCGTCCGCGCGTTGTATCGCCTCGGCCGCGTCTCCGTGGTCACCGATCATGCCGCGGTCGTTTTTGACCTCGACCTCGAGGCGATCGCGCCGCTGCTTTAGCCGGTCCAGCTCCGCGGCGAGGTTTTCCCGCGCCGCATCCGCCGCCGATTTGGCATTTTTGCTCACGTCAGTTGACCCGATTCCTGTCTGCCGTCCCTTGCTGACCTGTAGCGCTACAGTGTGGCACCACCGCCAGGCAGCCGCCACCTTTCGCGCACGCAAACTTGGTTGTTCTACACATACCCAGTAGGGCGGCGAATATATCCCCGTTTGCTAGTGGGCGCGCGCCTCGGGTCCTCTGGAGGTTTGCGCGCTACACCCAGCCCACGCGGGTCACCGGTCCCGCGGTGAGGGTGACCACGTTGTTGCGGCTTTCCCTCGCCTCGATCCGAGAAACCCACACCCGGCCGCCGGTGGCCAGCTCGACGATGCGCTCGGCCGTCGCGAACGCCCAGGCCGCCGAGCCCTCGATGCCGGTGTTCGCCATGATCCGCAGGGCGACGACGCCCCGCTCCGCCAGCAGTTCGAACAGGTCGCGTTGCGGGTCGTCCTCTGCGATCAGCGTGGTGTGGTCGAACTGGTAGCGCAGTGCCGACCGGACCTCGCTGACGGCGCCGCCGTCCACCACCAGGCCGGTCCCGGGCTCGGCCTCGGCGCAAGCGAACTCGACTTCGAATGCGCGCTCGTAGCCGTGCAGGAAGAAGCGCTTTCCCCGATTGGCCCACGAGCGATGGCAGCACGGGAGTTCGCCGAAAAGCTTGCGTGTGTGGAAGCGCGCCGCCCGGCCGTTCGGTGTGTCGGCGCGGTGCATGGTGGCGACCCACACGCCGTCGTCGAAAGCCGTGTCAGTCATGAGTGCAGCGTCGGCGCAGCGCCTTGAGGGATCCTTGGAGAATTCTTGGCGTGCGCTAAAAAGGTGGTGGCTCGTAGCTGGCCGCGATGCGCTCGGCGCGTCGTGCCGCCTCCGCGGCGAGCCGGGCCTCGTTGACGCCGCGCTCCCAGCTGACGCGGGCGGCGCGTTCCTGAGCCCGGGTTTGTCGCCGGGTGGGCATCATCAGTCCGCGGAATTCTCCCGGCGTCGGCGTGTTCTTCGGCAGCACCAGCGCTCCCGTCGGCACGGCCAGGGCCGGAAACAACAGCGTCCCAAGGGGTTTCGTGACATACTCATGGCCCGACGGTGACGTCCACACCACCGTCCCATCCGGCTCCGGACGATCCCGCCACCCATCCACACCGGCGTAGAAGGTCTTGAGCGGGTGGTGGGTGCGACTGGCCGAATTACTCTCTGACCCAGCTCGTTGCATGAGTCGAAACTCGCCCCGCTCCTCGGCTTACACTTCCGCAATGTTCTCGGAGACCCGCTATGCGATGAACGGGGACTTGCGCGTCGCATACCGCGCGTCGGGTGAAGGTCCTCGCGACATTGTGTTCGTTTCGAACTGGTTCACCACCTGTGAGCTTTTTCCGGAGCTGCCGTCTGTTCAGGGGTGGGTCGAGGCGATGACATCGCTCGGTCGGCTGATCTTTTTCGACCAGCCGGGCACGGGAGGGTCCGATCCCGTCACTCCGGGCGCGCTGCCGACCTTGGAGCAATGGGCCGACAGCATCACTGCGGTGCTTGACGATCTCGCAGTTAGCGAAGCGGTCCTCGTCACCATTATCGGGTCGCTCGCCACGGGGGCCCTGTTCGCGGCGACACATCCGTCCCGCACGACAGCATTGGTGGTGCTTGAGGGCTACGCAGACCCGTCGGCCATCGCCGATATCGAGGGAGCCCTCGCCACGGTAGTCGCCATGTGGGGCACCGGGAAGTTCCAGCCCGTTTTTAGTCCGGACATGCCGTGGAACGAGGAGATCCGGACAATGTGGGCCCGAGAAGAACGCATGGCGGCCAGCCCGGCGACGGTAGGTCTCATGATGCCGCTCATAGCCGAGGTGGACGTGCGGACGCTGCTTCCCACGGTCCGCGTACCAACCCTCGTCCTCCACCACACCGACGACGAGTGGCTCCCGCCCGCGCACGGCAAGTACATCGCTGATCACATACCGGGCGCGAAATACGTCGAGCTCCCAGGCCGCAACATATACCACTTCGTCGAACCTTGGAGACCGTCGTTCCAGGAGATCGCCGAGTTCCTCACCGGCCAGCAGGCTGATGTGGCCGATGATCGGGTTCTCGCCACGGTGCTGTTCACCGACATCGTGGATTCGACGCGGCGCGCGGCGGAGATGGGTGACCGTGACTGGCGTGCCTTGCTTGATGCGCATGACGCCGTCATCCGGTCTCAGCTTGCCCGGTTTCGGGGCCGCGAGGTGAACACATCCGGCGACGGCTTCCTCGCGATGTTCGACGGCCCGCAGCGAGCGATCCGCTGCGCCATGGCAATTCGTGACGCGGTGCAGGCGCTCGGCATCCAGGTGCGTGCCGGGCTGCACACCGGCGAATGCGAACTGCGAGGCGATGACATCAGCGGGATCGGCGTGCACATCGGCGCTCGCGTGAGCGCGCTGGCCGGGCCGAACGACGTGCTCGTGTCAAGCACGCTGCGCGACCTCGTGATCGGGTCAGGGCTGGAATTCGAAGACCGGGGCACGCACCAACTGAAGGGCGTACCCGGTGAATGGCGCGTCTTCGCCGTCACGTAGCTTGTGCACCCGGTGGTAGCGGCAGAGCCGGGTGGTATTGCCGGAATCGGGGCGACACCACACAGACGGGCCAGTGATGCTTCGGATTTGAGCCGGTCAATGTTTTGCCCGGCCGTGGTCAACATTTGTCCGGTCGCTTCGGTGCCCACGCCGGTCACGGCCAACAGGTTGGGCGCATGCTGGGTCAAAATGGCGTCGAGTTCCTCGTTGACTTAGGCGATCTCCTCGTCGAGCATCTGGATGCGTTTGGCCAGCCGCCGGCCGCAACATGCGTCGGGCACCGGCCACTGGGTCGTCGAGGGCAGCGGCCTTGGGAACGCGCAGCTGGGCGCAGCGCGCCACCAAGGCGGCGCGGTCATAGCTGGACAACTTCTCGCGCAGCGGCTCGCGCGCACACCACAGCAGGCCGTGGATTTGGTGAAGTGACGCTCTACGGGCTTTGACAGCGCTGCGCCGGGTCGCTCGGATCAGACGCACGGCCTCAACGTAACCGTCGCGGCATTCGGCGTCGTGGCCGCCGAGTCGATCAAGACCGCTCGCGCGGCATTGATCGCATCAATTGGATCGGATTTACCTTGCCGGCGCCGATCCTGCCGGTGGGTCCACTGACACGACGATCTCGCCGGCGGGCTACACCCAGTACGGCACCCGCGCGCGGTATTGCCGCATCGCGAAGGCGGCCAGCGCCCAGCCGATGGCCGTGAGGGCCAAGACCACCACCCAGTGCCGCAACTCCTGATGGGCGCCCAGCAGGGGGGATCGAACGATGTCGAGATAGTGCAGCAGCGGGTTGAGCTCGACGATGCTCGACCAGCGTCCGGCGCCCTGCTGCCGCAGCGTGTCGTCGTTCCAGATGATCGGCGTCATGAAGAACAGCAACTGCACGACGGAAAACAGCAGCGGGCCGATGTCGCGGTAGCGGGTCGCCAGGATGCCGAAACACAGTGCCACCCAGATGGAATTCAGCACGATCAGCGCCAGGGCCGGGATCACCGAGAGATCGGCCCACGACCACGGCTTGGGGAAGATGATCGCCACGACGAGGTAGATGGCGATGTTGTGGGCGAAGAGGATGATCTGCCGCCACACCAGCCGGTAGACGTGCACGGACAGCGGCGTCGGCAACTGCTTGATCAGGCCCTCGTTGGCGACGAACACGTCGGCGCCCTCCAGGATGGAGGCGTTGATCAGGTTCCAGATGATCAGCCCGAGCGTCACATACGGCAGATGCACGGCCAGCTCGAGGTGGAACAGCTTGGAGTACAAGCCGCCCATCGCCACGGCCGTGGTCCCGGTCGCGATGGTGATCCAGAACGGTCCCAGCACCGAGCGGCGGTAGCGCTGCTTGATGTCCTGCCAGCCCAGGTGCAGCCAAAGCTCGTGACGGCGGAAGCCGTCGAGCAGATCACTGCGGGCGCGGGCAAAGGTCCGCGACTGTGCCGCCGCGTCGACGAACGTCATGTGCGCCGCTCCTCTCCCCCGCAAGCGGGGCGTGCCCCCACGGCATCGTCGCCGGCGCGCGTCATGTGGCTCCTCCGGGCTTGCCGAAGCGCTCGCGGCGCCCCAGGCGGCGCAACCGAATCCACTCGAGCAGTCCCCGGGGGTCGCGGCGGGTCACCAGGAAGAACCAGCCGAACCGCACCCACTCCTGGAACAGCAGCTTGCGCAGGCCCGGCTGCGCCAGCACGTAGCCGCGGTTGCGGTAGGTGAAGAACCGCTTGGTGGCGTCGTCGGGGTACTGGGTGTGCATCCGGCCGCCCAGAATGGGCTTGAATTCGTCGGATCCGCACGGGTGCAGGTAGACCGCGTGCAGGCAGGTGCCGAACGGCAGGCCGGACCGAACCAGCCGGCGGTGCATCTCCACCTCGTCGCCGCGGATGAACAGCCGCAGGTCCGGGACTCCGATCGATTCCAGCGTCGACGCCCGGAACAGCGCGCCGTTGAACAACGACGCGATACCGCGCAGCAGATCCTGCCCCTCCTCAGTGCGCAATTCGCTTGTGCGCCTGCGCCATACGAGACCGCGTCGCAACGGAAACGCCAGCCGCTGCGGGTCGTCCATGTTACATACCATCGGCGATACCTCGGCCAGGCCGTATTTCTCGGCGCAGGCAAGCAATGTCGCCAGCACGCGAGAGTCCTGCGGGCGACCGTCGTCGTCGGCGAGCCACACCCAATCGGCCCCCTGCGCCAGCGCGTGCAAGATGCCGAGCGCGAAACCTCCTGCGCCTCCGAGGTTTCGGCGCGAGCCCAGGTAGGTAGTCGAAACAGGTTGGCCGGCAACCAGATCGCGGACGCGGCCATCAGCGGGGCCGTCATTGTCGACCACGATCAGGTGATCGGGCAGCCGGGTTTGCGAGCTGAGCACGTCCAGTGACTTGGCCAGCTCGTCGGGACGCCGGTGGGTGACCACGACGGCGAAGACCGTCTCACTCATGGCTGTCCGGCGGTCTCGGCCAGCACCTCGCGCACGTGCCGGGCCGCGTCCTCGCCCTCGTAGGCGCGCACCACGTCCTCGATGCCGCCGGACATGCGGATGACGCCGTGGTCGATCCACATCGCGGTCTTGCACAGCCGGGCCAGGAATTCGTTGGAATGGCTGGCGAACACCAGGATTCCGGATCGCTCCACCAGCCTCTGCAGCCGGGACTGGGCCTTCTTCAGGAAGTCGGCGTCCACCGCGCCGATGCCCTCGTCGAGCAGCAGGATCTCGGGGTCGATGCTGGTGACCACGCCCATCGCCAGCCGGACCCGCATCCCGGTGGAGTAGGTGCGCAGCGGCATCGACAGGTAGTCACCCAGCTCGGTGAACTCGGCGATCTCGTCGACCTTGGACATCATCTGCTTTCGGGTCTGCCCCAGGAACAGCCCGCGGATGATGATGTTCTCGTAGCCGGAGATCTCGGGGTCCATGCCCACCCCGAGGTCGAAGACAGGCGCGACCCGGCCGGTGACCTTCGCCCAGCCGCGGGTGGGTTCGTAGATGCCCGAAAGTAGGCGCAGCAGGGTCGATTTCCCGGCCCCGTTGTGGCCGACGAGTCCGACCCGGTCACCCAACTCCAGCGTCATGGTGATGTCTCGCAGCGCCTCGATGACGACGACGTTGGAGTTGTTGCGACCGATGGTGCCGCCGGCCTTGCCCAGGAAAGCCTTCTTCAACGACCGCGATTTGGCGTCGAAGATGGGAAATTCCACCCACGCGTTGTTCGTCTCGATGTGAGGACCAGGACCCGGCACCGTGCCTGCTTTACAGGTATTGACCGTGTCCGGACCCGCCCGGCTTGCCGATGCCCGGGGGCAGCGCGCCCTGGCGCATCTGCTCCAGCTGTGCGCGGGCGGCCATCTGCTGGGCGAACAGCGCGGTCTGAATGCCGTGGAACAGCCCTTCCAACCAGCCGACCAGCTGCGCCTGCGCGATGCGCAATTCGGCGTCCGACGGCACGACGTCCTCGCTGAACGGCAGGGTGAGCCGATCGAGCTCCTCGCGCAGTTCCGGCGCCAGGCCGTCTTCGAGCTCGCGGATGCTGGTGGCGTGGATCTCGCGCAGCCGGTTGCGGCTGGCCTCGTCGAGCGGTGCGGTGCGCACCTCCTCGAGGAGTTGCTTGATCATGGTGCCGATCCGCATCACCTTGGCGGGCTGCTCGACGAGGTCGGTCAGGGAGCGCTCATCGGAGTCGTCGTCCGCGTCGCGCATCGCCATGATCCGCGGATCGACGCCGCCTATGACCTCGATGCCGTCGGCGTCCGGGCCGTCGTTGCCATTAGCCAATCCACTCACCATCCTCTTCGGGACCTAAGGGTGCGGCGCCGCGGCGTCTTCGCGCCACTCGTATATCCGAGCCCCACCGTTGTCGTAAATCATCGTCCACGACGTCGACTTATCCAGAGACACTAGCCCGTCGGGCGTGGCAAACCCTCTGACGTTGGGCGTGCTCGTCAAGATGTACCTGATATTGAGCGCCTTAATCGCCTCGACCACCTTCGGATCGGATTCGCCTTTGCGCGCGGACGTCCAGAAGATGTAGCGGTAGTAGCCGGGGCCGGTCTGCTGCGGGAAGTCGTAGTGGGTCCACAACGGGTGCAGGTCGGCCACGGCATACATCCACGTCGTGCCGTCGACGTTCGAGTCGCCGATCAGGGTGTCGTGAGCGCCGGGGAGGGTGGCCAGGTAGGCCATCGCCATGAGGTCTCGCTGGTCGATGATCACCGAGTCGTACTTGTCGCCGAACAGGACCAGGTGCCGGTACAGGTAGTGCCGGGCGGTGAGCACGGTGGCCATCAGAAGAAGGACCGCCGTGGCGGCGGTCCAGACCGGGGAGGGTAGGTGTTTGAAGCGTTCGGTCAGACGTTTGGCCACCAGTACCGCGACCGAGACGATCGTGAACAGCGCGATGGCTGCCATCGGCGTAACCACCATCGTGACCACCGCCGAGAGGCGCCGCGGATCGTTGTAGAAGAACTGGCTGAACTCCTCGATGGCGCGGCCGACGGGATTGCGAAACGGCGCCCCGGAGTAGATGGTCGCCACGGTCAGCACCAGCCAGACGGCGGGTGGCCACCAGATCCGCTTGTACAGCAGGATCGCCATCCCGAGGTAGACCAGCACGAGCAACCAGTATTGGGTCGGGAAATCGTTGAGGTGGCGGGTGTGCAGGAGCAGCGCGTCGATCACGCCCTGCTTTACGCTCTTGAAGCTGGGGAACGCGTGTCCGGCGATGATGTCGGCCTGCCTGAGCACGCCGAGGAATTGCGGCGCCAGTATCAGCGCCGTCGGCACCGCCACGGCGGCAAGGGTCAGACCGTCGGCGAGGCGGCCGCGCACCGGATGCCTGAGCGCATCCAGCAGCCACCAGGCCAATAGGAACAGGATGACGATGAACCCTCCGGTCAGGTGCACCGACAGGACGCCCACCAGCGCCAGCACGGCCGCCGGAATGCGGTCGCGGTGCCGCAGCGTCGAGGCGATCAGAACAAACGTGGGGATCGCGACCCCGTAGGCGGCCAGGTTGGGCATCGCCGCGACGCCGAACTCGATGTAGGGGACCGAGGTGAACGACGCCGAGAGCGCCGCGGCGGTCGCCGAGACACCGGCCGCGCGCCACTGCGTGCTGATCGGGCGCAGCAGGAACCAGGTGAGCATGGCCGCGCTGGCGGGAAACAGCCACACCGAGGCGGCCAGCGAAGTGAGGGTGTAGCCGGTGGTGGGCGCCGCACCGGCGAGCTGACAGTAAACCGCGGTCAGGGCGTGAAAGACCGACGGGTAGTACAGCGGTTGGTGGGTCTCGACGTTCCTGAGCTCGCCCATGTGCGTGGACGACGCCTGGCCGGTGTCGAGGATGAAGCGCACCTCGTTGGCGTGCCAGGCCGCGTCCCAGGTGCTGGGAATGGACTGCCAATGCGTCAGCCCGCGATAGCCCGCCCACATGATGAGCGCCGCCCCCAGCAGCACGCCGGCGGCCACCACCGCCGCCGGCCAGCGTCCGATCCCGCGGGATTCCGCGTCGGCGTCGCGGTAGCGGGACAGCAGCAGCTGCAAACCCGTCGCTACCACGCATACCACCGCGAGCGCAGCCAGCGCAGTCCAACCGTTCCAAGGGATTCCGAGCGCACCGAAGGGGATAATCGCCAGCGCCACAACGCCATACGTCAGCGCCGGGCCAACCGCGATGGCGACCGGCCACGTTAGCTGGGTGACGCGCGCCACTATCACACCCGGCGCGATCAGCAAGAACAGTGCGATCAGCGTTCCGGTCCATAGGCCCACTCGACTAGTATGGCTGCCCGGGTGGCCCGGCTTGCCAATGCCTGAGGGGCGCCCGCTACCGTCACAATTTTCGCGGAATTGCGAAGCTCTAAGGTGGCTGTCATGGCTTACGACGTCGCCCGGGTGCGCGGACTGCATCCATCGCTGGGTGACGGATGGGTGCACTTCGACGCGCCGGCCGGCATGCTAATCCCGGATTCGGTTGCGACCACGGTGTCCACGGCGTTTCGCCGGTCGAGCGCCACCACGGTGGGAGCGCACCCGTCGGCGCGGCGCAGCGCCGCGGTGCTCGACGCGGCACGCGCGGCGGTGGCCGATCTGTTCAACGCCGACCCCGCGGGCGTCGTGCTGGGCGCCGATCGCGCCATACTCTTGTCGTCGCTGGCCGAGACGTCGTCCTCGCGGGCCGGCCTCGGCTACGAGGTGGTGGTCAGCCGGCTCGACGACGAGGCCAACATCGCCCCATGGCTGCGGGCCGCCCATCGCTACGGCGCCAAGGTGAAGTGGGCCGAGATCGACATCGAGACCGGTGAGCTGCCGACCTGGCAGTGGGAGAGCCTGATCGTGAAGTCGACCCGGCTGGTCGCCGTCTCATCGGCGTCGGCGACGCTGGGGACGGTCACCGATCTGCGGGCGATGACCAAGCTGGTGCACGACGTCAGCGGGCTCGTGGTGGTCGACCACTCCGCGGCCGCGCCGTACCGCTTGCTCGACGTCAAGGAGACCGACGCCGACGTGGTGGCGGTGAACGCCCTCGCCTGGGGCGGCCCGCCGATCGGGGCGCTGGTGTTCCGCGACCCGGGACTGATCAGCACGTTCGGCACCGTGTCGACCGACCCCAACGCCGCCGGCCCGGCGCGCCTGGAGGTGGGTGCGCACCAGTTCGGCCTGCTGGCCGGCCTGGTCGCCAGCATCGAGTACCTCGCGGCGCTCGACGAGTCGGCCCGCGGCAGCCGCCGCGAACGCCTGTCGATCTCGATGCAGTCCGCGACGTCGTACCTGAACCGGGTGTTCGATTACCTGATGGTGTCGCTGCGGTCCCTGCCGCTGGTGATGGTCATCGGTCGTCCCGAGGCGCGGATACCGGTCGTCAGCTTCGCCGTGCAGGACGTGCCGGCCGAACGCGTCGTGCAGCGCTTGTCGGACAACGGGATTCTGGCCATCTGCAACGACAGCTCACGCGCCCTCGACGTGCTGGGCGTCAACGACGTCGGCGGCGCCGTGACCGTCGGGCTGGCGCATTACTCGACGACGGCGGAGGTCGACCAGCTGGTGCGCGCGCTGGCCTCGTTGGGCTGAGCGTTATGCCGCGGGGTTAACCTCACTGCGAAAATTCAGGCGGTGGAAATCGCAGCCAGGTTACGCTCGCGAGCCGCCACTACACGGTCAGGACGATCTTTCCGGTCACCGTGCTCGCCACCAGCCGTTGGTGCGCGTCACCGGCTTGCTGGATGGGCATGCGCGCGCCAATGATCGGCCGCACCCGGCCCTCGGCGATCATCGGCCACACCGACGTCGTCACCGCTTGCACGATCTCGGTCTTGCTGTTCGGGCCGGTCACCGGCCGGGCCCGCAGCGTGGTGCCGATGACCCGCGCCCGCTTCATCAGTAGCTTGCCGATGTTGAGCTCGCCCTTCACCCCGCCCTGCATGCCGATGATGACCAGCTGGCCGTCGGTGGCCAGGGCGTCGATGTTGCGGTCCAGGTAGGCCGCGCCCATGATGTCGAGGATCACGTCCGCGCCGCCCTCGTCGCGTAACCGCGCAACGAAGTCCTCGTCCCGGTAGTTGATGGTGATCTCGGCGCCCAGTTCGCGGCAGAACTCCAGCTTGTCCGCCGACCCGGCGGTGACGGCCACGTGCGCGCCCAGCGCCCGCGCGACCTGGATCGCGTGGCTGCCGATGCCGCTGCCCCCGCCGTGCACCAGCAGCAGCTGGCCCTTGCCCAGGTGCGCGACCATCACCAGGTTCGACCACACCGTGCACGCCACCTCCGGCAACCCGGCGGCGTCGACGAGATCCACGCCGTCGGGAACGGGCATCACCTGGCCGGCGGGGACGGCGACGTATTCGGCGTATCCGCCACCGGCCAACAAGGCGCAAACCTCTTGTCCCGCAGACCAATCCGTGACGCCCTCGCCCGCATCGGCGACGACCCCCGACACCTCCATGCCGATGATGTCACTGGCCCCCGGCGGCGGCGGGTATTTGCCGGCGGCTTGCAGCACGTCGGCTCGGTTGACGCCGGCCGCGGCGACCTTGATCAGGACCTCGCCGGGTCCGGCCACGGCGTCGGGCACTTCTTGCCAGCACAGTCGATCGGGGGATTCGGCGACGATCGCGCGCATGCGGGCAACGCTACCGGCCACCGCTACCCTTGTCCGTGGTGGCGTGGCAGAGCGGCCTAATGCACTCGCCTTGAAAGCGAGAGACGGCTAACACCGTCCGGGGGTTCAAATCCCTCCGCCACCGCCAGTTCAAGAGGCCTGAAATGGCCCTGCCTGGGAAAAC
>Ga0335069_10010102_pt1 | contig 13397 bp, 11 predicted proteins | sample Lox_Sample_11_FD_206714 | JGI IMG/M metagenome (GOLD analysis project Ga0335069, IMG submission 206714) | Soil microbial communities from Loxahatchee National Wildlife Refuge, Florida, United States - Lox_Sample_1.1 | ecosystem: Environmental > Terrestrial > Soil > Wetlands | place: USA... | reverse complement strand
CTGCTCCGGCACGATCAGCTCGCGGCCGCGGTAGAACCCCTCCTGCTCGCTCAGGACGTACGGAGCCATCGCCGCACGCCGGCGTGTTTCCTCCCACGATGCCCGCCACGTATCACATGCCTCCCGGGAGACCCACCACGACACGGCGATGATCTCCTGCTCGTCGTCAGACCAGTATGCGTACGCGTGCAGCATGCCGTCGGGATGACGCTCGGGCCGCCAGAGCCGCTCGAAGTCAGCCAGCGTCCCTGGCTTGATCCGGCGCGTTGTCATCCAGACAAAGTTCTCCTCCATCGCGGCCTCCTCCAGACCGGCGCGGGATCGCCGCCGCCGAGCCGGCAGGCGGCAACCCTGGGATGTCTTTCCGGTCATTCCTCGGGCCAGGTCAGCAAGGCGTCAGACCGCAGCGAGTTGGCGCCGATGCCGCTGGGCTGGCGCCCGCAGCGGCCCGGCGGGCGTGGTGGCCGAGGGCTGACCGCTCCGGGCGAAGACTAGGCCGGCGGCCCGAGGCCGCCGGAACTGCCCAAGGGCCCGACCGGCAAGATCCTCAAGCGGGAAATCGTCATCCCGGTCGACCTGGTCGTGCGGTGAGGCTGCCGCTGGCTCCCCGGCGGCGGGAAGGGCACGCAGCTGCAAGCCCTGATGACATCCCTCAGAGCAGGCCAAGGCCTGCACCTCTAAATACGTAATTAACTAACTACTGCTAGACGTATTGCCAGGTACAGCCCTCGCTGTGCTCATGGTGATGAGAGCACGGCGCGAACCGGGTACCGGCTTTCACGTGGTCTTGGACATCGTGGTGCCGCGTGCATTCGACGGTCCCGTCGCGAGGAACGACCTGGCCTGGCTTGTAGGTCTCGGCCGCCCGCGCGCTCTCGGCGTGGCCAGGCATCAGCGCCGCCGCCTTCAGCAGGTCCTCGGCGAAGTTCCGCTGGCTGGCCAGCAGCTGCTCGGCGAATTCGTAGGTCCTGGCCACGGCGCCCTCTGGCTTTGCCTTCAGCAGGTCCTCGGTGAACTTCCGCTGGCTGGCAAGCAGGTGCTCGGCGAATTCGTAGGTCCTGGCCACGGCGTCCTCTGGCTCGGGCAGCTTGTCCGCGAAGGGCACGCTGACGGATGGCAGCTTCGGACTGGCTGTCCTGACGGTTTCGGCCAGGTTCCTGACCGCGGCGATCACGGCCTCCTGGCTCTTACGGATGACGGCCAGGAACTCTTCCTGGCCGGAGGTGTTAGCGCGGATTTCCACGCAGGAGGTTCGGGGCAACTTCAGGCGAACTCGTAACGGATGGGACGGCCGTCCCACCACGGGACGGGGGTGATGGGTGGCAGGTCTGCTGACCGTAGGACGGGTGAGAAGGCACGGCGTTCGAGACGGACGGTGACGGCCTGGGGGGTGGTGATGATCTGGCCGGGGGTTTCCAGGAACCTTCGCTGGATGGTGCCGGGGGTGACGGCCGGGTAGCCGGGTAGCCGGGCGCGCAGGGCGGCGGTCAGGGCCTGGGCCAGGACGGCGAGCACGACGTCGAGGTCGACGTTGAGGTTAACGGTGGAGGACAGGGCGTCGGCGCAGAACGCGCGGATGATCTCGGCGAGCCGCTGCTCGATGGTCATCCGGCGGGCGTACTGGGTGATGACGGCGCGGGTTGTCATCGTGGTGTCGTTGGTGATGATGACGGTGGGCTGCTCGCGGCCCAGGCCGGTGACGATGAGCTGGCGGACGGTGCCGGGGTAGCTGGTCAGCGTGACGGCGGGGTCCTCGTGTACTTTCGGCTTGTTGTGCGGGCCGGGCCGGTCCAAGGTGATCGTGGTGAAGTCCTTGCCGGCCAGGCGGCTGATGTGTTTCACCAGGGCTGGTGAGCGCATGCGCAGGGTGAGGAACTTGACGCCGCGCTCGTGCAGCTCGCCGAGGACTTCCTGGGTGGTGACCTTCTGGTCCATGATCAGCATCGCCGGGTCTGATCCCGATACGGCTTTCCAGTGGTCGCAGAACGCGATGGCCTCCCTGGCCTGGCTGGCCTTGGACAGCTCGGCGTTGGCGTAGACCAGGTTATGAGTGCCGGTGTCCTGGGCGAAGAAGCTCAGCACCGAGCGGGCCCGCTGGGACCGGGTGGGCACGTAGTGCTTTTCCAGGGCCGGGTCGCGGCCCCAGTGCATGATGGCGTGGAAGTCCAGGTCGAAGACCGCTTCGCCGCTGGTGGCCAGGCCAGCGCCGATCATCTGCCTGTCGAGGGCGGCCAGGAAGCGCTGCTGGCGGGTGTGCGAGAGCCGGTAGGAGTAGCTGGTCAGGGCGGATTTCTTGGGGAGCACCGCGAGCCCGGCGAACAGCGCGGCGGCGGGGTCGGCGAGCAGATCATCGACGTGGGAGACCCGCCGGGTGCGGGTGAGCTTGAGCGCCAGCAGGGACAGTAGCCAGGAGATGGCGGGGATGACCCGGGTGCCGGGGTAGCCGGCCGCCGCGGCCAGGGCGGCCAGGTCCAGGGACACCAGGTCCGGGACGGCCAGCAGCAGCCCGGCCCGGGTGCTGTCCAGCCGGTCCGGCCAGGTACTGAAGTCGATGACCGCCGTGGCCGGCCAGGTCGTGTCGCGGCCGGGGGTGGCCGGGGAGATGCTGGCCTCGGGCTCCGGGCGGCGCAGCAGCCGGCCGAACCCCTCCTCGGCGAGGATCTCCGCGACCGAGGTGCGGTTCAGCGGGGTGTCCTCGGCGTTCAGCCGCCGGGAGATCTCATAGGTGGACAGCCCCTGCCGCCGTAGCTCGATGACCCGGCCGCGGGCCCGGTCTTTGGCCGGGGCGGTGCCGGGGGCCGGGCCGGGCTTGCGGGGCGGGGCGAACAGCTCCAGCTTCCCGGCCCGGTGCTCGCGGACCAGGTTGATCATCGCCCATCTTGTGTAGCCGAACCGCGCGCCCGCCTGCGCATACGACAGCCCGTCAACGAAGTAGGCGCGCAGCGCCTCGTACCGCCGCTGGTTCACCTGCTGCGGCGAGGTGAACCACTGCGCCTCCTGTTGCGCCGATCTCGCTGTCATAGGACTAGCCTGGCAGATAACCTGCCCTGCCGGCGAGCGCGGACGGGCCGCCCGTATCATGCCTGTATCCGCCTGCCTGTCACGGCCTGTCCCTTGCCGAATCCGGCGAACCGGACATAGGACGGCGGCGCCCCGGGCTGATAACAAATCAGACTCGCATCATCCAGCACCCAGATCACGCAACACCTGTACTGGGCGGTGATCACAGACCAGGAGTATTCCAGCAGGTCAGGGCGCTGGGCTCCCGGTCAGCTGGCGCACCAGTCAGGCGGCAAGGTTGCGTCAACCTCTTGCGTGGAAATCGGCGTTAGTAGAACTCGGCCTGATGGTAAGGCTGACGCAAGGAAGTACAGACGGCGGAGTTTGGTTGTTGGTCAGGCTGCTATTTCGTGAGAGACCTGGAACGGCCAGTCACGCCTGGCCTCCGCCCGGTCGCGCTCCTCTGCTGGCCGACCAGGACGAAGGGCCGCTGCGGCATGTGCCCGGCGTTGATCTCCCGCTCGGTGGCGGTGATCTCGGCGTAGCTGCCGCCCAGGTGCACGGTGCCGGCCCGGCTCACGTCGGGGTTGGCCCACGGCACGCCGCCCCGGACCGCGAAGTCGACCTTGAACGCGCCCGGCGCGCGCCGGAACCGGCGGAAGGCCCGGGCCACGCGCGGGGCAGCTGGTCGTCCAGCAGGTCGGCGACCGGCTCGGGGGCGAGGTCGAACACGGTCACGTCCGCCGGCGGAAGCTGGGAGGCGACCCGGATCGGCGCGCCGGTTTCGATCTTGCCCCCCAGGTCGGCCAGCAGTGCGGCCAGCGCGGCGGTGATGGATCCGGAGCCGCCGGCCGCGACCGGCCAGCCCCAGCGGTGGCCGGCGGTGATGATGCCAGGCGATCACCTGCTGCATGGTCACGTCCGCCCACTTGCGGTTGCCTGGCACCGCGGCGGACAGCGAGTGACTGGGTACCCCCGGCAGCACCAGGGGCACGGTGACGCCGGCCATGAGCGCGAGGTAGAGCGCGACGTCCACGCGGGTGCGCCGGTCACCGGCCGTGAGCGGGACCCGCTTCCAGGGCCGCAGCCGGATGGTGCCGGTCCGGGCCCAGAACCGGATGCCGCCGGTCATCGGCTTGAACTTGCCGGCCAGCGGGCCCCACGACCCGGCCACCCCGATCGTCTCCAGCAGCACCGTCCACAGCACCGCCTTCTGGTAGACGATCGGCTGGCTCCACCACTGAGCGACGTGCCAGAACGCGGGCAGCCGCGATGTCGTGGTGGCCACCACCACGCCGCCGGGAATGTAAAAGAACAGCAGCTTGGCGATGTAGATCGCGTGCACCATCCTCGGCGTGCCGAAGCCGTGCTCGACCCAGTGCAGGGCCAGCACCTTCATCCGGTGCATCAGCGGCTGCCGCATGAAGGTGTCCGGGTCGACCGGCGGCAGGGCAGGCTTGGTGAATCCCATCATGGTCTCCTCAGCTGATCGTCAGCGCGACGACGCGCGCAGGGCTGGTTTGTCGATCTTGCCGACGGCGTTGCGCGGCAGCTCGGCCACGATATGGATCGCCGTCGGGATCTTGATCTTGGTCAGGTTGGCGCGGCAGAGGGCCTGCAGGTCATCGACCGTCACCGAAGCCCCGGGATAGGTGGCCACGTAGGCCACCGGAACCTCGCCGTAGATCTCGTGCGGCACCCCGATGACGGCCGCCCGCAGGACCGCGTCGTGCCGGGCGAGCACCGACTCGATCTCCTTGGGGTAGATGTTCTCACCGCCCCGGATGATCATGTCCTTGATCCGGTCGACGATGGTCAGGTAGCCGTCGTCGTCGAGCACCCCGACATCGCCGGTGTGCAGCCAGCCCCCACCCACCTCCCCTTCCCCCCTCACTGCCTCGGCGGTGGCCTCCGGCAGGCCCAGGTAGCCGCGCATCACGTTCGGGCCCTTGATGACCACCTCGCCGGGCTCGCCGGCCGCGGCGAGCGAGCCGTCGGGCCGCATCGTGGCCACCCGCTGGCCCGGCAGCGCGACCCCGACCGTACCCGGCTTGCGCTCGCCGCCGAGCGGGTTGATGGTCGAGGCGCAGGTGCCCTCGGTCAGCCCGTACCCCTCGATGATCGGGAAGCCGAACCGGGACCCGCTGCGGCACAGCAGTTCCTTCGACACCGGCGCCGCCCCGCACACGGCGAACCGCACGGACGAGGTGTCGCCCAGCTGCTCGGCCGGCAGCTCCGCCAGCCGCGCGTAGATGGCCGGCACCGCCGAGAAGTACGTCGCCCGGTACTTCGACACGGCCGCCAGGAAGGTGTCCGGGCCGAACCGGGGCAGGATCGTCACCTGCGCGCCGGCCATCATCGGCGCCAGGCAGCTGACCAGGATCGCGTTCACGTGGAACAGCGGCAGCACCAGCAGGCAGCTGTCGTCCGGGCCGAGCTTGGTCGCCTCACCGATCGAGGCGGCCATCGCGGCCAGGTTCGCATGATCGAGCATCACGCCCTTCGGCCGGCCGGTCGAGCCGCTGGTATAGATCAGCAGGGCAAGGTCGTCGGGGCAGGTGTCCGGGACGGGCAATGATCCGAACGGACTAGCGTTCAGCTCGCCCACCGGTCCCGGTGCCTTGCCCGAAAAGATAAAAAGGAAAGGAACAAGTCACAGGTGAGCGAAGGCCAGAAAGTTACTAGATTCGGCCAGCCCCAGCCGGTGCGATCGCGGCCGGGCACGCTGGCGGGCGGGGATCCGTCTTGCCCGAAGTTATGGGGTCATCGCTGGTCGTGCCGTTTGGTTTAGCGGGCGCGGATGGAGGCCGCCGCCCCCGCATTGATCGTGGCCAGGCCGGACCGCGAGCCGGGGCCCGTGCTTCGGGCCGTGTGCCCAGGGCCGGGCCTGGGGTGGTGCGGGTCGGAGCGAGGAGGTCGGCGTCGCCCGTGGTGATGTGCCGAGATGACTTCGGGGATGTCGAGCAGGCCGACCACGATTCGGGGGTCGGCCTGGCACACATAGCCAGAACCGGTCGGCTGTCCCCACCCGCCGCCGGGAGGGTGGTCAGCAGGCTGATCGGCGCCCGCGAAGGCTGAGTGGTACCCGCTCCAGCCGATAGCAGGTAGCGGGCGGGGCCAGCCCGCGCAGGTTTTTAAGACTTGAGCGCTTCCTGCAGCTCACTAGTAATTTCGTCGGCTGTGGCATCCACGTTGCGCTTGATCACCTTGTCCGCATTCTTGAGCGCCGAGTCGAGCGCCTTTTCGATCGTCGGCTCACCCACCGCGATCAGCCCTGCCTCGTCAGCGGTCAGCTGCTCGGCCACCTCGTGGAGCTCCTTGCGCGGCAGGGTCCCGCCGCCGAACCACTCAGGGATGACACGGATGCGCGGGCGGTCCATCCGCTTGGCCACGTGGGGCTTGCCGTCCTCCTTGTCGATCACGGCCGCGTCGAACTCGCCGATTACCTTGTCCTTGTGCAGCTGCTCGATGGCACCCAGGTCTGTCTCTGCGGCCGAGACGCTCGCGTAGGTGGCGGCGTAGACGACCATGGGCTTCTTCTCGGTCATGACATCTCCTTACTCTCGGGTTATCCGACGGGTGGCTCGTCGCCACCCTGCCCGGGTTGCAGGCCGGGCGGCGCATGTGCCTTCTCACAAGCCATTCCACACGCCAATCACACCGGAGTAAAGGCAATGCGGCTCTCGTCGTAGAGATCCGGGCTATGGCCCGGCCTGCCTGGCGGTGTGATCAGCGGTCGGTTCTCCCCCGGGAAAGCACGGCCGTTTCAAGATCATGATGTGAGGCCGAGGATGGCGAATGGCCTGTCCATGGACCGGCTGGCCCAGCGGGTGGCTTCGGTGACATCGGTGCGCCCGGAAAGGCGCAGGGCGCAGATCGCCAGATTACGCAGAGCAGCCATGACTCTCGGGCCGGACCGGGTTCTGACCTGCGATTTGTCTTCCTGGTACAGGGTGTCGCGGAGCCAGTGAAGTGACTCAATCGCCCATTGCTCACGCACGTGCCAGGCCAGGTCTGCGGCGCTGAGCCGGCCGGGGGCGGGGCTGGCGACGCCGAGCGCGGCCACGGCCGAGACCGGGCTGCCGCGCAGGTCAGTGACGTGCCGCTCGATCAGGTACACCTGGCTGACGTGCGGGAACGGCAGGTCCTCCGGCGCGGGCAGCACCTGGATGGTGCGGGTGGTGATCCGCCCATGGCCGCGGTCGGTTGCCGTGTGCGCGACCGGCACCTGATCCCAGGGCAGCGCGTCCAGCGCATCGAACAGAGCCTGGCGGTTCTCCTTCACCGGCAAGACGAACTCCCCGCCGGCCCCGCAGATGAACTCGGCGGTGGCCTTCACCGTATGCAGGGCATCGGCGCTGACCAGCTTGCCGTGCAGATCGATCTGGCCGGGCACCTCCCTGGCCATCGGCACCTCATTCGTCTTGACCCCGACCTCGGCCTGGGCCGCGATAACCGAGGACTGCGCGGTGCGGCCGGCCAGCACCGCCAGCAGATGCCGCTGATTACCGTCAGCGTCTTTGGCGCCCCGCACTGTCTTGCCATCCAGCCGGACCGGCATCAGCCCCGCCGGGCTCTCCTGGCCCGCGGCGTCCCGGGCGGCCGGCTCGCCGGGCAGCCGGCTCATCAGCCAGCCGCCCACGGCCGCGTCGAAGACCTCTGCGTCCGCGTCGGTGATCACCCGCCAGATCGTCGCCTTCGACGGCGGCCGCGCCGGGCGGGCACCGGCCCGCATGTACAGGTCCGCTAGCACCGGGGCCGGGACGTCCCTGACCCAGCCGGAGATCGCCGTATAACCCTTCATTCCCGCCACGACCGCGGCTGCGGCCAGCGCCAGCACCGCGGCCACCGGGTGATCCCGGCCCTGGCCAGGCCGGCCATCTGACACCCACCCGAACAGTTCCAGCAGGTCATCACTAATCTCGGTGACGGCGGCCGGCGTAATCGGCCCGCGATCCGCAAGAGCAATGGCAGACTGAACCACAGCGAAGCTCCGGTGGCGTGCAAGGGATCTGTGAGAAGACCCCTCGTCCTACCGGAGCTTTGTCATCACCTGCCGCCCGACACGCCGCACCGCGACCTGATCGTGACATCCCCTCACAAGCCGGTCAGCCACTCACCAGCCGCCACTAAATGATCTTGAAACAGCCGTGCCCGGGAAAGCGACATCGCGGGCTGCCGCGATAGTCCCGGTCTATAGCGCAAACGTCCACATCGCTTTTGCCTTACCGTCCTGGTCGGGTGGACTACTGGATAGGACATCTGCGAGAAAGGCGGCCCCACATGCGCCGTTCAGACTGGTTGACGTTTTCTGCCGTGATACTGATCATTGCCGGGATCCTGCGGGTGATCGATGCGATCTGGGCCTTCAGCTACCACGGCGCGCTACCCGACGGGCTGAGGGCGCGCTGCTCGGGCACAGCCTTACCACCTACGGATGGATATGGCTGATCGCCGGCGTGATCCTGATCGCCTTGGGCGCTGCGCTCTTCGGCCCGAGCGACCGGCCCAGCGCGGAAATCGCCCGCTGGGTGGGGATCATCGCCGCGTCGCTCGGCGCGATCTCGGCCATGTTCGCAATGCCGTATTATCCGGTCTGGTCGCTGCGCTATGTCATCATCGCGGTCATGGTGGTGTACGGGCTGGTAGCCGGCTACGGCGGGAAGGCCGGCGTGAGGCGATCGCCCAGGGCCCCGGCCGGGGCCGGCGTCAGAAGCGGCGCCTGAAGAAACACTCGCACCTCCGCGCTGACGGTGAGGTGACTGCGGACCCACGGCGGCACGCCACTGCCGGCTCTGCCATGTCGGCTGGGCGCGGCGCGCTCTCGGATCCGCTCAGCAAAGGCCAGAGCACGGAGGCTGCGATGGCGAAGGCGGCATCCGACCTGCTGCCGCGCGGGCCGACCGCGCCGGCTCGGCACTGCTGGCTGAAGGTCGCTGTACAGGCGGCCACGATCGGCGCGATCACCGTCGCGGCCGGGTTCGCCGTCTATGCCGAGCGTGCCACCGTCGCCAGCGGGCTGAGAGCGTTCACGCACGCCAACTCCGGCTGGGTAGTGGCCGGGGTTCATCGCCGAGAGTCTGTCCATGACCGCATTCGCCCTGCTCCAAAGGCGGCTGCTGCTCTCCGTCGGAGCGAGGCTGACGTTCGGCTCGCTGATGGCCATCGTCTATACCGGTACGGCCATCTCGCCGGCGGTTCCGGTGGCCGGCTCGGGCCTGGCGACCGCCTACTCTCATCAGCGGTTCCGGGCCAGCGGCGCTCACCCCGCCGACGTGAGCATGATCCTGCTGATCTTCGGCGTGATCTCGACGGTCGCGTTCGCGGTCGTCGTCGGGGTCGGTGCCGTGGTATCGGGCAACCTTGAAGGATCCCTGGCTGGACTGGCCACCAGCGTGCTGGCCGCCATGGCGATGGGCTGCCTGGTGGTCGCGCTGCACTCGCCCCACGGCCGGGCGCGGCTGCGGCGGCCGGCCGTCCTGGTGCTCCAGCTGACCCGGCGCCTGGCCCGTTGGCCCCAGGACGACGCGGACACGATCGTGACCAGGACGATCGAGCGCCTTGACGCCTTCAGCCTCTCCCTGCCCTCGATCGTGGCCGCGTTCGTGTGCGCGCGGGCGACTGCCCATTTGCCGTGGGCGCGTGCCCAGCCGCTGCACGGGATGGGCCGCCGGCTGCTGGAAATCATCCCCTACGTACTGATCGCCAACACGGTCCGCACCGGGATCTCGATCTTCAGCTACTGCGGCAACGTCACCTTCGGGATCACCGGCGACTTCACGGCCAACCCCGACCTTGACATGCTCGCCCAGGGCATCGAGCACACCGTATCCGAGCTTCTGGTGGCCGCCAAACGCCACCATCGGCGAGCAGCTACCAAACGACAGCCAGCCGCGACTCGCCAGTGAGGGCGCCCTCACCTCACGAGGGATCGTCGCGGACCGCCGGTTCGGCGCCCACCCAGACGCGGTCAAGGAACTCGCTGATCTCGCCGGTCAGCCGGGCCGGCCGCACCCATAGCTCAGCGAAGGTTCGAGTCCGGATCAGCCTGGCATCAAGTGTCGACCCTGACAGGTCAAGGCCACTCTTGGAGGGGTTGTGAACGAGATTCTGCTCTATCTCGGCGGCGCACTGACGATCGGGTGGGGTACGGCCCACCTGTATCCGACCCAGAAGATCTTCCGCAGTTTCGGGGGCATATCGCGCGACAACCAGCTTGTCCTGACGATGGAGTGGATAGCCGAGGCGTTCCTCCTGATCTTCACGGGTCTGCTTGTCGTTCTGATGGCAGCGCGGTTCGGGGCGGACAACGCAGCAGCACACACAGTGTTTGCGGTGTCGGCCGCAATGCTGCTCGTTTGGGCCGTCTCGGCGGCGACTGGCGGACGCGTTGACTTCATCATGTATCGACTGTGCGCGCCGATCTTCACGTTGTCTGCGGAGCTGATCCTTATTGGCGCATTGGATACAGCCGGGCGGCTTGAGCGACGGCACGAGCGAAATCACGCCTCCTGTCTGCTTCGCGTGGTCGTCCGGCCGGACAGCCACATGTCGCTCACGCTCAGTGATATGGGCATGCGGACCGTCCAGGCACTCTCGTCCCTACGCCACAGAACATGCCGTTCCGCGCCTCCAGCGCACCGCACGGACCGGGTTGTCCCTCTACAGAACGAAAGTCTCAATTGGGCGGCTACTTGCGCTCTCGCTGCGGAGCGGCTCTAGTCACTGACCGTGATCTGCTGACGTGCGCAGCGCCGCCTTGCCGGTTCGGGCTGAGGTCTGGGAACAGGCGGTTAGCGCCCCGCCGCCACAGCGTCCTGTGTCTGCCCTGGGTGTCTTGGCCAACCACAGCCCGGGGCGCGCGTCTCCTTACTGGCATGCAGGTCCTGGCGGCGCTGCCGCGCAGGCGAATCTGGTCGCAGAGACGGCAACAGTTAGGTGGCTGGGATGAGTGGAGCGACGGGAAGGACGCACAATGAGCAGGCGAATGCTCCCGCGCCGACACCCCGGCCGACTGGAGTGCCAGCAGCAAGCCAGAATCGCGAACGGGCAAACGGAGTGAAAGTTAACACCGGGCCGCCCGACGGGTGTTGTCGCCGGACCTCTAAGCCTCAATCCACCGGCCAATTAGGTCGCTTTGCGGCGCGTCAACGTAAAAGGTGCCCTCTGACCTGGGACGATGGGAGTGTCTCACGCTTCCGTCGTCGAGCAGGAAAGGGCACCTGTCAAGTGCGATTGTTGCATAGCCTGGCGAAGACCCGGGCATCCTTCGACGACCCGAATCTCGTGTCGCACTGCGGCCTGGTGCCGGTGATGGGCCTGGCCCAGCGCGCCGGGCTGGGCCACCTGGTAGCGGAGCACGTCCGCCCCGGCGGGGCATGCGGCGTCAACGCCGCCGTGAAGGTGCCGTGCCTGGTCGCGGGCATGGCGGCCGGGGCTGATTCGATCGACGATATGGGCCTTTTGCGGCACGGCGCGATGAGCGCCCTGTTCGGCGGGATCCGCGCCCCGTCCACGCTCGGCTCGCACCTGCGCTCCTATACCTGGGGGAACGTCGCCCAGCTGGAGAAGGCGAGCCGGGAGTTCCTCGCGGAACTGACGCGGCAGTCGCCGCTGCTGCCCGGGGCGGAGACCCTGGCGTTCATCGATGTCGATTCGATGCAGAAACGCGTCTACGGCCGTCAGAAGCAGGGCGCCTGGTTCGGGCACACCAAGATCCAGGGGAAATCGCTGCTGGTCCGGGGGCTGAACACGCTGGCCGGGGTGATCAGCACGCCGCTGGCCGCGCCGGTGATCGGCGCCACCCGGCTGTGCGGCGGGAACGCCGCCTCCGCGCGCGGCGCGGCCAGCCTGGCCGCCCAGGTCATCGGCACCGCGCGGGACTGCGGCTGCACCGGCACGATCATCGTCCGGCTGGACTCGGCGTTCTACAACGCCGCCGTGATCGGCGCGATCCGCCGCGCCGGCGCGCGGTTCTCGGTCACCGTCCCGGTGAACGCCAGCGTCCGCGCCGCGATCGCCGCCATCCCCGGCGACGCCTGGACCCCGATCCGGTACCCCCGCGCGATCTGGGACGACCAGCTAGGCGCCTGGATCTCCGACGCCGAGGTCGCCGAGACGCGGTACACGGCGTTCACCTCGAAGAAAGGCCAGGCGGTCACCGCCCGGCTGATCGTCCGCCGGGTCCGCGACCTCAATAAGAAAGCGGCCGCCGGGCAGGACGAGCTGTTCCCCGTCTGGCGCCATCACGCGGTGTTCACCGACTCCCCGTTCGAGCTGGTCCAGGCCGAGGGACAGCACCGCGACCACGCGGTCGTCGAGCAGGTGTTCGCCGACGTCACCAGCGGACCCCTTGCTCATATGCCATCTGGCGTGTTCGCCGCGAACGCCGCGTGGCTCGCCATCGCGGCCATGGCGCACAACCTGCTCCGCGCGGCCGGCGCCCTGGCCAGCCTGCCGTTCGCCAGGGCCCGGGCCGCGACGATCCGCCGGGACCTGATCGCCGTCGCTGCCCGCGCCGCCCGGCACGGCCGCGGCCACCTCACCCTGCACCTGCCCGAGGGCTGGCACCGCGAGCAGGACTGGCTAAACCTGCTGGGCGCGGCCTGCGGGCCACCCGCCGCAGCGGCCTGACCAGCCCGGAACCGGTCAGCTGAGTGCCCCGACGGCCCCACGGCCACCGAGCCCCGTCCCCGAGCCAGGAACCCGGACAAGCCGCAGAACAGGCGAGCGGCAGGACGCCCACGCCCGCAATTACCTCGCAAAACTCCTCGTGCAGGAATCAGGCCGGAAACGAGCTAAGCGCAATTGACCGGTGGATCGAGGCTAAGAGCGGAAGGGCCAAGCGGAACGAGGAACTATGTAGTTACCTTTAAGCACGCCCTAGTGCGCGCACTCCCATCCCGTCGGTCTCGGCAGAACGGTGATCACCGGCCGTGCGGCGAAAGTGTCCAAAAATGACGATCGAGAGATGTGAAGATGGTTATGCTGGGCCGCAGCCGTTTGGGAATGCGGCGGTCGTCACGGTGTCCGGGGGGGAACCATGGTGAACGTATACAAGGCAGGGCAGGAAGCCGGCGGGCTCGCGGAGGAAGTAGATATCCTGCGCTGCCGCGGTGAGGTCCATGCGGCCGAGAAGGCCGCTCGCAGCGGTCTGGAGAGCTTCCCGAAGAACGTCGGGCTGATGATCGCTCTCGGCCGGGTGATGCTGGCGACGGGTCGGTACGACGGGGCGCTCGCGGAATTCGACCAGGCCGCCGTCCTCGCCCCAGATGATCCCCGGCCGATCGCGTGGCGCATCGCTACCCTTTCCCGGCGGTGCGATTTCCCGGCCGCGCTCGCGGAAGGCGAGAACGCGCTCAGTGCTTTTCCCGCGAGCATTCAGGTCAGGATTGCCG
>Ga0335069_10010101_pt1 | contig 13398 bp, 13 predicted proteins | sample Lox_Sample_11_FD_206714 | JGI IMG/M metagenome (GOLD analysis project Ga0335069, IMG submission 206714) | Soil microbial communities from Loxahatchee National Wildlife Refuge, Florida, United States - Lox_Sample_1.1 | ecosystem: Environmental > Terrestrial > Soil > Wetlands | place: USA... | reverse complement strand
AACGGGCACGTGGAATGGTTTCAAGCCCGAGCGCGCGAAGTCATCCGAGAGTTGTTGAATACGAGGCTCGTGACTTACTGCGGGCCAGGGATACGGCGAGTTGGCCGGCGGCTCGGTCGGATCCTCCCCACGATTCCCATGCACCTGATAAAGATTTTCGGCCTGTGTGTAGTACGGCTCAAGCTCATCGTAGGTGATGGGCCACGCGGGCGAAATTCCACCGTGATGCCGCAATTCGCCGAAATCTTCCTTGCGCAAGCGAAACAGGGCGGCACCGTAAAACTTCGTATTCCCGCCGACATAGTAGTTCGTATGCGGATGCAGGTCCTTGCCGTCCTTGTCCAGCCACGATTCTTTCGTGTTGTAGTGAGCATCGACATTGACGACTTGCGGATCCCAGTTGGCTTTCTCACGCGGAACGTAGTCACCACGCTCGAGGATCAATATCTTCTTGCCCGTGGGCGCCAGGTGATAGGCCATGGTTCCCCCGCCCGCTCCGGTTCCGATGATGATGACGTCGTAACGGTGATCGCTCATGACGCAAACCCTCCATTCGCTCCGCAAAAGATGCAACGTTTTTCGTTGCTGTGATGGAGCTTGCAGCACTGCACTGCGTTTCTGCCTTTGCTCCAGAGATAGATTTCCGCTGCAGCCAGCATTCCCAGCGGCGGAGCCGTGAAGTAGATCCAGATCCCTGTCCACAGCTCGGCGGAATATGCCGATCCCATCGTTCGCGCCGGATTCATGCTCATGCCTGAAAACGGGGCTTCCAGAGTGATGTAGGCAGCTACCAGCAATCCGGCGAATAGCCCTGTGTAGTCAGCCAGTCGATGATCGTTCGAAGCGTGCAGAACGATGGTCATCATTCCGAACGCGATGACAAACTCTGCCAACAGAGCCACACCAAGTCCATGTTTCCCCGGCACCGTGACAACGTAGCGCACAGCGGGATTCGACAACTCCATACCGAAGAAGTGCGCAACGACGAGGACGCCCAGCGCTGCACCCGCAAACTGTGCGGCTATATAAAAGAGAGCATCCCAGCGTTGGATCTTCCCGAGGCGCAGGAAGGTCAGCGTGACTGACGGATTAATGTGCGCGCCCGACTGCTTGCCCCACGGCGAATAGACGATCGCCATTGCGGTACATCCCATTGCCAATCCCATCAGCAGCCGTCGAAGCCACACGGAAGCAATTGCCTGATGCACTGGTGAATGGGGAAATTCGAACAATGCCCCGAAAATGCAGGCCGAGATCATGAAGGCACCGAGCAGGCCGGCTTCCATTGCATATTCCGGCCAGTGATGACGAAGCGAATCGATTGCGCCCAGTTTGAGCGCTGCGGGGGAGGGCGTTTCGCTCACCGCCAGTTTCGGCGGGTCGACCGTCAGGATGTGCTCGGCGCCGTTCATATCTCTGGGCGGTCTGATTCGGCGCAGCGGCGAAAGTGACAACAACGGCGAGGAGTTCGAGCTATATTCAACCAGTGCCACCTTCTATTGAGCTGCGCAGAAGCCCCAGCACCGCTGCCTTCGTTGCGATTGGGATTTTTCTATTCTTTGGGATGACAATGGCTGCCCTGGCGGGCACAACGCTCGTGTGGCCGGGCACGACCCTCGATCGAATCTGGGTGCTCAATCCAAGAGCCCATCTCCAACTGATCCCGCTGGGTCCCCGGGTAGGGTTGGCATTTCTATTGTTGGCCCTGGCGTTGGGAGCCGCTGCGGTTGGCTGGTTTCAGAACAAGCGATGGGGATGGCAGCTTGCGGTCTGCATCATTGCTATCCAGGTCCTGGGGGACCTCGTGAACTTGCTCACGGGAGACTACATTAGAGGTGTAACAGGCGTTGTGACAGCCGGGGCACTTTTGACCTACCTTTGTCGCCCACCGATCAAAGCATTATTCAGCTGAGCTTGGGCGCTGTCCAGGTTTCACTTCTGCCTGCAAGCGGTCATACAGACGCCGGCTGAATCCCACGGGCAATTCGAACGTCTTCCCGTTCCCCAACAGTTGCACGACATTTCTGGAGCCATCATAAACGGCTCGGCAATGCGCACAGGCCCCCAGGTGTTGGGCGATCCGTTCGCGCATTTCGGTGCTCACGTCACCTTCCATATAGTTGGTGAGCTCTCGCCACACTTCCTGGCACGTGATTTCTAGGGGCTGTTTTTGTCGGTTCACGGCTTTTTCCCGATCGTTGGATTCGACACCGGCAGAAAGGTGACAAAAGAATCCTGCAAAGACGGGTCAAAACGCCTCTGAAACCTTCCCACCAGTTCCGAATCAGACGGGCACGTGAACGGCTCAAGCAGCAAACGAGCCTGACCTTACAGGCAACGAATCGTTATCGATTCATCGCTGGCCCGCCGCTCACGAAAACCTATTGTGAGGACAGATCTACCATGAGAAAAGCAGCCCGTTTTTCACTCCGCGCCCTGGCAGCGATGACGCTGTTGTTCGGCATCTCCGCCTTTGCGCAAAACATGCACACCTCAAGCCAGTTCCAGGGTCCCAAGGCCAATAAGGGGACCGTCACACACAGCGTTCGCGACGGCAAGAGTGTCCTGACCCTGTCGGACGACTTCGTGGTGCCCGACACTCCCGATCCGCACTGGCGCGTCGTCGACTCCAACGGCAACGTCTACGAACTCGACAAGCTGAAAAAGAAGGCCTTCATCGGAGACAAGTACCAGAAGGAAATTGTGCTTCCGAGCTACGTGAAGAACGTTTCCAAGGTGGTCATCTGGTGCGCGTGGGCCGAAGCCAATCTTGGCGAGGCTTCGTTCTCCAGCCCGGTAGGCAACTAGCGCCATCAAGAGGGGCGCCGAGCCAAAGCCGTTGCGACGCCCCTTTCCTACACACGAGGATACTTATGAAGCTCAGTCGATATTTAGCAACATTCGCCATAGCGGCGACCATACTCGCAACCATGAGCGCGGCGCAGACCGCCGACAAGAAGACACTAACCCTGAAGGGCGCAGAAGCCGTCATAGCCGCGGCAAAGTCGGAAGCCCAGAAGCTTAGCGCACCTGGAGGCGTGATCGCCGTGGTCGATGACGGCGGGAACCTTATGGCCCTCGAGCGACTCGACGGAACATTCTCGGCCGGAGCAAACATTTCCATTGGGAAGGCCCGCACCGCCGTAATGTTCAAGAAGCCCACGCGCTTCTTTGAAGAACTGATCAATGCAAACGGAAAAGGCCGCACCGTCATGACGGCGCTCGAGAATTTCACTCCACTCATCGGCGGCATGCCCATCACAGTTGACGGCCAAATTGTTGGGGGAGTCGGCGTAAGTGGCGCAGCCACAGCCGACCAGGATGAAAAGCTCGCAATCGCTGGAGCCAACGCGTTCTCGCCCGCGACCTCTGCCGTGAACGATCCCGCCGCTCCCGTGTCGTACTTTGAAAAGAGAACGGTCGACGCAGCCTTCTCGAAAGGCGCCATCCTTCTCGACGGAAGCGATGGCCGCAACTACATGGTCCACGCCAGCCGCCGGGAGAAGCCGGGGCAAGCGGAAATCCACACTAAAGATACGGACGTGATCTACGTTCTCGACGGGACCGCGACCTTCATCACCGGGGGCGAGGCCATCAATGCAAAGACCACAGCACCGGACGAATTCCGCGGGGACAGCATCCGCAATGGCCAGACACGCCAAATCGCCAAAGGCGACGTGATCGTGGTTCCGAACGGCGTTCCACACCAGTTCGTCCAGGTAACCGATCCATTTCTCTACTACGTAGTGAAGGTTCGCTAACAAGCAACGCCCATGACCACACAACGACACATCTCGAACTGCTTGAAGTTGATCCTTGCCGGCATGCTTTGCGCTGCAGCAGCAAGCTCTGCGCAGACTGTGCAAGACCCTCCGTTCGGCCGCCCTGATGCCGTCGTTGACCTGGCTTCCCAGGACGGAGTGCAGTTGGTGCAAGGGCAATGGCGTTATCACGACGTCAAGATCATGGATGCCGATTCGCGTGCGGTGGGGCCGGATTTGAAGCCCAGTGGCACGCCCACCAAAACGTACGATTATTCTCCTCAAGCCGGAGTCGCCAACTTCGACGACTCAGCGTGGGAAACAATCGACGCCACGACTCTCGACCAGCGCCGGTCCACAGCCAAGGTTTGCTTCAACTGGTACCGGATCAATATCACAATCCCCACCAGAGTCGGGAACTTCGACACCACTGGCTCGACGGTCGCCTTTGAGATCGTCATTGATGATTACGCCGAAGTCTGGGTCGACGGGAAACTGCCGCGCGTTCTCGGCCAGCCCGGAGGTCCCGTCATCAAGGGATTCAATGCCCCGAACCGTATCATCCTTACGCGAAACGCTCAGCCCGGGCAGCATATTCAGCTGGCTGTATTCGGGATCAACGGGCCCATCTCCTACAGTCCGCAGAATTTTATTTGGATTAAGTCCGCAACGCTGGATTTTTATCGTTCACCTCGTGTTGCCGTGAGCGAAACGCCAGCGCAAGTCATCCGCAAGGATCCCGCGCTCGATGACATCCTCTCAACGGGGGCAAAGATCGAGAAACTGGCTGGCGGCTTCCTCTTCACCGAGGGCCCTATTTGGGTTCCACGCACCGATGAGACGGACGGATACCTTCTTTTCAGCGATCCCAACAACAACACGATCTATCGGTGGACCCAGGACGGCCAGCTTTCCGTGTTCATGACCAAAAGCGGCTACCGCGGGTTCGACATCGGCGAATACGGCCAACCTGGGTCCAACGGCCTCACTCTCGATAAACAAGGACGGCTCACCATCAACCAGCATGGCAACCGCCGCGTGGTTCGAATGGAGAAAAATGGGCAACTCACCGTATTGGCCGACCGCTACGAAGGCAAACGACTGAACAGCCCCAACGACCTTGTTTACAAGTCTGATGGAGCGCTCTACTTCACCGATCCCCCGTTCGGACTGCCGAAGTTTTTTGCCGATCCCCGCAAAGAGCTACCTTATAGCGGTGTCTTCCGCGTCTCGGCCGACGGGAAGCAGGTACGACTTCTCACGACTGACCTGAAGGGTCCCAACGGCCTGGCCTTTTCGCCGGATGAGAAATACTTTTACGTCGACAACTGGGATCCTGAGCGCAAGATCATTATGCGCTACGAAGTGTTGCCCGATGGCGGCTTGGCCAATGGAACTGTCTTCTTCGACATGACATCAGCCGAAGGAGAAGACGCCCTGGATGGAATGAAGGTGGATCAGAAAGGCAATCTCTACGTCTCCGGCCCGGGAGGTTTGTGGATCATCTCTCCAGAAGGCAAACACCTGGGCACGATTGTCGGCCCGGAGCCTCCGCACAACTTCGCGTGGGGTGACGATGACGGAAAGACGCTTTACCTCTGCGCGAAAACTGGACTCTACCGAATTCGCCTGAACGTTCCCGGAATTCGTCCCTGAGCCCGCAGACTTCAGCGCGAAACGGGCTCGTCCGCCGCAGCTTGTCCTTCGCCCGCGCCCAGCGCTTGAGCGATCCTGGCATTGTGGAAGTCGGGCACAGTTCCTAATCCGAACGCAACCGTGTTCGCGAACTGCGCAAAGCCGACGATAACGATTGCCTCAAGGATCTGTTGCTCGCTGAATCCATACGTGCGGAGAGCGTCCACGTCGGCTGCTCGCATCTTTGGAGGCGTGCTGTTGAGTTTGGAGCAATAGTTCAGGAGAGCCTTATCGGCCATGGAAATCTTCGCATGCACATGGTCGATCGCAATTTGTTCGGGCTCGGGGCCGTCCAGCTTGAGCATGCGCACCATCTCGCAGTGAGCCGTAACGCAGTAGGTGCTCAGGTTTGCCGCGGAGCACACGAGGAAAATGTATTCCTTCTGCTTCCTACTTAAGGCGCCGTCCTTAAGCAGGATCGTGCCCATCAGGTTGACTTCGCATTCGATCAAGTCCGGTCGTCTCACCTGGGCGGCATAAAAATTCGGCAGGAATCCGATCTGTTCCCGCATCGCGGCAAACGAAGGAAAGTCCTTCTCGTCATACGGTTCGTTGCGGATGTATGGCATGAGCCCCCTATCGTCGCCATAGTCTACAACAATCCTCCACCGGGGCCTGTTACGAAGCTGGCGTCAGTCGTGTCAGGCGACAAGGTCACCGCAGGCTATACTGGCAGCCAAATCTGGTGACGGACACGAGAACAACTCGCGACGAAGCTGAGGCTCAGCCCGACCTCTTGGTGCGTTTGTTTGGCATGGTGCCGAACCTGTTCCGGCTGCAGAACGAACTGCCGCAGGTTGTTCGGGCTGAGGAACGACTGATGCATGCCATTCTCCTGCAAGAGGGGCCTTTGCCGAAAGACGTTAAGGGGGGATTGCTCTCGACCGTTGCTCGCGCCCGCCGGAACAACTACTGCTGGGCCTTAAACACGAGGGGAGGCATCGAGCAGAGCGATTGTTCTCCCGAGCTTGGACGTGCTGCGGTAAAGCTGGCAAGCACCGGTTGTGCGTTCGGTGTCGATGACGTGAACTCGCTTCGGGCTGATGGACTCACGGATGCCGGCCTGCTCGATGCCATCCTCACCATTGCGCTGGGACAACTGCTCTGTACCCTGGCCGAGGCCCTCAATCCCGAACTCGATTTCGTGCCGTCCGCCGCCCTAGATCCGTTGCCGTTGCCCGAGCTAGACCTTGATGCCAGGACTGGCGCAGGCCCCTATATTGCGGTGCCGCCGCGGCGCAGTTTTGACTTCGTCCCTTACGCAACGCTGCGAGACAATCTCGGATTCGTCCCCAACCTATTTCACACGCAAGGTTCCCGGCCCGACGTAATCGAGGCCGAGGTCCATGCCTTCGAGCAAATCATTGTCCCTGACGAACATCTCAGCCGCGTTCAAAAGGAAGGCATCCTCCTGGTTCTCGCAGCGGCCAACGCGAATTCCTATTGTGTAGCGCTTCAGAGCCAGATTCTTGCCGCCCTCGGAACGGGAGAGGACGACATTGGGCAGATTGCCAACGACTTCCGCCATGCGAACCTCTCGCGTTCCGATCTGACCCTCTATGAAGAGACGCAAAAGCTATCCTGGCCCATAGAGGGCCGCGAATTCTCGGCCGAACGTCTTCGTAGCGCAGGATTTGCATCGGCCCACGTGTTGGAAGCCTGCGCGACGGCTGCCTGGGGTAACTTCTTCTCGACATTGCAGTTTGGGATAGGGTGCGCGCCCGATTTCACGCCAGAACGCGTTTTTTCCGCAAAAGATTTGTATCGTCTTGCAACCTTGGTCCGTCCTATCTTCGATGTTGGTGCGCCCGACGACCCCGACTCCGACCTTGTCTGCCAAGCGCAGTCCGGCAGCAAAGACGCTTTCGAGGAACTCGTGCGGCGGCACAACCGGCGCATTTTCGGTACGTTGGCCGGTATTCTCGGCGATCTCGATGATGCCCGTGATGCCACTCAGGAGGCGTTCTTGAAGGCCTACGAGCACATCGGGCGTTTTGAGCGACGATCGAAGTTCTCTACCTGGCTCACCAGCATTGCTGTCAATACTGCGACGGAGAGTCTTCGTCGCCGGAAGCCCACGGAATCCCTGGACGAAATCGCAGACGATGACGACTTTCGTCCGCGGCAAGTGCAGCAGTGGGCAAGCGATCCCGAAGAGATTCTTTCCGCGGCCCAGCGGAATTCCCTGGTTCGTGAGGCGGTTCTTCGACTGCCCTACAAATATCGTGTCGCGGTGCTTCTACGGGAGATTAGTCAGTTTTCGACCGAGGATGCGGCTGCGGCCCTGGGCCTGAGTGTTCCCGCGCTGAAAGCGCGCGTGCTGCGCGGCCGTCTGATGCTGCGCGAGAGCCTTGCCGCCCACTTCGCGCGCCCGGAGAAGTCGAATGCTTAGCTGCGCAGAGTTCCTGGCTGAATTCGGCGACTACCTGGAGCACACAGCAGATCCTGGCCTTAGAGCCCGGCTGGAAGAGCATCTCCATGAATGCAAAACCTGCACCGTGATCGTCGACAGCACTCGCAAAACCATTCAGATTGTTACAGATAGCGACTGTTTTCACCTTCCCGATGTCGTCGGCGAATCGATCGTCACGGAAGTCATGGGCCGCATCCGGCAGAAATCCTGAGTCGCCCCCAGACCTTCAAACATTTTTTGTATCCCTGGCGTACGAAGTCCGTCTTACCTGCGACTGGGGCAAACACTTCGTGTCGACCGTTTCGGAAAACGAGCAAACGATCATTCAATCCCTCCAGACGGAGTTGCAGCACGCCCGCGCGGAACTCGACCAGCTTTCGCTGGAACGAGTTCAACTCAGCGAAGCCTTGCGTTCCAGCGAAGAATTTAAGAGCCGCCTCATCGCCTGTAGTCGCGATTGCATCAAGGTGCTCGATCTCGATGCTCGTCTTCTGTTCATGAATCAAGGTGGAATGCAGGTCCTTGAGATCTGTGATGTCACTCCTTTCCTGAATGGCTGCTGGATTGAATTTTGGGAAGGAGCCGATCGCGAGAAGGCCTTGGCAGCTGTCGAGACTGCGCGGCGAGGCGGCGTTGGAAGATTCACCGGCTATTTCGAAACAAGGATTCACCGCGAGCCCAGGTGGTGGGACGTTGTGGTGAATCCGATCCGTGACGCGAACGGCGCTCCGGTTCAACTCTTAGCAGTGTCACGAGACGTTACCGAACAGAAGCTCAATGAGGATGCGCTGCGCGAAGCTCTCCAAACCAACCGGGAGATCATTGAAGGCGCCGCCGAAGGAATCATTCTTTACGACCACGAGCTTCGCTATCTCGTGTTCAACCCATTCATGGAGCGGCTCACGGGCGTGCCCGCCCGGGAGCTTCTGGGAAAGCGCGCCATCGATGTGTTTCCCAGACTTGGCCCGAGTGGAATTGAGGACTCATTAAAGCGCGCCTTCGCCGGCGAAATTGTGCAGGTCCCGGACGTGCTTGTGCCTGCGCATGCCGCCGATGGCCATGATGTCTGGGAGTCTTGCACGTTTGCTCCCCATCGCAATGCCAGCGGCGAAATTGTGGGTGTGATCGGTTTGGTTCGCGATGTCACGGACCGCCACATCGCAGAAGAAACATTTCGCTCCATCGTGGTTGGAACTGCGTCCGCTACTGGAAACGAGTTCTTCCCCTCGCTGGCGCGTCACATGGCGAACGCTCTTCGGGCTCGCTATGCCTTCATCACCGACTGCGATGATCAGAAACGAGCCAAAACTCTGGCCTTCTGGAAGGGAGAGCAGCCGGGAGAAAACTTCGAGTTCAACATTGCCGACACGCCCTGTGAAAAAGTCCTGCACGGCGAAGTATGTCATTACCGCGAAGGACTACAGCACTTGTTCCCGCTCGACGCTGGCCTGGTCAAGTGGGGGGCGGAGAGTTATCTCGGAGTTCCGATGCTCGATCGTGCTGGACGGGTCATCGGTCATATCGCCATTCTCGATGACAAACCCATGAACCGGGATCAGCGTGCCATTGATCTCGTCAAGATTTTTGCCGCCCGCGCCGCGGCTGAATTGAAGCGGCAACGTGCTGAGGCGGAACTCCAGAACGCTCTGGAGCAGGTTAAGACTCTTCAGAAGCAGCTCGAAGCGGAAAACGTATATCTGCAGGAAGAAATCACCAAAGAGCACAACTTCGATGAAATTGTGGGCAACAGCCCGTCCATCCTGGAAGTTCTGGACCGGGTTGAAACTGTCGCTCCTACGGATTCCACGGTTCTGATCATGGGCGAAACGGGCTGCGGCAAAGAACTGATCGCGCGCGCCATTCACAGCCACGGCTCCCGCAAACACCGCCCGCTGGTAAAAATCAACTGCGGCGCCATTCCGACCGGTTTGGTCGAAAGCGAGCTCTTTGGCCACATGAAGGGAGCCTTTACCGGCGCACTCGAACGTCGGATTGGCCGTTTCGAGTTGGCCGACGGAGGAACTCTCTTCCTCGATGAGGTTAGCGAACTTCCTCTCGATACCCAGGTCAAACTCCTGCGGGTGTTGCAGGAACACGAATTTGAACCTTTGGGCAGCAGCCGCACGCTGAAAGTGAACGTCCGCATCATCGCCGCCAGCAATCGCGACATGGACAAAGCCGTTCAGGAGGGCCGTTTCCGTGCGGATCTCTACTACCGGTTGAACGTGCTTCCCATTGCAGTACCCCCACTACGCGACCGCCGTGCCGACATACCATTGCTGGCAACATTCTTTGTCGAGCGTTTTGCCCGCCAGTTTGGTAAGCAGATCACGGGAGTTTCTCAGGATTCGATGGATATTCTTTCCCGGTACGACTGGCCCGGCAACATTCGTGAGCTGCAAAATGTGATCGAACGGGCCGTAGTCTTGTCGCGAACTCCTGTGCTCAGACTAGGCACGGACCTGCTGCCGCTGCGCACGCCTGCGGCGCCGGAAGAGGCACAGAAGGCCGGCAATGCCTCCTTCCCCGACGATTCCGTTGACTTAACGCTCGAGCAGGTGGAAAAAAGGCACATCGTGCGCGTACTGGACCAAACGTCCTGGGTGATCGAAGGCGATCGCGGAGCTGCCAAGGTTCTTGATCTTCACCCCAACACACTCCGAAGCCGCATGAAGAAGCTCGGAATCGAACGCACGGTGCCCAGAGCGACGGCCACCACTGCCTTACCAGACGGCGATCAACTAGCAATCTAAGACCGCTTTCCAACTATTCCTCCCTGTACCACTTCTACCTTTATTCATCGCGTAAGCATTTGTAGCGCACTCTCCTGCGTGGGCTGCGAAGTAACCCACGAAATTTGGTGGCCACGAGCACCCAACAACTGGCGTCCACGAGTATTCGTGGCCTCGTGCCCCTTGGTAATGTCGCCATGAATCGGTAAACCCTTCTCCTTCAACGAATCGCCTTCTCGCCCAGTGGGCTTTGTTTGGCACCAGCCCTGCATTGCTCAATGCGTCAGTTGGAGGACACCACAGCAGTGCTCAAGATCTCGATCATTACCGACTCCGATCAAGTAATCGCATACCACCTGGAAGGGCGGCTAGTCGGCCCCTGGGTGGATGAACTGCGCCGAATTGGCGACGAAGCCCTCGCCCAACAAAAGACACTCACGTTGGATCTTGAGGGAGTTCGATTCGCCGATCACCACGGAATTGCTTTGTTACAGGAAATGTCCCAGCGTCAGGTGCCGCAACTCAACTGTTCGCAATTTCTCGTTCAGCAAATGAAGGAGCTCACGCGATGACGACCATGACTGCAGTTGGAACACTCGCCCAGAACCAGCCAACAGTTGCCGAGTCGAATTCTGCCGCAACATCCGCCGGGAGCGTTGAACACGATCTCATCGCGCGTGTTCAGGCGGGCCATGCCGACTCATTTTATGAACTTGTGCACCCGTATGAGCGAGCTGTCTTTCTGGCAGCCCTTTCGCTTACCAGAAACGATGCAGACGCCGAGGACGTCGCCCAGGAAGCGATCCTTAAGGCCTTTAAGTACATCGGCAGCTTCCGGCACGAAGCGAAATTCAGTACATGGCTCATCCAGATCGCAATCAATGAAGCGAAGATGAAAATCAGAAAAAACCGCAGCCATCTATACGAGTCGATCGATGAACCGCAGGTTTCAGAGGGAGGCGATTACATACCTAAGGATTTTGCCGACTGGCGCGAGATCCCGTCCGAGGCTCTCGAGCGCAAGGAACTCCGCGACGCCCTCGCGTCAGCCTTGAATTCGCTACCGGAAAAGTACCGTACCGTGATGATGCTGCGCGATGTCCAGCAGCTCAGTATCAGCGAAACGGCACAGGCTCTGGGTATCAGTGAAGCGAATGTCAAGACGCGGCTCTCCCGCGCCCGCCTTCAAATGAGGGATGCCCTGGCTGCCTGCCGAGCGTAATCGACGCTCTCACTACCCTTACAATCGTGACCAGGTTGACGGATCTGGAGAGTCAATTCTTCTTTCGTAGGTACGATGGGAATAGGCAGCAGTTTCCCGCGACAAGCTCGCTCATAGAATCGACGGTTAGGCGAAGATTCTTATAGAATTCAGCGCTGAGAAGCAGGCCACTTCGTCAATAGGCCGCTGTTCGGCGCCGCGCTGATCATTTCAACTCTGAACGCTGCACGAGAGTACCTCGATGATCCGAAAACTGCTCTCCCGCTGGCCTCTGATTCAACAGCTTCGAACGGGTTGCGATGGAACTGGCGTCGAGGCGATGACGGATCGCACACGCAACCTCCAGCCCAAGACTACCGGTGCTGAAGCTGCGCGTTCTGTCTGCCCCTATTGCGGCGTGGGCTGCGGCCAGCTTGTGTTTCACAAGGCAGGCAAGCTGGTCTCGATCGAGGGGGATCCGGAATCGCCGATCTCGCGAGGACATCTATGCCCCAAGGGTGCCGACACGTATGAGTTGCATACCCACCGTGGCCGATTGAAAACGGTCCGATATCGCGCGCCATACTCACGCAGCTGGACGGAAATTCCTCTGGAAGATGCCATGGATATGGTGGCGCAACGCGTGTGGGAGACCCGCAAGAAAAGTTTCGAAGTATCGCGCCATGGACAGTCGCTGATGCAGACCACTGCTCTTGCCCACCTCGGCGGCGCGACCCTGGACATCGAGGAAAACTACCTGATCAAGAAGCTGTTCACCGCAGGGCTGGGAATGGTGTGCCTGAGCAATCAGGCGCGTATATGACACAGCTCGACTGTGCCCGGTCTGGGCACATCCTTTGGCCGCGGCGGAGCCACGACCGCGCAACAGGACTTGAGTAATTCCGACGCCATCCTCATCATGGGTTCCTCCATGGCGGAAAATCACCCTGTCGGGTTCCAGTGGGTGATGGAAGCCCGCGAAAAAGGGGCGAAAGTCATCCATGTTGATCCCCGCTACACGCGAACTTCGGCAATGGCAGATGTCTGGGTTCCCCTGCGCGCCGGAAGCGACATTATTTTCCTGGGCTCACTGGTTCGCTACGTCCTGGAAAAGGGAAAGGAGTTTCGCGAATACGTCGTCAACTACACCAACGCGCCGACCATTCTCCGGGAAGACTTTCGCGATACAGATGATCTCAACGGACTGTTCTCTGGTTGGGATGCGGAAAGGAAACAGTACGATTCGGAGTCATGGCTGTACGCGGGCGCGGCGGCGAAAAACGAAGCGGACCCCAGCCTCCAGCATCCGCGTTGCGTGTTTCAGGTTTTGAAGCGCCACTTCTCGCTCTATACGCCGGAGATGGTGGAGCGCTTTTGTGGGGTTCCGCAGGATATTTTTCTGAAGGTGGCTGAGATTTTCACCTCCGCCTCCGGACCCGACAAAACCGCCGCCATTTGCTACGCCGTGGGCTGGACCCAGCATTCGAAGGGAGTCCAGATCATCCGCACCGCGGCGATTCTTCAACTGCTTCTCGGAAACATCGGGCGTCCGGGCGGCGGGATTCTAGCCCTTCGCGGTCATGCGTCCATTCAAGG
>Ga0335069_10010099_pt1 | contig 13401 bp, 10 predicted proteins | sample Lox_Sample_11_FD_206714 | JGI IMG/M metagenome (GOLD analysis project Ga0335069, IMG submission 206714) | Soil microbial communities from Loxahatchee National Wildlife Refuge, Florida, United States - Lox_Sample_1.1 | ecosystem: Environmental > Terrestrial > Soil > Wetlands | place: USA... | reverse complement strand
GCGAGCATCGTATCCGAGCTCGTCCAGTGGGGCGACACCAAGATCCAGGCGCACGGTCTCGGCGCGTACATCGCGCAGACGACCGCCGCCGGCGATTTTCCGAAGATCATTCTCGGCATCGCAGTGATGTCCCTGTTCGTTACATTGTTCAACCGCCTACTGTGGCGCCCGCTGTATGCCTTCGCCGAAGCGAAGCTGCGGCTCGACTGAGACTGATTGAGAGCGAAACGCGATGCAAAATCCGAATGCTGTAAACGCCCCCGTTCAGATGCCCCCGCGTCTCGGCGAGGAAATCCTGCGTGTCGACAATGTCAGCCGCGGATTCAAGAAGACGCAGGGCGAACTGCTCGTGCTCGACGGCGCGAACCTGTCGCTGCGTGAAGGCGAGATCGTCGGCCTGCTTGGCCGTTCGGGCTCGGGCAAGTCGACGCTGTTGCGCATCATCGCCGGCCTGATCGAGCCGACGGGCGGCGAGGTGAGCTATCTCGGCAAGCCGTTGCAAGGCCCGGCCGACGGCGTCGCGATGGTGTTCCAGACCTTCGCGCTGTTCCCGTGGCTGACCGTGCTGCAGAACGTGGAAGCGGGCCTCGAGGCGCTCGGCGTCGGCGCGCGCGAGCGCCGCGAACGCGCGCTCGCCGCGATCGACCTGATCGGTCTCGACGGTTTCGAGAACGCGTATCCGCGCGAGCTGTCGGGCGGCATGCGCCAGCGCGTCGGCTTCGCGCGCGCGCTCGTCGTCGATCCGACGCTGCTGCTGATGGACGAGCCGTTCTCCGCGCTCGACGTGCTGACCGCCGAGACGCTGCGTACCGACCTGCTCGACCTGTGGACGCAGGGCCGCATGCCGATCAAGTCGGTGCTGATCGTCACGCACAACATCGAGGAAGCGGTGTTCATGTGCGACCGGATCCTCGTGCTGTCGTCGAATCCGGGCCGCGTGATCGCCGAGATCAAGGTGCCGTTCAAGCATCCGCGCAACCGTCTCGACCCGGCGTTCCGCCGTCTCGTCGACGACATCTACGCGAAGATGACTGCGCGCCAGGTCGGCGAGGCGACGAAGAAGGGGCTCGAGCTCGGCAGCTGGCTGCCGCAGGTGTCGACCAACCTGATGGCGGGTCTGATCGAGACGCTCGCCGCCGCGCCGTATCACGGCCGTGCGGACATGCCGGAAATTGCGCGCACGCTGCACCTGGAGGTCGACGACCTGTTCCCGATCGCCGAAGTGCTGCAATACCTCGGCTTCGCCGACGTGCGGGAAGGGGACGTGTTCCTCACGCCGCCCGCGCGCGTGTTCGCCGAGTTCGGCACACAGGAGCGCAAGATGATGTTCGCCGAGCACCTGCTGCGGCACGTCCCGCTCGCGGCGCGGATCAAGAAGGTGCTCAACGAGCGCCCGGGGCATCGCGCGCCGCGCGTGCGCTTCGAGCAGGAGCTGGAGGATTCCCTGTCCGACAGCGCCGCCGAGGAGACGCTCGACGCGGTGATCGACTGGGGCCGCTACGGCGAGATCTTCTCGTACAACGACCAGACCGAGATCTTCAGTCTCGAGGACGTCGAGTCCTGATGCCGGGATGGTGCCAATTCGCGTGATCGGCAGGCGGCCCGTTCGAACGGGCCGACGGTTATGCTCGCCGGGACGCCGTTTGGCACGGTCGGGAATCTGAAAGCGAGTGCTTCCGCCGGGAGCGGTTTCCAGCGCACACAAGGTGTGTGGGCCCGGCTTGGCGGGAGCGCGCTCGATGTCCCGTCGAATTCCGCGTTGTAGAAACGCGATAAGGCTCGTGGCCTGCTGGCCGAGGGCGTTGTCCAGGTGGCGCCAGGAATGTTGCAAAGCAGGCTGCTTTGCTGCCCCCTCCAATAACCTGGAAGCCGTGGCGCATGCCCGGATGGAAGCGCGCCGCTTCCGGGGCGAGCCGAAGAAATACGAAAAAACATTGGCTCGCTTCGTCAACGATGCGTTCCCGCGGCCAGGCAAACGCTCCCTCGATCAAATCGACGCGCCGGAAATTCTGCCCGGGATGCCGCGTATCGCCGGGTGGGGCGCTCGATATACCGCTGACCGAGTGTGCTCTGAACTGAGCGTGGTATTTCGGTGTGGAATCAAGGAAGGCTGCTGAAGAACCGGTCCGATTCGGGACCTGGTTGGGGGCATTCCCGTACCCCAAATCGAGCACTTCGCTTCCACCACGGGCTGGCGCAAAGCCGGCGAGTCGCTTCAGGCAATTGATGGATTAAAGGGCGCTTTCGTCGTGCGGTGTGCTCTGCACCCGGCGATCCCGCCGTTCACCATGAGCCGGGCGCGCGGGAGCCCACCCTCACGGCGCGCCCGTCACTGCAGATTGCCCCAACGGTCGACCGCCGGCTCCGCCGACGCCCATTTCCAGCGCGGCCCTTGCTGGCACACGCTCGCGAAATACCAGTCAGCCCGCGCGCCGTCCTTCACCGAGAACGCGATTTCCTTGCAGAGCGCGAGCGGCGTCGAATACGCGCGCATGACCCGCACATCGCCTTCGCCGTTCTCGAGCGGAATCGCATTGCTCACCTTCCACGTCCTGACTTCGCCGACCGCGAGGCCGCCGGCCGTGTGCGCGATCGCGTCCTGCTGGTTCTGATGGAGTTGCCGCATGGTGCGCTTGACGGCTTCGTCCGTGGCGGACTGGACGGCGATGCCGACACCGATGCCGACGGCCGGATTGGCCGTCACGAGACCGGTCGCGGCGCCCGCCAGCGCGCCGCTCGCCGCGCCGACCGAGCCGCAGCCCGACAGCGCCGCGCCGGCCGCGGCAAGCGCGCCGAGCCACGCGATGCGAATCGCGACGCTCATTGCAGCGCGCCCCAGCGCTCGGTGGCCGGCTCGGCCGATGCCCACTTCCAGTACGGGCCGTCCCGGCAGATCGTCGCGACGAAGAACGACGATTGCGATGCGGCATCCTGCTTCGCCGGATAGTCGACCGAAAACACGATTTCCTTGCAGTCGAGCGGGCCGACGCTGATGATCCGGCTGACCGTCACGCGGCCGCGTTCGTCGTCCTCGATCGGGAACGAATGGGTGGTGGACCACGGCGCGACGCCGCCGACATCGAGCGGCCCGGCGGCTTTGGCGATCTGCGCCTGCGTGTAGCGATGCGCGACGCGCTGCGTGTACTGGACGCCCGCGCGCGCGCCGGCGACCGCGCCGAGGCCGATGCCTGTCGCGACCGCAGCATTGTTGGTGACCTTGGCCGCGACCGCGGCGCCTGCGATGCCGGCGCCAGCCGTCGCGCCTTCGCTGTAGAGCGAGTTGCAGCCGGACAGCAGTGCGGCCGCCGCGGCCGCGGCCAGCACGATGCGCGCCGGCATGGCGCGGCGCCGCGATTCGAAGCGTTGGTTCATTTCTTCCTGGGGGCGAGTCCTGTCTGGGAGCGTGACGCATGCGCGCCCGCGCGCCATTGTTTCGCCATTGTCCGACGAGAACTGCAAGCGATTGACAAATGGCCGGCACACGGCGACCGCGCATGCGTGCGGGCCATTGTGGCGCGGATCGCTCAGGAAGGGTCGAATCGTTACAAATTGAAGGGAATTGCCGCCGCGATGCGTGCGGATCGCGGCTAGACCGGATTGTTATGGAATGTTTCAACGACGGCGATCGCAACCAGGGCGGCACCCGGGCGGAAGGGCTCGACTATCAACGCGACCTCGGCGTCGAGCAGGACGCGTGACGTCGCGCGTTAGGCCGAGACGTTCGGCGGCGGCGCGGCGATGCGCAGCGTGCTGACGAGCGCCGCGACGGCGGCGAACGCTGCGGCGACGTAGAGCGCGAGCGTCGGCCCGTGCGCGGGCGCGACGCCGAAGATCAACGCGACGAGCGCGGCGCCGAGCGTCTGGCCGGTCAGCCGCGCGGTGCTGAGCATGCCGCCCGCGCCGCCGCTGCGCGCGCGCGGCGCCGACGACAGGATCGCGCGGTTGTTCGGCGACTGGAACAGCCCGAAACCCGCGCCGCACAGCGCCATGCGCCAGACGATGTCGAAGGTCGCCGGATGCGCGCCGATCGTCGCGAGCGACAACAGGCCCGCTGCGAACAGCGCAAGCCCGATGCCGCCGAGCATGCCTGCCGAGTAACGATCGGACAGCACGCCGGCCAGCGGCGCGGCGACCACGATCACGAGCGGCCACGGCGTCATGAAGAGGCCGGTCTGCACCTGCGAGAAGCCGAGTGCGTTCTGCAGCCAGAAAGGCAGCGCGACGAACGCGAGCATCTGCGCCGCAAACGACGCGATCGACGTGCCGATCGATAGCGTGAAGAGCGGAATGCGAAGCAGGTCGACGGGCAGCAGCGGCACTTTCTGCGTCAGTTGCCGCTTCACGAAGAAGTAGCCGATCACGACGGCCACCGCCAGTTCCACGGCGACGTGCACATGGCGTTCGCCGTGGCCGAGCCCGTCGACCGCGATGATCACCAGCCCGAACACGCATGCGTTCATCAGCGCGCCAGGGATGTCGTACGGCGCGTCGTGCACCGGATTCGCGGGCAGCGCGCGCAGGCTGCCGGCCACGGCGGCGATGCCGATCGGCACGTTGATCGCGAACAGCCACGGCCACGTCGCGAGCGACAGCACCGCCGACGCGGCGGTCGGGCCGATGGCCGACGACAGCGCGACGACCATCGCGTTGATCGAGACGCCGCGTCCGAGCATCGAGGTCGGGTAAATGATTCGCACGAGCGCGGCGTTGACGCTCATGATGCCCGCGGCCCCGAACCCCTGGATCACGCGCATCGCCGCGAGCGACGTCAGCGAGCCCGACAGCGCGCAGCCGAGCGACGCCGCGGTGAACAGCGCAAGCCCGCCGATGTAGATGCGCCGGTAGCCGATGCGCTCGCCGAGCGACGCGAGCGGCAAGAGCGAGATCGTGACGGCGAGCTGATATGCGTTGACGATCCAGATCGATGCGGCATCGGACGCGTGCAGGTCGCGCGCGATGGTCGGCAAGGCGACGTTGGCGATGGCGCCGTCGAGCACGGCGAGGGTGATGCCGAGCGCGACGCAGACGATCGCCCAGTAGCGTTGCGGAAGCGGCAGGCCGGTATCGGCATTCATGGCGGGACGGAAGGCTGGTCGGCCCCTGGCCGGTCGGACTGACCGGTTGCGAGCGCAACCATTTGGCCGGACCGGGGGCACGGAGATCGGCTGGACTGCGTCCAGCCGGACGGCTTACTTCAACTGATAGAGACCGGTGAATTCTGCTGCCGCGATCTGGTTCAGGTGAATCATGAAACGGGCAATGGCGTTGGTCGTGTCCTGCGTGATCGGCAGGCTGTCGACGGACAGCGCGTGCACTCGGAACACATAGCGGTGCGGCTTGTCGCCGCGCGGCGGCGCGGCGCCGCCGAAGCCTTCGTCGCCGTAGTCGTTGCGAACCTGCACCGTGCCGTTCGGCAATGCGGCGCTGCCGGCGGCGCCGGCGCCTTCGGCGAGGCCCGTCGTGCCGACCGGGAGGTTCACGGCAACCCAGTGCCAGAAGCCGCTGCCGGTGGGCGCGTCGGGATCGTAGCAGGTCACGGCGAAGCTCTTCGTGCCGGCGGGCGCGTTTTCCCAAACGAGCGCGGGGGACACGTTGCCGCCGTCGACACCGAAGCCCGCGTGGTTGTACTCCTGCGCTTTCGGCATGAAGCCGTTCGCCGGAAATGCGTCGGTCCAGAGCCGGAACTCAGCCATGGAGCCTCCTTGTAGGGTTGGACAGGGTGAAAGGCGCCGGCCGTGCGATTGCGCTGCCGCGCCGGCGCGAACCGGCCGAGTGTATCACCGGGCCGCGAAACGCGACGGCGTGGCCGGTCGCGTCGCGCGCGGCGTCATCCTTCGAAGCCGAGGCCGCCGATCAGGACGAGCGCCTCGGCCTGCGTGCGCGAGCCGAGATCGAGGCCGCGCGTGCCCTGCCCGGCGTCGAGCTTCGCGGGCAGCGCTGCGAGGGACTTCAGATCGTCCGCCAAACGACGTAATCGCGCGTTGCCTCTTTCTGCATCTATTACGGCCGTGGGCGACCACAATGCATCGCATCCCGTACCGCTTCTCGTGGGAGTGCATCATGAAGCAGTTCGCAGCAGTGTGTGTCCTTGCAGTAGCGCGACCCGTTGGGCATGACTTCCCGGTAGAGGCCTTTGCCGTCGGCGAGCCGGTATGGCTTGTCGGCCGGCTTGGCCTTGCGAACTTGCATCTCAGTAAGAGGGGCGGTGGGCTTGGGCATGACTTTGGGGGCATCGGCCGGTTGCCCCAAAAATGCCTCCAAAAAACGTTGCTTGTGGTGGGCAACCTTAGGCATGATGGCAGCAAAAAGCCCCGCAGCACAAGGCAGAGCGGGGCTTTCTGGGAAAACTTGGGAGTTGCTGGGAACTAAGATGGTCCCCCCGACAGGAATCGAACCTGTATCTAGCGCTTAGGAGGCGCTTGTTCTATCCATTGAACTACGGGGAGCCTGCATATCCGGCAGGTTGCGCGCGAGTCGCATGCCGGACAGCGGAGTGGACAGCGCGCAAAGTATAGCAAACACCCGCGCATCGGCGCACGCGATGCGACTTGCAAACGCGCGAGCCGCGCATCGCGCGCGGCTCGAACTCAGAAATCGACGACGACGAAATCCGACTTGCCGACGTCGCACAGCGGGCAGCGCCAGTCGTCCGGGATGTCGGCGAACCGGGTGCCGGCCGCGATGCCCTCGTCGGGCAGGCCTTCCGCTTCGTTGTAGATCCACCCGCAAATCAGGCAGACCCAGCTTTGGTATTCGGTCACTTCGCTCATGTGGCGCTCTGGATGATGGGAACAATATGAGGCCGCCGCAGGCCCAGGCCCGCAGGCGAAAGGCGCAATGGTAACGGAATTTCGCCGATCTACGCCTCAACGTCGTTTTAAACGTGCGCATCGCGAACATCGCACATGCGGTATGCTTCGTGGGCCTGTCAAGCAGAAGGAGATGACAATGATCAACCGCAAGTGGATTGCAGGCGTCGCGTGCTCGGCGGCACTGGCTGTATCGCCGGCCGCGTGGGCCGAGGCGCGCGTGTTCTTCGTCGCGCCGCAGGACGGCGCGACCGTATCGAACCCGGTGCACGTGAAGTTCGGCCTCGAAGGCGCGGCACTGCGGCCCGCCGGCGACATGACGCCTGACACCGGCCATCATCACCTGCTGATCGACGGCAAGCCGCTGCCGAAGGGCGAGGTGATTCCCGCCACCGACCATTCGCTGCACTTCGGCAAGGGCCAGACCGAGACCGACCTGACGTTGCCGCTGGGCCAGCACTCGCTGACGCTGCAGTTCGGCGACGGCGCGCACCGCTCGTACGGCCCGGAAATGAGCCAGACCATCACCATCAACGTGAAATGACGCGCGTCGCGCGCGTGGCCGCCGCCTCGCGCGCGACGCGTCAAGCCGTCCGTTCACGCTCGTCCGTTCGGTCACGGCGGTGGCGAGGCTCGCCACCGGTACAATGAGCGCTTCCGATTTCTCTTCGCCGTCTTCCCCATGTCGCTCTATTCCATCACCGGCGCGCAGCTCGCGTTCGGTCACGTCGCATTGCTCGATCACGCAGACTTCTCGCTCGAGGCCGGCGAACGCGTCGGTCTGATCGGCCGCAACGGCGCAGGCAAGTCGTCGCTGCTCAAGATCGTCGCCGAGATCGCGAAACCGGACGACGGCCTCGTCACGCGCCAGCAGGATCTCGTGACCGTCTACGTGCCGCAGGAGCCGGAGTTCGAGCCGGGAGCGAGCGTGTTCGACACGGTGGCGTCTGGCCTGACCGGCACGCGCGCGCTGCTCGACGAATACGACACGATCGTCCATCGGCTCGCCGACACGCCCGAAGGCACCGAGCACGACGCGCTGCTCGCGCGGATGAACGCGCTGCAGTCATCGCTCGACGCGACCGACGCATGGAACTGGCGCACGCGCGTGTCGACCACGCTCGCGCAGATCGGCCTCGATGGCGACGCGCGCGTCGACGCGCTGTCCGGCGGCATGCAGAAGCGCGTGGCGCTTGCCCGCGCGCTCGTCGTGCAGCCCGACGTGCTGCTGCTCGACGAACCGACCAACCACCTCGATTTCGACGGCATCCGCTGGCTCGAGGAACTGCTCGTCACGCAGCGCGCGGGCCTGCTGTTCATCACGCACGATCGCGCGTTCCTCGATCGCGTCGCGACGCGCATCGTCGAGCTGGATCGCGGCCGCCTGCTGTCGTATCCGGGCAATTTCTCCGCGTACCAGACCCGCAAGGCGCAGCAGCTCGAAGTCGAGCGCGTCGAGAACGAGAAGTTCGACAAGCTGCTCGCGCAGGAAGAAGTGTGGATCAGAAAGGGCGTCGAGGCGCGCCGCACGCGCAGCGTCGGCCGCATCGCGCGGCTCGAGCAGATGCGCGACGAGCGCGCCGAGCGCCGCAACGCGCAGGGCAACGTGAAGCTCGACGTCGCGCAGGGCGAGAAGTCAGGCAAGATCGTCGCGGAGCTGACCGACGTGACGAAGCGCTATGACGGCCGTACGGTCGTCGACCGCTTCTCGACGACCGTGATGCGCGGCGACAAGATCGGCTTCATCGGCCCGAACGGCGCGGGCAAGACCACGCTGCTCAAGCTGATCCTCGGCGAACTGACGCCCGACGAGGGCACGGTGCGCACCGGTACCAACCTGCAGGTCGCGTACTTCGACCAGATGCGCGCGCAGCTCGACCAGGAGAAGAGCCTCGCGGACACGATCAGCCCCGGCAGCGAATGGGTCGAGATCGCAGGCAACCGCAAGCACGTGATGAGTTACCTCGGCGACTTCCTGTTCGCACCGGAGCGCGCGCGCTCGCCCGTCAAGTCGCTGTCGGGCGGCGAACGCAACCGGCTGTTGCTCGCGCGCCTGTTCGCGCGTCCGGCGAACGTGCTGGTGCTCGACGAGCCGACCAACGACCTCGACATCCCGACGCTCGAGCTGCTCGAAGAGCTGCTGACCGACTACGAAGGCACGGTGCTGCTCGTCAGCCACGACCGCGCCTTTCTCGACAACGTCGTGACGTCGGTGATCGCGTCCGAAGGCAACGGCCGCTGGCGCGAATACGTCGGCGGCTTCACCGACTGGCAGATTCAGCGCGATCGCGCGGAGCAGCTCGCGCAGCAGGACGCCGCAAAGCGCGTGGCGAAGGAAGCGCCGGCCGTCGCCAAGGACGAGCCGGCGAAGGGTGCGGCGGGGCGCAATGCGCAGCGCACCGTGAAGCTGTCGTTCAACGAGCAGCGCGAACTGGACTCGCTGCCCGACCGGATCGCCATGCTGGAGGAAGAGCAGAAGACGATCGGCGCGCAGCTCGAGGACGGCTCGATTTTCGCGAAGGACGCGCAGGAAGGCGCGCGCCTGACCGAGCGGTTCGCCGCGATCGACGACGAACTGCTCGCCGCGCTCGAACGCTGGGAAATGCTCGAGGCGAAGCGCAAGCCCTGACGCGCGCCGGCGGCCAGCGCGCTCGCGCACCGCGCCGGCGGCGTCCCTGGCCCGCCCGCGGGGCGCGCAATTCGTCGGATGGCGCGCCGCACGGAACCAGTAAAATACGCCGCGTTTCGGGCCGCGCGGCTGCGCGCCGCGCGCCCGCTTTCGAAGCACACCAAGCATATCGTTGTTTCGATTCGCTTTTTTGCGGAACTCAACGTTTTGTCCACGACGTTATCCACACGAGGTGTGGACAATGTCCCGATGAATGACGAACCTCATCGCCTATGTCAACGAAGAAGCCCAGCGCGGCCTATAGCGAAGCATCGATCAAGGTGCTCAAGGGTCTCGAGCCGGTCAAGCAGCGGCCCGGCATGTACACCCGTACCGAGAATCCGCTGCACATCATTCAGGAAGTCATCGACAACGCATCCGACGAGGCGCTCGGCGGCTACGGCAAGCAGATCACCGTGACGCTGCATGCGGACCAGTCGGTGTCCGTCGAGGACGACGGGCGCGGCATTCCGTTCGGCCTGCACCCGGAAGAAGGCGTGCCGGTCGTCGAGATCGTGTTTACGCGCCTGCACGCCGGCGGCAAGTTCGACAAGGCCGCGGGCGGCGCGTATACGTTCTCCGGCGGCCTGCACGGCGTCGGCGTGTCGGTGACGAACGCGCTCGCGACGCGTCTCGACGTGACGGTCTGGCGCGACGGCAAGATTGCCGGGCTCGGCTTTGCCGATGGCGACGTCGTGAAGCCGCTCGCAACGCAGGCCGCGGGCCGCGGCGAGAAGAAGTCGGGCACGCGCGTGACCGTGTGGCCGAATCCGAAATACTTCGATTCGCCGAACCTGCCGCTCGGCGAGCTGCAGCGTCTGCTGCGCTCGAAGGCGGTGCTGCTGCCGGGCGTCGAGGTTGTGCTCGTCAACGAGAAGAGCGGCGAGCGGCAGAGCTGGAAATACGAGGACGGCTTGCGCGGCTACCTGCTCGAAGGCATGAACGGCAGCGAGCTGCTGATCCCGTTGTTCGAAGGCGAGCGCTTCGCCGATTCGCGCTCGGGCGACGACACCTTCGCCGAGGGCGAGGGCGCGTCGTGGGTCGTCGCGTGGAGCGAGGAAGGGTCGCTGGTGCGCGAGTCGTACGTGAACCTGATCCCGACGCCGGCCGGCGGCACGCACGAATCCGGACTGCGCGACGGCCTCTACCAGGCGGTGAAGAGCTTCGTCGAGCTGCACAACCTGCAGCCGAAGGGCGTGAAGCTGCTCGCGGAAGACGTATTCGCGCGCGTGTCGTTCGTGCTGTCCGCGAAGGTGCTCGATCCACAGTTCCAGGGCCAGATCAAGGAGCGGCTGAACAGCCGCGACGCGGTGAAGCTGGTGTCGTCGTTCGCGCGCCCGGCGCTCGAACTGTGGCTCAACCAGCACGTCGAGCACGGCAAGAAGCTCGCCGAGCTCGTCATCAAGCAGGCGCAGGCGCGCACCCGCGCGGGCCAGAAGATCGAGAAGCGCAAGAGCTCCGGCGTCGCGGTGCTGCCCGGCAAGCTGACCGACTGCGAGACGGAGGACATCGCGCGCAACGAGCTGTTCCTCGTCGAGGGCGATTCGGCGGGCGGCTCGGCGAAGATGGGCCGCGACAAGGAATACCAGGCGATCCTGCCGCTGCGCGGCAAGGTGCTGAACACCTGGGAAACCGAGCGCGACCGCCTGTTTGCGAACAACGAGGTGCACGATATCTCGGTTGCGATCGGCGTCGATCCGCACAGCCCGGACGACGGCGTCGACCTGTCGAACCTGCGCTACGGCAAGATCTGCATCCTGTCGGACGCGGACGTTGACGGTGCGCACATCCAGGTGCTGCTGCTCACGCTGTTCTTCAAGCACTTCCCGCAACTGATCGAGCGCGGCCACGTGTTCGTCGCGCGTCCGCCGCTGTTTCGCGTCGACGCGCCCGCGCGCGGCAAGAAGCCCGCGCAGAAGCTGTATGCGCTCGACGACGGCGAGCTGGAGGCGATCCTCGACAAGCTGCGCAAGGACGGCGTGCGCGACACGCAGTGGAGCATCAGTCGCTTCAAGGGCCTCGGCGAAATGAGCGCCGAGCAGCTGTGGGATACGACGATGAACCCCGACACCCGCCGCCTGATGCCGGTGAAGCTCGGCGATCTCGACTACGAGTCGACGGTCGCGCGCATGACGATGCTGATGGGCAAGGGCGAGGCGGCCGCGCGTCGCGGCTGGCTCGAGGAAAAGGGCAACGAGGTCGAAGCGGATATCTAAGCGCCTCCGGGCCCGGCACGCCGGGCCCGCCCCCCGACGGGGGCAAGAAACCCGGGGCGACCGGGCTTTTCTTGCGAAGCGGGGCCGGGCGTGATGCCCGGCCCGAACGCGCGCCACACACGAACACGGAATTCAGATGGACGACAACACTCCCGATCTTTTCGCCGGGCCGGACGTGCCCGGGAGCGACGCACTGACGCTCGGCAACTATGCGGAGCAGGCGTATCTCAGCTATGCGGTCAGCGTCGTGAAGGGCCGCGCGCTGCCGGACGTCTGCGACGGCCAGAAGCCGGTGCAGCGCCGGATTCTCTTTGCGATGAACGAAATGGGCCTCGGCCCGGATGCGAAGCCGGTGAAATCGGCGCGCGTCGTCGGCGACGTGCTCGGCAAGTATCACCCGCACGGCGACCAGTCCGCGTACGACGCGCTCGTGCGCCTCGCGCAGGATTTCTCGCTACGCTATCCGCTGATCGACGGGCAGGGCAACTTCGGCTCGCGCGACGGCGACGGCGCGGCGGCAATGCGCTACACCGAAGCGCGCCTGACGCCGATCGCGAAGCTCCTGCTCGACGAGATCGATCAGGGCACGGTCGATTTCATGCCGAACTACGACGGCTCGTTCGAGGAGCCGAAGCTGCTGCCGGGCCGCCTGCCGTTCGTGCTGCTGAACGGCGCGTCGGGCATCGCGGTCGGCCTCGCGACGGAAATTCCGTCGCACAACCTGCGTGAAGTCGCGGCGGCGGCGGTCGTGCTGATTCGTCATCCGCATCTGACGCACGCAGAACTGATGACGTACATCCCCGGCCCGGACTTCCCGGGCGGCGGGCAGATCATCTCGAGCGACGCGGAAATCTCGGCGGCCTACGACAGCGGCCGCGGCAGCCTGAAGGTGCGCGCGCGCTGGAAGATCGAGGATCTCGCGCGCGGCCAGTGGCAGCTCGTCGTCACCGAGCTGCCGCCGAACACGTCGTGCCAGAAGGTGCTCGAGGAAATCGAGGAACTGACCAATCCGAAGCTCAAGCTCGGCAAGAAGACGCTGACGCCGGAGCAGCTCAACACCAAGAAGGCGATGCTCGACCTGCTCGACGCGGTGCGCGACGAGTCGGGCAAGGACGCGCCGGTGCGGCTCGTGTTCGAGCCGAAGTCGCGCACGATCGACCAGACCGAGTTCGTCAATTCGCTGCTCGCGCACACGAGCCTCGAATCGAACGCGGCGCTGAACCTCGTGATGGTCGGCGCGGACGGCAGGCCGGGCCAGAAGGGGCTGCTGACGATCCTCGGCGAGTGGGTCCGGTTCCGCCAGATCACGATGACGCGGCGCTGCCGCCATCGTCTCGGCAAGGTCGACGACCGGATCCACATCCTCGAAGGCCGGATGATCGTCTTCCTGAACATCGACGAGGTGATCCGCATCATCCGCGAATCGGACGAGCCGAAGGCCGCGCTGATGAGCGCGTTCGGGCTCACCGAGCGCCAGGCCGACGACATCCTCGAAATCCGTCTGCGTCAGCTCGCGCGGCTCGAGAAGATCAAGATCGAGAAGGAGCTCGAGGCGCTGCGCGACGAGAAGGCGAAGCTCGAGGAGCTGCTCGCGAACGAAAGCGCGATGAAGCGGCTGATGATCAAGGAGATCGAGGCGGATGCGAAGCAGTACGGCGACGACCGCCGCACGCTGATCCAGCAGGAAAAGCGCGCGACCTTCGAGACG
>Ga0335069_10010098_pt1 | contig 13401 bp, 10 predicted proteins | sample Lox_Sample_11_FD_206714 | JGI IMG/M metagenome (GOLD analysis project Ga0335069, IMG submission 206714) | Soil microbial communities from Loxahatchee National Wildlife Refuge, Florida, United States - Lox_Sample_1.1 | ecosystem: Environmental > Terrestrial > Soil > Wetlands | place: USA... | reverse complement strand
TCATTGATTGCACGAGGCCCAACATGTTCTCTTCCATCGTTTACAAGCTTCATTTCGCCGTACGTAACCTCTTCACCAAAGAGGAAGGTCAGGATCTGGTCGAATACGCCCTTGTCGTGGCCGTCATCGCCTTTGGCGCCGTCATCGCAATGAAAGGTCTCTCCACCGAAATCAAGACCGCCTTCAACACCATTTCGAACAACCTCGGCACTGCGCTCTAGGCCGCAGCTTGCGTTCAAGGGGGTCCCCGACGGCGTCCCGCAATCCCATGGATGGCGATGTTGTCGCGTTCCGCGCACAGCGGAGGCTCCGCATCCGGAGTTCTTTCTCCACCAGGGATCCAACCCATCGTCGCGGCCCTTTTTTGAACACAACGGAAATGGAGCACCCCATTGCTTCAGATTCGAAACGATCCCGCGCCTTCCGCAACGGGAGCAAATCGCTTCACCTCATGGGTTCGGGCCTAGCCCGCATCGAGAGCATCTTCATGCCATCAATGGAATGTGTTCCCTCGGTGTTTCGCGCCACCAATTTGTGTTATGGACTTGCGAATATTGGCGATAGAATATAACGCTGGGGGCAGACTCGATGCTAGCGAGCACGACGACGCAGGATGTGACTGAAGCACCTAAGAAAGAAGAGGCAAAGTTGGATCCAGCCTCTCTTCTACAAAGCCTGATCACCGAGAGCCCAAACGAGGCTTCTCAAGGTTTCGACACCAAATCGGCTCTCGAAATCGCCCGCATCATCAACCACGAAGACGCCAAAGTTGCAGCAGCCGTCAAGAAGGCCATTCCTGAAATCGCCCAGGTGATCGACCAGGTTGCCCGCAGTCTGCGCGATGGTGGCCGACTCATCTACATCGGTGCCGGCTCCAGCGGCCGCATCGCGGCGCTCGACGCCTCGGAGTGTCCTCCGACCTACTCCACTGCGCCAGGCCAGGTGCAATACATCATGGCCGGCGGTCCCAAGGCTCTGGCCTCAGCCGTCGAAGTCAACGAAGACTCCGAAGAACTCGGCCAGCGCGACATCGCGCGCCGCCGCCCTACCCGCAAAGACGTTGTGATCGGCCTCTCGGCATCCGGCCGTACACCCTACGTCGTCGCCGCCGTGGCCTACGCGCGCGCCCGCGGCGCTCGCACCGCAGCCGTCACCTGTAATCACGGCACCCCCATCGAAGCCGCCGCCGATATCGCCATCATCGCCGACGTGGGTCCGGAAGTGATCTCCGGCTCCACACGCATGAAGGCCGGTTCCGCGCAAAAGATGATCCTCAACATGATCACCACCGGCGCCATGACCCGGCTTGGCTATGTGTACGAGAACCTGATGGTCAACGTGCACATGCAGAACTCCAAATTGGTCGAGCGCGGCATCCGCATTCTCATGTCCGCCTGCAACATCGACCGTGCCAAGGCAGTCGACACCATCAAGTGCGCCGGTCGCAGCGTTCCCGTTGCCCTCGTCATGTTGAAGGCCAACGTCGACAAACCCGAAGCTGTGCGTCGCCTCGCCAAGTCCGACGGCAACGTCCGCGTCGCCATCGAAGACAACGTCCTCGAACTCTAGCCAATTCCTTCGCCAAGATCAGGCCTGACCCACGGCGGTCAGGCCTTTCCTCTTCTGCCTGATCTCTCTCGCTTCGCACCGTCTCCGGCCGCTTCGGTGGCGCCCGGCGAGCGTCCGATCTTCGAGTAATCAGGCACGCGTATCCGCAGACCCTGGTCTGGCGTCACCTTGATTGATGCCGCCACCATCTGCTTCCAGTAGTCGTTCAGGTAAAACTCAAATGGATCACGCGGCGAGGAGTCAACCATCGTCAGGTTTGAGTCGAACATCTCATCGCGCCCATACTCAATCCGGCCTCCCCGTATCGCGATGTAGTTGCCCTTCTCTCCCGTTTTCATCTGCGGCGCCCCGTCCCCCAGCCGCAGCACAATCCCATCGCCCGTCACCTGCACGCCCGCGACCCGGGCCCGTATGTGCGGCGCAGGAAATGCTGTCTGGGGATCGATCAGAAACGAATCGCCGTCCACCAAGGTGGTTTTGGTTGCAACAGATATGCCCCGTGCGGCTGGACCACACACGGCGAATAACATGAAACTGCTGGCATTCTTCGCGGCTAGTTCGGTTCTGCTGCTCACGATTGCGCGCATTTGGCGGCTCAAGTCCGACGCCAATGCCGCGATTGTGAATGGCTGACGATCGACGGCAAAAAGGAATTCAGCCCTTAGGCTCGTCACATGGCTCGCTCGGTGTATGCGGAGCGCGGGCCCTCTCCTGCAGTGTCTACAAGCCGAGCGCCAGTTTACGATGAAAGACTGAGAGCATCATGCCCTTGAGTAGATGCTCGAGTTCTGGATCATAGCGGTAGCCTTCATCGCGCATAAAAGCGTGCGCACCGTTGACCTCGACCCACTGGTAATTGGCTCCCACTTCGTCAAGGCGAGCGAGGATCCGTCGTCGTCCTTCGAGCGGGACGTGGGGGTCTTGTCGGCCCCAGATGTGGAGCAGTTCACCCTTGATCTCTGAAGCGCGGGCCAGCGAGTCATCCTTCTTGCCAGCACCGAGGGTGCCCGAATGGATGTCCGTCGCGTAGAAACAGACCGCTGCACGTACCGCGGGGTTCATCGCGGCGCGGAAGGCAAGATGGCCTCCGAGACAGATGCCGACCACGCCGAGGCGCCCGTTGCATTCGCTCATTGCAGACATATGGCGCAGCAGAGCGCGCGCGTCTTCATCGTAGGCTGCGAGCTCTTTCGCATACTTGTCGTGATTGCCCTTGTCGGAACCGGCCTGGTCATAGGCAAGCACAGTTCCAGCTTGCTCAAGTTCGTGATACACCTCAGGTACGGCGACCAAATAGCCATGCCCGGCAAGGAACGTGGCGAAGCGTCGAATCGGTCCGGTCATCTGGAAGATTTCGGAATAGAGGATGACGCCCGGGAACTGCACGTTTTCGGACGTGGGGCTGAAAAAATAGGTCCGCATCGGACCATTGGCGGTGGAGATTTCCTGAACGAGACCATCTTTGAGGATCATGTGTTCCCTCTATGAGATTCACATTACGCGGTCGGGCCAAAACTGAACAAGGTCCGCCATTCACCGGCCATGAGATGCTCGTTCAAGAGAAAGCATGGCGCGAGAGTCTCCACTCAAGCAGGGAGCACGAATGCGAGAAGCGGAGAGGAACCCTGAAGATCCACCTCGTTGACGGTACCCACGAACTGTTCCGGCATTTTTACGCACTTCCATCTTCGCGGGATGCCGAAGGCCGCGAGGTAGGAGCTGTACGTGGAGTTCTGGCCTCGATGCTCCGCATGCTGAAAGAAGGTGTCACGCACCTCGCGGTCGCCACAGACCAAATCATCGAATCGTTTCGCAATGATCTGTGGTCTGGTGATAAGACAGGTGAAGGCATTGACCCAGATCTGTGGGCGCAGTTCCCTATTCTCGAACGTGCGTTAGCTGCCGCAGGCATCGTCGTGTGGCCAATGGTTGAGTTTGAAGCCGACGATACACTCGCTTCTGCTGCGCGTGTCGCTGCGAAAGACAAGCGCGTCGAGCGGGTTCTCATTTGTACCCCGGACAAGGATCTGTCGCAGTGCGTCCGCGGTACAAGCATTGTCCAACTGGATCGGCGCACTGGAACGGTTCGCGACGAAAGGGGCGTATTTCAGAAGTTTGGCGTGATGCCTGAATCCATACCCGACTATCTTGCTCTTGTCGGCGATTCTGCTGATGGCTACCCGGGGCTTCCAGGCTGGGGTCCAAAGTCCACGTCAAGCGTACTCGCAAAATATCGCCATCTTGAGCAGATTCCCACGAACGGCCGCGACTGGAACATCCATGTGGCACATATCGCTACACTTTCATCGACTCTCCGCCGCGATTGGAACCGCGCCCTGCTTTTTCGCTCTCGCGACTCTCCGAACGGATATTCCACTGTTCAGCGATGTCGATGGACTGCGTTGGGCCGGTCCCAGGGCAGAATTCGAGGAGATAGCGCGGAGACTCGACGCAGCCTCAACGGAGGCGGCCCCCAAAAGACGATCCAAGAAACCCCAACAAAGGCTGACTCGCACGTGAAGTGAGGGTTTGCCAAAGGCTGACTTCTTTAGAAGCGAACCGAAACCGGAAAAGATCAAAACCTGGGTTTGTCGAAAAGCAGCACGCCGGCGGTTCTCCCTGGACGACGGATTTTTCAAACACTGAATTTCAACACAGCGCCAGGTTCATTGCCAGACGCGGAGCATGACGACTCCGCCCTTAGGCGGAGTAACAGTGTAGGAATCGCGAAGCAAGCCAAGGTCCTTGTGCTCCCAGAGATCACGCGCATGAACCGAACCGCTCAAGCCAATATCTTTGAAGTGCAGCGCGATTGGCTGGGGAACGTCATCGGTGACAAAGTTGAACAGCGCGATCGCCTTCGATCCGTCGGAGAGTGGTTTGATCCAGACCTGAAGTGGCCCCAGGCGTGAGCCCTGGATGCCCAGCTTGTCCTGATCGACGGCAATTACCTCCCGGTTCATCAGGATAGTTTTGGTGGAGTCGTCCATCTTGCTGAGGTCGTTGCCGGCAAGGAGCGGTGCGGCAAGAATGGCCCAGAGGCTCATCTGGGTACGGTATTCGTCGTCATTCATTCCACCATTGCCGATCTCAAGCATATCGGGATCGTTCCAATGGCCTGGTCCCGCAAATTGCTCGAGACCGGCCTGTGAGAAGCCGATCAGTGCCATGCTGCGGAAGCTGTCACTGATGTCATCGGTGGTGCGCCAGAGATTCCCGCCGACTTCGGCTCCCCACTCCCATACCGAGTCCGAACCGTATTGGCAGATGCTATAGACAATGGGTCTGCCAGCTTTGACCAGCGCCTTGTGCATCCTTACGTAAGCTTCGCGCATGATCTGGCTGGCTTTGTTCCAGTCAGGTTGAGGGTCGTAGATGCCCATGACGGTACGGAGTCCGCAAAGATCGTACTTGAGAAAGTCGACGCCCCACTCTGCATAGGTCTGCGCATCTTGCTCTTCGTGGCCATAGCTGCCTTCAAATCCGGCACAGGTCTTGGGCCCTGGTGACGAATAGATGCCGAACTTCAGACCCTTGGAATGAACGTAGTCGGCAAGTGCCTTCATGTCGGGGAAGCGGCTGTTGGGATGGATCCGTCCCTGCGCATCGCGCCGACCCTGCCACGTGTCGTCAACATTGACATACACGTATCCCGCGTCGCGCATCCCACTCGACACCATGGCGTCAGCCGCTGCTCGTACGTCTGCATCGGTCACCTTCTCCGCGAAGTGATTCCAGCTGTTCCAGCCCATCGGGGGTGTGAGTGCTAACTGTGCAGTTTGTGCAGTTGCCGGAAGGGCAGCACAAGCGTACAGCACGCAAATAGAGATTTGGTATTTGCACAACGGCGGCACACGAAGACGGAACATTGGCGGCTCTCAACGAGTTCCGCGTGCCACCCGGGACCTTCGCGGTGCAGGAGCAGCAAATGCGGAGAATGGAAGGCGTGAATAATCGTACACTCTCAGAGCACTCCGAATGTGTTGACTTGGGAAAGAAAACTGACTCCCTTGGTGGCGCATTCCCAGGGCGTGGCAGCGGCGATCCCAACCAGTGAGGCTCGGAATCATGGTGTCCGCAGGAACGTCACCCATGTGCTCGTATTCGTTGCGATCAGCGCCATCCCGTGAGCGCCTCCCCGAGCCAACCGTGAGGCCGTCGTGCAAAGAGTAGCGTGAACGCAATTGCGGCCGCAACGTCACGTTTTCGCCAGTCACCGGCAAGAAGGAAATTGCTACCTGGTCAACATTGAAGGGATCGTTTCTAACGGGATGTTGACGAAGGCGATCGACTTGCGATTCCAGGTGTAGGTGATATCGATGTCCCCGCCGGCTTCCTGGATGATGGCCGGATACGAGAATTCGCCGGGCTGGCTTTCGAGCGTCTTGAAATTCTTGAAATGCTCCCCGTCGTTGGAGACGGCGACGTCGAGCGGCGAACGTTCGGTGGTTGAGTTGTTGTACACGAGGACGATTCTGCCGTCCCGCAGCGAGATGGCGTCAATCCCAGAGTTTGGATTTGGCAGGTCGAGCGGGCGGGCAGCAGACCAGGTGAGGCCGTCGTCAAAGCTATCAGAGACACAGATGCGTGCGATGTCTTCAGTTGACCTTGCAAAAAGACGCAAGTGATGTTTGCCGATGCGAACGATGGAGGGTTGAATGAGTCCGTGGGTGCGATCAAGGGCAGCCGGGTTGCCAGGGCCATTGCGTGCGATTGGAATGGGGCCAATGGTTGCCCAAGTTGCGCCATTGTCTGCGCTGCGCTCGACCCAGATAGACCACTCGTGATACGCCTCGACGGAAGTGCCACTCACGATGACGCCGTTGTCGAGAAGCAGTGGCTTGGCCCGAATGGGGCCGAGCAGGCCTGCGGAGAGATGCTCTACTGAAGACCATGTGCGGCCTTCGTCGAGGCTGAACTTGCGTGCAGCCACCCAATTGAATGGCGCGGGGCCGTATTTGTAATAGAGCCAAAGCCGGCCGTCCGCCGAATGGAAGAGCACAGGGTTCCAGCAGGCAATGTGCGGCTCGCGCGCCAGTTCGACAGGCGCGGACCAGCCGGAGGCGGTTCGACGGGCGGACCAGATGGCGACGTCCGGATAGCCCTCGCCGGTACCACCGAACCAGGCGGCAAGGAGATCGCCATTCTTGAGTTGAGCAATGGTCGAAGCGTGGCTGGCGGCGAAGGGGGCGGAGCCAATGGGAAAGATGAGTTCGTGCGACGGCTGTGCGATGGCCATGGAAGCGGAAAGCGCGAACAGCAAGCCGGCAACGCGATTGAACGAGGACACCATATCCGGATTTTGACACAACGTTCTGCGGCAACTCCTTGCACCGTGGCCACGCCAAGTTCGACTCCACGTGGAGTCTCCACCGACAGAACAAGTTGCGACCGCCTCTCAGCCGCGAATTGTGAGTTCAAGTGACTACCAAGCGTGGAACAAGTGGTCTATTGCACACTGGTCTTGGTCAGTAGGCTTTTTGCTTGCTTCAGAAGGTCGGCTTCCTTCTCGATGGCAGTCGCAGCTCGCTTCATCTGCTCATCCGCCTCATTCCATTTTTTCTGCTCGATGGCTTCCCGCACGCCGGGGACCGTCTTAACGCCGTAGCCGGTGTAGAAGCCCGGAGCGTAGAGCACATGTTGAAACCAAGGACGGTTGGGCAGACCCTTCTCATCGAGGAAAAGGCGTTCACTGCGCAACAGGTCGGTGTTCAGTTCTGCGGGTGCAGTTGCGGCAGCCTTCTCGAAGGCTTTGTCATAGGCCTGCGCCGCAATGCTGAGATCATCGGAAGCTTGCTCCAGCGGGGCGAAGTTGAGGAAGGGCGGAATCTGCTCCTGGGGAGGAGCGACCAAGGTCTTCTTGGGATCCCTCAAGGCGTCGTACACGCCTTCGTCAATTTCGCGATTGCGTTCCTTCGCCTCGTCGCGCCTGTCGCTGGCCAGCGTCTTCAGTTCCGTCACGTATTTTTGCACGGTGTCGGCGAGGTCCGTGAACTGGAACGGGAGCACGTCGGCATCGGCGAGCCGCAGCACGATTGTGCCCACGGTTTGCGCCAGCGCGCGCCCGTAGCTGAAGTCTGTGTCGGAATAATGCGTATACCAGTAGAAGTCGTCGTAGATGGAATGGTACTGGCCGCCTTCGTCCTCGCCCCCATAGCCCAGGTCCATGCTGGCAATACCCAGGTGCTGCAGGAACACGCTGAAGTCCGAACCCGAGCCGAGCGCGCCGATGCGCATGTCCGGCCTCGACCACAGTTCGTCGCGGTCCTTCCCATTCGCTTGGGAAATTCTCACCAGCTTCGCGCGCTTCCACACGTTCATTTGAGTTTCAGGATCGGTGATCTCCGGCGCCACCTCATTGATGAAGTTCTCGAGTGAATGCGATCCGCCGACGGACAGATATCCGCGGTCGTTCGCGTCGCTATTGATGTACACAGCGGCGTGCTGTTTGAGCTCTTCTGCATGCGTTTCGGCCCATTCCGTCGATCCCAGCAGAGCCGGCTCTTCGCCGTCCCAGAAGCAGTAAATGATCGTGCGCGCCGGCCTCCAGCCCTGATGCAACAGTTCACCGAGAGCTCGCGCCTCTTCGAGTTCGGGGCTCGCACCCGACACTGGGTCCTCCGCGCCATTCACCCATGCATCGTGATGATTGCCGCGGATGATCCATTGATCCGGGAACCTTGCGCCCTCGATGCGAGCGATCACATCGTAGAGCGGCTTTCGATCCCAGTTGAAGCTGACTGCAAGATGAACTTTGGCCTCACTCGGACCCAGGCGATATGTCAGTGGCAATGCTCCACGCCAGTTCCCCGGGGCGGTGTCACCGCGGAGTGCTCTGAGGAACGGGGTCGCGTCGGCGTACGAAATGGGGAGCACTGGAATCTTGGTGATCGTTTGAACCTGGTCGAGAGGAATGAGCTTCACTCCTTCCACGGCCCCAATGCCCGGTGTCTGAGGATCACCAGGATACAGCGGCATGTCCATCACGCTTCCGCGTTGCACGCCATCCGGCGGACGTGTCGGCCCCGCTGGAAAAGGATCACCGTCGCCATAGCCATCGTCGGCGGGATCGGAGAAGAGAATGCAGCCTACCGCCCCGTGCTCGGCGGCCACCTTGGGCTTGATCCCCCGCCAGCTTTCCCCGTAGCGAGCCAGCACGATAGCGCCTTTTACGCTGATGCCGTGTCGATCGAGAACCTCGTAATCTTCAGGCCGGCCGTAGTTGACGTACACGAGCGGCGCGGTCACGTCCCCGTCGCGCGAGTATGCGTTATAGGGTGGCAATTGTTCGGCGGTCTGGCCGGAAGTGGGATCGATGCTCAGCGCTGGTTCCTGAAGCTTGGCTTTGTAGGGAGCGGGGCCTTGGAGTTCGAGCAGGCGGGCCTTCGGCGTGGGAAACAGCGTTGAGAACGTCTCGATCCGCGCATCGAGGCCGTACGATTTTAGCTGCACGAGAAGCCACTCAGCGTTGTCCTTGTCGTAGGGGGAGCCGACATGATGAGGGCGAGCCGAGAGTCGCTGCATGTTCTGGCGAAGCCGGTCACGATCTGGAATGTCGCGGAACTTGTGTTCCCACGCGGCTTCTGAAGCGGCGTTGGCCGAGGAATATCCGCGAAATGGATGGCTGGAATCATCAGCGTGAATGACAGCAGAGAAGATCAAGACAGTGACTACCGGCAGGCGCATGGGACCTCGCGATGGGCTGGGGTTGCAGGAGTCTGGCACCTTGAGAGTAATGCATGAAGGACGCGCACTGGGAAAGAAATGGCAACGATCCTGTTGCCGCGACGCGCAATGTTCGGCAGCACACCGGTACACGCAATCCTGTCATTGCGTACGCGGGTGAATGGCTGCTGAGTCCGAGGCGTTTGGTTGGGGAGGAAGAAGGACGGCGCAGGCGGTGCGGTCGCGATGATCTTCTTTGGGATCAGGGAGGCACGACTCTCCGATTCCCATGAGCGTGCATCGATTAAGGCATTTGATGCACGTAATACCGGATGCCATCGGGAAATGCCCCGGGATGATTTTCAAACGCGACCCGCGTGTTCACCTTATTGTGATTGTGCTGCCCTGCCTGAATCAGTTCCGGCCCATCCGCAAGCAAGGTGTCCATCGATCGTTTTGACGGCCGCAGAATCCCCACATGCCCCGGCGTGTGCGCCTCCGGACTCTGGTAGATCGCGAGCACGAAGCTTCCCTCGTTGGCCAGGCGCTGCGCCTCCTGCATCCCGCTCACGGGCCGCCAGCCTGCCTGACGCCCATCCTCACTGGCCAGCCAGTCGTACTGTGCGTTCGCCAATAGGATCTGCCCGTGCTCCGGTGGCCGAAGAAGATAGATGCCGAACTTTTTGGCCGCTGCCGCGGCAAAGGCGCTGCAGTGTGTATGTGTGCCGGGTCCTGTGTAGTCAGGCCCGCGATCGGGTTCGCCCGTCTCCCAGTCCACGTGCTCGTGCACAAGCCACAGCGACTCGACATTCATCGCATCCAGCACATCCGAGAGCCGGTCGCCGGCAGCCGTAATCGGACCGCAGCACGGGATGTGCTCCCGTCCCTGTGCGCTGGACTGAATCGTGAAGATCGGAGTTGCGGTAAGAGCCAACGAGAAGACCAACAGGGCACACGCCCGACGAGCGACCATGGTTGTTCCTGGAGAATACGAATGGATTTCGGGGAGCCCTGTACCGACACTCTACCGGCAACCATCGGCTCACCGTCAAGTCAATTTCCTCGATGCGATCCCAGCCGGACATTCTCGCAATCCGTTGCCACCGTTGCCGCCTCGGATACTACCCGGCTGCCGCGGGCGTCCCAGCATGTCGCAGGGTTTAGATTGGAATCTGTAGGAGTCGGCCCTTTTCATGGACAAGTTCGTCATCCGCGGCGGGAATCCCCTCGTCGGCACCATCCGAGTCTCCGGAGCCAAGAACTCCGCCCTGCCCTGCATGGCTGCCGCCCTGCTCACCGACGGCGAGATCACGCTCGACAACATCCCTTTCGTGCGTGACATTCAGACCGAGCGGCGCCTCCTGTCCTCCATGGGCGCCGAAGTCGAACTCGGAACCGACGAGCACCACACCACCATCAGCTGCCGCAATCTGGCCGATCCTGTCGCCAAATACGAGATCGTGAAAACCATGCGGGCCAGCTCGCTTGTCCTCGGTCCGCTGATTGCGCGCACCGGCCGCGCTCGCGTCGCCATGCCGGGCGGCTGCGCCATTGGCGGCCGTCCCATCGACCTCCACATCAAGGGACTGGAAAAGATGGGCGCCACCATCGCCCAGGAGCATGGCTACCTCGATGCCAAAGCCGACCGGCTGAAGGGCGCGCACCTCGTCTTCGACAAAATCACCGTGACCGGCACCGAAGACCTGCTGATGGCCGCCGTGCTTGCCGACGGCGAAACCGTGATGGAAAACTGCGCGCGCGAGCCGGAAGTCAGCGATCTGGCTTCCCTGCTCATCGCCATGGGCGCAAAGATCGAGGGAGCGGGAACCTCAACGATTCATGTGCACGGCGTATCGAGGCTTCACGGTGCAACCCACCGCATCAACTCTGATCGCATCGAAGCCGGAACCTTCCTCATCGCTGGCGCCATCACCGGTGGCGACTTGACGGTCGCCGACTGCAATCCCGACCACCTCCGCGCCGTGATCGTGAAACTGGAAGAAGTCGGCGCCGTGGTCGATGTGCTCGGCGCCGATTCCGTACGCGTTCGATCCGACGGGAAACTCCGCGCGGCTGACATTGCCACCGAAGAGTACCCCGGCTTCCCCACCGATATGCAGGCGCAGTACATGGCCCTGGCCACGCAGGCTGAAGGCGTGAGCCTCGTTAAAGAAAACATCTTCGAAAACCGCTTCATGCACGTCCAGGAACTGGTGCGCATGGGAGCGAACATCAAAGTCGATGGCCGCTCCGCGACTGTTCGTGGTCCGGCAAAGCTCAGCGCCGCAGCCGTCATGTGCTCTGATCTGCGCGCTTCCGCATCGCTGGTTCTCGCTGCTCTCGTCGCCGACGGCGAGTCCATCCTCGATCGCGTCTACCACATGGACCGCGGCTACGAACGCATCGAAGAAAAGCTCCGCGGCGTCGGTGCACAGATTCAGCGCATGGGCAACGTGTTTCCACCCAAGGAAGCCGAAGGCTTCGCCGACTAGTCTCTAGCTCGCGTTGCGCCAGTCGAGGATGACCTTCCCTGCCTGGCCTGAGATCATCGCGTCAAAGCCCTTCTGGAACTCATCGAATTTGAATCGATGGGTAATGATCGGCGTAATGTCCACACCGGACTCCAGCATCACGGTCATCTTGTACCAGGTCTCGTACATCTCGCGCCCGTAGATGCCTTTGATCGTGATCATGTTGAAGATCACCTGGCGCCAGTCCATGGTCGATTCCTTGCCCGGAATGCCCAGAATCGCAATCTTGCCGCCGTGGCTCATGTTGGCGATCATGTCGCGCAGCGCGAGCGGATTGCCGGACATCTCAAGACCCACGTCGAAGCCCTCGGTCATTCCCAGCTTCTTCTGCACCTCCGGCAGTGGCAACTCCGAAGGGTTCACGGCCAGCGTCGCTCCCATCTTGCGTGCGAGGTCGAGCCGAAATGGATTCATGTCCGTGACCACAATGTGCCGCGCGCCGGCGTGCCGTACCACAGGAATCGCCATGATGCCGATCGGACCCGCCCCGGTGATCAGCACATCCTCGCCAAGGACAGGAAACGAAAGCGCGGTGTGCACAGCATTGCCGAACGGATCGAAGATCGCCGCGACCTCTTCGTTGATCTTTGGGCTGTGCCGCCAGATGTTCGACATCGGCAGCGTAATCAACTCGGCGAAAGCTCCAGGCCGGTTGACCCCGACACCCTGCGTCGATGCACAGAGATGACGCCGTCCCGCAAGGCAGTTGCGGCACCGCCCGCAGACAACGTGTCCCTCGCCGCTGACGATATTGCCTGGGAAGAAATCGCTGACGTTGGACCCGACGCGGACAACCTCTCCCACAAACTCATGGCCGATCGTCATCGGGACAGGGATCGTCTTCTGAGCCCATTCGTCCCACTGGTAGATGTGAACGTCTGTTCCGCAGATCCCGGTGTAGTGAACACGCACCAGGACGTCGTTGATTCCAATCTCAGGTTCGGGAACGTCCTCGAGCCAGAGACCGCGTTCTGCCTTGCTTTTTACCAGTGCCTTCATTGAGGGGATCCTCCCGGATCGGACCGGCGCCTCCGAAGAAAGAGAATCCAAATCCGGAAGCGCAGAGCCACGGGCCAATTCGTCGGCCCGAAAGAATCACTTTACTGCATGAGGCAGGCTTTCCAAAGGCGACGAACGCCCCGTGCTAGCGCTCTTCTGCCAGTGCGCAAGCTTCTTCAATGAAGAGAGGCACTACTTCTCTAGGATGCAGCAATTCGTGCTTCCTTTCTGGAACGTCTTTTTCTCGCACGTCAGGACGGCCGGTCACAGCCCTGGCGATGATCGGCGCCGGCATGAAACGCCTTAGGGACGGCCGGCTGGCTCATCTTTTTCACCAAAGCCACGATCCCGAGATCTGGGTGCGCATCCGACACCGAACGGGCCAGATCGAAGATGCACGACCTGACGCAAGCCAGTCCCTCAAGGTCATCCGCCCGGAAACCGGAGCACGGTTTTTGAGGCGGTGAGTGCCTTGGCATTCTAGGACTCAGCGCCAACCTTGGACCGCTGGCCTAGCAGAACGTCTGACTCTGATCATCTTCGCGGTTATCTAAGCTCGGCCGCTGGTCTGGGGACGCCAGCTGTCACTGTCGGATAACGGATCGGAACCATTGCGCGAGTTGGTCTTCAGGCATCG
>Ga0335069_10010097_pt1 | contig 13404 bp, 12 predicted proteins | sample Lox_Sample_11_FD_206714 | JGI IMG/M metagenome (GOLD analysis project Ga0335069, IMG submission 206714) | Soil microbial communities from Loxahatchee National Wildlife Refuge, Florida, United States - Lox_Sample_1.1 | ecosystem: Environmental > Terrestrial > Soil > Wetlands | place: USA... | reverse complement strand
CAATTACGTTGTAATTCGCCGGGATCGAGATGGTCTTCAAATCGGTGGTTGCAATGGCATCGGTGACGTAAACGACGCCGGCATCGCCTTCACCCAAGTCCACCTTGGAAACGACCTGCTTGACGTCGGTCTCGTTGGAAACCACATTGGCCAGCACCTTGTCGCTGTAATCCGAGCCATAAGTCGGGTCCTTGCTCATATTAGCCAGGATCTGACGGGTGTAATTTCCGGCCGGCACGGAAGGATCTTCAAGGATGAGCTTCAAGCCGGGCTTGGCCAGGTCGGCCAGCGTTTGAACGTTGGCGGGATTATTGGGCGGCAGGATCACAATCAGCAGGTTAGTGGCGAAATCCTTGTAACCCGAAGCCACAAAGTTTTCTGAAACCAGCGTGTCCATGTTCTTATGGTCGGCCGACGCGAACACGTCAGGGGTCGCCCCCTGCTCGATCTGGGTACGCAAAGCCTGGGAACCCGCAAAACTAAAGGTCACTGTCACACCGGGGTTGGCAGCCTCGAAGGCTTTCCCGATTTCCGTGAAGGAACCGGTCAATGACGCCGCAGCATAAACGGTTAATGTGCGCGGCGCGATCGTTGCGGTGGGTGGTACTGAAGTTTCAGTAGCCGGCACTGTGGTTGGCGGCACAGCAGTCGGCGCTGCCGTTGGAGTGGCCTGTGGTGCGCAGGCGGTCACCGCCAGCAAGACAATCATTAAGGCAATTGCTAAGCGCTTCTTCATTCTTTCTTACTCCTTTGTTCAGGTTTGGCAAGCCCGGCGTGGACTTCCTGCAGCCACGCGAGCATCGCTTCTTCGTTAGTGATGCGATAGCGGTACACGATCCGCTCGTAATCCTGATCCTCTTCCAACTGAGTCAGGCGGGTGTGGTGCCTTTCCAGCCAGCCTTTGCACACGACGATTTGTTGCTCCAGCAGATCGCAGGTCGCATCGTCGCCCAGTTGGCGGGCAAAATATAGCCGTGCCAGAAAGTTCTGGCGCATATCACGTCCATGTTCCACCGGTGAATGTACCCACTGCAGAAACAATTGCTGTCCAGTTTCCGTCAGCGAATACATCTTGCGCGCCGGCCGCGGATCCGCTGCCTCAAAACATGACTCTAACAATCCTTCCATCTCCAATTTATCCAGCAGCGCATACACCTGACTCTGTTTGACATGCCAGACCAATGCCAAACCAACCAGGCCGTTCAATTCCTTATAGATATCGTAACCATAGCCGGGCTGTTGGTAGAGAAACCCCAGTAGAATATATTCATTGGTCAAAGGGGATTGTCGGCGGGGTGACATGGGTTTAATTACTCATTTAATGAGTATATTGCCATTATACATGCATGCTGCAACGACGTCAATGAAAATGGGGTTCATCCAACCGATTTATTTGCAATCTGCGAGGGCGCTCTTATAATATCGATAGATTATCTCGCTTTGGAGACATTTTTCATGAAAGCAATCCGGCGCGCAAACGACCTTCTTACCCTGCACTTCCCCTGGTTCGGCATCGCCGGCGGGATCCTCATCACTGCCGCAGTGCTTATCACGGCTTTTGCCTACGTAGACGAACACGGGGCGCGTTATTCGCCCTTCAACCATTACATCTCCGAGCTTGGATACGCCCACGTCTCACAGGATGCTTGGCTGTTTAACAGTGCCATGGTCATCACCGGGTTCCTTTTCTTGATCTTTTGCTTAGGCTTGGGGCTTTACCTGCACTCCCTTTGGGGATATGCCGGCACGCTGGCCGGCATCAGCACGGCCGTCTTTTGCGTTGGCGTGGGACTCTATTCCATGGACCGCCTGCCATACCACCTGATTGTGGCCACCTGGTATTTCCGCTCCGGGCTGCTCACTGTGCTACTCTTTGGAGTCGCCTTCCTGGCGCAGGCAAGAAATCAACATCGCATCCCAAAACAAGCCGTTTTATTCAGCCTGTTGGCAGCACTGGCTTATGGCGCCTTCCTTACCCTGATGGATACCGGACACTCGATTGACTTGAGCTCTTTGGGGATCACACCCATCGGCACACGACCTGCCTTTTCGCTGTTGCCGATGGTGGAATGGAGCGTGTTTATCACCACCGAATTGTGGTTCCTGGGGGTGGCGTTGATGGTGAAATTGAAGAGGTAAGAACAGAGTTACCACGAAAAACACGAACGACACGAAAATAAAAACATGATTTTTCGTGTATTTTGCGTGTTTCGTGGTTGCATTTCCTCTATTTGATTCCCATTTCCTTCAGATATTTCTCTTTGTTTTGCAAGCGGGAGTTCTTGCCGCTGGAAGTCTTGATCAACCAGCGCGGCCCCACCAGGTGCACGTGGCGCAGGGCCACCGCCGATCCGCGCGTCACTGCCTGGCGGATCTCATCGGTAATGCGCTCGCGTTCTGCTGCATCCTTGGTCTCCATCTCGGCCACAATGACCACGTCCTCGGTGCCGGAAGCCTCATCAAAAATACCGAAAGCGCTCACCCGTCCAGGGTGCACCCCCTTTACACCCATGGCCAACTCTTCCAGGTCCATGGGGTAGATGTTCTTGCCGCCGACGATGATGATCTCCTTCTTGCGCCCGCAGACGTAAACCTCGCCGTCCGCAATATAACCGTAATCACCGGTCAGGTACCAGCCCTCCGTGAACGCCTTGGCGGTGACATCGGGACGGTGGTAATAACCGCTCAACATGCAATCACTCTTCAGCGCCAGCTCGCCGATCTTGCGCTCCGGCAAGTCGCGGCCCCTGGAATCCACCACGCGCACCTGCGTGTTTTCGATAGGCTTGCCCGCCGAGAGCATCTGCACACTCGGCCGGCCCTCTGCCGCGGGACGCGCCTCCCATTCCGTCTGCATGGCATCCCGATCGATGGCATCGATGGTTACCGGCGCATCCACCCCGCCCTGCGTGACGGCAAAGACGTTCTCGGCCATGGCATAGCAGGTGCACAGGGCTTCCTGTTTCAATCCATACGGTTTGAAGCGCTCATAGAAAGCGTGCTGGCTCTTATAGCGCATCGGCTCCGAGCAATTGCTGACGGCACGCCAGGTGGACAAGTCCACTCCTTCCAGGTCGCGCTCACGCACCTTTTGGGCGCAGAAGTTGTAGGCAAAATTCGGCAGCCAGGTCAATGTTCCTTTGTATTTCGTCACCGCCTGCATCAAGCGGTAAGGCGCCCGCACCCAATCGAACGGCGAAAGCAGCACCAGGGGAACGCCCAGCAAGACGGGCATCAGGAAGCAGGCGATCAGGCCCATGTCATGGTACAGCGGCAGCCATGAGACGATCACATCATGCTCATCCAGGTGCAAGGCCTGACGATAGCTCTCAAGTTGGTTGTGCACCGCTTGATGCGAGAGCGCCACACCCTTTTGCAAGCCGGTGGTACCCGAAGAATGCTGCAGCAGGACGATATCCTCCGGCTTACGGCTCAAGCCGCCCAAGCGCTCGAAGTCCGGCTCGCAAGGCGGATCGGCATCTTCGGCCACCATCACGGCGCGCACGGAACTGGTCGCATTCAAAGCAGCCCGCACTTCCGGCTCGAACTCGCGATAAGTGAAAATAGCCTCTGGCCGGGTAATGCTCACCAACGCCGCCAGGTCGGCGCGATAGCGCTCGGGCAGCAGTTTCTCAGTCAGGAAAGGCATGATCGAAGGGATGGCGCCGCGCAGGATGGCGCCGAAGTAGGCATACACCAGTTCCAGGCTGTGCTGGAAGATCAGGATGACCACTTCGCCGGGCTGGATGCCGTTCTTTTCCAGCGTCCTGGCATAGCCCGCCGCGCCGCGCAACAGTTCACGATACGTCAGTGGCAGATCCGGCTTGCCGGCCAGCAGCATATGGATGGCTACCTGGTCGGGCCGTGTGCGATAGGATTCCTGGAGTTTCTCGGTAAATGTAATTGGCATGTCCACCGTAGGGGCGACCCGGCGGGTCGCCCGTACCTCATTCTTTGCGTTCCCGGATCAGCGCCGCCAGTTGTTCCAGCGTATCGAAGGTATCCGCGTTCAGCTCGGAATCGTCGATGCGCACGCCATAGGTATCTTCCACCAGCAACGCCAGGTCCACCAGGCTGAACGAATCGATCAGTCCGCTGGAGATCAACGCCTGATCGGCCTTCAGCACCTTGCCCGGTTGTTTGAGAATCTTCGCTGCAATCAATTGTCCCAGTTCATTTACCGCGTCGTCTGTCATGAAACATCCTCGTCAGTAATTATTGCCGCATATCGGCAGTCGAATTCCAGATCAAGTCCATCATCTGCAAGGCACCCAGGTTGCGCCAGGGCCAGGCGTTCTGCATGTCGGCCGCATCATCGAAGCGGTTGGGCGCCCAGGTAAGATGTTCGTTGTCGCTATCGAGTCCCTTGTGCGGGAGATCCTGCACCGCCCGCCAGAAATTCCACAGGGGAATGTCATAATCATAGGCCGCACGGGCAATGATCAAATTGATGGATTGATCGCCTTCCATGTTATCAGCCTTGGTCGCCAGCACCGGCAGCACGCCGCGCTGAATGAAGTAATCAATAAGCTGGTGCAATTGCGTTTCGAGCTGATCTTCGTGGAAGCGGTCGTTGGTGCCTAACAGAATCAGTACCACGCTCGGCTTCCAGAGGCGATATTCGCAGGCCACCGGGTCTTCGCCCGTTTGGCATTGTTTGGGGTTGGCCCACAATTGCGAAAGCTCCGTGGCCACTGACCAGCCGTCGCCGATGGATTGGTTGACCCGCCCCCACGAGCCCTGGTAGGCCGCAATGACCGGCGCCAAGTCGGAGTAACTGCCCAGCGAATAGTTCGCTGGTCCCAGGTCGAAATCGCCCAAGAACCAGGAAGCCCCACTGCCGCAATCACCCACTTTCGAGAAATGGCTTGGATCGTTGCCGGCCTGTAACCCGCGGCGATAGATCGCCAGGGCCGCATCGCTGATCTTGTCCGGAATGACCGGCCACTGCTGCCAATCTTCAGGGGGCAGACGATCATCTGCGCCGGTTGTGGCACCAGGCGCCGGCGTAGAAGTGACAGTCGGCTGGTCGACCACTGCCGTTTCTAAAACCGGCTTTGCCGTAGCCGTCTGCGTAGCCGTCTGCACATTGGCGCATCCGGCCAACAAGATGGAAAGAAGGATTAACTTTGCAAGATTTTTATATATCATTCGAGTTTCAACTCACGCCTATTTTACTCTCATGGGCAAGTAGTTTCCAATTCTTGTGCGATGCGTTGAGCCAGCAGACTTTCGCCGGCGGGTGTCAAATGGATGGCGCTGTTGGTGAACTGGTTTTCCGGCACCAGGTTCCAGGCATCCAGGTAATGCCAGCCCGGCGTCCCCGTCTGCGCGAATGCGGGCAGGAAGCCTGCGCTGGAAGCGTGCATCTGCACTTCGTGCGCCATGAGCGTCCGGTACTGATCGTACGCCCAACGGGGATAATAGAAATTATAGCGAATATTGCTATTGGCACCATCGCTGACCAGGATGGGCTCGTTAACCAGCCACAGGGGCACTTTGCCCAGCAGGCTGATTCCGGTTTCGAAAGGCTCGAAGGATAGCCGGGAGCTCAAATCGGTTTGCGCCATGCCGTTCAGCGTAGGGTCATTCGCCAAATCGCGCGCCGCCGGCGTGTAGTCGACCGGGTAATTCTGGTCGATGCCGGTCGCCGCCCACATCACGCCATAAAGCTGCAATCGGTACCAATCGGCAATCGAGCGGCGTTCGGTGAGCAGTGTATCCAGAAACGCCGGCAGGTTCGGGTTGGTTGCAGGAGGCGTGATCAATGGCGAAGCTTGCGGGTTGATACCGGGGAACGATTCCAGCGTCACCAGCCAAATCACCTGATCGGGCTGGTACTGCATCGCCTGCTTCAAAATGGTCAAATCCTTATCCAATGAAAGGGTCGGATAGCCCAGGTTGTAGAACACCATGCGACGGCCGTCACAGGCGTGCAAGTCCATGGCATTGAGCTGCCCGGCCAGTGTTTGCTCCGGGCGCAACAGAATGCCCCACACAGATGAATCGCCGATCAGGAACACGCGGTATTCGTCCGCCGCCTTGGGCTGCACCACCTGATGGGAGGCAAATAGGACGTCCAGGTTGTTGATGGTCAGATTGTAAGAAATTTGTGGATCTTCGCCAAACGGAAAACGCAGCCGTCCCGGGAAAATGAAGTTATAAAGCGACAGTTTGCCCAATCCGGACAAGGGATTAAACGCCAACACCACAAGGAGAAAGACCACCAGCAGCGCCAGCGCCTTGAGAATCACATTTCGGGCAAACGCCCAGCCACGTTCCGTCATCCTACCTCGTTAACTAACACCGAATAACTTCCCAAATACCTGCAGGGCCAAAGCCGGCGTCGGCAGGCAGAACCACACCCAGCCCAGCGCCACGTAAACGAATGTGAATAAAGTGCTGATTCCCGTTCCAATCGGCTTCCAGCGCGGATGACCTTCCAGGGTAGCCTGCAGAGGCCGGGTCAGCTCACTCCAACGGTTGTGAACGAACAGTCCCAACCCATGCCAGGCGCCCCAGATGAGGAAGTTCCAGGTGATGCCATGCCACAAGCCGATGACCAGCATGGTGCTCACCTGGCCGATGAACACCGCCAGCCAGGCCGGCAAAGGTTTCTTCGCCGAGCGCACCGCACGCGCCAATGGGTTGAAATAATACGCCCGCACCCACTGGGTGAGTGTCATGTGCCAGTTGTTCCAGAATTGGGTCAGGTTGGGCTTCAAATAGGGATGATTGAAGTTCTCCGGCAAACGAAAACCCAGCCAGCGCGCCAGCCCCAGGGCAATGTCGGTGTAGCCGGAGAAATCGAAATAGATCTGAAAGGTGTAAGCCAATACCAGCACCCACGCCCAGCCCGCTGAACGCACCTGGGCTGCATTGGTCGCACTCAGGGCAAAGATGGCCAGGCTATCGGCCAGGACGAACTTCTTGAACAGCCCCACCACCAACCGCAGCCCGCCTTCGGTGAAATCCTCGCCGGTGAGCAGGCTGCCGGCGCGCAGCTCTTTGACGAATCGCTCCAGGCGGTCGATAGGGCCGGCAGTGAAAGCCGGAAAGAAGATGGCGTAGTTGACGTATTCCTGCAAGGTTACGACCGGTAAGCGCCCGGTCTGCCGGTCGCGCAGGGTATGGATCAAGCGAAAGGCCAGGTAGGAATACCCCAGCCAGCGGATATCATCCGAGGTAGCCAGGGAAGCATCCTGTCCAACCAGGGAACGCAAGGCCGCACTGGCCCATTGTGCCAGCTCCGGTTGCTTAATCACCACCAGCAACCCTACCAGCAGCACAATGCCGCCGACCAATAGAACTGGCAGGGTTCGTTTTACCCGCATCAGCAGCCAGCAAGCCAGCCCCAGCAAGGCCAACGCCAGCAACACTTCCTCCGTCTGTGGCGGGCGCGAGGGAATGATGATGCCGCCCGTTAGACTCAAATATCGGGTAAGCGCCACCAATAAAACCACGCCTGCCAGAGCAGCAAAGGCTGGCCAGTTATCTCGCCAGGTGCGTCCCTCGGGCGGCGTGGCAATAATCCACGACAGCACCACCAGCGCCAGTGTAGCCGTGGGCAGCCAAAAATCCAGGTTGCGCACCGACATGGCCGGCTGTAACCAATAAACTGCGATAGCGCTGACGACCAACAGCACCATGTCACGCGCTTTGGATTGGAATATCAAACGATAGAAGAGTATTGCGACGCCAAAGATGAGGATGGTGGTCAGTGTCATGTGCGAAGTTGCTTCTCAAAACAATGGAAAGGGTGACCTAAAACCCCTGGTAAATCCATAACGGTGCCGTATCCGCCGTGACCACCAGAAGCGCTACCACGATCAGGAATAACAACAAGACCCACAAATTTTCCCGGCTAAAAACACGCCGCCATCTGTTTAGTGATAACCGCATACCCGCCACTCGCCCCCTTCCTTGACCATCTCGTAGGTACGCTGGCTCAAGTCCAATTGCTGGCTTTCATTGGTGTAAGTGAATTGAATGCTTCCCTGGCAGGAAACCAGTGTCTTGTCGCCGTCCGTGCCGGTAACTTTGCAGGAGACATCTTTCAACTCTGCATTCACCGATTGCATGGATTCCACCTCCAATTTGGCTTGGGCTTCCCAATCGGCGCAGGACAAATCGGAAATGGTGTTCTCATTTTTATCCACCAGTGCCTGCAGGTAGGCCTTGGTGACCGAAGCCGCGTCTCCACTCCCTCCGCTGCATCCAACTGCCAAAACAGAGACCAACGCCAATAAGATCAGCGCAACCGTCACCCGGTGCTGCATGCCTGCCTCCAGAGATGGATTTATTTTCTTGCGGGGATAAGATCCCCTTGGGGATTATACCCCCCTTCGGGAGGTAGACCCCCTTAGGGAAGTTACATCTCCAAAGAGAGAGAAATCATTTCGAGTCGGGATAACCCTAAAACTCAATGCCAGGGCAACATGTTAATGAAGGTCTGCATGTCATAGCTCGACTCGACCTCCATGCGGCTCAAATAAAATAAGGTGGACATGCTCTGATTATAGGAAGTTCCCAGGCCTAAACCGGCCAAATACCCGTACGCTGACGTTTTCGCCGCTACCGTTGGATCGAAAGCCCCGAACGGATAGGCCACGGTATTCACTTTGACTCCCAGGTCCTTTTCCAACGTGCTGCGTGATTGAGCCAGCTCGTAGTTCAGCGCCGAATGGTCCTTGGTCAGATCGATGTGGGTCATGGTGTGACTGCCAATTTCCCAACCGGCAGAAATCAGATCTTTCAATTCGTCCATCGTCACAACGTTTTGCGCTCCAATCCAGGTCACAATGATGTACGAGGTCGCCGGATATCCCAATCGTTTCAGAATGGGAAAAGCATTCTTATAGACGTCTTCATTTCCATCATCGAAGGTGATCACCACCGGGCGCGCCGGCAGCGGGCCGCCCTTCAGCAGCACATCCACCAATTGTGATATCGTGATCGCTGTGTAACCATGGTCGTGCAGCCATTGCATTTGTTGTTCGAAGGTTGCTACCGGCACATAATAGCGATTCCCAGCTTGATCATCAGAAACGTGGTGGTAAAGCAGAATGGGCACCACGGCACTGCCGGCCGGATTGACAGCCCATGTGGGAGTCACGGTTGGTTCAGGTGTCGCTGTAAAAGCCGGTGCCATGGTTACCGAGGGCGTGCTGTTTTGAGGGCTTGTCACCGTTATGACACTCAGTGTCTCGTGCACATGAGTAGCAACTATGGAAGAATCCGTTTGAGCATTGACTGGCTGTTGGCTGCAGCCAGCAGTCAACGCCAAAGCCATGATCACCCACACCACGTGGCACCAACTCCGTCGCATAAGATTCTCCCAAGTGTTTCCCAAAGTGGATTTATTCGGTGGGATTATAACATGTCCGGATACTTGAAATCAGGATGGTGTAGCAAGTGCATCGGAATTTCAATGCGGGCCTTCGATCACACCATTCAATTATTGACAAAAATTCTTACGATTCTGATAAGCAAAGAAATCGAAATAATGCTTGATTTACAATGTCCACCACTTATATAATGAAAGCGATGGCTCTAGTACCCCATCAAACAGGAGCATATTACTTTACAAAGCTATTTTCACTTTATCTTAAGAGAATATATTTACAAAATAAGGTTTGAAGGGGTACTAGGTTCGATTGGGAGGTCATGGCTATGAGGAATTTTTCTCTTTTTAACCGCCCGGCATCGACACTGTCGATCATCATTTTGATCGCTACGTTGATTGCCGGCTGTGCCGCCCCGGCCACTCCCGAGCCAGCTTTGACCGCAGTTCTCTCCGAGCTGAGCGGCACGGTGCTGGAGCGTGATCCTTCCCAATCAGATTTCTTTGCGGCGGCCAACAACCAGGTGATCGCTGCCGGCGCACAGGTGAAAACGCTGGAAGACGGCCGTGTGCGCCTGGACATTTCCAATCATGCCATCATGCGCCTGGGCCCCAACACTATCTTCACCCTGCTGGGTGCAGTCGAACGTTCCAATAGTTTGCTGGCCAACGTTCAACTGGCGGTTGGACAACTGTGGATCGTCCTCATGGGCGGGTACATTCAGGTCGAGACTCCTCAAGGCCTGGCTGCCGTACGCGGTTCTTATCTGAGCATCACCGTATTACCCGCTGTTGGGACGTATGTCACTTGCCTGGAAGGCGATTGTAGCGTCAAAAATGCTTCCGGCGAGGCCGATCTGATCGCCGGTGAGACGGGCGCCGTCACCAGCCCTGCCCAAGCGCCTGCAATGGGGCGCATGAACGTGCAAGATTTCGACGATTGGCTCTCCAATGTTCCAGAGGCCGCATCGATATTGCCGATCGCTCGCTGGACACAAACTGCCCTGCCCGCGGTGACCGTCGGCCCCAGTGCCACGCCGTTTGGCGCCACGGCCCAGCCCACCCTCACGTTCACGCCAACGATAACAGCTTCACCCACAGCGATCCCCACCTCTACTGCCACGAACACGCCTGTTCCATTCTTTTTCTTCTTCCGGCCCACCACTTATGTGGCAACGGTAGCTTTTACGCCGACCAATACGCCCAAACCAAAACCCGCATCGACCCGCACTCCAACAACTGCCCCTAGCCGCGACACTTTCTTTAGCAACCAACACGGACCAACAGGTTCTGTGTCCTCTTGCAGTGATGACCTTTTCAGTGTCAAGGTCACCGATCTGGATGGCATCAGCCAGGTGTGGGTCTACGCTCAGGTAGACTCCGGATCCTTCACTGCCTATCCGTTGAGCAGCACCGGCGGCGATCTATGGGAAGCCAATGTTTCCATCTCGGCCTGCACCGGAGACACCGTTACGTATAAGTTCAAAGCCCTGGATAGCTTGGGGAACCTGACCTTCGATACTGTGGTCAATAGCTACACATTGACAGTCGATTGCCCATGAAAGAAAATCAAAGTAAAATATCACTAATCGGCCAGGCATTTTTCCTGGCCGATTTCTTTACGCATAATATGTCGTATAATAATTTTGACGCCCCAGTTATGGGGCAATTTTGATACTTAATTGATTTATGGAGATAGTGTAAGCATAATGGCATTAGGCGTCGAAGTAAAAGGGGGAGCGCATCGATTAATAAGGCGTTTTTGGGCATCTGAAACTGCGGTGATGGTGACCTTCGCTGCCATCGTGGGAGCTGCTGCTGGGTTAGCGACCGTCATCCTGGTCAAGCTGATTGCATTTTTCAATAACATCTTTTTCGGCGGCGGCAAACTTCTGGGGTTGCCGGGTGGCTTCTACGTCATCTTCCTTCCTGCGTTGGGCGGGTTGATCGGCGGCCCATTGGTGCATTTCCTTGCCCCGGAAGCTAAAGGCGGGGGCGTTACTGAAGTTTTACAAGCGATTATTGCAAAAGGTGGTCGCATCCGTCCCATAGTAGCCGTAGTTAAAGCGGTTGGAACAGCCATCACCATCGGTTCCGGCGGTTCCGTCGGACGTGAAGGACCCATCGTACAGATCGGCGCTTCCCTGGGCTCGAGCATCGGACAATTCTTCAAGCTTAGTGAACAGCAATTGGTGACTCTATTGGCAGCAGGGGCGGCAGCCGGTATTGCTTCCACGTTCAATGCTCCCATTGCCGGGGTAATGTACGCCACCGAGGTCATCCTGGGCGAGCTGAACGGGAAATATTTGATCTCCATGGTCATTGCTACAGTGATCGCCAGCGGGATCAGTCGGGCCATTCTGGGCGATATTCCAGCCTTTGCCATGCCCGCCTATAGCATCAACAGCCCATGGGAAATGCTCTTGTACCTGGGGCTGGGCGTCGTGGCCGGTCTGGGTTCATTGTTGTTCGTTAGATTGCTTTACTTCATGGAAAACACCTTCGAAAAATGGTCTTTTCCTTCTTATCTAAAACCGGCTGCCGGAGGGCTGTGCGTCGGCGTCTTAGGGTATTTCCTGCCTCAGGTATTCGGCAGCGGCTATGACACCATTGCCAATTCTCTCGCTGGGAAACTCAGCCTGGTACTGCTAATTGCACTCATCTTCGGAAAAATAATTGCTACTTCTCTAACATTAGGGTCAGGAGCTTCCGGTGGTGTATTGACCCCTGCCCTTTTCATCGGAGCAGTTCTGGGGGGCGCTTATGGACAACTCGCCCAAATGCTCTTCCCGGGCATCCCTGCTTCGAGCGGCGCCTATGCCATGGTCGGCATGGCCGCCGTTTTTGCCGGTGCCGTGCGGGCGCCCATCACAGCCATCGTCATTTTGTTCGAGATGACGCAGGATTATCGCGTCATCCTGCCATTGATGCTGGCCACAGTCGTCAGCACACTCATTGCCGGAAGGCTGGAACCGGACAGCATCGACACCCTCAAGCTGAAACAACGCGGCATCGATATCAAGGTCAGGCGGAACGAAAATCTGCTGCGCGTGATTAGGGTTTGCGACGCGATGACCCCTATGGATAAAATCCTTTCCGTCAAGCCTGATATCTCCCTAACTGAGCTGGAAGTCCTATTCAAAGAAAGTGGTCATCACGGTTTCATTGTCTTGAATGAGCAGGACGAGCTTTATGGAGTGGTTACATTATCCGACCTCGAGCGTGTCCCGAAAGATTTACACAAGACCAAAGTCGTTGGGGATATCTGCACCCAAAGTGTGCTGACCATCTACCCGGACGAAACGCTGAACGATGCCCTGCGCTATTTCGGGTTGACAGATGTAGGCCGTATTCCGGTGGTCGATCGCGACGACCCACGCCATGTATGCGGCGTACTGCGGCGCTCGGATATCATCCATTCGTTATCCATGGCATTGGTCGAAAAGCAGGACAAGATCCAGCACATCAACAAGATGCGCATGGAATCGTTAATTCAATCCGAATTGATGGAGATCCTCGTTACCCGAAAAGATTGGGCCAACCATAAACTGTTAAGCGAAATTCCGTTGCCTGACGACAGCGTGATCGTCACTATCCACCGAGGTGGTGAAATGATCGTCCCGCGCGGCCATACGCAAATACTCGCCGGCGATTTGCTGGATTGCTTTGTGGGAAACGGTAATGTGGATGCGCTGAAAAAGGCTTTACATACAGAACCTCCCGCACCTGCCAAGAAAAAAGCAGTCCGTCGTAAATTGGCGTAAAGTGAACGAAATGAAAACCATTCGCACCAAGCAAATTCTTGAGGTTTGTTTTTGACTTTTACGATTGATAAATATTTATTGATGTTAGAAGTGGAGAATTCGCAGCCAAAAACGGCAACCAGCCATCGTGGGTTTTCGATATAATGTGTACCATGATGATTTATTTTATTGGTGAATGAGAGGAGAGCTTTACGAAATTGAATAATAATCGAAAAAGCGCAAAACGACGTTTGGCTTGGAGACCACCACCTGTAGCATTAAACAACATTGCAAGTGACCCTTTACATCCAGGAGCAG